>Ga0207683_10000088_pt1 | contig 72940 bp, 75 predicted proteins | sample KBSM73metaG_FD_184333 | JGI IMG/M metagenome (GOLD analysis project Ga0207683, IMG submission 184333) | Miscanthus rhizosphere microbial communities from Kellogg Biological Station, Michigan, USA - KBS M7-3 metaG (SPAdes) (version 2) | ecosystem: Host-associated > Plants > Roots > Rhizosphere >...
GACCTCGCGACGCTGGACGTCGACGGCATCGACGCCGGCGGCGTCGAGGGCGCGCACGACCTCGATCAGGCGCGTGCCCGGCCGGGCGGCCACGGTGACCTGGCGCCCGGCGGGATCCTCGGACGGTTCGTCCTCGCCGAAGCGCCCGAGCGTCCGAGCTGCCGTGGGAAGCTCGGCAAGCTCCGAGACCGTCACGACCAGCCGCTCGCCTCCGACGCGGGCCTTGAGCTCGGCAGGCGTGCCGCTTGCCGTCACCTGGCCGTGGTCGAGCAGGACGATCTGATCGGCGAAGCGATCGGCTTCCTCCAGGTACTGCGTGGTCAGCACGAGCGTCATGCCTTCCTCGACGAGACCGCCGAGCAGCTCCCAGAGGTCGTTGCGGCTCTGCGGATCGAGGCCGGTCGTCGGCTCGTCGAGGAACAGCACCGGCGGGCTGGCGACCAGGCTGGCCGCGAGGTCGAGCCGACGGCGCATGCCGCCGGAGAACGTCCGCACCAGCCGCTCTCCCGCCTCCTCGAGCCGCAGCTGCGCGAGCAGCTCCGCGGCACGCCGGCGCACGGTCGCCCGCGGCAGGTGGTAGAGACGGCCGACGAGCTCGAGATTGGCCCGGGCCGAGAGCAGGCCGTCGACGGTGGCGCTCTGCCCCGTCAGGCCGATGCGAGCGCGCACCTCGGCGGGCTGGGTGACCGGATCGAACCCGGCCACGAGCGCGCGACCGGAGGTCGGGAGCGCCAGCGTGGTGAGAATGCGGACGGCCGTCGTCTTGCCTGCTCCGTTGTGCCCGAGCAGGCCGAGCACGCTGCCGGCAGGAGCATGGAAGCTCGCCTCGCGCAGTGCCCGGACGTCGCCGTAGGATTTGGTCAGACCGTCGGCGTAGACGCCGTCGGGAGTACTTGGAGTACGATGTACGTGTTGAGCGTACGACATACGAATAAGCTAACGGTACACTGTACGAATGTCAAATCGCGGCCGTAGCCGAGTCGATTCGATCTGGGAGCGGCCCGAGCCGGGAGCCCGGCGGCCGCGCTACACGCGCGAGCAGATCGCCGCGACGGCACTCGCGATCGCCGACAGCGAGGGCTTCGAGGCCGTCTCGATGCGCCGCGTGGCCGCCGAGCTCGGCGCGGGCACGATGACGCTGTACCACTACATCCGCACGAAGGACGAGCTCATCGACCTGATGGACGACGCGATCATGGGCGAGGTCGTCGTGCCGCCGGGCGAGCTGCCGACCGCCTGGCGCCCCGCGCTCACAGCGCTCGCGCGCAGGTCGCGCGAGGCCTTCCTGCACCACCCCTGGGCGCTGCGGGCACTCGGCGGGGCACGCGGCGGCCCGAACGGCATGCGCCACTTCGAGCAATCGCTCGCGGCCGTCGAAGAGCTCGACGTCAGTACGCGCGAGAAGCTCGAGCTCATCTCGATCGTCGACGACTACGTCTTCGGCTTCGTCTTCCGCTCGGGTGAGCTCGAGGCCGCGTTCAGCGACACGATGCACGAGGAGCTGATCGCAGAGCTCCTGCCCCATTTCGAGGCCCAGATCCGCTCCGGCGGGTACCCGCATATCGAAGCACTGTTCGGCGAGAGCAGCGCTCTCGAGGTCTGGAGCCTGATCGTCGAGACGATGGGTGCCGAGAGCCGGTTCGAGAAGGGACTCGCGCTGCTGCTCGACGGCATCGAGGCGCGTGTCGGCGGCTAGCCGCCCTGTGTCGCCATGCGCTCGAAGAACTCGCTCGCCTCGGCGGCGCCCGGCGGGCGTGCGATGCCCTCGGCGTACTCCTCGGCTTCCGGGATGCCGCTCTCGCGGATGCGGGCGCACGTCACGGTCACGTCGTAGCGCGTGCTGCGCAACTCGACGTCGGGGCCGAGCAGGGCCCAGTACGCGGCGGCCCTGCCCTGGTATGGCAGGCCGACACTGCCGGCATTGACGAGCCGGCGGCCGCCCACCTCGCGGTCGAACTGCACGTGCGTGTGGCCGAGCACGACGGTGCTCTGCGACACGCCGGCGAGCATCGGCGCGATGCGCGACGCGGGCGACAACGGCGTCACGATCTCCTCGTCGTTGCGGGGCGAAGCGTGGCAGAAGAGCACGTCACCGAGCGCGTCGACCTCCGCCGAGGCAAGCGGCGGCAGTGCGGCCATCCAGTCGAGGCGGGCCTGATCGAGCAGTCCCGCGGCCCAGTGGGTGCGCGACGACCAGACGTCGTCGGGATCGATGCGCGCGGTTCCGTCGTCGAGTCGCAGCCGCGCTTCGACGAGCTCGCGCTCGCCGTTGCCGCGGATGGTGATCGCCCGATCGCCCAGCGCCTGCACGGCATCCACGGCCTGGCGCGGGAACGGGCCGCCTGCGACGTCGCCGCCGACGACGATGAGATCGACGCCGAGGCCCTCGATCTCGGCCAGCACCGCGGCCAGCGCGGTGTCGTTGCCATGGATGTCGTAGAGCGCCGCGACCCGCACTACGGCCGCTGTCCGCTCATGAGCTCGTCGATGTCCGCAGCGGCGCGCTCGAGCGCCTCCGCAGTTCCCTCGTTGCCCGAATACGCGGAGCGGAGCGCGGCCACCCAGCGCTCGGCGATGGCGATGTAGTTGGGCGCCGGGGTCACGACGACGCGCGCGCGGCTCTCCACGAGCTCGCGCGAGACGGCGGCGAAGTCGCCCCAGCCGGCCACGTGCTCCGTCACGCGAGGGTCGTCCCACACGCTCGCCCGCGTCGGGTTCATGTTGCCCTCGAACACGGAGCGCAGCAGGAATTCGGAGCTCGACGCCCACTCGATGAAGCGCCAGGCCCCGGGCTGGCAGCGGGAGCGCGCGTTCATGACGAGCGACCACGTCCAGAGGTTCGGGACGATCGCGCCGGCGGGGCCCGCCGGCGGCCGGGCGTAGGCGATCTTCCCGGCGAGGCGCGACAGCCCGGGATCCTCGAAGATCGCAACGTAATGGTCGGAGTCGACGATCAAGCCGTACGCTCCGGCGGCGAAGTCCAGCGCGAGCTCGTACCAGCGCTGGCCGGTCCACGACGGCGGCCCGGCGGCACGCAGCGCCTCGACGAGGCGCTCCGTCGGCACGACCACCTCCGGACGGCCGATCGCGCAGCGCAGGTCGTCACCGAAGTCGCGCCCTCCGGACGACCAGATCTGCGTGGCGTAGCCGGTGTACATCGTGTGCCACGCCTCCTTGCCGCGCTGCCCGAAGCCCCGCAGGCTCCCGCCCGAGCGGCGAACCAGCTCCTCGGCGGTCGAGAAGTAGGCCTCCCACGTGGTCGGCGGCTCGAGTCCGTGACGCTCGAGGTGCTCGGGCACATACGTGAGGTTGTAGGACTCGCAATTGACCGGGATCTCGAGCAGCGGCCCCGTCCCGAGCGGGTCGCCGAAGCGCCCCGTCCAGCGATTCGCGGCCAGGAGCGACGGCGTGAAATCCTCCTGGTCCCAGCCGTCCGAGGCTTGCGCCGCGAACTCGTCCAGCGGCTGCACGAGGCCCGCCCCGACGTGCTCCCAGAGCAGCACGGGGCCCGACATGAAGACGTCGGCGCCGCCCTCGGCCAGGCGATCCTGGATCGCGTTCGAGAAGTAGGTGTCGCTGTCGAGGATCTGGATGTCCAGCGCGAGCCCCGTGCGCTCCGTGAACTCGGCGGCGTGGCGCTGCACCGAGGCCACATAGGCGTCGGTGTCGGGCGCAAGGAACGTGACGCTGCTCATCCGGGGGATGATCTCACGATCGAGGAAGTTGCGGAGACCGCCCCCGAGCAATATCGTTAAGAGCCTAATGATCTCCATCCACGAGCAGCTCCTGCCCGAGGAGGTCGACGTGCTCGAACGCACGTCCGGCCGCGAGCTGGACGTCTCGGCGATGTTCGTCGTGCAGGACGTCTTCCGGGCCGCAGCCACGCTCCGCACGCGGCTCGAGAGCGGAGCGCTGCAGGCCGAGGGCCTGACCTGGTCGGGTTTCACGATGCTCTTCTGCCTCTGGGTCTGGGGCCCGCACGAGACGCGCGACCTCGCGCAGCGCATGGGCGTCACGCGACCGACCGTCTCGGGCGTCACCGACACGCTCGAGCGCCGCGGGCTCGTGCAGCGCCGCGTCCACGCCGACGATGCGCGCCGCAGGACGGTCGCTCTCACGGCGGCCGGCGAGCGCACGTTCGAGGAGCTCTTCCCGCGCTTCAACGCCGAGGAGTCGCTGGCCTGCGGCGGTCTCGGCTCCGCGGAGCGCGCACAACTGGCGGCGCTCCTGCGCACGCTCGTGACAACGATTCGAGGGGGAATGTCCGATGGCGGTTGACGTGACGGCAGCGCCGACGGGCGCGCGCACCGGCGCGCAGTATCTCGCCGGGCTGCGCGATGACGGCCGCGAGGTCTGGATGGGCGGCGAGCGGATCGACGACGTCGTCGGCCACCCGCTGCTCGGCGGGGCGGCGCACGGCCTCGCGGGCTGGTTCGACTGGTGCCACGAGCACGCCGAGACGTGCCTCTACGAGTCGCCGACGACCGGCCTGCCGGTGAACGTCTCGTTCCTGCAGGCGCGCTCGCGTGACGATCTGGCACGCCGTCGCATCGGCATGCGGCGCATGGCCGAGTACCACGGCGGCGTCATGGGACGCGCGCCCGACTACCTCAACGTGACCTTCGCGCTGTTCGCGGCCCGTGCCGACGTCTGGGCTCGCCGCGGCAACGAGCGCGGGGCCGAGAATCTCGTGCGGTACTACGAGCTGATGCGGGAGCACGACCTCTCGACGACCCACGCGATCATGAACCCGCAGGTCGACCGCTCCCGTCCGGACGCGGCGGCCGGCGCCGGCGAGATCGCGCTGCACAAGGTGGGCGAATCGGCCGAGGGAATCGTCGTCCGCGGGGCCCGCATGCTCGCCACGCTCGCCCCGTACGCCGACGAGATCTCGATCTACCCGGGCAGCCCGCTGCGGCCCGAGGACACTGCGTACGCGCTCTGCTTCGCCCTGCCGATGAACACGCCGGGCCTCAAGGTGGTCCTGCGTGACTCGTTCGCGAAGCCGCGACCGGCCTTCGACTACCCGCTCTCGTCGCGCTTCGACGAGCAGGACGGGATGATCATCTTCGACGACGTCGTCGTGCCCTGGGATCGCGTCTTCATGGACGGCGACACCGTCGGCTACGACGAGGTCATCTCGCACACCAACTGGCGCGCGCAGATCGTCAACCAGGCCATGGTGCGCGCCTGGACGAAGCTCGAACTGACGTTCGGCCTCGCGCACGCGATCACGACGATCACCGGCGTCAACCGGTTCGACCACGTGCAGGAGAAGCTCGGCGAGATCTGGAGCTACGTCGAGATGACGCGCTCGGGTGTGATCGCGTCCGAGGAGGGCTCCTACGGCGCAGGACCGGGCGAGCTTGCCTGGACGCCGGACGAGCGTCCACTCGTCGCCTTGCGCGGCCTCATGCCCAGGTGGATCCCGCGCGCCTTCGAGCTCACGCGCCTCGTCGGCGGCGCCGGCTTCATGGCGACGCCGTCGCTGGCGGACGTCGACGGCCCGATGGCCGAGGCGATCGAGCAGTACTACCAGGCAGGCGGCGCCGGCGCGCGCGATCGCATTCGCCTGTTCCGCCTCGCCTGGGACCTGATCGGATCCGACCTCGGCTCGCGCGGCGAGCTGTACGAGCGCTTCTACCTCCAGGACGCGTATCGCATGACTGCGCTCGCCTACGTCCTGGCGGACAAGACCGACGCCCAGGCGCTCGTCGAGCGATTCCTGCAGGACGAGATCTAGCTCTCAGCGGCTGCCTGTTTCGCCTCGAACTTCTAGAGTGACCGGCGTGTGGGCCCGCCGTGGATCAGCGCTGCTCGCCGGCGCGCTGCTGCTGGCAGGCTGCGGCGGCGCGTCGGCCAGCGAGAGCAGCAGCTCGAGTCACGCGGCCGATCCGCCCGCGACGGCGGCTGCTCCCGCGCCGACGACGAGCACTGCGAGCACCCAGAAGGACAGCCTGACCATCAAGGCCATCGACCCGTCCAAGTTCGAGCGCGGCTCGAGCGTCGGGGCCGGCATGGGGCCTGCGCCGAGGTTCGCGGCGCCCGTGCGGCGCGCCGCCAGGGTCGCCGGCTGCCGGATTCGGGGCGACATCAGCGCAGGTCGCAACCACGTGCAGAGCCCCGACTACAGCCTGGTGCCGCGGCCGCCGACGAATGGCCCGCACCGGCCGATCTGGGCGAACTGGGGCTTCTACACGAGCCCCATTCCCTATCCCTACGAGGTTCACAACCTCGAGCACGGCGCCGTCGTGGTGCACCTCGGGCTGCGCGTCGGCCGCGCGATCGGAACGCAGGTCGTCCGCCTGTGGGCGAACTCGCCGCCGTACATGCTGGTCGTGCCGGGTCTGCCGTCCGACGTCCCGCAGCGCGGCGTCACGGTCACGAGCTGGCAGCGCGCGATGATCTGCAAGAACCTCAACGCGCGCGTGCTGACAGCGATCCGCACGTACCGCGACACCTACCGCGGCACCGGCCCCGAGCAGATCCCGTCCCTCAATTCCGGCGCGGGCGCCGCCGATCTGCCGACTCCGGCGCTGCCCGACCCGACCGCTTCATGAGCGACGAGGCGAGCGGAGTGATGCATCCCGCATATCTCTACGACCTCCTCGGCCGGCCGCGTCCATTCGCCGAGGTCGACAGGCTCCAGCTCGATCTCGCCGCCGCGCGCTCGCAGGGCGCGGTGCCTGACACCGTGGTGCTGTGCGAGCACCCGCCGACGCTCTCGCTCGGGCGCGCGTCGGATGCCGAGAGCGAACTGACGGAGGGCGATGAGGCCTATCGCGAGCTCGGCTGGGAGGTGCTGCGCGCCGACCGCGGAGGGCGCTCCACCTGGCACGGCCCTGGCCAGCTCGTCTGCTACCCGATCCTCGACCTGCGCGACCACGGCAAGGATCTGCGGCGCTACGCGCACGATCTGGAGCGCGTCGTGATCGATGCGCTCGCCGCGTTCGGCATCCCCGCTGCGGCGGGCCAGGATCGCGAGCACGTCGGGGTATGGGTCGAGGATCGCAAGATCGCCTCACTCGGTATTCGCGCGAGCAACTGGGTCGTCCACCACGGGTTCGCCCTCAACGTCGACTGCGACCTCGGCGCCTTTGCCCGCTTCCGCGCCTGCGGCCTCGATGCGACGCCGTTCACGAGCATCGCGCAGGAGCTCGGCCGCGACGTGACGACCGAGGAGGCGCGCGGCCCGGTGCTCGACGCGCTCTCCACGGTGTTCTCGCTGGAGCTCTCGGCGGTGCCTGCCTGATGCGGCTGTACTCGGGCATCACGATCTTCGCCTCGAGCCTGCCCGTCTCGGAGGAGTTCTACGGCACGGCGCTCGCGATGACCCTCGAGCACGACGAGGACGGCTTCTGGGCCCGGCGCGACGGGGTCGAGCTCCGGGTCGAGGGCGGCGCCAAGCCGCGCGAGCGCGGTCGCGGGTTCTTCGAGCAGGCGGGCGTGCTCGTGCGTCTCGAGGTCGACGACTTCGACGGCTTCGTGGGCGAGATCGTCGGCCGAGGCGTGCAGCTCATGGGCCAGGTCAAGGACTCCGACGAGGGCCGCTTCGCGGGCTTCTGCGATCCCGACGGCAACCTCTTCGAGTTGATCGAGGTGCCTGGCTGATCCACCGGGCGACCCGCAGGGTCTACATTGCGGGCATGCCGTGGGGAGAGCTTGCGCACGAGCGACCGCCCTGGATGCGCGTGCGGCTGCGCACGGCGGGGTCGCGCTACGACGAGCTCGACGGCATCGTCCGCAGCGAGGGCCTGCACACGGTCTGCGAGGAGGCGCGCTGTCCCAACATCGGCGAGTGCTGGGGGCGCGGCACGGCGACGTTCCAGATCATGGGCGACACGTGCACGCGGGCATGCCGGTACTGCGCCGTCAACTCGGCCAAGCGCGGTGACCCGCTCGATCCGCTCGAGCCCGGGCGCCTCGCAGCCGCCGCGCAGCGGATGGGCCTGCACCACGTCGTCGTGACCTCGGTGGATCGCGACGATCTCGAGGATCGTGGCGCCGAGCACTGGGCGCGCACGATCCGCGCGCTGCGCAGGCGGCTCCCGGCCGCCGGCATCGAGGTTCTGACACCGGACTTCCTCGGTCGCGAGGAGGAGGCGCTGGTGACGGTGCTGGAAGCGCACCCGCACGTCTTCAACCACAACATCGAGACCGTGCGTCGCATCCAGCCGCGCGTGCGCATCAAGGGCGACTACGACCGTGCGCTCTGGCTGCTACGGCGGGCGCGCGAGGTCTGGGACGAGCACTGGCCCGAGCGTGGCCCGCTCATGGTGAAGTCCGGCATCGTCGCAGGCATGGGCGAGACCGACGACGAGATCGTCGACACCCTCAAGGATCTGCGCGCGCACGGAGTCGACGTCGTCACCATCGGTCAGTACCTCCAGCCGACGGAGCGTCATCTGCCGCTCGCGCGCTGGGTCCCCCTCGACTCGTTCCGCCGCTTCCGCGAGGCCGGCGACCAGATGGGCTTCGGTTCCGTCTTCTCGGGGCCCCTCGTGCGCTCGTCCTACCGCGCCGAGGAGCAGCAGCTCGCGGCCACGGGCGCGCTGCGCGCCGGCGCGCTGTGATCGCGGCGGCGCCCGCCGCTCTCCCGCCCTACCACGCGCAGATCGCTCCTCTGAGCCCAGCGCAGCGCAGTGCGATGACGCCGCGGGTGTGGCGGCCCGGCTGTCCTGTCCCGCTCTCCGATCTGCGCCGCGTGACGCTGACCTACGTCGGCTTCGACGGTCGAGCGCACCGCGGGGCACTGGTGGTCAACCGCTCCGTCGCGGCTCCCGTGGCTCAGGCATTCGGGCAGCTCTATGTCGCGCGCTTCCCGATCCGGCGCATGCTCCCGATCGAGGCCTACGGCGGCTCCGACTTCCGCTCCATCGAGGCCGACAACACGTCGTCGTTCAACTGCCGCAGCGCGACGGGCTCGTCCAACTGGTCGGAGCACGCCTACGGCCGCGCGATCGACCTCGATCCGATCGAGAACCCGTACGTCGCGACCGACGGCACCACGAGCCACCCTGCCTCGCGGCGCTACCTGGACCGCGCGCGCGTGCGCTCCCTGCCCGGCGTGATCGCCGAGGGCGGGGCAGTCCTGCGCGCATTCGCGCGCATCGGCTGGGGCTGGGGCGGTCGCTGGAGCGGCCCGCGCGATTACCAGCACCTCTCCGCCAGCGGCCGCTAGAACTCTTACCCGGTGTTGCCGCGTGCGATCTTGCGCAGGTCGAGCGCCTCGTCCAGCACCGACTCCTCGACGCCGTGGGCGCGTGCGACCTCGCGCAGCGAGCGGCCGCTGGACGTCGCGTCGCGGACGATCGCGCTCGCTCGGTCGTAGCCGATGAACGGGTTGAGAGCGGTCGCCATCGCGAGCGTCGCCTCGCCGTGCTCCTCGTTGCGCTCGATGTCGGCCTCGACGCCGTCCACCAGCTTGCGCGCCAGCAGGCGGCTGGCCGCAGCCAGGAGCTCGATCGACTCGAGCAGGTTGCGCGCCATGAGCGGGATGTAGACGTTGAGCTCGAACGCGCCCGACATGCCGCCGATCGTGATCGCCGTGTCGTTGCCGATCACCTGTGCCGCCACCTGGGTGACGACCTCGCAGATCACCGGGTTGACCTTGCCCGGCATGATCGAGGAGCCCTTCTGCAGCTCCGGCAGGATCAGCTCGCCGAGCCCTGCGCGCGGCCCCGAGCCCATCCAGCGGATGTCGTTCGCGATCTTCGTGAGCGACGCGGCCACGACCTTGAGGGCACCCGAGGTCTCGATCAGGGCGTCGCGGTTGGCCTGCGCCTCGAAATGGTCGAGCGGAGCCGCGATCGGCAGCCGCGAGGCATCCGCCAGCAGGGCTCGCACCCGCTGGGCGAACTCGGGGTGGGTGTTCAGCCCCGTTCCGGTCGCAGTGCCGCCGAGCGGGATCTGCCCGAGCCGAGGCAGTGCGTCCTCGACGCGCGCCGCGCCGAGCTTGACCTGCGCGGCGTAGCCGCCGAACTCCTGGCCGAGCGTGACGGGCACGGCGTCCATCAGGTGCGTCCGGCCCGCCTTGACGACCGCGGCGAACTCCGCGGCCTTCGCCGCAAGCGAGGCCTCGAGCTCTCCCAGCGCGGGCAGCAGGTCGTTCGTGGCCGCATCGAGCGCTGCGAGATGCACCGCGGACGGGAACACGTCATTCGAGGACTGGCCGAGGTTGACGTGATCGTTGGGATGCACGCCATCCCCCGCGAGCGTGGCCATGACCTCATTGGCGTTCATGTTGGACGAGGTTCCGGAGCCGGTCTGGAACACGTCGATCGGGAACTGATCGTCGTGCTCGCCGGCAGCCACGGCGTCGCCTGCGGCCGCGATTCGCTGCGCAAGCTCGGGATCGAGCAGGCCGAGATCCGCATTGACACGCGCAGCCGCGGCCTTGATGCGCCCGAGCCAGCGCACGACGCCGACAGGGATCGGCCGGCCCGAAACCGGGAAGTTGTCGATGGCCTTACGCGTCTCGGCGCCCCACAGCTCGCTCATGCCCTGCATCGTAGAAGCGGGCGGCGCTGGGGGCGCCGCCCGCTTCACGGGGGGGAGGGGGAGGAGGTTCGGTAACTTCAGGCGGCCGTCTTGGCGGCGACGCGCTCAGCGCCCTCCGCCGAGACGAGCGAGCGGCGCAGCGCGTCGGCACTGCGGCGGGCGGCCAGCGGATCGCTGCCGTAGAGCGGCGAGTCGATTCCGTCGGTCATGAACGCGCGCACGGCGTTCAGCGACTCGCGGGAGACGGCGAGGTCCTCGTTGCGCAGGGCGGCTGCGACGGCCGACAGGGCCGGAGCCGCGCCCAGCACCACGAGCGGGCGGGCGACGCGATTGCGGAGGGGGGCGGCCGGGCTCGCGGCGTCCTTGATGGCGCCGTCGATCGAGCGGGCCCACGTCAAGCGCTCTTCCATCGTGACCTCGTTGCTCACGCGATCGAGGAGCCGGTGAAGAAGGCCCCGCTCGGTGATCTCGTTGTTGACGAACATGTGCTTGCACCTCTGTGACGTACGTGAATAAGACTCCCGTAGCGTCGCAACACGCGCATCAGGGCCGTGTCGCGATTGGTGGTTCGCGCGTCAATTTCCCGACAAGACGCGCGTGAAGCGCGCGGGGCTCGACCCCGATCCGTGCGTTCCGGCGCGCACGTGGCGTCCGCGGCCCTAGAGTGCTCGCGTGCTGCTCGTGATCGCGGCTACCCCGCAGGAGCTCGCCGGCGCAGCGGGGGCCCGCACGCTGGTCTGCGGCATCGGTCCCCGCGAGGCCTACACCGCGACCGAGGACGCCGTGGCCGAGGGCGGCGCATCCATCGTGCTGAACGTCGGCATCGCGGGTGCGCGGCGCGGCAGCGGGGTGCCGCTTCTGGCCACGGTGATCGGCACGCAGGCCGTCGACTGCGACGGAGACAGCGAGCCGATCGCGCCGGCCGTCTCGCTGCGTGCGGCCGTGCAGCGCGCGCTGCCCGACGCTCTGGCCGTGCCGATCGGGACGAGCGCACGCGTGGGCGGCACGACGGGCGTGGCAGTCGAGGCGATGGAGGGCTTCTCCGTGCTTGCGGCCTGCCTGGACGAGGGCGTGCCGGCGATCGAGCTGCGCGTGATCTCGAACGAGATCGAGGAGCCCGATCGCTCGCTCTGGCGCTTCGACGACGCCCTGGCCGAGCTCGCCCGGGTGACGGCGCTCGTCGTCGCGGAGATCCAGCGCGCATGAACGTCTCGTTCGCCTTCTCCCCGTGCCCGAACGACACGTTCGCGTTCGACGCGCTCGTGCACGGCCGCATTGCGGCGCCCTTCACCGCCGTACCGGCGCTGCACGACATCGAGGAGCTCAACGCGCTTGCGCGCGACGGCCGCTATGAGCTCACGAAGCTCTCGATCGGCGCGCTCGCCGGCGTTCGCGACCGCTACACGCTGTTGCGCAGCGGCGGAGCGCTCGGACATGGCTGCGGGCCGCTCGTGGTCGCGCGCGAGCGCGCGTCGCTGGGCGACGCGGCGCTCGGCCGCATCGCGATCCCGGGCCGGGACACGACCGCGTACCTGCTGCTGCGATTGGCCGCACCGGCCCTCGGCGAGGTCGTCGAGCTGCGCTACGACGAGATCCTCGACGCAGTCGCATCGGGAGCGGTCGACGCGGGCCTGATCATCCACGAGAGCCGCTTCACGTATGCAGCACACGGGCTCGTCGAGGTCGCCGACCTGGGCGTCTGGTGGGAGCGTGAGACGGGCATGCCCGTCCCGCTCGCCGGCATCTGCGCACGAGCGGATCTCGACGCCGAGCTCCGGGCCGGCGCCGAGGATGCACTGCGGCGCTCCGTCGAGCACGCCTTCGCCCACCCGGCCGACAGCCTGGAGTACGTCCGCGCACATTCCCAGGAGCTGTCCGACGAGGTCTGCCGGCAGCACATCGAGCTGTACGTCAACGAGTTCACCCGCGACCTCGGCGACGACGGGATGGCGGCGATCGACGCGCTGCTCGCCCGCGCGGCCGGCACGCCCGCGTGATCAACGAGCGCTCCCTCGCTGCCGTCGACAGTGCGCGCCTGCCCGGCGGGCGGGTGCGTCCGCTGTACGACTCCTACGGCTTTGCCCGCATCCCGGGCACGCTGTTGCAGCTGTTCGGCGAGCACGACGCGGAGGCGCTGCCCGGCGACGTGCTGCCTGCTCTGGACGGGGAGCCGCCGCGCGTCGTCGCCGTGCTGATCGACGCTCTCGGCTGGGCCTTCGCCGAACGCTTCGCCGAACGCTCGCCCCTGCTGGTGCGCCTGCACTCCGCGGGCATCGTGTCGAAGTTGACCACGCAATTTCCGTCCACGACGACAGCTCACGTCACGACGCTCCATACCGTGCAGCCCGTGGGTCAGCACGGCTCGTACGAGTGGTTCGTCTACGAGCCGTCGCTCGACCGCCTCGTCTGCCCGTTCACGGCGGGATTCGCCGGCGAGCCGGCCGGAGGCCTCATCGCGGCAGGCGCCGACCTGGGCGAGATCTACCCGCGGGCGGACGGCTTCGCCGCCCGCCTGGCCAGGCTCGGGGCGTGCTGCAACCTCGTGCAGCCGGCGGACACCGTCGAGGCGCCCTTCACCCGCATGATGGCCGGGCCGAGCGCCGTGCACGGGTTCGAGAGCGCGCGGGCGGGCACGGCGCTCGCCGCGCAGCTCGCACGTGCGTCCGCGCCTTCCCTGACGCTCCTCTACCTCGACGACTTCGACACGCTCGCGCACGAGCTCGGGCCTGACGACCCTCGTTCGGAGGCCGTTGCGCTCGAGCTCCTGGCGACGGTCGAAGAGGAGCTCGTGACAGCGCTCGAGAACACGCCGGGCGCACTGGTGCTGCTGTTCGCCGACCACGGCCAGCTCCCGACCGATCCCGAGCGCTGCGTGTACGTCAACGAGCGCTGCCCGCAGATCGTGCCCCTGCTGCGCCGCGGCGCGGACGGCCGCCCGCTGGCGCCCGCGGGCTCGGCACGCGATCTCTTCGTGCACGTGCGCGAGGGCGCGCTCGACGAGGCCCTCGGGTTGCTCGAACAGCTGTTCGGCGACGACGCGTGGGTCGTTCCGACCGCACGACTCGCAGCTGACGGCATCTTCGGGCCGCGCGTCTCGGAGCGATTCCGCGCTCGCGTGGGCGATATCGTCGTGCTTCCGCGCGCGGGCATCGAGGCCTGGTGGCGCGAGCCCGGCCGATTCGAGCAGAAGATGCTCGGGCACCACGGCGGCCTCGAGCCGGCGGAGGCCGAGACCTGGCTCGGTGCGCTCGTCCCGTGACTCCGGCCGGCCTGCGCGACGGGATCCGCCCCTTGCTCTTCCCGCGCTCGGTCGCGGTGGTCGGCGCCAGCGACCGCACGGCCGAGGGTGCGTCGGCTCTCCGGCAGGTGCTGGCCGGTGGCGCCCCGACCTGGTTCGTGAATCCCACGAGGCCGGAGGTGCTGGGACGTGAGTGCTTCGACTCCGTCACGTCTCTCCCTGAGCGCCCGGAGTGCGTCTACCTGCTGGTCGGGCACACGCGCGCGGAAGCGGCCTTCGAGGATGTGATCGCAGCCGGCGTGCGCGCCGTCGTGTTGCCGGGGCTGGGCGCCGAGGCCGGCGCCGAGGGCCGCGCGGTCGCAGCGCGCATCGGCGCGCGGGCGGCCGAGTGCGACGTGGCGGTGGTCGGCCCCAACTGCATGGGAATCGCGACGCCGGGCGGCGTCTCGCTGTGGCTCGGCACCGTGGCGGGAACCGACGCGTTCGTGCCCGGTCATGTGTCCTGCGTCGCCCACTCGGGCTCCATCGGGGAGGCGTTCCTGGCGTGCGGGCCGCGCGTGGGCTTTCGCACGGTCGTCTCGGCGGGCAGCGAGCTGTCGCGCGATCTGGCCGATTTCGTCGGGTTCCTGGCCGAGGACGAGGGCACGCGCGCGATCGGCCTCTTCGTCGAGACGATCCGGCGACCGGGCGCCTTCGTGGCCGCCCTGGCGGCAGCCGCCGAGGCCGGCAAGCCGGTCGTCTGCCTGAAGGTCGGGCGCTCGCAGGCCGCCGCGCGAGCCGCGCTCGCGCATTCGGGCGCGGTCGTCGGCTCGGCACGTGCCTTCTCGGCGCTGCTGCGCCACCATGGCGCCATCGAGGTGAGCGATTTCCACGAGTTGCTCGAGACCCTCGAGGTGCTCGGCCGGCGACGCTGGCCGCGTGGCCTGCGCATCGCGGCCGTGTCCGAGTCGGGTGGCGAGTGCGGCCTCCTCGCCGACCACGGCGAGGAGGCGGGCATCCCATTCGCGCCCTTCGACGACGCCACAGCGGCGCGGCTGATCGAGGCGTTCCCGAACTTCACGCAACCCGAGAACCCGCTCGACTGCTGGGCCATCGACGCATACGAGCACGTCTTCCCGGGCACCCTCTCGATCATGAGGGAGACCGGCTCCTACGACATCCTGCTGGCCCAGCTCGATCTCTCGCGCCATCGCGGCGAGCACGAGGAGGGATGGAGCGCCTTCATCACGGCCGCGCTCGCGGATGCCGTCGAGGGCACCGACGTGTTCGGAGCCGTGACCTCCGTGCACGCGACCGACCCACCGCCGGCGATCGCGGAGCTGGCCCGCGGCCGCGACGTCGCGCTCCTGCGCGGTACGCGCGAGGGCCTGCGGGCGATCGCGTCCGTGGCGCGCTGGTGCGAGCGCCCGCACCTGCCGGCCCCCGTCGCGCACTCGCCGATGCCGGGCGAGCCGCTGCCGGCCGGGCCGCTGGCCGAGCACGACTCATGCGCGCTCCTCGAGCGCTACGGCCTGACCTTCCCCGCGCGCGTGCGCTGCGCCTCGCCGCACGAGGCCGCTTCGGCCTTCGATCTGCTCGGCGGGCCTGTCGTCGTCAAGTCGGACGGCCCGGCCCATAAGCAGCTCGCCGGCGGGGTCGCGCTCGGCATCTCGAGCGCGGCCGAGGCGCGCGAAGCCGCCGAGCGGATGGGCGGGCGAGTCCTCGTCGCCCGGCAGGTGCCTGCCGGCGTCGAGGCTTTCTGCGGCCTCACACGCGACCCGGACTACGGGCCCGTCCTGGCCGTCGGCCTGGGCGGGCGGGCGATCGAGGCGCTCGGCCTGGCCGCCGTGGCGCTGGCTCCGCTGGAGCGTGCGGCCGCGCGCGAGCTCGTGGCCGAGGCGCCGGGGCTCGCGCAGGTCGCAAGCCCCGCGGCCGTCGATGCGCTCGCGGTCGCACTGGCGGCGCTCTCGCGCCTGGCCGGCGATCGCCCGGAGGTCGAAGAGGTCGACATCAACCCGCTGATCCTCGGCGGCGACGGCGCGACCGCCGTCGACGCACTGGTGGTCGTGAAGGGAGCACCATGAGCGAGGTCGTACTCGAGCAGCGCCGTGGGCCGGCGATGTGGATCACGATGAACCGCCCGGACAAGCTCAACGCCCTGTCCGGCGAGCTCGTGGAGGCCCTGCGCGCGAGCTTCCGGCGCGCCGCCTCCGACGAGGAGGTCAAGGTCGTCGTGCTGACCGGCGCGGGCCGCGCGTTCTCGGCCGGGTTCGACATCTCCGAGGAAGTCGAGAGCGAGATCGCGAGCGCCGAGCACTGGCACGACCTGCTCTCGACAGACGTCTCGCTCGGGATGGAGCTGTGGTCGCTGCCGCGGCCGACCATTGCCGCCGTGCGCGGATGGTGCCTCGCAGGGGCCTGCGAGCTGGCGATGGCCTGCGACATGATCGTGGCGGCCGACGATGCGCGCTTCGGCGAGCCGGAGATCCGCTACGGATCCGGCCCGGTCTCGCTGCTCATGCCTTTCGTCCTCGGCCAGAAGAAGACGAACGAGCTGCTCTTCACCGGTGACTGGGTGGACGCCCAGGAGGCCGAGCGACTGGGGCTCGTCAACCGCGTGGCGCCCGCCGACGGCCTCGAGGCGGCCGTCGACGAGCTCGTGGCGAAGATCGCGCCCACACCGCTGCCCGTGCTGCGGCTCACCAAGCTCGCGCTCAATCGCGCGTACGAGGCGATGGGCCTGCGGCAGGCCGTCAACGCCAATCTCGACCTCTCCGCGATCCTCAATGCCGCCGAGACGCCCGAGCAGCGCGAGTTCGACCGCATCGCCGCCGATCAGGGCCTCAAGGCCGCGCTGGCGTGGCGCGACGCGCGCTACGGTGGTCCGTGATGCGGGTCGCGGGCAAGGAAATCCCGCCGGACTTGGCCGCGCTGCTCGAGCGCTTCGGCTTCGACCGCGTGCCCTTCGAGGAGCTGCGAGCGCGCCTGATCGCCGCCGGTGACGACCTCGAGGGCCTCCACCGCATCAGCGAGTCGATCGAGGTGCCGCCCGACGACGTGGCCCATCCACTGCCTGCGCAAGGGTCGCCCGAGCGCGAGCACGAGGCCGCCCTCGGTCGCGAGATCATCGAGCGCGGCGAGGTGGCAGCCGTCGTGCTCGCGGGAGGCATGGCGACCCGGTTCGGCTCGCGGGTCAAAGCGCTCGCGCCCGTCCTCCACGGGCACGAGCTGACGTTTCTCGATCTCAAGCTCGCGGATCTCACGCGCTTCGGCGTCGAGGTCACGCTGATGACGAGCTTCGCAACCCACGATGCCCTGGCGCAGGCCGTCGAGGGCAGCGGCGTCCAGCTCGCGCCGCAGCTCGTGACGCTCCGGCTGGTTGCCGACGGCTCCCTCTTCATCGGCGACGACGGGGCACCGTCGCCGCACGCGCCGGGCCACGGCGACCTCGCAGACGCGCTCGAGCTCTCGGGCGCCCTCGAGCGCTACCGCCGCAACGGCGTGCGCTCCCTCTTCGTCTGCAACGTCGACAACGTGGGCGCGACGCTCGATCCCGCGCTCGTCGGCCTCCACCGGTCGCTCGGCGGGGCCGTCACGGCAGAGCTCGTGTCCAAGCGCCCGGGCGACGCGGGCGGGCTTCCGGTGCGGCGGGCAGACGGCTCCCTCGCGATCGCGGAGGCGTTCCGCGTGCCCGAGGGATTCCCGCACGAGCAGTTTCCGCTGTTCAACACGAACACGCTCTGGATCGACGTCGCGGCGCTCGAGGCGCCCGGCTCCTACACATGGTCGGTGGCCCGGAAATCGGTCGACGAGCGGGAGGCGATCCAGCTCGAGCGCCTCATCGGCGAGCTCACCTGGTGGCAGCCGTCGCGCTACGTGCACGTGCCGCGCGACGGCGCTGCATCGCGCTTCGTCCCGGTCAAGGACCTGGACGATCTCGATGCCGCGCAGGATCAGATCGCGGCCATCTGCCGTGAGCGCCTCGCACTCGACGTCTGATCGGTCATACCGGTGGGTGAGCGCCGGGTTTGGAAACGGTACAGATCATGTGAGCCGTGTCCGCAATGGCCGAATCGTGAGCCATCATCTGAATTGTGACCAGCCTGCGTACCCTCCTCAGCCTTGCGGTCGCCGCCGCGCTCGCCGCACCCGTCGCGGCCGGCGCCGCCGTCACCGCCACGACGATCAGCCAGCCGGTGACCGATCCGTCGGTGCTCGTGTTCGTGGAGCCTGCGGGCCTGGCGCTGACGGTCAGCGGCACGTCCAACGGCGGCACGGGCCGGCTCGACCTGCGCTGCGAGGGCGCGGCGACCGCCGTGGTCGACGACAACGTCCGCCCCACCGCCACCGGGGTCTGGACGACGACGCTCTCCACGGCCGCCGTCAGCAAGCTGACCCCGCGCACGTGCTTCCTGCACGCCGTGCCCCACGGCAACGCGGGCACCAACCACACCGCCTTCGCGGGCAAGCGCGTCATGTTCCAGCGCTCCCGCGTGACCGCCGTCGTCGGCGGCCCCAACAACGGCGTCCCGTTCGACTTCCGCTACTGGGCGCCCCAGCTGCTCGGGCGATCGATCTGGCAGTCGGTGTCCAACTGCGGCCTGGCGGGCGCCTCGACGATCTCCCCGACCACGTTCCACACCTCCGCCTCGGCGTTCCCGTGCGCAGGCTTCATCGCCCCCGTCACGTCGGGCCGCGCCGGCGTGCTGATCGATCACATCAACGCCTACATGCCCGCCGCGGCCGCTCTGCTCTTCAATGGCTCGGCCAACGCGCTGGGCCTGCTGGCCTCGCAGACGTCCGTCGCGACCGATCCGAGCACCGGCAACGTGCTCATCCGCGAGACGGAGAACCTGCTGCGCTGCAGCCCCGACGCGGCCACGGTGCCCGCGACGCCCCTGACCTGCTCGTCCTTCGTCGCCGCCGGGGTCAAGCTCGACCGCCTGATCATCCAGCAAGGCGACGGCAGGCAGGCGCTCGTCACCGACACCTGGTCCGCGACCGACGGTCGTCACCACCAGGTCGACGTCTTCTACGAGGACCGGCTCGGCGGCACAGCGCCGGTCGTCTCCTTCCCGTGGGCCGGGGGCTTCACCTCCTACCCACCGGGCTTCACGCAGGCACCGCCGCCCACCGCTCCGTTCAGCTTCTTCACGCGCTCGTCGCCGAGCGCTCCCGACGGCGACGTCAACAACCCCCAGGGCGCGATCACGCTGCAGGATCGCCCCACGGCGCTGCGCTTCCGCACCGGCGCGGCGATCTGGACGCAGTACGTGCGCACGCTCACGCCCGAGACGCCGACGCACATCTCGTTCGGCTTCTCCTGGGCGACGGCGCAGGCCGAGCTCACGACGCTCATCGGCCAGGCCGAGCGCGCGCTCGGGCCGACGCATTGCCTCGTGCCGAACGTCGTCGGCCGGACGCTGGTCGACTCCAAGCGCCTGCTGCTCGCCGGGCACTGCAAGGTCGGCAAGATCAAGTACGCGACCTCGAAGGTGCGCCGCAAGGACCGCGTGATCCAGCAGGGCCATCGCCCGGCCACGACGCTGGCGGGCGGCAGCGGCGTCACCCTTCTCGTCAGCTCGCGCCTGATCGGCAAGACCAGCGCCAAGCCGAAGTCCAAGCCGTCCTCGAGCTGACGGGGGCTCCTACTCGGTGGAGTACGCGGGCTGCAGCTTGACGCCGCGCGCGCGCGCCACGCACTGATTGGCGGCGATCGCCGCCTCGCCCAGTCCGATGGTGATGAGCGTGATCTTGCCCTCGTAGTAGGCCACGTCGCCGGCCGCGAACACGTTCGGCAGCGCGGTCTCGAACGAGGTCGGGTCGACGCGCACCTGCTTCTTGCCGACGACCTCGAGGCCCCAGCTCTCGATCGGGCCGAGATGCGAGACGAACCCGAGCTGCAGGATCAGGGCCTCGCAGTCGACCTCGACCAGCTCGCCGCTCGCGGTGTCCTCGATCGTGACGCGCTCGAGGGCGTCGCGACCGTGCAGGGCCCGCACCTCGCAGGGCGTGTGCAGCACGGCAGCACCCTCGTCGACGAGCCGGCGCACGGCGGTCTGCGAGGACTCGAGGCCGCGGAAACGGTCGCGGCGGTGCACCACGCGGATGGGGCCGCTCGCGGTGTCCTGCAGGTTGATCGTCCAGTCGAGCGCCGAGTCGCCGCCGCCCACGATCACGCAGCGCTTGCCCGCGAAGTCCGCCTTGCGCTTCACGAAGTAATGGAGGCCGCGGCCGCGCCACTCCTCCAGACCCTCGATCGGGAGCGTGCGCGGCTCGAAGGCTCCGTGGCCGGCGGTGATGATCACGGTGCGCGTGAGGTACGGGCCGCCGCTGTCGGTCGTGATCGCCCACAGCTCCTCCCCGTCGCCCTCGACGCGCTCGAGCGTCTCGACGGCCTCGCCCAGAAGGGCCTCGGCGCCGTACTGCAGGCCCTGCTCGACCATGCGGTCGACGTACTCCTGCCCGCCGATCTTCGGGAAGCCTGCGATGTCGAAGATGTGCTTCTCGGGGTAGACGGCGGCGACCTGCCCGCCGAGCTGCTCGAGGCTCTCGATGATGCGGCAGCTCGCCTCGCGATGGCCGGCGTAGTAGGCGGCGGCGAGGCCCGCGGGCCCGGCGCCGATGATCGTGACGTCGACCACGGGGTGCTCACTCATCGAGGCGCAGGCTAGAGGATCCGGGGGGTCCGGACTGCCCGCACCACCGCGCCCCGCGGCCGGGCATGATGCGTGGACCCCAGCACGGGAGGAGCACACCGCTGCACGTCCCCGAGCCACTCATCATCGCGACCGTGGTGCTCCTCGTGGGCTCGGTGGCCGCGAGCTTCGTCGACCGGCTCGGGGCGCCGACGTTGCTCGTGTTCCTCGGCCTCGGCATGCTCATCGGCGAGGACGGGCCCGGCGGGATCCAGTTCGACAACGCCACGCTCGCGCGCGACGCGGGCACCGTTGCGCTGATGATCATCCTGCTCGAGGGCGGGTTCCTGGCCGACCGCTCGGAGGTCGTGCGCGTGCTCGGCCCGGCGGGGCTCCTGGCCTCGCTCGGCGTGCTCCTGACCGCGGGGGTGGTCGCGCTGGCGGCCCACGCCGTCATCGGCCTTGGCTGGACGACGGCGCTCCTGCTGGGCGCCGCGGTCTCCTCGACCGACGCCGCCGCGGTCTTCGCCGCGTTGCGGGGAACGCACGTGCGGCGGAAGGTCGCGGCCGTGCTCGAGGCCGAGAGCGGGCTCAACGACCCGTTCGCCGCCCTGCTCGTGATCGGCCTGGTGGAATGGAGCACGAGCGACTTCAGCACGGATGACGGGCTGCTGCTGCTCTTCCGCCAGGCGGGCATCGGGGCGCTGGGCGGACTGCTCGTCGGCGCGGCCGGGGTGTGGCTGCTGCGCCGCCTGCCTCTCCCCTCGGCCGGCCTCGCGCCCGTCATCACGGTGTCGATCGCGTTGGCTGGCGCCGTCGGCGTCTCGCTCCTGAACGGCTCGGGCCTGCTCGCCGCCTACCTCATCGGCCTCGTCATAGGCGACGCGCGCATCCCGCACGCCGCGGTCGTGCGCGGCTTCCTGCAGGGCGCCGCGTGGCTCGCGCAGCTCGGGCTGTTCGTGCTGCTCGGCCTGCTCGTCACGCCCTCACGCGTGCTGGACGAAGGATTCGGGCCGATCCTCGTCGCGATCGCGCTCGTGCTCGTCGCCCGCCCGCTGGCGGTGATCGTCTGCACGACGCCGTTCGGGATGAAGCTGCGCGAGCAGGGCTTCCTGGCCTGGGCGGGCCTGCGCGGCGGCGTTCCCATCGTGCTCGCGACCTTCCCTGTCGCCGCGGGCGTCCCGGGAGCGTCGCGCGTCTTCGACGCCGTGTTCTTCGTGGTCGTGCTCTCGGTGGCTGCGCAAGGGCTCACGATGCGCTGGGCTGCCCGCAGGCTCGGTCTCATCGAGCCGCACGCGGCGCCGCGGCTCGCCGAGATGGACTCGGCGACGCTGTCCACCCTTCACTCCGAGCTGGTCGAGCTACGGGCCGAGGATCTCGGCATCCGCGCCGGCACGCTCGTGCGCGATGCCGAGCTGCCGGGTGCGGCCATCATCGTCGCGATCCGCCGCGACCTGCAGATCGTGCGCCCACGCGGATCGAGCGAGCTTGCGGGCGACGACCACCTCTACCTGCTGGTCGCGAGCGACAGGCTGGGGGACCTGCAGGCGGCGCTGGACCTCGTCGAGACCGCCGCCGACGCACCGCACTCGGGCGTCAACGCGCCGTTCTCGGGCTAGCAGCGCCGAGCGCCGAGCTCAGGCCGAGCAGGTGCTGCAGCCACCGGCGGGCGCGGCGACGTCGTCGCCCTCCGCCTTGAAGCTGGAGCCGCAGCCGCAGGACGCGACCGCGTTGGGATTGTTGACCGTGAACCCCGCGCCCATGAGCCCGTCGACGAAGTCGACCTCGGCGCCGCTCAGGTACGGCAGGCTGAAGCGATCGACGACGACCTTGACGCCGTGCTGGTCGGCAACCTCGTCGCCGGGCTGCGGTTCGCCGTCGAAGCCGAGCGCGTACTGGAGGCCAGAGCACCCGCCACCCTGTACCGCGACCCGCAGCGCGAGCGCCTCGGGGTCCTCGCGCATGAGCGCGAGCACGTGCTCCGCAGCGCGTTCGGTGAGCCTGACCATGCCCTCATGGTACCACCCGCGGAGACCCCGGCGAGCCCGACTTTGTGACAACCGTGCACAGCGCCGCGAAATGGCTTAGGCAAGCCGAAAGACGCCATTCGCGCCCCTCCGGGCAAGGCGCGCTTGTGTGCTATCGTCGCCAGCGTGCTGGGCCATTGGGCGGCCATCCTCGTCTTCATGGGCTTTTCGGCCATGATCGCCGGAACTTTGCTGGCCGCCTCGGTCTTCCTCGGGAAGGGCGGCAAGCAGCGCGGGGGCGCCAAGAGCCGTCCCTTCGAGTCCGGTGTCTCCACCGGCGCGTACGAGCCGTCGCGCTTCTCGATCTCGTACTACCTGACGGCGATGCTCTTCCTCGTCTTCGACATCGAGATCGTCTTCCTCTACCCGCTCGCGGTGCAACTCCGGCAACTCGCGCTGTTCGGCTTCATCGAGCTGCTCGTGTTCGTCGGCCTGCTCGCCATCGGCTATCTCTACATCTGGCGCAAAGGGGCTCTCGAATGGAAGTGATTCCGCCCGGGCGCCCGCATTCGGCGCTGCGTGCGACCGACATCGAGCGCGTGGTCATGACGACCACCGTGGACAAGGTGCTCAACTGGGCGGCCTCGAACTCGCTCTGGCCGTTCGGGTTCGGCCTCGCGTGCTGCGCGATGGAGATGATCGCGATGGTCACGCCGCGCTACGACATCGGCCGCTTCGGCTCGGAGATCGTGCGTGCCACGCCGCGCCAGAGCGATCTGCTGATCGTCTCGGGACGCGTCTCGCACCGCATGACCGCGCCGATCCGCGAGCTGTACGAGCAGATGCTCGAGCCGAAGTGGGTCATGGCGATGGGCGCCTGCTCCTCGACCGGAGGAATGTTCGCCAACTACGCGATCCTCCAGGGCGTCGACAAGATCGTCCCGGTCGACGTCTACGTCCCGGGCTGCCCGCCGCGGCCCGAGGCCGTGATCGAGGGCGTCATGACGATCCAGAAGAAGATCAAGGCCGGCATTCCGCCCGCCCACGAGCAGCAGCGGTCGCAGGCATGAGCGCGCGCGCCGATGCCGACGCGCTGGCTGCAGGCCTCGCGGACGCGACCGTGAGCGAGGCGCTCGGAGAAGTGACGATCGACGTGGAGGCCGCGCAGATCGCGGAGGCCTGCTCCGCCGCACTCGAGGCCGGCTACGACTTCCTCTGCGACCTGGCGGCCACCGACTACCTGGGCTTCGGCGGCGAGGGCGTGGCCGGCTACTGGGCCAGCCCGGCGGGCGCGGGCGCGCGCGACATCAACCATCCCGCCTCCAGCGGACTGGGTCTCGTCGTGCGGCCGCCCGGGACGAAGCGCTTCGCGCTCTCCTACCAGCTGCTCGATCGCTCGGCCCGCCCTGCGCGCCGGCTGCGGCTGCGCACCTGGGTGGACGACGGCGAGCCCGTGCCGAGCGTCGTCGGAGTCTTCCCGTGCGCCGACTACCAGGAGCGCGAGGCCTGGGATCTCATGGGGATCCACTTCAGCGACCACCCGCACCTCGAGCGCATCTTCCTGCCCGAGGGCTGGGACGGGCATCCGCACCGCAAGGACTATCCCATCGGCGGCGAGCCCGTCCAGTTCTCGGACGAGGTCTGATGAGCGCGCTGTCCGATCGCCGCACGCTGCGCTACCCGCCCGCCGAGGTGCTCTCGCCGATCCCGTCGGTGCTGATCCCGCCGGACAACCCCGACACGATGCTCATCAACCTCGGGCCGAACCACCCGTCCACGCACGGCGTGCTGCGCCTCGTCACGACGCTGGACGGCGAGAAGGTCGTCGGCCTGCACAACGAGCTCGGCTACGTGCACACGGGCATCGAGAAGAACATGGAGCAGAAGTCGTACTGGAAGGCGATCACGTACGCGCCACGGGCCGACTACAACGCGTTCTTCGCCAACGAGCTCGTCTACTGCATGGCGGTCGAGAAGCTGCTCGGCCTCGAGGTGCCGCGTCGCGGCGAGTGGATCCGCGCGATCTTCACCGAGCTGCAGCGCATCCACAACCACCTGATCTTCCTGGGCACCGGATCGGTGGATCTGGGCGGCATCGCCCTGCTCTTCTACTGCTTCCGCGAGCGCGATCGCGTGCTCGACCTGGTCGAGCTGGCGGGCGGGGTGCGCATGCACCCGCGCTACGCGCAGGTGGGCGGCGTCGCCGAGGACATCCCCGTCGCCTTCGATCGGGAGGCCCGCTCGTTCATCAAGGAGATGCGCGCGCGCGTCGACGAGTACGAGGACCTGATCGGCCAGCAGCCGATCTTTCGCGACCGCACCCGCGGCATCGGCGTGATCACGCCCGAGTTCGCGCGCCAGATGGGCCTGACAGGGCCGAACGCCCGCGCCTCGGGCGTCAACTGGGACCTGCGCGCGCACGAGCCCTACGGCGCGTACCGCGAGCTTCAGGTGCAGCCGATCGTGTTCGACTACGGCGACGTCTACGACCGCTACCTCATCCGCCTGCATGAGATCCGCCAGTCGGTCGACATCATCGAGCGTGCACTGGACGGCCTCCCGAGCGGGCCCTGGATCGCCGACGACCGCAAGGTCGTGCTGCCGCCGCGCCACGAGCTCCACACGTCGATGGAGTCGCTGATCCACCACTTCAAGCTCGTCACCGAGGGCTACCGGGTCCCCGCCGGCGAGGCCTACGCCTGCGTCGAGGGCCCGCGCGGCGAACTGGGCTGCAACCTCGTCGCCGACGGCTCGGCGAAGCCGTGGCGCGTGCACTTCCGCTCGGCCAGCCTCGTCATGCTGCAGTCGGTCGCGGCGCTCTGCAAGGACGTGCTGCTGGCCGACCTGATCGCGATCCTGGCCTCGCTCGACCCGAACATGGGGGACTGCGACCGGTGAGCGTCACGCCCGACACGCTGTACGACGCCGTGCAGGCCGAGATCGCCAAGTACCCGACCAGGCGCGGGGCGATGCTGCCCGCCCTGCACCTCACGCAGGAGGCCTACGGCTGGCTCTCGCCCGAGGCCCTGACCGCCTGCAGCGACGCCATCGGCTTCTCGCCCGCGTACTGCCAGGCGGTGGCGTCCTTCTACGACATGTTCTTCCTGGAGCCCGTCGGCACCCATGTGATCGACGTGTGCACGAACCTGGCGTGCGCGCTGCGCGGCGCCGGCGACGTGCTCGAGGCCTTCGAGGGCGAGCTGGGCGTGCGCGTCGGGGGGACGACCGACGACGGCACGATCACGCTGCGCAAGGCGGAGTGCCTCGGTGGTTGCAGCTGGGCGCCCGTGGTGGCGGTCGACGAGCGCTACCGCGAGCGCGTCTCGCCCGGCGACGTCGCGCAGATCGTCGGCGAGACGCGATCGGCGCCGGCGGTGCGACATGCCTGAGTGGACCCCGCGCCTCGAGGCCAACGTCCTGCTCGACTTCGAGGGCGAGCTGCGCGACCTCGCGGCCTACGAGGCCTACGGCGGCTACGCGCAGCTGAAGCGCGCACGCGCCGGCATGGATCCGGACACGCTGATCGCGGAGCTCGGCGGCTCGGCCCTGCGCGGCCGCGGAGGCGCCGGCTTCCCGACCGGGCGCAAGGCGAGCTTCCTCGCCCCCGGCGCGGAGCGCTACCTCGTCGTCAACGCCGACGAGTCGGAGCCCGGCAGCTGCAAGGACCGCGAGCTGATGCTGCGCACGCCGCACGCGCTGCTCGAGGGCATCCTGATCGTCATGAACGTGCTCAGGCTGACGCGCGCCTACGTCTACATCCGCGGCGAGTACCTGACGGAGTCCGAGGTGCTGGAGGCCGCCATCGCCGAGGCACGGGCGGCCGGCTACGTGGGCGCGCCCGGGCCTGACGGCTACGTCCCCGAGATCACGGTGCACCGCGGCGCAGGCGCGTACATCTGCGGCGAGGAGACGGCGCTGCTGGCATCGCTCAACGGCTTCCGCGGCCAGCCGAGCGCCAAGCCGCCCTTCCCGGCGGTGTCGGGCGCCTTCGAGCGGCCGACGCTGCTCAACAACGTCGAGACGATCGCGACCATCCCGGCGATCCTGCGGCGCGGCCCCGAGGACTACAAGGCGCTGGGCACGGAACAGAGCGGCGGCACGCACGTCATGTCGATCTCGGGCCACATCCTGCGACCGGGCAACTACGAGATGCCCATGAGCCGGACGATGCGCCACCTGATCGAGGACCTCGCGGGCGGAGTGCCGGGCGGCCGTGCGCTCAAGGCCGTGATCCCGGGTGGCGCCTCGTCGCCGATCCTCGGGCCGGAGGCGCTCGACATCCTGTGCGCCCCCGAAGCGCTGGCGGCGGCCGGATCGATGGCAGGCTCGGCCGGCGTCATGGTGATCGACGACACGACCTGCATCGTCCAGCTCGCCCTGCGCACGGCGGCCTTCTACACGCACGAGAGCTGCGGCAAGTGCACGCCCTGCCGCGAGGGCACGCGCTGGATCACCGACACGCTCCAGCGCATCGAGGAGGGCATCGCGGCGCCGGCCGAGATCGACCTGGTGCTCGAGATCTGCGACAACGTCGAGGGCAAGTGCCTGTGCCCGCTGGGCGACGCCTGTGCGATGCCGGTGCGCTCGATGATCAAGCGCTTCCGCGAGGAGTTCGACCAGCACGTCGAGCTCGGCTACTGCCCGCTGCACGAGACCTCCTCGCTCAGCTCGCTCTACCCGCAGCCGCGCAGCCTGCTGCCGCTCGCGACGGTGTCGCCCTCATGAGCGCCACCGACGTCGCAACCGTCACGCTCGAGATCGACGGCCGCGAGCTGACCGTGCCCAAGGGCACGCCGCTCGTGCTGGCCGCGGCGACGGCAGGGGTCGAGATTCCGATCTTCTGCTACGAGCCGCGCCTCGGGCCGGCCATCGGCGCGTGCCGCATGTGCCTGGTCGAGGTCGAGGGCATGCCCAAGCTGCAGGCCGCCTGCACCATGACCGCCGGCGACGGCATGAAGGTGCACACGCGCTCGGCCGGCGCTGCCCAGGGGCAGGAGGCGGTGCTCGAGTTCATCCTGCTCAACCACCCGCTCGACTGCCCCGTCTGCGACAAGGGCGGCGAGTGCCCGCTGCAGGACCTGACCTACCGCTACGGGCCTGGCAACACGCGCTTCCACCTCAACAAGCGCACGTACGAGAAGCCGCTCGCGATCTCGCCGCTGATCGCCCTCGATCGCGAGCGCTGCATCCTCTGCTACCGCTGCACGCGCTTCTCCCAGGACGTCGCGGAGGACGAGCAGCTGGTCGCGCGCGAGCGCGGCGCGGGCTCCGTGATCGCCACGTTCGAGGAGCAGCCCTACCGCGGTCGTTTCTCGGGCAACGTGATCGAGCTGTGCCCCGTCGGCGCGCTGACCTCCACCCAGTACCGCTTCAAGGCGCGGCCCTGGGAGATCACCGACATCCCCACCGTGTGCGCGCTCTGCCCGACCGGCTGCAACACCTCGTCGACGCTTCGCGAAGGCGACGTCCGGCGCGTGCTCTCGCGCAACCACCCGGGGATCGACGAAGGCTGGTTGTGCGACAAGGGGCGCTTCGCGCACGTGCACCTGCACGCGGGCGACCGCTATCTGCAGGGCCTCGTGCGCGGCCCGCGCGGGCTCGAGCCCGCGACCGCCGAGCAGCTCGCCGAGACGATCGCGCGGCGCCTGCGGCATCACGCCACGCTGCACGGCCCCGAGTCCATCGCAGTGGTGGCCTCCGGGGAGCAGAGCAACGAGGAGGGGCACGCGTGGGCCGAGCTCGTGCGGGCGGCCGGTGGCGGCGCACTCGTCAGCAGCGGCTTCGAGGGCGCCGACTGGGACGTGCTCGCGCCGTACGAAGTGCCCATCGCCGAGCTCGATCACGCCGACCTGATCGTGGTGTCCGGCGAGCGCGAGGTCGGCGACGCGGCAGGCGTGCTCGAGCTGCGCGTGCGGCAGGCGGTGCGCCGCGGAGCGCGCCTGCTGCTCGCGAACAGCGGCGGCGGCGACCTCGACCACATCGCCACCGGCCGGATCGCGGAGAGCGAGATCGAGACCGCGCTGCGCGACGCCGGGCATCCGGTGCTGATCGCGACCGACCCCGCGGCCGTGGCCGCAGCAGCGGCCGTCGCGCATTCCGCAGGGCTGGGCGACGGGCCAGGCGGCGTGATCGCCGTGCCGGAAGGGCCCAACGAGCGCGGCCTCCACGCCCTCGGCTACCGCGACAGCGCGGCGGAGGTGCTGCGGCGCGCCGAGGACGGAGCGCTGCAGATGCTCGTGGTGCTGGGCGACGACGATCCGCTCTCGCGCTTTTCCGAGCCCGAGCGCTGGGAGGCCGCCTTGCAGCGCTGCGAGTCCGTCGTCGCCAGCTCGCTCTTCCCGACGCCGACGGCGCTCTGGGCGCACGTCATCGTTCCCGCGACCGCCGCGCTCGAGAAGGAGGGCACCACCACCAACCTCGAAGGACGCACGCAGCGCCTGCGCCCCGTGCTGCCCGCGCCCGAAGGCGTCCACAACGAGCTCGCCGTGCTTGCCGCCGCCGGCCGCCACCTCGGGCTCGAGCTCGCCGTGAGCCCGTCCCTGGCGTTCCGCCGTGTGGCCGAGTCCGCTCCGCTCTTCAGCGGGCTGACGTGGGAGACGATCGGGCTGACGGCCCCGCTCCCGGGCGAGCGAGCGCAGGCCGGGTCGGCTCCCGCGCCTGCTCCGGCGCCGGCAGCGGCCGCCGGCGGCGACGAACTCCGCGCCGTCGGTCGCCGGCCGCTGTTCTCCGGAGCCGCGGTCGCGCGCAGCGAGCGCCTCGCATTCCAGCGCAGCGACGAAATCGTGCTCGCTCGTGAGGATGCACTGCGCCTCGGGATCGGCGAGGGCGCAGCCGTCACGGTGCGCCACTCGGGCGGCGCGACGACCGGGCCTGCGCGGCTCTCGCGCACGCTCGCTCCCGGGGCCGTGCGCTTCGCCTGGGACGGTGCGCCGGTCGACGGCGCCTGCGCGGTCGAGGTGGAGGCCTGATGCCCGACGGCGTGTTCGTCACGGTGATCAAGGCGTTCATCCTCGTCAACGGCCTGATGGGGTTCTTCGCGTTCATGACGGTCTTCGAGCGCAAGCTGATCGGCCGTCTGCAGACGCGCCACGGCCCCAACCGCGTCGGGCCGATGGGCCTGCTGCAGCCGATCGCCGACCTCGGCAAGCTCATCCGCAAGCAGAACGTGATTCCCGAAGGAGCGCACAGGCGCCTCTACCTGACGGCCCCGTTCATCTCGATGTTCGCCGCGTTGTCCTCGTTCGCGCTGATGCCGTTCGGTGGCGAGGCCACCATCCCGGGCACCGACGAGCACATCTACCTCTCGATCGCAGACTCCAACGTGGCGCTGCTGTACGTGGCGGCGGTGGGCTCGATGGGCTTCTACGGCATGCTCATCGGCGGCTGGGCGAGCGGCTCGAAGTACGCGCTGCTCGGCGGCCTGCGCGCGGTCGCGCAGCTCGTCTCCTACGAGGTCGCGTTCACGCTCGCGATCATCGGCGTCGTCATCCAGTCGGGCACGCTGTCACTGCAGGGCATCGTCGACGCGCAGCAGGATTACCCGTACATCGTGCCGCAGATCCTCGGCTTCGCCATCTTCTATCTCGCGGCCCTGGCGGAGTGCAACCGGCCGCCGTTCGATCTGGCGGAGGCCGACGGCGAGATCGTCGCGGGCTTCCACACCGAATACGGCGGCATGCGCTTCGCGATGTTCGCGAACGCGGAGTTCGTCGAGGCGATCGTCCTGGCGGCGCTCGGCGCGACGCTGTTCCTCGGCGGCTGGCGCGGCCCGCTGCCGTTCGAGCCGTTCACGTCGATCCCGGGCCCGCTGTGGATGATCGGCAGCACGTTCGCGATCCTGATCACGTTCATCTGGGTGCGCGCGACGGTTCCGCGACTCCGCTACGACCGCCTCATGAAGCTCGGCTGGAAGGTGCTCCTGCCGCTCGCCACCCTCAACCTGCTCGGCACCGCCGCCTGGGTGGCGCTGTCCTGATGGAGATGCGATGACGCTCTTCGACGATCTCCAGGAACACCCCGTGCGCGCCGGGGTCGATCTCGGCCGCCAGCAGGCACAGGGCCTGAAGGGCTTCGCCGTCACGCTGCGGCATCTCTTCCGGCGTCCGGTGACGCAGGCCTATCCCGAGCACAAGCGGGCCGTCTACCCGCGCTTCCGCGGGCGCCACCGGCTGCACCGTCATCCCAACGGCCTCGAGAAGTGCATCGGCTGCTCGCTCTGCGCAGCCGCCTGCCCCGCCGACTGCATCCGCGTGGTGGCCGCCGAGAACGAGCCCGACGCGCGCGTCTCGCCGGGCGAGCGCTACGCGCGCATCTACGAGATCAACATGGCGCGCTGCATCTTCTGCGGCTACTGCGAGATCGCGTGCCCGTTCGACGCGATCACGCTCGGCAACGACTTCGAGCTCTCCGAGCTGTCGCGCGACGCGCTCGTCTACACCAAGGAGATGCTGCTCGAGCCGCCGCTGCGTCGCACGCCCGCGCAGGACCCGGAGCTCTTCGACCGCGGGGCGCAGGAGATCGAGGGCGCCGGGGTGCTCGGCATGTACCACGTCTACTCGCAGAATCACGACGAGGTGCAGGGCGACTGATGCAGATCGTGGTCTTCTACGTGGCGGGTGCGCTCGCGATCGGCTCGGCGCTCGCCGTGGTCGTGCAGCGCAACCCGTTCCTGGCCGCGCTCTCGCTGATCCTGCACCTGGCCTCGCTGGCCGCGCTCTACCTCGTGCTGCAGGGCGATTTCGTCGCCGTCGCGCAGCTGCTGGTCTACGCCGGCGCGGTCATGATCATGTTCCTGTTCGTGATCGCGTACCTGGGCGACAGGGCGGATCTCGACCTGAGACGCGGCGGCCTCGGAGCCGGAGCCGCCTTCATCGCGGGCCTTGCGATCTTCATCGAGAGCGTGATCGCCGTGAGCGACTCCAACAGCAGCTTTCATGCTCCGGCCGTGGTCGCCGACTCGTTCGGGTCGCCCGCGACGATCGGCAAGCTGTTCCTGACCGACCACCTGCTGGCCTTCGAGGCGATCTCGCTGGTGCTGCTGGTCGGCGCGATCGCCGGCGTCGTGCTCGGCGCCGGCGAGCTGCTGCCGTCCCGCTCCCGCGCGGAGCCGGCCGAGCGCGAGCCGAAGGGCGAGCGCTACGACCTCCGCCGCGAGTTCCTCCGCCGCGAGGAAGAGGCCGAGCAGGAGAGCGAGGTGGGCACGTGAGCCCGGGCATCGGCTCCTGGATCACGCTCTCGTCGGCGCTGTTCTGCATCGGACTGGTCGGCGTGATGCTCCGCCGCAACCCGATCGTGATCCTGCTCTCGCTCGAGATCATGCTCAACGCGGGCAACCTCCTGCTCGTCGCCGGCTCCCGCTACGTCGGCGGCAACGACGGCCACGTGCTCGCGCTCACCGTGATGGGAGTCGCGGCCGCCGAGGTCGTCGTCGGGCTCGGCCTGGTCGTGGCGCTCGCGCGCCGCGGCGCCCCGCTCGACGTCGACGAGCTGCGGAGCCTCCACGGATGAACGCCGCCGACTACGGCTGGCTCGTCCTGCTCACGCCACTGATCGGCCTCGCCTTCAACATCGCCGTCGGGCCGAGCGTCTCGCGGCGGGTGGTGGCCTGGGTCGCCTCGCTCTCGATCCTGGCCGGCTTCGTGCTCTCGCTGCTCGCGTTCATCGATCTGCTCTCCCGCGACGACTCCCAGCGCGCACTCGTCTCGACAGGCTGGCACTGGCTCTCGGCCGGCAGCTTCCAGGTCGATGCGAGCATCCTCGTCGACCCGCTCTCGACCGTGATGCTGCTCGTGATCACGGGCATCGGGTTCCTGATCCACGCCTATTCCGTCGGCTACATGCACGGCGACACCGAGGAAAAGCGGTTCTTCGCCTACCTCAACCTGTTCGTGTTCTCGATGCTGCTGCTCGTCCTCGCGGGCAACTTCGTCTTCCTGCTCGCAGGCTGGGGGCTCGTCGGCCTCTCCTCGTATCTGCTGATCGGCTTCTGGTGGCAGCGTCCGTCCGCGGTGGCGGCGGCCAAGAAGGCATTCGTCATGAACGCGATCGGCGACGTCGGGATGACGCTCGGCATCTTCGTGATCTGGAATCACCTCCACACGGTCGATTACACGACCGCGTTCGCACTGGCGCCCGGCAGCATCGGCTCCGGCTCGTCGACCGCCAACTGGATCGCGCTGCTGCTCCTGGTCGGCGCAGTCGCCAAGTCGGCCCAGCTGCCGCTGCAGACCTGGCTGCCGGATGCGATGGAAGGTCCGACGCCGGTCTCGGCACTGATCCACGCGGCCACGATGGTCACGGCCGGCGTCTACCTCGTCGCGCGCATGTGGCCGTTCTACTCGCTCGCCCCCGATGTCGCCGACCTCGTCGCGATCATCGGCGTCGCGACCCTCACGATCGCGGGCCTGATCGCGCTCGTGCAGACCGACATCAAGCGCGTGATCGCGTACTCCACGATGTCGCAGATCGGCTACATGTTCTGCGGCGTGGGCATCGGCGCCTACTCGGCGGGCATGTTCCACCTCGTCACCCACGCCTTCTTCAAGGCACTGCTGTTCCTGGGCGCCGGCGTCGTCATCCACGCACTGCATGACGAGCAGGACATGCGCAAGATGGGCGGCATGGGCCGCTATCTGCCGTACACGACCGGCCTCATGTGGATCGGCGCGCTCTCGCTGGTGGGAGTGCCGCCGTTCTCCGGCTTCTTCTCGAAGGACCAGATCCTCTCGGACGCGCTCGCCCGCGGCGACTGGGTCGGCTACACGGTCTGGGGGCTCGGGCTGGCCGGGGCGTTCGTCACGGCCCTCTACACCTTCCGGCTGATGCTGCTCGTCTTCCACGGCGAGCCCAGCGAGTACGCGCGCGAGCAGAGTGAGGCGCACGCGGGTCACGGCGAAGGGCCGTCGACGATGCTCTGGACGATCGGCGTGCTCGCGGTGGGAGCGACGTTCGCCGGCTTCCTGGAGATCCCGCAGGTGACGCACGGGATGCGCAACTTCCTCGAGCCGACGATCCCATCCACGATCGAGGCGACGGGCAACCAGGATCTGGGCACGTCGGCGCTGGCAGTCTCGCTGGCGCTCATCGGCCTGTTCTGCGCGCACGTGCTGTGGGGCCGGCGCAGCCGAACGACTCGGCGCATCGCCGAGGCGACCGCGCCGCTCGAGCGGGTCCTGCAGGAGAAGTTCGGCTTCGACCGGCTCTACGACTGGGCCTTCTATCGCCCCGCCTCGGCGCTGGCACGCGGCGGCGCGCGGCTGTGGGAGCAGCGCGCGGTGGTCGGCTCGATGGACGCGGTCTCGAACGCCGGCTCCTGGACGAGCCGCCTGCTCTCGACTGCGCAGTCGGGACTCGTGCGCGTGTACGCGCTCGCGATCGCGGTCGGTATCGCGGCGCTCGCCGCCTGGTTCATGACGGGCGCCTCGTGAGCGGCTCCTGGACCTCCACGCTGCTCTGGCTCATCCCCCTCGGCGGGGCGCTGCTCGTGGTCGTGCTGCCCGTGCGGGATGCCACGCGTGGTGCGCTGGCGCTGATCGCGGCGCTCGCGACCACCGTGCTCGCGCTCGCGGCCGCGTTCGACTTCGACCCCTCGGGCGGGACGCAGTTCGAGCAGTCGCACGACTGGGTGCGCGACCTGGGGCTGACCTACCACGTCGGCATGGACGGCCTCTCGCTCGTGCTCGTCGCGCTGACGGCCGTCTGCGTGCCGTGCGCCCTCGGCTTCGGGCTGTGGGCGAAGCGCCCCAACATGCGCGCCTACGCGGCCCTCATGCTGCTGCTGGAGTCGGCGGTCGTCCTGCTCCTCGTGGCGCGCGACCTCGCGCTCTTCTACGTCGGCTTCGAGGCCATGATCGCTCCCCTGGCGCTGCTGATCGCGGTCTGGGGCGGCCCGAATCGCGCGCGCGCCGCGATCCGATTCGTGATCTACACGCTCGTCGGGTCGCTGCTGATGCTGATCGCCGTGATCACGCTCGGGCTCGAGGCCGGTTCGTTCGACCTCGCCAAGATCGGCACGAGCGACTCGCGCTGGCTGTTCCTCGCCTTCATGGCCGCGTTCGCGATCAAGGCCCCGCTGTACCCGTTCCACGGCTGGGTTCCGGACGCCTACCGGGAGTCGCCACCGGAGGTCGCGGCGCTGCTCTCGGGCGTCGTCTCGAAGGCGGGGGCCTACGGCATGTTGCGCTTCGCGCTGCCGCTCTTCCCCGGCCCCGCCCACGACCTGCGGCGATGGTTCGTGGCGCTCGCGCTCGTCGGTCTGCTGTGGTGCTCGCTCGTGGCCTTCCGGCAACCGGACTCGCGCGGGGTGGTGGCCTATTCCTCCATCGGCCAGATGAGCCTGATCGGCCTCGGCATCTTCGTCATGAACGACATCGGGGCGACCGGTGCGACATTCCAGATGGTCAACCACGGCCTCCTGACCGTGCTGCTGTTCCTGCTCGCGGGCGTGATCGAGGTGCGCACGGGCGAAGGGCTGTTCCGGCGCATCGGCGCGCTCGCGCGCGGACGTGCCGGGTTGGCGACGTTCGTGCTCTTCGCCGGCATCGCAACGCTCGCCGTGCCCGGATCGGCCCTCTTCGCCTCCGAGTTCCTCGTGCTGCTGGGAGCGTTCCGCGACTGGTGGCTGATCGGCGCGCTGGCCTCCGCGGCGATCGTGCTCGCCGCGATGTACGCACTGCGCTGGATCTCGGCGCTGCTGCACGACGCCCCCGTCGATCCGGCGCCGGGCCTTTCGCGCATGCGTGACCTGCGCTGGGAAGCGACCTACCTCCTGCCGCTCGTGGTCTGCGTGCTCGTCCTGTCGGTCTACCCGTACGCCGTCACCCACCGCGTTGCGCTCTCCATGCACGGCATCGTCTCGGCCGTGACCGCCAAGGACGCCCCGTGATCGTCGCGGCTGCAGCTTCCATCGACACGCCATCGGTCCAGATCGGCGCAATCCTGCCGGCGGCGATCCTGATCGTGGGCGCGCTCGTCCTGCTGATCGTCGGGAGCTTCGAGAGCCGCAGCGCGCGTGTCACGAGTGGCGTGATCGGGCTCCTGAGCTTCGCCGGTGCCGGCCTCGCAACGTGGCACCTCTGGAACAACGGCGACGGCACGGCCTTCAGCGGCCAGCTCTCGACCGACCGCTATGCGGCGCTCGTGCAGGCCATCGTGTGCGCCAGCGGCGTGGCCTGCGTGCTGCTGGGCTGGGGCACGCGCCGCCTGTCCGACCGCATCGCGGAGTACTACTCGCTGCTCTGCTTCGCCGGGGCGGGCATGTGCATCCTCTCCGCCGCCAACGGCTTCGTCTCCCTGTTCGTCGCCCTCGAGCTCTTCTCGATCTCGCTCTACGTGCTGTGCGCTCTCGACGTCTCCAGCGAGGCCTCCCTGGAGAGCGGGCTCAAGTACCTGATCACGGGCTCGGTCGGCTCGGCCGCGCTGCTCTTCGGCAGCGGCCTGGCCTACATCGCGACCGGCTCGCTGCGCTTCGACCAGATCGGCACGGCGCTCAACAGCGGGATCTCGCACACGGGCATCCTGCTCGTCGGCATCGCGCTCGTCGTCACCGGGCTGGCGTTCAAGGCCTCGGCCGCGCCGTTCCACATGTGGACGCCCGACGTGTACGAGGGCGCGCCGACGGCCGTCATGGCCTTCATGGCGACCGCGACCAAGACGATCGCCCTCGCGACCCTGCTGCGAGTCATGATCACGGCGTTCTCGCCCGCAAGCGATGTCTGGGAGAGCGCCGTGGCCGCAGTCGCGATCGCGTCGATGCTGATCGGCAACATCGCCGCGCTGCGCCAGACGAACGTCAAGCGGATGCTCGCCTACTCGAGCGTCGGCCAGGCCGGGTACCTGCTGATCGCGGTCGTGGCGCATACGCCACTCGCGACGCGCGCGATGCTCTACTACCTCACGGTCTACGCGGCCATGAACCTCGGCGCGCTCGCCGTCGTGTCCGTGCGCGAGCGCGAGATCGGCGGCCCGGTCTTCATCGGGGATCTGCGCGGCCTCGGGCGCGATCACCCGCTGCTGGCCGGAGGGCTCGCCCTCTCGCTGCTCTCGCTCGCGAGCTTCCCGCCCACCGGCGGCTTCCTCGCCAAGGTCTACCTCTTCGGCTCGGCGATCGACGCGGGCAAGACGTACCTGGCCGTGATCGGCGTGATCGCCACCATGATCTCGCTGGCCTACTACCTGCGCTTCCTGCTCGCGATCTACACGCCGGCCGCCAGCGAGGCACGGCCGCGGATCGTCCCGGGAACGCGTCTTGCTGCCGTGGCGGTGCTGGTTTCGGCCGGGGTCGTGCTCTGGCTGGGGATTGCTCCGCAGCCGCTCGTCGAGGTCGCACGCACCGCCGCGGCGTCGCTCGTGCCGCCGGGCTGACGCGAGCTCGGAGCTCGTAGACTCCTGGCCATGTCTGGCATCACCTGGCTCGGTCACGGGTCCTTCCAAATCGACACGCCCGCGGGCGCGCGTGTCCTCATCGACCCGTGGATCACGGGCAATCCCTCCTGGCCGCAAGGCGTCGTCGTCGATCGCTGCGACGCGATCCTGCTCACGCATGGCCACGGCGACCACGCGGGCGACACGGTCGCCATCGCGAAGGAGCATTCGGCGCCCGTGGCTGCGATGCACGAGCTCGCGGGCTGGCTGGAAGGCCAGGGCGTCGCGGACAGCGTCGGCTTCAACAAGGGCGGCGCCATCGAGATCGCCGGCCTGCGCGTGACGATGACGAACGCGGTGCACTCCTCGAGCGCCCCCGACGGAACCCCGCTCGGGGACCCCGCCGGGTTCGTGATCCAGGGACCCGACATGCCGACGATCTACGCCACCGGCGACACCGCTGTGCATGCCGACATGGGGCTGATCGGGGAGATGTACACGCCCTCGATCGCGATCCTTTCGATCGGCGACCACTACACCATGGGCCCGTTCCAGGCGGCGTACGCGGCCCGGCTGATCGCTGCGCCCGAGATCGTCCCCGGCCACTACGGCACGTTCGGGCTGCTGACCGGCACGCCCGAGGCGCTGCGCGCCGAGCTGGCGCGGATCGGCGTCAGTGCGACAGTCCACGAGGGAAGCCCGGGCGAGGTCGTGCGAGCCTTCGCGTGACCTTCTCGATCGTCGCCCGCGACACCCGTGCGCAGCAGCTGGGCGTCGCGGTCGCGTCGAAGTTCCTGGCCGTCGGCGCCGTCGTGCCGTGGCTGCAAGCCGAGGTCGGCGCGATCGCGACTCAGGCGCTCGCGAACACCCGCTACGGTCCGGACGGCCTTGCCCTCCTGCGTGAGGGCGCAGGTGCGCGCGAGGCGCTCGACGCCCTGCTCGCGGGCGACCCGGGACGGGACGACCGCCAGGCCGGCATCGTCGACGCGCGCGGCCGCGGAGCGACGCACACCGGAGAGAGCTGCATGGCCTGGGCGGGCGGCCGGACCGGCCTCGGCTACGCCGCCCAGGGCAACATCCTCACGGGCCCTGGCGTCGTCGACGCGATGGCGGAGAGCTTCGAGTCGAGCAGCGGCGCGCTCGCGGACAGGCTGCTGCAAGCTCTTGCGGCCGGCGATGCCGCGGGCGGCGACCGGCGTGGCCGGCAGTCCGCCGCGATATCCGTCGTCCAGCCCGAGGGCGGCTACGGCGGCAACGACGACAGCCTGGTCGATCTGCGTGTCGATGACCACCGGGATCCGGTGGGGGAGTTGCGACGGCTGTACGAGATCCACGTGCTGCTGACCGGCACGACGCCGGACGAGCAGAAGCTGCCTCTCGACGGCGAGCTGGCAGGCGAGGTGCGCGATCTGCTGGCGCGCGCCGGCTATCCGAGTGAAACGGGCGAGGACGGCCTCTTCGACGCGCTGCGCGCGTTCGTCGGCACCGAGAACCTCGAGGCACGCTGGTGGCACGAGCGGCGGCTCGACCCGGTGGTACTGGCGCACCTGCGCACGTGCGCTGCCGGCTAGGCGGCGATCTGAACCGGAGCGCCGGGCTTGGGCCGGCCGTCCGTCGTCGCGGCGATCGTCGGCGGGGGAGTCGTGACCGGCACGGGCGTGCGCTCGAGGATCTCCTCGCAGACCGCGCGCGCGGAGGCTTCGTCACGGACGCGGATGCGGTGCGCGATGCAGGGCTCGAAGAGGCTGCGCACGTGCTTGACCGCGACCTCGGCGGCGTTGTCGAGCAGCGCGGCGGCCTGCGCACAGCGGTACATCGAGAGCAGCGCGCGGGGCGAGGCGCCGACCAGCACGTCGGGGTGCTCGCGCGTCGAGCGGAGCAGGCGTACGAGATAGGCGCGCACGGGCTCGCCGGCCGGCAGTTGCGCGATCACCTTCTGCAGCTGAACGACATCGCCCGGAGCCACGATCGGATCGCTCTCCTCGCGCCGCTCGCCCATGCCGAAGCGCACGAGCAGGTCGCGCTCGCCGTTCTCCGAGGGGTAGCCAATGCCTGTGCGCATGGCGAAGCGGTCGCACGAGGCGTGCGCCATCTCGAACGTGCCCGAGTTGTCGTGGGGGTTCATGGTGCCGATGCAGAAGAACGGGCGCGGCAACGCGTGGCGGCGCTTGCCGACGGTCACGGCATGCTCCTCCATCGCCTCCAGGAGGCCGGACTGCATGCGCGGCGTGGCGCGGTTGAACTCGTCCAGGACGACGGCGTTGGCGAACAGCGGCCCGGGGATGAACTCGTCCGGACGCAGGCTGGGGTTGTCGGACTCGATCTCCTGACCGATCACCGCTGCCGAGCTCAGGTCCTCGGTGCACTGGATGCGGGAGTCGTGGCCGCCGATCGCCCGCGCGATCACCTTGGCGAGCGTCGTCTTGCCGACACCGGGCACGTCCTCGACGAGCAGGTGACCGGACGCGAGCAGGCAGCACAGGGCGAGGGAGGCCGGACGGTCGATTTCGACCATCGCATTCCGAATCTCCTCCCAGAGCGCATGCGCGACGTCGCGCGCCTCGATCAGGACTCGCTCTTCCAACAAACTGCCCCATCCCCCTGGCCTGCGTTCCTCAAGGAACTATCGGCGTCGAGAACGGGGTACTGAAGTCCCCCGCGCGAGGGACGGCGGAGCCGCTCGGTTCAGGTACTCGGGAGAACGACGCTGCCGTCCTCGCCGAGGCCGAAGCCGGGGTTGTGTGCGACCTCCCAGGCGTGGCCGTCGAGATCGCGAAAGACACCGGCGTAGCCGCCGTAGAACGTCTCGGCCGGCTCTCGTGCGATCTCGGCTCCCACGGTGCGTGCCTGCTCGATCAGCGCGTCCACCTCATCGCGCGAGCCGACGTTGTGAGCGAGCGTGATGCCGCCCCAGCGCGCCCCGTCGTCAGCGACACCCGTGTCGCCCGCGAGCTGGTCGCGCGCCCACAGTACGAGCACGACGCCGTTGGCCTGGAAGAAGGCGGTCTCCTGAATGTCCATCGCGGCCTGCCAGCCGAGCGCTTCGTAGAACGCCTTGGACCGGCGGTAGTCGGCCACGCCGAGCGTCACGAGGCTGATGCTCTGCTGCATCAGCCCTTGAGCACCGCGAGTGGCGAGGAGATGCGCACGGGCCCGGCCGGCGCAGGCCCTGCCGCGGCGATGCGCTGCGCGATCGCCGCGATCGCGCGGGAGGAGGCCGCGTCGGGATCGCTGCTGAAGACGGGATCTCCGCTGTCGCTGCCCTCCCGCAGCGCAGGCTCGAGCGGCACCTCGCCCAGGAGCGGCACGCCGAGCTGCTCGGCCAGTGCCGCGCCGCCGCCCTGGCCGAACGGGTACGTGGCCTCACCGCAACAGGGGCAGGCGAGGCTCGACATGTTCTCGATCACGCCGATCAGCGGCTGGCCGAGCTTCTCGACCATCTGGGCCGCGCGCGAGGCCACGCGCTGGGCGGCCAGCTGTGGCGTGGTCACGAGCACGGCCTCCGAGCGGGGCAGCAGCTGCCCCAGCGAGAGGCCGACGTCGCCCGTGCCGGGCGGCATGTCGATCAGGAGGTAGTCGAGCGGGCCCCAGTAGACATCGGAGAGGAACTGCTCGAGCGCGCGGTGCAGCATCGGGCCGCGCCACACGACCGAGCCCCCGTCGTCGAGGAAGAACCCGATCGACATCACCTTGAGGTCGTGGGCCACGGGCGGGACGATCATCTTGTCCACGACGATCGGGCGTTGCTGGATGCCGAGCATGCCCGGGATCGAATAGCCGTAGATGTCGGCGTCGACGACGCCGACCTCGAGTCCCCGCGCGCGCAGCGCGAGTGCCAGGTTGACCGTCAGCGACGACTTGCCGACGCCGCCCTTGCCCGACGCGACGGCGATGACGCGGGTGCGCTCCTCGACCGCGATCGATCGCTCGCCCTCGCTGCGGCCGCCGTTCAGCTGAGCGCGCAACGCCGCGCGCTGCTGCTCGTCCATGTGCGTGAAGCCGATGGTGACGAGCTCGACGCCGGGCACGGCGCCGACGTGCATCTTCACCTGCGCCTCGATGTTGGACTTCAGCGGGCAGCCGGGCACCGTGAGCCTGATCGTGACGTGGACGTGAGCGCCGTCGACGTCGATCGAGTCGACCATGCCGAGCTCGACCACGTTGCGCCGGAGCTCGGGATCGATGACCAGCGCAAGGGCCGTCTTGAGCGCGTCGGGAGCCGGACTACTCACGACGGCATGCTACCCCGGATGACCCGCCCGCCCTGCGCCGATGCCGAGCAGCCCGGCGACGTGGGCGAGCGAGGCGTCGTCGCGTGCCGCCACGACGCGCGAGCGGCCCTCCAGGTCGAGCGGCGCGGCACCGAAGGAGCCCGGGACGTCCGGCAGTGCGACGGCCGAGCCGGCCTCGCGCACCAGCAACTGCCCGGCCGCGATGTCCACGGCGCGTGCGCCGCGGGGGCGGAGGCTCGCGACAGCGTCGACGCGGCCATCGGCGAGGTGGCAGAGCGCGAGAGCCAGTGAGCCGAGCACGCGGATCCGCTCGGCGATGCCGGTCAACGCCTCCGCGGCAGGCGCGAGGTGCTCGGGCCTCGTGGCCTCGAGCGCGACCAGCTGCAGGCGCTCGAGCGGACGCGAGCCGCCGAGCGGCACGCCGTCGACCGTCGCGCCCGCGCCGCGGCGGGCGATCCACTCTTCGCGGTTGCCGAGGTCGTAGACGTAGCCGAGGACGACGTCGGCCATCGACGGGCCGTCGGCCACGGCGACCGAGAAGGCGTACACCGGGAGGCCGCGCTTCGCGTTGAGGCTGCCGTCGACCGGGTCGATGACGAGGCGCCAGCGGCCGCCTCCACCGTAGCTGCGCTCGCCGATCTCCTCGGAGACGACGGTGAAGCCCTCGCCGTCGCCGGCGAGGCGCTCGAGCACCGCCAGGGCGGCGTCCTCGGCCGCGCGGTCGACGGCCACCGTCAGATCGCCGCCGGCGCCGCGTCCCAGCTCGTCGGCCCGGTGCGCGCGGGGAACGGAGGCGACGGCCGCGGCGACGCCGTCGCGCATGGCGCGGCAGACCTCGAGCCAGCGCTCGACCGTCACGGCTCGAACGGATCGAGCTGGTTGAAGACCATGCCGTCGAGGATCTTCGGGAAGAAGAAGGTCGACTTCGGAGGCATCGTCTCGCCTGCATCCGCCACGGCCTCGACGTCGGACAGGCTGGGCGCGGGCACGAGCAGCGTGACCGCGGTTCGCGGCGGCTCGGCAGCGACGAGTGCGGCGGCCGCCTCCGCGCTCTGGCGGTAGGCGATGCGGTCCGTCGTCGCCACCGCCTCGGCGTCGAGGCCCAGGATGTCGCGCAGCACGAGCGTCCCGACGGCGACGGCGTCGAGCGCCGTTCCGGCCTCGCCGCGCAGGCGCGCATGGAGCAGCGGCGCGCCGTCCCCCCGCACGAGCCCGAAGGAGCGGACACCGCGCTGCGGAGCGGCGATGCGCCGCTCGAGGGCCGTCAGATCGGCGACCTCCTCCAGCTCCCAGCGCTCGGCCAGCAGCTCGGGGAGACGCTCCCACAGCTCCGGATCGACGCCGCGCACGACCCGGTGGGTCGGGAAGAGCACGAGCCCCGGGTCGTGACGGTTGGCCAGGTAGACGGGCGCGAAGTCGTAGGCGAGGAGCTCGGGTGGATCGCCGTCGGCCAGGCGCCGCTCGTTGCGGTAGGCGAGTGCGGTCTCGTAGCGGTGATGGCCGTCGACGATCGTGAGCGGCCGGCTGCCGACGACGTCGATGGCAGTGCGCACCGGAACGTCCTCGCAGACGCGCCAGAGGCGGTGCGAGGTGCCCTCCTCGTCCGTGGCCTCGAAGATCGGAGCGCGCGAGGCGACGAGCGGCTCGAAGATCGCGCTGATCTGCCGCGACGGGTCTCCGTAGCTCATGAAGATCGGTGAGAGGTTGGCGCGCACCGCGCGCAGCACCGCCAGGCGACCGGCCTTGGGCGCGTCGAGCGTGCGCTCGTGCCGGCGGATGCGCCCGGGCGCGTAGGGCTCCAGGCGCAGCGCCGCGATCAGGCCGGCGCGGCGGCGGCGCACGCCGTCGGGACCGCGCGCATGCTGCTCCAGCCAGTACATGCACGGCCGCGGCTCCCGCACGACCACACCCTCCTCGCGCCACTCGGCGAACGTGTCACCGGCCTCCCGTTCCTCACCCCGCTCCGGGAGGATCAGGTGCACGACGTTGTACGGGCTGCGAGCCACCAGCCGGCGCCGCAGATCGTCGTCGATGACGTCGTACGGGGGCGACACGACATCGGCCAGGCGCACGCGATCGTCCGCGTAGTGAAGCGCGTGGAACGGCCGTATCTCCACGCGCTCTGGCACTCGCCCGGACACCCAGGGAGGGTAGCCCGGATGCCTCCTGGGCGCGGCGGCCGGGAGCTTCCCCACGCACGGGCTAGACTCGGCAGCGACGCCGAGAAGGGAGGGGACGATGGAGACCATTCCACTCGTACCGGTCGACTCGCTGACCATCACCACGCTGGTCGACAACACGACCGACCTGCTGCTCCTCGACGAGGGGCCGGCCAAGCGGCATCCGTCGGCGCGCTATCCGAAGGTTGCGGCGCGCTTCCTGCAGGGCGGCCTGACGGCCGACCTGCTGCGAGCCGAGCACGGATTCTCGTGCCTCGTGACGATCGAGAAGGCCGGCCGGACGACCCGGATCCTGTTCGACGCGGGAGTCACGCCCGACGGGCTCGTCGAGAACATGCGCCGCATGGAGATCTCCCCGCGCGACATCGACATCATCGTGCTGAGCCACGGTCACTGGGATCACACGACGGGAATGGACGGGATCGTCGCCGAGTTGCGGAGCCCGAACCTGCCGGTGCTGATCCACCCCGACTTCTGGAGCCGCCGCAGGATCGCCATCCCGGGACGCGATCCGATGGAGCTGCCGTCGACGAGCCGGGGCGGGCTCGAGGGGGCGGGCTTCGAGGTCATCGAACAGCAGCAGCCCTCCTTCCTCCTCGACGGCTCCGTGCTGGTCACCGGCGAGGTCGACCGCACCACGGACTTCGAGCTGGGCTTCCCCGTGCACGAGGCATACGAGGATGCACGCTGGCGTCCCGACCCGCTGATCCTCGACGACCAGGCCCTCATCGCAAACGTGCGCGGCCGCGGCCTCGTCGTCCTCACCGGCTGCGGGCACTCGGGCATCGTGAACATCCTGCGCTACGCGCGGAAGCTGACCGGCGAGGACTCGCTCCACGCCGTGGTGGGAGGCTTCCATCTCAGCGGTCCGTGGTTCGAGAAGATCATCGCGCCCACCTGTGAATCGCTCGCGGAGTTCGCTCCCGACTACCTCGTGCCCACCCACTGCACGGGGTGGCGCGCCGTCCACGCGATCGCCGCGAGGTTCCCGTCCGCGTTCATCCAGAACAGCGTCGGCACGCGCCTGGAATTCAGCGCCTGAGTCGCTGCCCGAGCGGGCGGCAGCCGCCGTATACTCGGCGGAATGGCCGGTGGCACGCTCGTGCGCGAGCTCGCGGCGGGCGCGCTCGTCGACGCGACCTTCGCGGTGTCGCGCAAGGAGCGTCGCACGCGCCGAGACGGACGCCCATTCCTCGATCTCGAGCTCACCGACAAGAGCGGCCGGGTGCGTGCGCGTGTGTGGGACGGCGTGCCCGTGCTCGAGCAGCGCTTCGACGTCGGCGACACGGTGCGCGTGCTGGGCCGCGTGGGCGAGTACGCGGGCCGCGTGGAGCTCGAGGTGCGCGACGTCGAGCGTGTCGAGCCGGGAGATCCTGCCGAGTTCGTGCCGGGCGCTCGGCGCGACATCGACGACCTCGACGGCTACATCGACTTCCTCGTGCTCGAGATCTACCACGACGGGCTGCGCGCGTTGTGCGAGGCCGTGCTGGGCGAGCCCGGCTTCCGCGAGCGCTTCCGCACGGCGCCGGCCACCGAGAGCGGACACCATTCCTACGCCGGCGGCCTCGCGGAGCACACGGTGGCCGTGGCCGCTCTCTGCCGCGAGACCGCGCAGCTGCATCCGCGACTGGACGCCGACCTGCTCACCGCCGCGGCGCTGCTGCACGACTGCGGCTGCGTCGACGCGTTCGTGACCGGCGCTGTGATCATGCCGAGTGAGCGCGGCGCGCTGCTCGGCCACGTTCACCTCGGCCTCGCGCGCATCGAGCGCGCAGGCTCGCGGGTGCCCATCGATGCGGCCCGGCTCCAGCCGCTGCTCGGCGCGGTCGCATCGCACCATGGCCCACCCGAGGGTCGTCGCTTCCCGAGCCCCGAGGCCGTTGCGCTGCACGCGGCCAACGCGCTCGACGCGCGCGTCAACGACGCGCTCTGACGATCACGCCGCCGCGGCGGCGGATCCCTCGTCGTCGATCGCCTGGCGCACCCGTTCGCGCACGCGGTGGAGCGTCGACGCGACGGTGCCGCGGTGGATGCAGAGCCTCGCGGCGATCGAGGCTTCGTCGAGGTCGGCGAAGTACCGCAGGAATGCGATCTCACGCTGGCGCAGGGGCAACGTCGCGAGCGCCGAGCGCACAGCCGCGGCCCTGGGATCGCCGTCATCCGTCGCGCACGCCGCTTCCCGAGGAAGCGCCTCGAAGACGGGCCCCGCCACCGCGCGGCGCCGGCTCTCGGCGATCATGATGCTGAACATCCAGGTCTCGAGGGGCCAGTACTGACGCGCCGTCCCGATCCGCGCCAGACCTCGTACGAATGCGTCTTGCATGAAGTCCGCGGCGTCGTCTTCGCCGCAGAGCCTCGCTGCGACTCCCGCAAGCGCCTCGCCTCCGTCCGCGTACAACCGCCCGAGATCGGCGGGGCCGGCATCGCGGGCGCGCATCACGGCAGATCAGACGTTGAAGCGGATGTTGAGCACGTCGCCGTCGACGACGATGTACTCCTTGCCCTCGACGCGCTGCACCCCGCGCTTCTGCGCCTCGGTGTGCGAGCCGCAGGCCACGAGGTCGTCCCAGCGGATCACCTCGGCGCGGATGAACCCGCGTGCGATGTCCGAGTGGATCTTGCCCGCGGCCTCGACCGCCGTGGCACCCTCGCGAACGGGCCACGCCCGCGCCTCCATGGGGCCGGCGGTGAAGAACGTGATCAGGCCGAGCGTGCGGAAGCAGGCGCGGGCGAGGCGCGGCATGCCGGGCTCCTCCAGGCCGAGGTCGGCGAGGAAGGCCGCACGGTCGGCGGGGTCCTCGAGCTCCCCCAGCTCCGCCTCGAAGCGCGCCGCGACCGGGACGACCTCGGCTCCCCGCTCCGTCGCGTACTCCGTCAGCGCTGCGACGCGTTCGGGCTCGCCGGCCTCGGAGACGTTGGCGACGTAGATCACGGGCTTCGTGGTCAGCAGGTCGAGGCCTTCGGGAACCTCGACGTCCAGCGTGCGCGCCGGCAGTCCCTCGTCGAGGTGCGCCGCGAGGCGATCCAGCACGCCGAGCTCGTCACGTGCGCTCTTCTCGCCCACGCGGGCCGCGCGCTCGGTGCGCTCGCGGCGGCGCGCCACCAGCACCTGATCCGAGAGCAGGAGCTCGAAGTCGACAGCCTCGGCGTCGAGCACCGGGTCGATGCGGCCGTCGGGGTGCGACACGGCCTCGTCGTCGAAGACCCGCACGACGTGCGCCAGCGCGTGGGTCGCCCGCAGGTGGCCGAGGTACTCGCCGCCCAGCCCGCCGTCGCGCGCGCCGCTGCCGCGCACGAGGCCCGAGACGTCGGAGAACTGCACCGTCGCCGGAACCTGGTCGCGCGCCGACACGGCCTCAGCCAATGCCGCGATGCGCTCGTCGGGCACCTCGGCGATGCCGACGTTGGCCGAGGCCTGCACGGCCGCGTAGCTCGTGATCTCCGCGTGCGACTCGGTGAGCGCGTTGAAGAGCGAGGTCTTGCCCGAGTTGGGCAAGCCCACGATGCCGACCTCGAGGCTCGCCATCAGCCGGCCAGCAGCGCGAAGACCGCACCCGTGCAGGCACCCACGGCCAGGCCGGCGACCACGTCGGAGACGTGGTGGACGGCGAGGTAGACACGCGAGGCAGCCATCAGGACGGCCAGGGTAGCGAACAGGGGCCAGAGGGCCGGTGCATAGACCGAGAGGGCGATGGCGCCGGCGGCGGCCATCGCCGCGTGGCTGGACGGGAAGGAGGGCGACGCGGGCGCTGCGATCAGCGGCGCGCGCCCGCGGCGCTCGAGTGGCCGTTCGCGCCGCACGCAGCGCTTGATCGCGAAGTTGATGCCGAGCGTGATCCAGACGACCGCAGCGACCAGCGGAATCGCCCACCAGCGCTGCGTCGCGAGCGCGACTGCCACCCCGCCCACGACCCATATGAGCCCGCGGTTGCCGAGCGCGGAGTACCCGATCACGACCCGATCGAGCACGCGCTGGCGCGGGCCTGCCACGGCCCCTACGAGCTGAACCCGGCGCCTCGGCGGCGTGGCACGACGCGCACGGCGTAGGCGACATCGTCCACGCGCACCCAGATGCGTCGCTCGTCGTGCTCGATGTCGACCGTCCCCTTGCCGGCGGCCAGGGCGGCCTCGACGCGAGCCCAGTCTGCGCTGCTCGCCTCTCCCGCAACCGTGCCGCCGCCGCGGAATCCAAGCTCGAATTTGACACTTGCCTCGTCCATCACGCCTCCGTCAGGTCGTCGCCTGCACCAGCTCGCTCAGCACTCCGCCGAGCGATGAGTGGTGCACGAATGCCACTTTGCCGTAGATGCCCGTGCGCGGACGCTCGTCGATCAGCGTCGCCCCGTCCGCGCGCAGCTGTGCGAGCGCGGCCGGCAGATCCTCGACGGCGAACGCGAGATGGTGCATCCCCTCGCCGCGCCGCGCGATGAAGCGCCCGACCGGGGTGTCGTCGGCGAGCGGGGCCAGGAGCTCGACACGCCCGCTCTCGCCCAGCAGCAGCGCGACCGCCTCGACGCCCTGCTCCTCGACGCGTTCGCGCCCCTCGACGCGTGCCCCGAAGAGCAGTTCGTAGCGTGCCTGGGCGGCCTCGAGGTCGCACACGGCGATGCCAACGTGGTGGATGCCGAGCGCAGACACGCCCGGATGGTGCCACGGCGCCCGCAGTGCGGCCGCAGCGGTGCAATCATGCACACGCAGATCCACCGATGGGGAGGCACACATGGGCCAGCTGGACAAGGTCAAGGAGAAGGCGTCGGACGCCCTCGAGACGGTCAAAGGCGCCGCTCACACGCAGCAGCTGAAGTTGCAGCTGCGGAGGCTGGAGGGCGAGCTCGAGAGCGCACACTCGGCCTTCGGCGCGGCGGCATTCGACCTCTTCGAGGCAGGCACGCTCTCGGCTAGCAGCGAGCTCGGCGCGCTCGCAACGCGCGTGCGCGAGGCACGCACCGCAGTCGAGGCCAAGAAGACCGAGATCGCGAGCACGCCCGAGGACGACTCCAACGGCGCGGGCGAGCCGAGCGCCTAGACCAAGCCGAGGCCGCTACCGGGCTTGGCGGGCCCGCTCGGCCAGCTGAACGCGAGGGTGCCCACGCGCTGCACGTCGTGCAGCATCGTGGCGACGTCCTCGCGGTCGAGCGTCTCGCGCTCCAGCAGCTTGGAGGCGAGGCGCTCGAGCGCCTCGCGGTGCTCCTGCAGCAGCCGGATGGCCTCGGAGTAGGCGTAGTCGCAGATGCGCGACTGCTCCTGGTCGCGCTGCCGCTTGGTGTCCTCGGAGAGCGCGAAGTTGTCGGCGCGCACCGTGCGCGTCGTGAGCGACTCGCCGAGCCCCCAGTCGAACACCATGGCCCGCGCGATGGCAGTGCAGCGCTCGAGGTCGTCACCGGCGCCGTTGGAGACCTCACCGAGCGCCACCTGCTCGCCGGCACGGCCTCCGAGCAGGACGACGATGTTCGTGATCAGGTCGTCTCGCGTGGCCAGCACGCGCTCGTCGGTCGGCAGGTACATGTTGTAGCCGAGCGCCTGGCCGCGCGGCACGATCGTGACCTTGTGAATGGTCATGCCGCGCCCCACGATGTGCGCGAGCACGGCGTGCCCGGCCTCGTGGTAGGCGATCACGCGCTTCTCGTCCTCCGAGACCATGCGGTGCGTCTTCAGGCCGGCAACCACGCGCTCGAGGGCATCGTCGAAGTCGACTGCCGTGATCGACTCGCGGCCGGCGCGGGTCGCGCGGATGGCGGCCTCGTTGCAGATGTTCTCCAGGTCCGCGCCCGTCAGGCCGGCCGTCGCCCGTGCGACGGAGCTCAGCTCGACGGAATCGTCGATGGGCTTGTTGCGCACGTGCACGTTGAGGATCTGCTCGCGCGCCTTCAGGTCGGGCGGAGAGACATAGACCTGGCGGTCGAAGCGCCCGGGACGCAGAAGGGCGGCATCGAGCGTGTCGAGCCGGTTGGTCGACGCCATGATCACGACGTCGGAGCGATTGAAGCCGTCCAGCTCGACCAGCAGCTGATTGAGCGTCTGATCCTGCTCGCGGTTGAAGCCGACGTTCTGGCGCTTCGCGCCGACGGCGTCCAGCTCGTCGATGAAGACGATCGCGGGAGCGTGCTTGCGCGCGGTCTCGAACAGCTTGCGGATGCGCGAAGCGCCGAGCCCCGCGAACATCTCGACGAAGGCGGAAGCCGGCTGCGAGAAAAAGGCCGCGCCCGACTCGGCCGCGACCGCTTTGGCAAGCAGCGTCTTGCCCGTGCCCGGCGGCCCGTGCAGCAGCACACCGCGGGGGACGCGAGCGCCCAGGCGCTCGAAGCGAGCGGGATCGCGCAGGAACTCGATGATCTCGGCGAGCTCTGCCTTGGCCTCCTCGACGCCCGCGACGTCGTGCCAGCGGACGATCGACTCCTCGTCGGGCTTGAGCTCGGCCGGCGCCGTGCGAGGCATCATCTTCACCAGCCGCCACATGAGGTACACGAGGAACCCGAGCAGGAGCGGCGGGATCCAGAGAATGATGAAGAGGCGGATCTGACCGAAGACGTCGCCCAGAACGCTCGCAATCGTCGACGTCAGCACCTCTCCTGTGTCGGCAGGAACGGCCCCGAACTTGAACCGGCCGGGTCAGGCGCCGACCCGGGCGCAGCGTCCGCCTTTCAGTGGACGGGCTCGAGCCGGGGGTTCGGCAGGTAGCCGCGCCCGGCCTTGGCCGCAGGATGCCCGTCGCGCACGACCACGTCGGCGGTGAAGTCGTTCTCGCCGCGGATCAGCGCCGAGCCCACCCCGTAGGCGTCCACCGGCACCGCGGCCTCCTCGAAGGAGGCGATCTTGGCAACGTTGAAGCCGCCCGACGCGACGATGCGCACGCTCGAGAAGCCCTCGCGGTCGAGCGCCTCGCGCACGTTGCGCACGAGCTGCGGATTGACGCCGCGCGGATCGAACCGGCCCATCTGCGGCGACAGGGAGCGGTCGACCATCGTCGACGACGTGTCCAGCCGCACGCCCCAGAGCTGCGGGCCGAGCGCCCGCGCCACTGCGACCGCGGTGCCTACGCAGTCGTTGTCGAAGTCGACGAGGACGATCACGTCCATCTGAGGGCCCAGGGTCTCGATGAAGCGCCGCGCCGCGAGCACCGTGTCACCGCCGTAGGCAGCGATCAGGCCGTGGGGCACGGTGCCCATGCCGCGACCGCCCCACCACGAGGCCTGCGCGTCGGTCGAGACGCCGATCGCGCCGGCGATGTGGGCGGCGTAGCCGTCGCCCGTCTGCACGCGGTGATGATCATGCCGGGCGGGGAAGTAGAGGATCGGCTTGCCCCTGGCCGCGCGTACGACCTCGCGGACGTTGCGCGCGATCAGCGTCCGGCGTGAGAGCGTTCCCAGGTAGACGGTCTCGAGATGGCAGAAGAGCGAGTAGTCCCCCTCGATCGTCATCACCGTCTCCCACGGCTCGATCTCGTCGCCGTCATGCAGAGCGTGCACGATGAGCTCGTCCCAGCCGGACTGCCAGGAGCCGTCCGGGCCCAGGAGGCCGGAGCACTCTCGCAGCACCGCGATCGCCTCGTCCATGCCCCCGAGCACGGAATGGTGGCGCTGGAAGACCTGCATGAGCACGCGCGGGTGATGCGCATCGCGCTCGAGCACCTGCTTCGTGAACACGAAGTACGCGTCCGAGTAGTAGCCCTCCCGCATCTTCTCGATCGGCAGGTCGAAGATCTCCGACGGCAGGCGAGGGCGCGTGCCGGGCAGTGTGCTCACGCCGCGGGCTCCTCCGCCGCGAGGAGGGCGTTGAGCGCGCGCTCGGCCACCTCGAGCTCCGCCTCGCCGGGCTCGGCAGTCGCGAGTGCCTTCTGCAAGGCCGTGCCGGGGCGGGTCAGTGCACGCGCGCCGGCCGAGTCCGGATGGCGCTCGCGCCACGCGAAGAGCTCGAACGCGAAGCCGATGGCCGCAAGCGAGCTGAGCGTCCCGACGGGACGGCGCAGTCCGCGCGGGGCCTTCGCGGCGATGCCCGCGGCGCCGACGGCGCCGAGCAGGAGCGGCGCGACGAGGTGCGTGCCGCAGCGCTCGTGCTCCTTCGCGGCGTCGGCCGCGTCGACGCCTCGCTCATAGCCGGCCACCGTCTTGTGCTCGGCGCCGTGGTAGCGCACCAGCTCCCGACTGCGCAGCGTGATGAGAGACGGCACGATTCCGATGAGCGTGGAGCCGAGCTCGGCGCGCATCCCCCCGCGCCGCTTGACGACCGTGGCCAGGGCGGCGCACAACACCGTCGCGCTCGCGACGCCGCCGTGCTCGAACGAGAGCCGGGCCTCGGGCAGGCGGCGCCGGATCACCGGCAGCGCGGCGAGCATCTCGGACATGCGCACGACGCCGCGTGCGAGCGGCACCCGATCTGCGGCGCGGAAGCGCGGGCGGGGGCCGCTCGCCACCCTGATGCCGCCATCGGCCGTTCGCACCGCCGCCGCCCATGAGGTCGGGCCGAACAGCGCAAGGCCGTTGCGCAGCGCCATGCCTCCCAGGCGAAGCTTCTCGTCACTCATGCCACCACCGATCCGATCCGGTCGATGCAGTGCACGAACGAGCGCACTGCGAGGTCGAGGTCGCGAACGTCGATGCGCTCGTCAGGCGCGTGAATCGTGTTGACGAGTTCGGGGGCCGTGTAGCGCAATGGAAAGAAACCGTAGGCGATCGTGCCGTAGGCCTCCCGCAGGAAATGCGCGTCCGTGAAGCCCGTGCTGATGTCCGGAACGAGCAGCGCACCGGGCTCGAGCTCCTCGATCCACTCGGCGAGCGCATCGCGCAGAGGCGTCTCGAACGGCGAGCGCGAGCCTCCGAGGGGCGGCTCGGCCAGCTCGAGCTCGACGTCGAGCCCGGCCAGGGCCGTGCGGAACTCGCCCAGGAGATCCTCGACCTGCGTGCCGGGGAGCACGCGGCAGTCGTACTCGATGTAGGCCTCGGCGGGAATGACGTTGCGCTTGCGCGACGCGCCGGCCATCGTCGGCACGATCGTCGAGCCCGCCAGGGCGGGCAGCAGGTGCCAGAGCTCGTCGTGCTGGGCCCGTCCGCGCTCGATGCGCTCGTCCAGCGACCCGTCCCCTGGCGCCACCACGTCGAGCAGGGCCGCGAGCTCCGGCGAGAGGCGGCGCACCGGGACGTAGCCCGCCAGTCGCTCGAGCACGGCAGCGAGCTTGAGCAGCGCGTTGTCGCCGAGCGTCGGCAGCGACGCATGGCCGGCGACGCCGCGCGCGATCACGCGCACGGGCATCGTCATCTTCTCGGCGACGACGAGCGTGTAGATCCTGCGCCCGTCGGCGAGCACCAGACGGTAGTTCGCTTCGGTGACGGCGTAGTCGCAGTGCAGATCGGGCCGTTCCTGCACCAGCCACGTCATGCCGACGGCGTCCATGCCGTCCTCCTCGTCGGCCTCCACGATCAGCAGGACGTCGCCGTTCGGCACCCAGCCGCTGCGCGCGAGCACCGCGAGCGCGACGGCGCTGGCCGCCGTCTGGCCCTTCATGTCGAGCGCCCCGCGCCCCCACAGGTAGCCGTCGCGCACCTCGCCGGCGAACGGGGGGACGGTCCAGTCCTCCGGATCCGCGTAGACGACATCGGTGTGGCCGGCGAGCGCCAGCGTGGGGCCCGTGCCGCGACCGCGCACCCGGGCGACGAGGTTGGCGCGAGCGGGATCGCGGGCCACCCGCTCGGCGACGACGCCGTTGCGCGCCAGGTACTCCTCGATCACCTCGACGGCCGGCGTCTCGTTGCCCGGCGGGTTCGTCGTGTCGACTCTGATCAGGTCGCGCGTCAGCCCCACGACCTCGTCGAGCAGGTCGTCACCGAGCGCCTGGGAGAGCTCGTCGCGCATCCCTCCAAGGCTACAGCCGCGCCCAGGCCCGGCCCGCACCCTTCCGGATGCGGGTCGGGCGGTTCAGAGCCTCAGACCGCGCCCGTGGCGAGCGCGTGCACCTGCTCGGTCGTGAGGCTGTTGCCGGCGATTCCCCAATCGCCGCTCTTGACCTCCTCGACCACGCACAGCGTGACCTGGCGCATGTTCTCGCCTTCGATCGAGACCATCGCGTCGGTCAGGCGCTCGATGATCTGCTGCTTCTGGTCGCTGCTGAACACACCTTCGATGAGCTTGACGTTGATGAGCGGCATTGCCGGCCTCCTTGTTCGTGATTGCCTGCATCGAGGCTAGGCACCGCTCGCTCCGGCGGCATGCGAGGGACTGCCGTACTGGGGGCCCGTAGCTGCCGTACCTGCGGAAAACGGCTCCTCACGGGCTCGCAGGGGATTTACACTCGGTGCGTGCTCAAGAACCGGTTGATGATCGGCAGGGAGAGCGAGCGAGCCGCGCTGGAGGAGGCGTGCGCCTCGGTGCGCGAGGGCTTCGGCCGCTGCGTGCTCGTGACCGGAGAGGCCGGGATCGGCAAGACTCAGCTCGTCGCGCACGCCGTCGAGCAGGCAGGCCTGACCACCTACGCGGGTGCCGCGCGCTCCGCGGTCGCCGAGCCCTACGCGCCCGTCGCGCAGGTCCTGCGCGAATGCCTCCGCCGATCGCCGGGGCTGCTGGAGGCCTGCGGGCCCTTGGCGCCCTACCTCGCTCCGCTGCTGCCCGAGCTCGGGATGCCCGCCCAGGACACGGGCGAGGCGGCGCTCGTCGAGGCCCTCCGCCGCGCCTTCGCCGAAGCGGGAGCAGGCGGACCGGCGGCCATCCTGCTCGATGACCTGCACTGGGCGGACGAAGCCACGCTGGCGCTCCTGCCGGAGCTTGCGGGCGGGCTCCGCGACGTGCCGCTGCTGCTCGTCGCGATCGCGCGCGACGAGGTTCCCGCCGACACCCACAGGCTGCGGCGGCTGCGCGCGCACATGCGCCGCGAATGCGACCTGCTCGAGCTTCCGCTGCGGCCGTTCGACCGCGCGGACACCGCGCTGCTCGCCACGACGGTGGCCGGCGAGGAGCTCGACGACGACGTCATCGACGCTCTTCACGAGCGCACGCACGGCATCCCGTTCTACGTCGAGGAGCTCGCGGCCACGATCGCGCTGCACGGACGGCGCGATGCCGGCGGCCTGCCCCTGCCCGAGACCGTCCTCGACGCCGTCCTGCTGCGCACGGAGGCGCTCTCCCTCCCGGCCCGCAACGCGCTCGAGAAGGCGGCGGTCGTCGGGCAGCGCTGCGAGATCCAGCACGTCGAGGCACTCGGCGCCGACGCGCTGACCGAGGCGCTGGCAGCGGGGTTCCTCGTCGACGCGGGACCCGGCTGCCTCGAGTTCCGGCACGCGCTCGTGCGCGACGCCGTGTACCACGCGATCCCGTGGACGCGCCGCCGCTCGCTGCACACCACCGTCGCCCGGCTGCTCGAGCAAGCCGGCGCGCCGGCGGCCGAGCGCGCCACCCAGTGGCTCGGAGCGGGTGACGTGGAGCGCGCGCGAGCGGCGCTGGCCGAGGCCGCCGCGGTCTCGTTCGGGCTCTTCGCCTATCGCGACGCCGCCGTCCTCTACGAGCGCGCGCTCGATCTGGACGGCGGGCCGGCGCCGATGCGCTTCGAGTTGCTCGAGCGACTCGCCGTGTGCGCCGAGCTCGCGGGCGATCTCGCGACCTCCGCGCGCGCCTGGCGCGAGGTGATCGACGGGCGGCGCGGTCGCGGCGATGTCGAGCGGGTGGCAGAGGCCGAGCATGCAATCGGCCGTGTGCTCGCGTTGCGGGGGAGCACCGAGCGGGCGCTCGCTGCCTGGTACGCGGCCGCAGACGCCTTTGCCGCCTGCGGGCGGCAGGAGGACGCGGCCCGCTCCCGGATCGCGGCCGCCCACCTGATGCAGGTCGGCGGCAGCCTCCAGCCGGCGCTCGCCGGAGTCGAGGCGGCGCTGGCGGGCCTCCCGGCCGACGCTCCGCCCGAGCTGCGCTCTCGCGCCCGCTCGCTCGAGGGGATCATCCTGGGCAAGCTCGGCCAGCCCGACCAGGCACTCGAGTCCGTGCGCCAGGCGCTCGCCGAAGCGCTCTCCGCCGGTCACCCCGCGACGGCTGCCGCGGCCTACCAGGCGCTCGCAGTCGTGTACGAGAACGCCGGCAACCTCGGCGAGGCGGCGGAGGCCTACGAAGTCGCGATCGACTACTGCGCATCGACGGGGGTCGCCGAGACCGGGGCCATCTGCTCCGCCTGTCTCTGTCACGTTCTGCGGCAGCGGGGCGAGTGGCGTCGCAGCCTCGCGCTCTGCCGCAGCCTGCTGGAGGATCCGTCGGTCGACGACGAGTCGCGCGCGATCGCCGCTGCCGTCATGAGCCAGATCCACGCGAGCCGCGGCGAGCGCCGGCCGGCGCGCCTGCGGGTGATGGAGGCCGTCCCGGTCATCCGTCACAAGCGCGTGTTCGGCGCCGAGATGGAGTGCTCGTGGACGCTCGCGCGCCTCGAGCTGCTCGAGGGCTCGGAGGAGGCGGCGCTCGAGCACTGCCGCGACGTGCTGCGGCGCTGGGAGGAGAGCGAGGACCGTCACTACAGCCTCAACGCCCTCGGCTGGTCGGCCGGCGTGTTCGCTGCGCTCCGGCAGGACGAGGACCTGAACCGGGTGGTGCGAGCTCTCGCATCCATCGCCGCCGAGAGCGCCGGGAACCGCGAAGCGCTCGCGATGCTCGCCGGCGCGCTCGGCGAGCTCGCGCGGTCCGAGGGAGATGCCGCGGCGGCCGTCGAGCACTTCCAGCAGGCCATCGAGCTGCACCGCGAGATCGAGCTGCCGCACGACCGTGCCGAGCTCCTCGTCAGCGCCGCTGCAGCAGCGCGCGACGCCGGCCTCGACGAGCAAGCCCGCGAATGGCTCGGCGAAGCGCGTCTGCAGGCGCGCCGGCTCGGCGCCCGCCCGCTGCAGGCGACGGCCGAGCGCGGGCTCGCCGAGCTCGGCGGTCCCGGTGCCGGCTCGGCGGCGGCGGCCGGCCTGACGCCGCGGCAACTGCAGGTCATCCGACGCGTCGCCGAGGGTCGCACGAACCGCGAGATCGCGACCGAGCTGTTCCTCAGCGTGCGCACGGTCGACATGCACGTGCGCCACTCGCTGATCGCGCTCGGCTGTCGCTCGCGCATGGATGCCGCCCGCAAGGCGGCGGGGCTCGGGCTGCTCGAACGCGCGTAAGGGCCCCTAGAGTCCGGCCGTGAGCCTGTTCGACGACGCGGCCGAGGAACGGCGCGCAGCGCACGCGCCGCTGGCGGATCGCGTGCGCCCGCGGACGCTCGACGAGTTCGCCGGCCAGCCGCAGCTCGTCGGAGAAGGCGCGGCCCTGCGGCTCGCGATCGAGGAGGACCGCGTGTCCTCGTCGATCTTCTTCGGCCCGCCGGGGACCGGCAAGACCACCCTCGCACGCATCGTCGCGGCGAGCACGCAATCGGCCTTCGAGGAGCTCTCGGCCGTCTCGTCGGGCAAGGCCGACGTGCAGGCCGTGATCGGCCGCGCACGCGAGCGGCTCGGCGCTCAGGGCCGCCGCACCGTCCTCTTCATCGACGAGATCCACCGCTTCAACAAGGCGCAGCAGGACGCGCTGCTGCCCGTCGTCGAGTCGGGCCTCGTGACGCTGATCGGCGCCACGACCGAGAATCCGTTCCATTCGATCATCGGCGCCCTGGTCTCGCGCTGCCGCCTGTACGAGTTCGAAGGGCATTCGCAGGACGACCTGCAGGCCGTGCTCGAGCGCGGCGCCGCCGCGCTCGGCGAGCCCTCCGCCGGGCCCGGGGTGCTCGCGGCGGTCGCGGCCACTGCCGCCGGCGATGCGCGGCACGCGCTCTCGACGCTGGAGCTCGCACACGAGCACGCGAGCTCCCGCGGAGAGGCCGAGATCTCCGAGCAGGACGTCGAGGAGGCCGTCCGGCGCCGCCCCGTTCGCTACGACCGCGACGGCGACCGGCACTACGACACGATCTCGGCGTTCATCAAGAGCGTGCGCGCGAGCGATCCGGACGCAGCGCTCTACTACCTCGCGGTCATGCTCGAGGGCGGCGAGGACCCGGTCTACATCGCGCGCCGCATCGCCATCCTCGCGAGCGAGGACATCGGGAATGCCGACCCGCGCGCGCTCGAGCTGGCCGTGGCGTGTGCGCGCGTGGTCGAGCTCGTCGGCCTGCCGGAGTGCCGCTACGCCCTCTCGCAGGCGACGGCGTACCTCGCCCTGGCGCCCAAGTCCAACACCGCGGGGACATCGCTCGGAGCCGCGCAGGAGGCCGTACGCGCGCACGCCACGGCTCGGCCGCCCGCGGCGCTGCGCGATGCCAGCTACCGCGGCGCCCGCGAGCTCGGCAGCGGCGTGGGCTACAACTACCCCCACAACGCGCCCGGCGCCTTCGTGGCGGACGATCACCTGCCGCCGGAGCTCGCGGGCTCACGCTTCTACGAGCCCGGCGAGCACGGCCTGGAGGCCAAGCTGGCCGAGCGCGTGCGCGAGTTGCGGCGACTGCGCGGTCGGGACGACTAGATGATGCGCTGGCCGAGCGCCGAGCAGATCAGCTCGACGGCCAGGTCGCCCGTCATGTTCTCGCGGTCGAGGATCGGGTTGACCTCGACGACCTCGAGCGAACCGACGGCTCCGGAATCGGCCAGCAGCTCCATGGCGAGGTGCGCCTCGCGGTAGGAGATGCCCCCGCGCACCGGGGTGCCGACGCCGGGAGCCCAGAACGGGTCCATCACGTCCATGTCGAGCGAGACATGGACGTGCGCCGAACCGCGCACGTGCTCGAGCGCGCCTCGCATGACGGCCTCCATGCCGAGCCGGTCGATCTCCGAGATCGTGAAGATGCGGATGTTCGACCGGCGCAATCGCTCCCGCTCGTCCTCGTCGAGCGAGCGGACGCCGATCAGCACCGTGCGCTCCTCGTCGACCGACGGCGCCGGCCAGCGGCCGGCGGAGAACCGCTCGCCGCCCCAGCCGAGCGCACCGCTCAGGCCCATGCCGTGGACGTTGCCCGACGGGGTCGTCTCCGGCGTGTTGCAATCGGCGTGGGCGTCGAGCCAGATCGTCCCGACCGGGCCGTGCACGCGCGCAAGGCCACCGAACACGCCGAGCGCGAGCGAATGGTCGCCACCCAGCACGAGCGGCAGCTCGCCCGCCTCGCAGCCCGCCGCGACGTGGTCGGCGATCTCACCGCAGACGTCGAGGATCTGATCGAGGTACTTGGCGCGCTCGTCCCCCTCCTCCAGCGCCTCGATCGGGTCCTCGGCGACGGTGCCGAGATCGCGAACGCCGACGCCCAGCTCGGTCAGCCGCCCCACGAGTCCCGCGTAGCGGATCGCCGAAGGCCCCATGTCGACGCCGCGCCGCCCCTGCCCCAGGTCGAGCGCGGCGCCCAGTACTGCGACCCGCAGCGGACCGGCGGTGCTCACGCCTCGCTCCCCGCGAGCAGCAACGGTGCGAGCTCGTCGACCAGCGCCGCGGGCCCGGCCAGCACGCCTGAGCGGAGGCCGCGCGCTGCGGGCAGCACCTGCACGACCCCGCCCGCCTCGCTCACGAGCAGGTCCCCCGCGGCGTGGTCCCATTCCTTGAGCCCGTGCTCGTAGAAGGCGTCCAGCCGGCCGGACGCCACCCAGGCCAGGTCGAGCGCGGCCGAGCCCGCACGGCGGATATCGCGCGCACGCGGCAGAACGCGCACGAACAACTCGGTCTGCAGCAGCCGCTCGGACGCGATGTACGAGAAGCCGGTGCCGACGAGCGCCCGGTCGAGCGGAGGCGCCGCCGCCAGGCGCAGGGCGTGCCCGTTGCGGTGCGTGCCTTCGCCGCGCAGGGCGCTGAAGGTCTCGCCGTGCAGCGGGTCGTGCACCACGGCGACGAGCGTCCCGGCGCCGTCGCGGCAGGCGATGGAAACGGCCCACTGCGGAATGCCGTAGAGGAAGTTGACGGTGCCGTCGAGCGGGTCGACGACCCAGCCGAGCCCGCTCGCGCCCGTCGTGCCTGCGCCCTCCTCCCCGAGGACGCTGTCGGCGGGGCGCTCGTCGTGCAGCAGGCCGGTGATGAGCGCCTCGGCATCGCGATCGGCGTCCGAGACCGGATCGGTCTGCGAGCTCTTGAGCTCGATGCCGGAGGCGGGTCGATGGAAGCGATCCACGAGCAGCGCGCCTGCTGCCTGCGCGGCCCGCACGGCGAGGTCGAGCAAGGCGTGCGGATCGGCGGCAGACAAGAGTGGCGAGGGCCGGACTTGAACCGGCGACACCCCGGTTTTCAGCCGAGTGCTCTACCAGCTGAGCTACCTCGCCGCGGGCCGCACCAGGCTACCACCTGGCTGCGCTCGGCTCGTCAGTCGAAGGGCAGCCGCAACTCCACGTCGTCGCCGATCGCGAGGCGCAGCTCGCTCGCGGCATCGCCGCCGTTGATGCAGAGGGCCGCGGCGCCCGCGGAGTCGACCAGGACGACGAGCGCGCCCGGCGGCACGTCGGCGAACGTGCGGCCGCGCTCCGCCGCGCCCCGCCGCAGGCCGCGCACGGACACGGCGACAGCGGTCCCCGGCACGAGTCCGGCTCCCTCGAGATCCGACGCCGCGGCGGCCAGCGCGCAGTTGCCGAAGCGGTCCACGTGCACACAGGGCGCCCGCAGCGAGCCGAACTCGACTGCCGGTCCTGGGAGCGTCAGTCGCACGAGGGCAGCCGGGTCGACGCTGTCCCCCAGCGTGCCGGGTGCGTTCCCAAGCGCAAGCCGGCCGGCCGCCGGCGCAAACACGTCGCGTCCGTGGAACGTCGGCGACGCATCGGGCGGTACGACGAGCGCGTGCGCCGCCGCGATGCCGCCGGAGCGCTCGGCTGCGGCTACCAGCAGGCCGTTGTCGGGACCGACGAAGAGCCTGCCGTCGGCGCTCTGCAGGACGAGGGCGCGCCGGTCGGTGCCCACGCCCGGGTCGATCACGGCGACGTGGATGCCGACCGGCAGGTGAGGGACGGCGTCCGCGAGCGCTCGCGCGCCCGCCGCGATGTCCCCCGGCGCCACGCCATGGGTGAGGTGCAGCACGCGCGCGTCCGGCGCGACGCGGAGGATTGCACCCTCCACGACGCCGGCGTAGGTGTCGCGCGTGCCGAAATCCGACAGGAGCGTGACAAGCGACACGTGAGCACTCTACCCGCGCCCCGAGCGCCGTTTCATCCCTCGTATGCGAACGTCACGGTGACCTGTGCCGAGACGGTGACCGGGCCGATCTGCACCGGCGGAGCGGAGCTCGCGGCCTTGCCTGCAGCGTCCGCCGCGTACATGATCGGGCCGCCGCCGCCGCTGTTCTCGGAGATGGTCGTCGTGCCGAGGATGTGCACGCCCATCGCCGCGGCGGCCGCGTCGGCCTTGGAGCGGGCGTCGGCCAGCGCGCCGCGCAAGGCGTCGCGGTAGGCGGCGGACTGTTCGTCCAGCGAGAAGGACGGGCCGTCGACGGAATCGGCGCCCGCTGCGGTCGCGGCGGCCATGACGGCGCCGGAGCGTGCCGGATCGTGAATCGTGACGCTCAGCGACTGGTCGCTGATGAAGCGGCCCTCGTGCTCCCAGTCGCGCGAGGTGTTGACGCCCTGCGTCTCCAGGTCGGCGTCGGCGATGTGCACGGAGTCGAGCGAGCGCAAGGCCTGCAGGACAGCCTTCATCTTGTCGGATGCGACGCCCTGGGCTTCGTCGCTCGACGCGCCGGCGCCATGCACCGAGACGCCGATCACGGCAGTGTCGGGCTGGAGGTCGACATCGCCGGAACCGGTGAAGGTGAGCGTGCGGTCAGCCGGCGAGATGGCGGTGCCGGGCGCCGCGGTTGCGGCAGCGAACGCCGCTTCGGGGCCGGAGCCGCCGCGCAGCGAGAGCGCGAGTGCGAGTGCGAGTGCGACGACGAGCGCAACGAGCGCGAGCGAACGGGTGCGGTGCGAATGGGACACGGGCTTCCTCCAGGGTCGGTAGCCCTCTGACCGCTCGCGCCGCGCGCTGGTTCCCGCAGCCTGTCGCCCGCTCCTACAGGGAGAGCGTGTACGCGCCCTGCGCGTTGCCCTGCGCGCGCACCCGCACGTACACGGTGCCGGTGACCGCGCCCGGCGTGCTCACGCTCTGCGGGCTGCTCCCGGACACGCTCGCGATCGTGGCCCCTGCGCTGTCGAGCAGGGCGACCTCGAGCACGGCGTTGGAGTCGAACGTCAGCGTCGCCGTCACGACGCCGCTGACGCCGGGGATCGCGAAGTAGTCGTCATTCCCGCTACACGCGACCGCGGAGGTCGTGGTCCCCAGCTCGACCGGAACCGCCTTGGTCAGCGAGTCGTTCGGCTCGAAGCCGTCGTCGTTGCATGGTGCCGGCGGCGCGCAGCTGGACGACGTCTGGAAGCCCGGCACCGCCGCGGCGATGCGCAGCTCGAGGTCGCAATCGGACGCCCCGGGGCCTGGGGGGCCGGCTGGGCCGGCCGGCCCGGCCGGACCGGGTGCCCCGTCGGCGCCCGGCGGGCCCTGGGGGCCGCGCAGGTTCCAGGTCAGCGGGCGCTCGTTGCGGCGACAGGTGGCGGACGCGCTCACCAGGCGGATCGTCGCCCCGTTGGCAGGCGATCCGTCCTTGGCAACGCGATAGCACGAGTGGATCACGGGCGAGTCGTCGCGGTTCACCGCGTAGCCCGCGCCCGCCCCGAGGGCGAGCGCGCAGGCAGTCAGGACGAGCACTCCCGTGCCCGTGCCAAGCCCTCGCCTCATCAAGTCCCGTCCGCGCATACCCACCAACGTTCTCCCGGCGTCGCCAGTTACCTCTCACTCAAGTGGAGGGTCTGTGGGTTGGCCAGCGGGACGGGCGGTCAGGCTTCGGGAGGTTCCAACAGAACCTGGAGGAGTTCTGCCACCAGTCCGTCGAGATCGTGTGCGCTCGCCTCGGCCACCAGGCCGACGCCGAGCTCGCGCGCCGTGGCACTCGTGACCGGACCGATGGAGACGCCGCGCACGCCCGAGAGGTCACTGCCCTCGAGTGCCTCCGCGAAGCGGGCGACGGTGGACGAGGACGTGAACGCGACAGCGTCGGCTGACAGCATCCGCTCGGGATGGCGCACGCGCGCCGCGAGCGTGCGATAGAGCGGCACGACATCGACCTCGGCGCCTGCCGCCCGCAGGCCCTCGGGCAGCGTGTCGCGGGCTTCCTGCGCGCGGGCGACCAGCGCACGCACCCCTGCCAGGTCGCCCGGCAGCGCCTCGAGGAGCCCTTCCGCCACGAAGCGCTCCGCCACGACGTCGGCGACGATCCCCACCTCGCGCAGCGCTGCGGCAGTGCCGGGCCCGATGGCCGCGATCCTCGCACCCGCCAGCGCGCGCGCATCCCCGCCGCAGCGCTCCACGAGCAGCCGCGGTGCATTGGGCGAGGTCACGCAGACGAGCCCGTACGCGCCCGCGTCGATGGGCGGGCCGTCGATCGGCTCGATGCGGATGACCGCGCACTCGTCGACGTCGGCGCCGAGATCACGCAGGCGATGGACCAGGCTGCTCGCCTGGGCGCGCGCTCGGGTCACGACGACGCGCCGCCCGTGCAGCGGCCGCAGCTCGGCCCAGGCGAGCTGCTCGCGCAACCCGGCCACGGCGCCGATCACGGTGACCGCGGGCGAGCGGATGCCCGCCGCTTCGACGTCGGCGGCGATCGTGGCCAGGCTGCCCGTCACGCTTCGCTGGGCAGCCGTCGTCCCCGACTGGGTCACGCAGACCGGCGTCTCGGGCGCCTTGCCGCCGGCGATCAACGCCGCGGCGACGGGCGCCAGGCGCGCGACGCCCATGAGCACGACGAGCGTGCCCGGAAGCTCTGCGAGTGCAGCCCAGTCGACGTCCGATCGTGGCTTGCCCGGGCGTTCGTGGCCTGTGACGATGGTCACCTGCGCGGCCAGGTCGCGGTGCGTGACGGGCACGCCCGCGTAGGCCGGCACGGAGATCGCGGAGGTGACGCCCGGGACGATCTCGTAGGCCACCCCGGCCTCGCGCAGCGCGTCGGCCTCTTCGCCACCGCGGCCGAACACGAATGGATCGCCTCCCTTGAGGCGCACGACCAGTGCGCCGCTCCGGCCGTGCTCGATCAACGCCTGAGTGGTCTCGTCCTGCGTCAGCGCGACGTCTCCCGGCCCCTTGCCCGCGTCGATCAGGAGGCAGTCGGGGTGCGCGAGGTCGAGCAGCGCGTCACTCACGAGCCGGTCGTAGACGATCACGTCGGCCCGCCGCAGGAGGTCGTCACCGCGGACGGTGATCAGCCGGGGGTCGCCCGGCCCCGCACCGACGAGGTAGACGGTCACGCGCGCACCGCCTCGACGATCGCCTCGCCCCCCCGTCCCAGAGCTGCCGTAGCGACGTCCTCCGCGAGAGCGACGGGGTCGTGCCCGCGCCCCTCGGCCTCGACGACCAGCGAGCCGTCGGGCAGTGCGAGCCAGGCGCGCAGCCAGAGCTCTCCGCCGTCCGAGGCCACGGCATAGGTGGCCACCGGCGCCCGGCAGCCACCGCCGAGCAGGGCCGCGCAGGCTCGCTCGGCCTGCAGGACGGTCGCTCCGGTGATGTCGCCGACCGCGGCAACCGCGTCGGCGTCCTCGCTGCGCACCTGCAGCGCAAGGAAGCCCTGGCCGGTCTCGGGCAGCATCTCGTCGACCTCCACGCGAAATCCGATCTCGTGCGCGAGCTCGAGGCGGTCGAGGCCGCAGGCCGCGAGCACGACGCCGTCGAGCCCTCGCTCGGCGCGCTTGCGCAGGCGCGTATCGACGTTGCCGCGCAGGCTCTCGACGCGCAGATCCGGCCGCAGCGCGCCGAGCTGGGCGCCCCGGCGCATCGATGCCGTTCCCACGCGGGCGCCCAGGGGCACCTCGGCCAGGCTCGCGTGAGGACCGCACCAGGCGTCTCGCGCGTCCGCCCGCGGAAGCACGGCCGCCAGGGCGAGCCCCGGCGTCTCGTCGGTCGTGAGGTCCTTCGCCGAGTGCACCGCCACGTCGATGCGCCCGGCCAGCAACGCGTCCTCGAGCTCCTTGGAGAACACGCCGCGCGCTCCGAGCTCGCTGAACGCGCTGCGCCGGTCGCGGTCGCCCGCCGTCGAGATCGGGACGATCGCGACCGGACCGAGGCCCGCCGCGCGCAGCGCCTCCGCCGCGAGCGCAGCCTGCGCGTGCGCGAGCCGCGAGCCGCGGGTGCCCAGTCGAAGCGGTGTCACGCCGGGTCGATGCCCTGCGCGCGGTCCAGCGCGGCCTGCGCGGCGGCCAGCTGCTGCTCGAGGCGCCGCAACTTGCTGGCGAGAATCCAGACGTAGGCCAGGGTGACGCCCCAGATCGCGGCCACCACCGCGCCGACGGCCTGGGCGTCGGAGTTGCTGATGGCCGCCACGATCACGGCAGGACCGTCTCGCCGCGCAGCCGGCGTTCGAGGCGCTGCACGCCCTGGGCCAGCAACTTGCCGCGCAACTCGAGCCGCCAGAACACGAAGGCGAGCAGGATGAACGCCGCCCAGGAGACGAGGAACGCGATGAACATCGAATGCTCCATCGCGGGCCCGTCGCGGTGGAAGACGGTCGGATGGTGCAGCGTCCCCGCCAGGTGCACGGCGGCCAGGGAGAGTGGGACCATGCCGATCCCGAGCAGCGCATAGATCGCGGAGAAGCGCTCCCGCCGCGCGCCCTCGTCGACCGAGTAGCGCAGCATGAAGTACGCGCAGTAGAAGAGGAACACGAGCAGGAACGTGTTCAGCTGCTTGTCGCTCCAGTCCCACCAGATGCCCCACGAGACCTTCGCCCAGATCGGGCCCGTGATCAGCACGAGCGTGCCGAGGATCACGCCCTGGTGGATCGCGACGTAGGAGCGCAGGTCGTCCATCGGATCCCGGCGCATGAGGTAGCGAGCCGCATAGAACGCGCCGATCAGGAGGAACAGGTAGGCCGTCAGCGCGATCGGCACGTGCAGGTAGAAGATGCGCTGCCGGTAGCCCTCGGCGCGATCGCTCGGGACCCACAGCGCGATCAGCAGCGTGGAGAGGACGAGGAGGCTCCCGGCGGCGAGCACCGCCGGGCGTAGGAGGCGGTCGTGAATACCCACGGGAGTCAGTCGGTCAGGGCGTGCTCACATACGGCGTACGCGAGCAGGCCGACGATGGCATCGTAGAGCAGTACCAGGGCCAGAGGACGCACGACGCTCTCCCCCGAGGAGGCATGCACGCTGCAGGCCAGCGCCGCGATCAGCAGCGGCACCGCCGCCGGCAGGAAGAGCAGCGGGACCATGACCTCGCGTCCGCGCACGGCCGAGGCGACGGCCGCCACGAGCGAGCCGAGCGCCGCGAGCCCGACGTTGCCGGCGACCAGCGCGAGCAGCAGCGTGCCGAGGTGCGGCACCGGGGCGTCGGCCGGCAGGAACAGGTAGGAGAGCGGCACCGCCACCGCCTCCATGAGCACGAGCAGGGCACCGATCCCGATCGCCTTGGCCGCCCAGATCGACGTGCGGGGAATCGGCGCGAGCACCAGCGCATCGAGCAGTCCCTCGTCGCGCTCGGCGTTGAACACGCGCGCCACGGCCAGCAGGGTGGCCAGCAGCAAGGTGACCCAGAGTGAGCCGACGGTGAGCGCGACCGGCGGGCGGGCGACGTCGGCGCCGTAGTGCAACACGACCTGTGCCACCGCGGCGAACAGCCCCATTGCGAGCGCGAGCTGCGGGGCGCGGCGCTCGAGCACGACGTCCGTGCGCACGAGCAGGCTCACCGCGCGCGCGAACGGCACCACGGGCGCGCTCAGCGCAGCACCTCGAGGTGCATGAGCTCGTCGCAGAGCAGGTCGGCTCGCGACCGCTCGTGCGTGGCCAGCACGATCGTCACGCGGCCGCGAGCGTCGGAGAGCAAGGCATCGAGCCGAGCGCTGCTCGCCTCGTCGAGGCCGCTGTGCGGTTCGTCCAGCACGAGCAGCTCCGGGGCGGGCAGGAGCGCTCGAGCCAGCGCCAGGCGCTGACGCTGACCCTGCGAGAGCGCCGCAGCGGGCCGCTCCGCAGCCTCGCTGAGACCGGCGAGCTCCAGCGCCGCGTCCGCAGTCCCGGCCGCGAGGCCATACAGTCCCGCCGACAGCACGAGGTTCTCGCGCGCGCTGAGCCCGCCCCAGAGCAGCGGCCGGTGGCCGGCGTAGGCGACGCGGGCGCGACGGGCCGGCGGCAGCTCGCAGCTGTCCTCGCCGTCGACGAGCACCGAGCCCGCGCGCGGTCGCAGCAGCCCGGCAACGCAGCGCAGCAGCGTGGACTTGCCGCTGCCGTTGGGCCCGAGCAGCCCGAGCGAGCGTCCCGGCTCGAGCACGCGATCGACACCGGCGAGCACGACGCGGCCGCCGTAGGCGTGCCCCACGCCGCGCAACTCCACCCGTGGCGCGGTCACGAGAGTGCGACGTCGAGCGAGACCGCGCCGAGGTAGAGCAGTGCGATCACGCCGTTGACGTTCAGGAACGCCATGTTGACGCGCGAGAGATCGGTCGGCGACACGAGCTGCTGCTCGTAGGCCAGGAGCAGCGCGACCGCGACGACGCCGACCGCGTAGACGGGTCCCAGCCCCAGCGACAGCCCCACGCCGGCCAGGGCCACGACGCTGAGCGCGTGGAGCCCGCGCGAGATCTGGAGTGCACGGGCGATGCCGTAGTCCGCCGGGATGGAATGCAGCCCCTGCGCGCGGTCGACCTCGATGTCCATGGTCGCGTAGATCACGTCGAAGCCTGCGATCCAGCACGCCACGGCCGCACCGAGCAACCAGGCGGCAGGGTCGAAGTGCCCGGTCACTGCGACCCAGCCGCCGACCGGCGCGAGGCCGTCCACCGCGCCCAGCCAGAGGTGGCAGAGCGGCGTGTAGCGCTTGAGATACGGATAGATGACCATTGGCACGATCACCAGCGGAGCAAGCCAGCGCGTGATCGGCGCGAGTTGCGAGACGCCGATGGCGAACACGGCGAGCGACGCCAGCGCGAACGCGATCACCTGCCCGCGGCGGAGTCGGCCGGCGGGCAGCTCACGGCCTGCCGTGCGCGGGTTGCGCGCGTCGATGGCGGCGTCGACCAGCCGGTTGACGGCCATCGCGAACGAGCGGGCCCCGAACATCGCGACGGTGATCCATCCGAGCGCGGAGATTCCCGGCCATCCGTCGACCGCCAGAATCGCCCCGACATACGCGTAGGGCAGCGCGAAGACCGTGTGCTCGAAGCGCACGAGGTTCGCGAAGCGCCGGCCGAGCGGGACGGCGCTCATCGGCCGTGCGCGGTCGGCTCGGAGCGGAGCAGCTTGACCGCGTGGTCGAGCACGGGCGCGAGCACCGCCCAGCCTTCCTCGCAGGCCCGCGGGCTGCCCGGCAGCGTGATCACGATGGTGCGGGCACGGCTGCCGGATACCGAGCGGGAGAGCATCCCGTGCGGGGTGTGCCGCAGCGCGTCGGCGCGCAGCGCCTCGTCGATGCCGGGGCTGAGCCGATCGAGCGTCGCCCGCGCGGCTTCGGGCGTGACGTCGCGCGGCGCGAAGCCCGTGCCGCCCGTCGAGAGCACCACGTCGGCCACGTCCTCGTCACAGAGGCGCACGAGGCATGCCGCGATCTCGTCGTGCTCGTCGGGCAGGACCCCGCGCCATGCGATGTGGTGACCGGCAGCCTCGGCCAGGCCGGCCAGCACCTCGCCCGAGCGGTCCTCGCGCGTGCCGTCGTGCACGCCGTCGGACACCGTGAGCACGGCGATCCTCATGGGCGCACCCAGTGGCCCGACTTGCCGCCCTCCTTCTCGAGCAGCACGACCGACTCGATCTGCCCGGTGGCGTCGATGCCCTTCGTCATGTCGTAGACGCACAGCGCGGCCACGGCGCAGGCCGTCATGGCCTCCATCTCGACGCCGGTCTGTCCCGTCGTCTCGCACACGACCTCGATCGCCACGCCGTCGTCGTCGAGCTCGAGACTCGCCGAGACGTGCGTGAGGGCAAGTGGATGACAGAGCGGCAGGATCGCCGGTGTCTGCTTCGAGCCGGTGATGGCTGCGATGCGCGCCACGCCGAGCACATCGCCCTTGGGCAACGTGCCGGCGCGGATGTGCGCGACGACCGCGGGCGCGAGTCGAACACGCGCGCCGGCACGGGCACGGCGTCGCGTGATCGCCTTGTCGCCGACGTCGACCATGCGCACCTCGGACATCTGCTCAGCCTCGCAACAGGCGCCGCGCCTCGGCGGGCTCCATCGGCTCGCGGCCCAGGGCGTCCGCGAGCGCGACGGCCAGCTCGACGAGCTCGCCGTTGGATGTCGCCGGCGTGCCGTCCGGGAGCAGCGCCGAATCCTCGAGGCCGACGCGCAGGTGACCTCCGAGCGCCGCGCCCGTCGCGCACACCGCCGCCGTCGCCGTCCCCTCGGCGTGCGCGATCCAGCGCAGCTGCCCGAGCGTGCCGTCGAGCGCGTCGACGAGCCGGAGGAGGTTGCGGGGCGTGCCGGCGAGCCCCTGCTCGGACGTGCCGGCGGCGCCGCCGAGCTCGAGGTGGAGCCAGGGCGCCTGGGCCAGCAGGCCGTCCTCGTAGAGCGCCTCGACGTCGGCGATCGCCTCGAACGTGTTGATGCCCGGCTCGGGCGCCACACCGGCCCGCTCGCAGGCCTCGAGGATCTGGCGCGCCTCCTCGCGGTGCGCGGGCAGGTCGGGCGCAGGCGGCTGGACGTTGACCGTGGCGAGCTCGGGCAGCTCGCGCAGGACGTCGAAGAGCGCGGTGATGGTGCCGAGCGACGTCTGGCGCGTGCGCTGCGTCGTGATCGAGATCGGGACGTCGACGAGCGCGCGGATCGCCGTCACGATCTCGTCGAACGTGAGATCGAACGTGCTGCCGCCGTCATCGCGCCTGGCATGCACGTGCACGACGCCCGCGCCCGCCTCGACGGCCCGCTTGGCCTCCTTCGCGATCTCGGCGGGCGTGTACGGCAGCTTCTTCGCGACCTTGCGGTCGCGGGTGCCGTTGAGCGCGGCGACGATGAGGATCGGGTCGGCCATCGGCGGCAATCGTATCCCGGGTCCGTGGGAGTGCCGCGCCGTCAGAGCGCCGGAGCGGACCCGTCAACTGCACCCGGCGAAGCTCGCCGGGCGCGCCACGAGCCTCGCCTGCACGACGCGCGAGCTGCCGTGACGCACGATGTGCAGGTCGACGGTCTGGCCGGCGCGGTGGCCCGCGATCGCGCGATCGAGGTCGCGGAAGCCGGCGACCGGCGTGCCTCCGACGGCGACGATCACATCGCCGTCGCGCGGATAGGCCTGTCCGGCGACCTCGACCTGACTCGTGCCGGCCTGCAAGCCGGCACGCTCGGCGGCACCGCCCGGGGTCAGGCTCTGGACGAGCGCACCGTGCTCCACCTTGAGGCCGAGCGCGTCCGCGAGGGGCGGCGTCAGCGTCGCCGCCGAGACGCCCAGCCAGGCGTAGTCGACGTGGTGCCCTCGGGCGAGCGCCTCGTAGGCCTCGCGCACGGCCTCCATGGGCACCGCGTAGGCAACGCCGCCGCGGGCTCCGAGATTGATCGCGGTCACCATTCCGACAACCGCGCCACCGGCATCGAGCAGCGGCCCGCCCGAGTTGCCGGGATTGACCGCGGCGTCGGTCTGGACGACGCCGGTGGTCGGGAAGCAGACTCCGGGCGCATCGATCTGGCGGTCGAGCTGGGAGACCACGCCCGTCGAGAGCGATGCGCGGTTCTCGAACGGGCTCCCGATCACGGCGACCGGGTCGCCCACGTGCAGCGAGCGGGCACGACCCAGCGGCAGTGCCTGCAGCCCGAGGTGCTCGGGATCGACCTGCAGCAACGCCGTGTCCTCGAAGAGGTCGTAGCCCAGGACGTGCGCGTCGACGCGCGTGCCGTCGCCGAGCACGATGTAGACGGCGCTCGCCTGCACCGTCGGACTGCCCTTCTGGGCTTTCGTGACGACATGCGAGGCGGTGGCGATCAGCCCGCGCCGGGCGTTGACGACGAAGCCGCTGCCCGCCGTCTGGTCGTCCACGCCGAAGGTCGACTCGATCGTCACGACGCCGTTGCGGGACCCGGCGTAGAGCGCGACGGGATCGAAGCCTCCGCCGTTGCCGCCACCGCCACCGCCACCGCTGCGCACGACCGTCGTGACCGTCGTGCTGCCGCCGCCGCCGTCGTCCAGCGCCAGAGCCAGAGCGCCACCGGCGATGCCCGCGGCGAGCGCGACGACGATTGCGCCCGCCAGGGCGGCCCGCGTGTTCACAGATTCCCAGTGTAGGCGGGCGCGTCCTGCACCGAGCAGCCGGGCAGCTCGAGCGTGAAGCGAGTGCCGCCGGGGCCGCTCGTCGCGAGCAGCCGGCCGCCCATGCGCTCGGCCAGCTCCCGTGCGATGGCGAGGCCGAGGCCGGTGCCGCGCGAGGCTGCCCCGGGCCCGCGGTAGAAGCGCTCGAAGATCCGCTCGAGCAGCTCGGGCGGGATTCCAGGCCCGTTGTCGGAGACGACGACGCTTGCGCCCCAGGGCGTCGTCTCGGTGCGCAGAGTCACGGTGGATCCCGGCGGCGTGTGCCGCACGGCGTTGTCCAGGAGCACGCGCAGCACCTGGAGCACTCTGCCCTCGTCCCCTTGCGCCAGTGCCGGTGCTCCCAGCTCGGCGACGACGGCCGAGCCGCGGCGGGTCGCGAGCACCTGCATCTCCCGCGCCGCGTCGGCTGCGAGCTCGCCGAGCTCGATCTCCTCGTGGGCGACCGTGAAGCCGCCCGCGTCGAGTCGCGAGAGATCGAGCAGGTCGGTCGCCAGCTTGGTCAACCGCTGCACCTGCTCGCCCATCGTCTCGAGGAACTCGCTGCGCTCCGCCTCGGTCAGGCCCCCCTCGGTGAGCAGCTCGAGGTACCCGCCCAATGCGGTCAGCGGCGTGCGCAGCTCGTGCGAGGCATTCGCGATGAACTCGCCGCGCGCGCGGTCCAGCGCGTCGAGTCGCACGCGCATCTCGTCCAGCGAGCGGGCGAGCTCGCCGATCTCGTCCCGCTTGTTGTCGACGATCGGCTCCTCGAACGAGCCGTGGGCGATGCGATCGGCGGCGGCCTGCAGCCGCGCGAGGCGCCGCGCGAGCGGCTCGGCGGCGAGCGCGCCGGCCAGCAGCGCGACGCCGAACGCGAGTGCACCGCCGAACACGAGCCGCCGCTCGACGGCCGAGACCTGTCTCTGGATGTCCCGCAGCGGCGCCTGTACGAGCACGACCCCGTCCACGCCCTGGCTCGAGACGTTGAACGTCAGCACGGCCGTGCGCCCGACGCCCGGCAGCGTCAGGACGCTCCCGGCGTCGCGGTGCAGGTTGGCGCTCTCCTCTACGAGCGCGAGCGCCTTGCGGGCGAGCCCGGCGTTCGGGGAGGAGTCTCCGACCCGGCGCAGCGTGATGCCGCTCTCCGTGAAGACCGTGATCCGCGCCACGCCGAGCGTCGCCAGGAGGCGCTGGAGGTCGAGCGTGGTGAGCTGACCCTGACCGAACGGCCGCAGGAAGAGCTCGGGCTTCCCGGCACGCACGCTGGTCTGCAACGAGGCGACGCGCGACTGCTCCAGGTTGTGCTGGAGCGACGGCAGCACGAGGGCCGCGAGCACCACGAGCGCGAACAGCGCCGAGGCCGCGGCGACCACGGTGAGCCGCATGCGCAGACGGCCGGGGCGCTGCAGCGCCTCGCGGATCATGCGCCGAAGCGGTACCCGACGCCGCGCACCGTCCGAATCAGCTCCGGTGCGGACGGATCGCTCTCGAGCTTCTCGCGCAGATGCCGGATGTGGACGTCGATCGTGCGCTGCTCGCGATAGTCGGCCGAGTCCCACACGCTCTCGAGCAGGGAGCGCCGCGAGAGCACGCGGCCGGGCGAGCGCATGAGGCTGCGCAGGATCTCGAACTCGACGTAGGTCAGCTGCACGGGCTCGCCGTCGCGCTCCGCGGTGCGGCGGGTCGCGTCCAGGCGCACACCCTCGGCCTCCAGCACGTCGTCGACGCCCGCGCCGCCGGCCGGCCGCTGAGCGCGGCGCAGCACGGCGCGCACGCGCGAGCGCAACTCGGCCAGTGAGAACGGCTTGGTGACGTAGTCGTCGGCGCCGATCTCGAGCCCGAGCACCTTGTCGACCTCGTCGTCGCGCGCGGTCAGCATGATGATCGGCAGGGTCGCGGAGAGCACGCGGAGGCGCCGGCAGACCTCGATGCCGTCCATCCCGGGCAGCATCAGATCCAGCAGCACGAGATCCGGCCGCTCCGCCTCGACTGCCCGCAGCCCGTCCTCGCCGCTCGTCGCCCCGAGGACGCGGTAGCCCTCGCGCTCGAGCGGGAACCGCACGAGGCGCTGAACCGCGTCCTCGTCGTCGATCACGAGGATGGTCCCACGGCTCGAGCTCACGGCCGCAGTCTAGTCGCGCGGTCGCGTGCGGCGGCGGCGGGATCTCGTGGCGTCATGCATACTCGATCCCGATGCTCCCGGAGGGTGCCCCTCGCGAGCGCCGATCGCGCATCGCGAGCGTGCGCCGCAGTGCGGCGCGCGCACCGCGAGCCGCGGCGCTGCTCCGGCCCGGCCCCTACAGGGCCGGCTGGCTGGTCGTGCTCGTGCCCGCGTTCGTGCTGCTCGTCGGCGCGCGCACGGCGCCGGCCCTGCCCCGCAGCTCCCTGCCCCCCACGTTCGACGGCGCGCAGGCGCTGGCGGCCACGAACGAGGTCGCAGATCGCTTCTCCGATCGATCCCCCGGGAGCAGGGGCGACCGCGCGGCGGCCAACTGGGTCGCGGAGCGCCTGCGCGCCTCGGGAGCCGAGGTCAGCATCCAGCACTTCCGGGCGGCCGACGCCAACGGGCGCCGCGTGCCGATGCTCAACGTGCTCGGCGTCGTCTCCGGCAACGGCCGCTCACGGGACGCGCTCGTCTTCATCGCAGGTCGCGACAACCTGCCTCCCGGCCCGGGGGCCAACGACAACGGCTCGGGCACG
>Ga0207683_10000092_pt1 | contig 72389 bp, 70 predicted proteins | sample KBSM73metaG_FD_184333 | JGI IMG/M metagenome (GOLD analysis project Ga0207683, IMG submission 184333) | Miscanthus rhizosphere microbial communities from Kellogg Biological Station, Michigan, USA - KBS M7-3 metaG (SPAdes) (version 2) | ecosystem: Host-associated > Plants > Roots > Rhizosphere >...
GCTGCAGTTCACCAACTACCGGTGACGCTCGCGCCGGACGACCGGGCGGAGATCACCGAGCTGCTGGCGCGGCACGGCCATCTGTTCGACGACGGCGAGTTCGACCGGCTCGACCTGCTGTTCACCGCGTCGGTCCGGTACGACGTCACCGCGTTCGGCGGCGGCGTGCTGCAGGGCATCGAGGCGATCCGCGCGGCCACGCTCGCCCTCGGAGATCGCAACCCGGTCGGGCATCACGTCACCAACGTCGTGCTCACCGAGCAGCCGGACGGCTCGGTCCGGGCCCGCTCCAAAGGCATCGGCGTCTACGCCGACGGCACCGCCGGCTCCGTCACGTACGAGGACGAGATCGTCCGTACCGACGACGGCTGGCGGATCGACGCGCGCACGGTTGCGCCGAGGCGTGCACGACATCAGCAAAGCCCGCCGCGCTCTTGGGAGAGAGAGTGAGAGTGCGGCGGGCCTGATTCGGACGTTACCCCGATCTCTGCCACCTATCGTGGAACGGCTGCTACAGATGGTCACACGTGACCGGTGCGCCGGACCGGATAGGGTCTTCGGGTTCGGGACGGCGACCCAGGCGGGAGTGGCACGCGGTGAAGGGAATCATCCTGGCCGGCGGGAGCGGCACGCGGCTGCATCCGATCACCCGCTGCGTGTCCAAGCAGTTGCTGCCGGTCTACGACAAGCCGATGGTCTACTACCCCATGTCGGTGCTCATGCTGGCCGGCATCCGGGAGATCCTGGTCATCTCCACGCCGACCGATCTGCCGCAGTTCCAGCGGCTGCTCGGGGACGGCTCCGAGCTCGGCCTCACGCTGTCGTACGCGCCGCAGCCGGAGCCGAACGGGCTGGCCGAGGCGTTCATCATCGGCGCCGACCACGTCGGCGACGACAACGCGGCGCTGGTCCTGGGCGACAACATCTTCCACGGCAACGACCTGGCGGAGATGCTGCAGCGCGAAGTCGCCGACCTGGACGGCTGCACGCTGTTCGGCTACCGGGTGCGGGACCCGGAGCGGTACGGCGTGGCCGAGGCCGATGCGACCGGAAGGCTGGTCTCCATCGAGGAGAAGCCGGCCCGACCGAAGTCCAACAAGGCGGTCACCGGCCTCTACTTCTACGACAACGACGTGGTCGACATCGCCGCCGGGCTCACCCCGTCGGCCCGCGGCGAGCTGGAGATCACCGACGTCAACCGGGCCTATCTGGACAAGGGCCGGGCCCGGCTGGTCGACCTCGGCCGCGGCATGGCCTGGCTCGACACCGGCACCCACGACAGCCTGCTCGAGGCCGGCCAGTTCGTGCAGGTGCTCGAGCACCGGCAGGGCGTACGGATCGCCTGCCTGGAGGAGATCGCGCTGCGGATGGGCTTCATCGACGCGGCCCAGGCGTACTCACTCGGCGAGGCGCTGGGCAAGTCGGGCTACGGGCAGTACGTCATGGAGGTGGCGCGCACCGTGGCCGAGGGCAAGGAGACCTGACCTACCGCCCGCCGGCGGTGCTCTCCCGGACGACGAGCTCGTAGTCGGCCTGCACCTCCCGCGGCGGCTGCCCTGCCTCCTCGGACATCCGGGACAGCAGGAACGACACCGCGAGCCGCGCGATCTGCTGCTTGTCCGGCCGGATCGTGGTCAGCGACGGCGTGCTGAACCGGCCGTCCTCGATGTCGTCGAAGCCGACGATCGCCACGTCCTCGGGCACCCGGCGCCCGGCCGCCAATGCCGTGCGCATCGCGCCGAGCGCGATGAGGTCGGCGAAGCAGAGCACCGCGTCCGGCGGCTCGTCGCGGGCCAGCAGGCGGCCCATCATCTCCGCGCCGTTGCTGCGGTGGTAGTCGGCGGCCGGCAGCACCAGTTCCCCGTCGAACGGCAGGCCGGCCTCGGCCAGCGCCTGCCGGTATCCGGCCAGGCGCAGGTGCGCGGTGCGGCCGGCCGGCTTGTGTCGCTGGTCGCCGATCGCGGCGATCCGGCGCCGCCCGAGCGCGATCAGGTGCTGCGTGGCGTCGCGGGCCGCGGCGACGTTGTCGATCGCGACGTGATCCGCCGGGCCGTCGAAGATGCGCTCACCGAGCAGCACCATCGGGGTGTCGTCCCGCCGCGCCGCCAGATCCTCCGACCCCATCGCGATCGGGCTGAAGATGAGCCCGTCCAGTACGTGCGCACGCATGCCTTCGCTGACCAGCATCTCCCGCTCCAGCATGCCGCCGGTCTGGTCGATGAGCACGGTCCACGACTTCTCGGCGGCCGCGTCGACGATCAGGCCGGCGAGCTCGGCGAAGTAAGGGATGCCCACCTCGGGAATCGCCAGTCCGATGATGCCCGAGCGGCCGCGCCGCAACGTGCGGGCGGCGGGATTGGGACGGTAGTTGAGCTCGTCGATGGCCCGCTGAACCCGCTCCCGCGTGCGGTCGGTGACGTGGGCGTAGTCGTTGACCACGTTCGACACCGTCTTGACCGAGACGCCGGCGAGCTTCGCCACGTCCCTCAGGCTCGCGCCCACCGGCTCAGGCTCCCATCTTGAGTCCCTCGATGTCGTGCCGCTGGACCATGGGGACGAGCGCGTCCACCAACTCCGTGCAGCGCAGGTGGCCGCGAACGGTGGCCGGCAGTCTACGGAAGAACTCTCTCGTGAGGATCAGGTCGTGGGCCTCGGCGGTGACCACGTGCGGCGCCACCATGCCCAGCACCAGCACGGGCCGGGACTCGGCGGACAGGTTGCGGGTTCCGCGGTGCACGGCCAGGCCGGTCCGCACCGACATGTCACCGAGCTTCGGCATCGTGCGCCGCGCCCGGATGGCATAGCGTGCGGCCTCCTCCGGCGGCGGGAACATCCCGTGCTCGAAGGCGCTGCCGTCGTCGAGGTGGCTGCCGGGCACGATCTCGAACGGACCCATGTCCGGACGCACCGTGACCGTCGTGAGATTGAACGCGAGGGAGGTGAGCACGCCGGTCGCCGCGGTGTCCTCGGGGGTGGGGAAGTCGCGGTGCCACGGCTGGTCGACCGCGCCCGGCAGCGGCACGTCGAAGCCGACCTCGACGAGGGTCCAGTCGGCGCCCAGCATCCGCTCGCAGAGCGTCGTCAACCAGGGGTGGGTCATGAGGTCGAGGAACCCGCGCAGCCGTTCCGGCTGCAGGGCGAAGTAGTAGCGGTTCGGCCCCCGTCCGACCGTGCCGTCCTCGATGGAGAGGGCGTCGGCGAAGGCGGCCTCGAAGTCCTCGCGCAGCCGGGCGCCCCACCCGGGGTCGAAGGCGCCGGGCAGGCCGGCGATGCCGTCGGCCTTGATGGTGTGTTCGACCTCGGCGAGGTCGAGGGTCTGCGGCCGGGTGGAGGTGGGAACGGACACGATGACCTCCGGGCTGTTCAGGGTCAACGGGTTGCCACGGTGTGCGCCGGAGCCAGCCGGCACCAGGAGGGGACGGGCGACCTCACGCTCCTTCCGGGACCGTCAGGTGTCGGCGGAGTCGACCGGGCAGTAGGGCCGGTCGTCGGCATCCCAGCGCAGCGGCAGGATGCCGAACTGGCGCGGCGCGTCCGGCGAGGTACGGAAGTGGAAGCAGAGCAGCTGGCCGCCGTCGGTGTCCAGCACGCTGCAGTGACCCGGGCCGTAGACGCCGTGCTCCGGATCGGGCGCGAGCAGGCAGTCCGCCGGCGTCGGGCTGGTGTCCACCCACGTGCCGCGCTCCCGCCGCAGGATGCCGATGCCGTAGAAGCCGGCGAAGTTGCCACCGGAGTAGAGCAACGTCGGCACGCCGGCCGGGGACAGCAGCGCGACAGGGCCCTCCATCGTGAGCCAGCGCACCGTGTCGCCGGCGTCCCAGTCCACCCCGGCGATGGCCTTCCAGGGCATGAACCGCGCCGGGTCGTAGACCTGCCAGTCCGCCCTCGGCCGGGCGACCGGGATGACGGGGCCGGTGATCCGGCGTAGCTCCGCGTCCAGCGGCGCCTCGGCCAGCCCCGTCCCGTACGGCTGCTCGTCCACGTAGTCGGTCGCGAAGGTGAGCACCGCGGTGCCGTCGGGCCGCAGCCGTACGTCCGGGTCGATGGCGAAGTCCAGATCCGCGGTGAGGACCTCACCCGAGTCCACGTACGGCCCGGCGGGGTTGACGCTGTCGGCGCGCCGGATGCGGTGTTCCCGGTGCCCGTCCACCCCGCCGGTGCCGAGCGCTCGGGAGTAGAGCATCACCCAGGGCCGATCGAGGCCGGGCCGGTGAGTCACCGACGGAGCCCAGGTCCAGGCGTCGCTGTCAGACCGCAGGCTGGCCCCGAGCTGCCGCCACTGGATGAGGTTGTCCGAGCCGTAGACGGGAAAGCCAGGGCCGGAGACGAACACCAGGTAGCGCGCCGGGCGGTCGGCTGCTGGCGGTGCCTCGACCAGAAAGGGGTCGCCCTGGTCCACCCCCGGGTCGGGCGCGAGCGGGGTGCCGAACTTCTCTACCAGAGCCTGCAAGGAGTCCTCCAGTGTCCGTGCGGCAGCACTTTACAACGTTGTACACCCGCATCTACAGTCCGGGAACCGCGCACTCCCGGGACGTTTCAGGAGGCCAGCGATGACCCTGCGGGGACGCCGCACGTCAGTGCTCGCCGCCATCGGGGCCGCCGTGGCGCTCGCCGCGGGCACGCTCGCCACGCCCGCCGGGGCGGCTCCCGGCTCGTCCGGCAGCTACGTCAACCCGGTCACCAAGCAGTTCGCCGACACCTTCGCCGACCCGGCGGTCGTCCGCGGCCGGGACGGCTGGTGGTACTCGTACGCCACCACCGACCCGCTGCGCAGCGGCGAGGGCACGGCCCACCGCATCCCCATGGCCCGCTCCCGTGACCTGGTCGACTGGCAGTACGTCGGCGACGCGTTCGGTCCTGACCAGCTGCCGTCCTGGGCGGCGCCGGACGCCGCACTGTGGGCGCCCGACGTCCGCTACGTCGCCGGGCGCTGGGTCATGTACTACGTGGTCACCCAGACCACCGTGACCGCCGGTCCCAACGACAACGCGATCGGCGTCGCGACCGCGCCCACGCCGACCGGTCCGTGGACCGACTCCGGCGCGCCGCTGGTCGGACCGCGGCCGGGCCAGAGCGGCAACCCGGACGACTTCCTCTGGACGTTCGACCCGGCGTACCTGCTGGCCGCGGACGGCCGGCAGTACCTCTACTACGGCTCCTACTACGGCGGCGTGTTCGTCACCGAGCTCGCCGCCGACGGAACCGGCACGGTCGGCACCCCGACCATGGTCGGGATCGACAACCGGTTCGAAGGCGCGTACGTGGTGCCCCGGGACGGCTGGTACTACCTGTTCGCCTCCTCCAGCAACTGCTGCGCCGGACCGGTGACCGGCTACAGCGTGTTCGTGGGCCGGTCGCGCAGCCCCCGCGGACCGTTCGTGGACCGGCAGGGCGTGCCGCTGTCCGCGTCGCGCACCGGCGGCACGATCGTGGTCACGCCGAACGGCAACCACTGGGTCGGCACCGGCCACAACGCGATGGTCACCGACCCGTCCGGGCAGGACTGGCTCGTCTACCACGCCATCGATCGGAACCAGCCCTGGCTGGACGACCCGTTCGGGATCAACCGCCGGCCGACGTTGATCGACCGGCTCGACTGGATCGGCGGCTGGCCGGTCGTCCGAGCCGGCCGGTATGCCTCGGACGACCCGCAGCGGGCGCCGCAGACCCCGCGGCTGGCCGACGCGTTCGAGAGCGGCATCTCCTCGGCCTGGCAGCGCGACGCCGGCTTCGTCGTGGCGAGCGGGCCGGACGGGAAGTTCGCCCGGCACACCGCCTCCGACTGCCGCCCGGCCGCGCTCACGAGCCGGGCCGGTCTGGGCGGGGACGTACTCGTCCGCGCCGCGGTGCGCACCGACACCGGCGGCACGGCCGGCCTCGCGCTCGGCCGCCGCGGCGACCGGTGGGCCACCGAGGTCACGGTGACCGGCGCTCAGCTCACCGTCCGATCGGGCGGGCGCACCTGGACCGGCACACTGCCCGGCGCGCTGGGCCCGGCGGACTGGAAGGAGCTGTCGGTCGAGGTCAGCGACGGCGTCCTCACGGCGCGGGTCGGCCCGTCCGGACTCCCCGGCCACGAGCCGGTCGCCGTACGGGCGACCGTCGGGCGGGGCGCGACGTCCGGCCGGTTCGGTGTGCTCGCCGGCTGTGCCGACGTGGACGACGTCACCGCCGCGACGCTCGTCCAGCCGGTGACCCGCGCCGTTGCGCCGCCGCGGGTCGGCGGGGTCGACCCGGCGTACTCCGACGAGTTCACGACCGCGCTCGGTCCACAGTGGACCTGGGTCCGCCCGCCGGCCGACCTGCCGCAGGTGGAGAACGGGCAGCTCGGGTGGCCGACGCAGGCAGGCGACCTGACCGGCCCCGGCAACGACGCCTCGGTCCTGCTGCGCGACCCGCCCGCGGGCGACTGGACGGTCGAAACCAAGGTGACGATCGACCTCGGGGTCGAGACCGTCCGCAACTTCCAGCAGGCCGGGCTCGTGGTCTACGAGAACGACGACAGCTTCCTGCGCCTCACCCACGTGGCGATCTGGAACACCAGGACCACCGAGTACGGCAAGGAGCAGATCGAAGCCGGACGGCCGGCGTACGGGTCGATGCTCGTCGCACCGCCGGCCGACACCACCTGGCTGCGGCTCACCCACCGGACGTCCCCCACCGGTGAGCACACCTATCGCGCGTCGGTCAGCACCGACGGCGTGCACTGGATCTGGGGTGGCGTCTGGACGCTCCCCGCCGGCACCGACGCCCGCATCGGTCTCGTCTCGCACGGCGGCGTCGGCGCCACCGCCCGGTTCGACTACTTCCGAGTCCTCAGGCCGTGACCTCTCCCGCTGCACCCGGCACGAAGGAGCACCCGATGACCCCAACCCCCCTCTCCCGGCGCAACTTCCTCGGTCTGTCGGCGGCGGTCGGCCTGGCCGGCTTCGCCGCCGCCTGCGGCGGCACGTCCGGGCCGCCGGGGACCCAGCAGCAGGAGGGTGGCGGCGGCACGTTCACCGGAACGTACGACGGCCCGAACGTCGCCCTCGCGTTCTGGAACGGCTTCACCGGCGGCGACGGCCCGTACATGAAGAAGCTGGTCGACCAGTTCAACAAGGAACACCCCAACATCAAGGTCACGATGACCACCATCCGGTGGCAGGACTACTACCAGAAGGTCCCGGCCGCGGTGCAGTCCGGCAAGGGCCCGGACGTCGGCGCCGCCCACCAGGACAACCTGGCCACGCTCGCCGCCCGCCGGTCGATCCAGCCGCTGGACGACCTCGCCTCCGAGCTCAAGCTCGAGGAGAACGACTTCATCCCCGCGGTCTGGCAGGGCGGCGTCTACCAGGGCAAGCGGTACGGCATCCCGCTGGACGTCCACTCGCTGGCCCAGTACTGGAACTCCGACCAGCTGTCCAAGGGCGGCCTGCAGAAGCCGCCGGCCAGCAAGGAGGAGTTCGACCAGGCCGTCAGCAAGATCAAGTCGGACGCCGGCGTGGCGCAGCCGTTCTGGATGCCGTCGCTGTGGCCAGCGCACCTGATCTTCTACTCGCTGATCTGGCAGAACGGCGGCGCGCCCTACTCGGAGGACGGCAAGACCGCGACGTTCAACTCCCCGGAGGGCGTCGCGGCTCTCACCTGGATGGTCGACCAGATCAAGGCCGGCACCAGCCCGCGCAACGTCGCGATCGACACCCAGTACAACGCCTTCAAGACCGGCCGCAACGCCGGCACGTTCGACGGCATCTGGCAGATCAACGACCTGAAGACGACCGCCCCGAAGCTGAAGTGGCAGATGGCCGCGGTCCCGCAGATCTTCGACAAGAAGGCCGTCTGGTCCAACGGTCACAACTTCGTGCTGATGAACCAGCCGAAGCCGGACGACAACAAGCTGCAGGCGTCCAAGGTCTTCATCAACTACATCAGCGAGAAGTCGGCCGAGTGGGCGAACGCCGGCATGATCCCGGCCCGCAACTCCGCGCGGCAGGACCCGTCGTTCGCCAAGCAGCCGCAGGCCGTCGTGGCCGCCGACGTGGACTCGTTCCACTTCCTGCCGGCCGTGCCGGGCATCGGGGACGTGGGCTTCCAGGGCATCGAGCAGGCCGTCGCCAAGGCGACCCTCCTCCAGCAGGACCCGAAGACGGCGCTGGACAATTCCGCCGGGGTGGCCAACAAGCTGCTCGAGGACAACCGCAAGAAGTTCGGCGGCTGAGTCATGTCCACGGTCGACGCCGAGATCCTCTCCACCGGCGCGGGCGACCTCCGGCCGGTGGAGCGGAAGGCGGGCAGGAGGGTGTCCCGCTACGGCGGCCGGTGGGTCCCCTACGTCTTCCTGCTGCCGTACCTGGCGCTGTTCGCGACGTTCGTACTCGCACCGATCGTGATCGGGCTGTGGGTCAGCCTGCACGTCTGGGACTTCACGATCCCGCGCAAGCCCTGGAACGGGCTCGGCAACTACAAGGACCTGTTCGACTCCCAGTCCGTGGTCGGGCCGGACTTCATCCGCTCGATGAAGGCGACCGGGATCTTCACGCTGTTCAGCGTGCCGCTGCTGGTCGTGGTCCCGCTCGCCGTCGCGCTGCTGATGAACGCGAAGTTCAAGGGCCGCAACCTGTTCCGGGCCGTCTACTTCGCGCCGTACGTGCTCGGCGTCGCGGTGATCGCGGTGCTGTGGCGCTACATCCTCGACAACAACATCGGCCTGCTGAACCGCTACCTCGGCGCGATCGGGCTGCCGGACGACATCGCGTGGACGACGTCCACCCCGGCCGCATGGTTCGCGCTGATCGGCGTGACGGTGTGGTGGACCCTCGGCTTCAACGCGGTGATCTACCTTGCCGGCCTGCAGGACATCCCGGCCGAGCTGTACGAGGCGGCGAAGATAGACGGCGCCGGCCGCTGGCAGCAGTTCCGCAACGTCACGCTGCCGGGGCTGCGGCCGGTGCTGATGTTCGTCGTGATCATCACGATCATCGCGTCGGCCAACATGTTCGGCCAGTCCTACCTGATCACTCAGGGTCAGCCGGGGAACGAGACCCGCACGGCCATCTACTACATCGCCGAGACCGGGCTGAAGAACTTCGACATGGGTCGTGCGGCGGCGATGAGCTTCATCCTCACGCTCTGCCTGCTCGTGCTGAGCGGGCTGGTCATGCTCGCGTTCCGGGAGCGGAAGGGGGCGTCGCGATGACCGCCGTCGCGGAGGGCACCGCGCCGCTGACCACGAACCCGGACGGGCGCCAGACGAACAGGCGGCCGGGCGGCGCGAAGCGGGCACTGCAGTACACGGTGCTCACCATCCTCACGATCCTGTTCGTCAGCCCGCTGATCTGGATGGCGGTCACGTCGTTCAAGACGCAGGCGGATGCGATCGACCCGACGCCGCAGTGGATCCCGGCCCACCCGACCGTGTCGGCCTACGACACGATGTTCGGCAGCGCGGACACGCCGGTGCTGCGCTGGTTCCTCAACAGCGTGCTCGCGGCAGCGGGGCAGGCGGTGCTCGTCGTGGCCACCGCGGCGCTGGCGGCGTACGCGCTGGCGCGGATGGACTTCGCGGGCAAGCGGTTGATCTTCAGCACGATCGTCGCGACGCTGTTCGTGCCGGCGGTCATCCTGATCATCCCGAACTACATCATCGTGTCGAAGTTCGCCTGGCTGGACAGCCTCACCGCAGTGATCGTCCCGGGTGCGGCGAGCGCGTTCGGGGTGTTCTTCCTCCGGCAGTTCTTCTTGTCGCTGCCGAGTGAGCTGGAGGAGGCGGCGTACGTCGACGGGGCCGGTCCGTTCCGCATCTTCTGGTCGGTCGTGCTCCCGCTGTCGAAGCCGGCGCTGGCCACGCTCGCGCTGCTGGCGTTCCTGACCAACTGGAACGACTTCCTCTGGCCGCTGTACGTGCTGTTCAGCGCCGAACAGCAGACACTGCCGGCGGGGCTGGCGACGCTGCAGAACGCGAACGCGGTGCGATATGACCTGCTGATGGCCGGCGCGATGATCGCGGCGGTACCGGTGCTGCTGCTCTATCTCGCGGCCCAGCGCTTCGTCATCGAAGGCGTCTCCCGCTCGGGCCTGAAGGGCTGAACCGGGATCGGCCCCCGGACCTGGACCGGTCCGGCAGGACGTCCTGCCGGACCGGTCAACCGGTTCCGAACCGGATGGGGTTTCCGGACTTGCCGGGGCTCAGTATCGGCCGCGCTGGCGCGCCATCTCCTCGAGACGGCGGATCCGCTCGTCCATCGGGGGGTGGGTGGAGAACAGCTTCGCCAGGCCCTGCGGCCGGAACGGGTTGGCGATCATCAGGTGGCTCTGCGCGACGATCCGGTCTTCCTGCGGCAGCGGCAGCTGAGCCGTGCCCACAGCGAGCTTCCGCAGTGCGCTGGCCAGCGCCAGCGGGTCGTCGGTCAGCTCGGCGCCGGACGCGTCGGCCTGGTATTCGCGGCTCCGGCTGATCGCCAGCTGGACGATCGACGCCGCGATCGGGCCGAGCACGATCAGCAGCAGCGCCCCGAACGCACCGCCGCCTTCGTTGTCGTTGCGGCCACCGCCGCCGAAGAACGAGGCGAAGATCGCGAAGTGCGACAGGTACATGATCACGCTGGCCAGCGCGCCGGCCACCGACGAGATCAGGATGTCCCGGTTGTAGACGTGGGACAGCTCGTGGCCGAGCACGGCCCGGATCTCGCGCGGGGTGAGCAGCTGCAGGATGCCGTCGGTGAAGCAGACGGCGGCGTGACCGGGGTTGCGGCCGGTCGCGAACGCGTTGGGCTGGTTGGTCGGGCTCACGTAGATCCGCGGCATCGGCTGCCGGGCGGCGGTCGAGAGCTCCCGGACCATCGCGTAGATCTGCGGGGCCTCGGCCTCGCTGATGGGCCGCGCCCGCATGGCACGCAGCGCGAGCTTGTCCGAGTTCCAGTACGCGAACGCGTTGGTGCCGAGCGCGAGCAGGAACGCGATGAACAGGCCGCTGTTCCCGCCGAGCAGCCAGCCGGCGGCCATGATCAGCGCCGAGAGCAGCCCGAGCAGAGCGGCGGTCTTCAGCCCGTTGAACTGACGATGCACTGGGGCCTTCCTCTTCACGGTTTGTACGCTCGTGACAACGCTCGCAGCCCTGCCTACGTTCCCCCTGTGGGTCAGCCAGGAGCCCGCTGTGAACGGGCCCGGTCGACCTCTGCCGGCACCGGTCCCGTGGGGTCGAGCTCGGGCGGCGGCGGCACCGAGCCGAGCCACTCCCGCAGCTGGTCCCGCTCGTGGGTCAGCTCGGCGACGTCGCCGGCCGCGTACGCGTACTCGGGCGACCAGAACAGCGCGTCGAACGGGCAGACCTCGACGCAGATCCCGCAGTACATGCACAGCGCGAAGTCGATCGCGAACCGGTCGAGCACGTTGACCTGCCGGCTCCGGCCGCCGCCCGGCGGCTCGACGGTCTCCTTGTGCGAGTCGATGAAGATGCACCAGTCCGGACACTCGCGGGCGCAGAGCATGCAGGAGGTGCAGTTCTCCTCGAGCAGCGCGATCACCCCGCGGCTGCGTGGCGGCAGGTCGGTCACGGCTGCTCCCAGTCCTCCGGTACGCCCAGCGGCCGGGCCCGGCGGCGCGGCCGGTCCCCGCCCGGCTCCTTCTCCCCCGGCCACTCCTTGGCGACGCGGGCGGCGAGCACGAAGTCCTTGCGCAGCGGGTGCCCCTCGAAGCCGGGCGGCAGCAGCAGCGGCGCCAGCCCGGGATGCCCGGTGAACTCGATCCCGAACATCTCGTGCGTCTCCCGCTCGTGCCAGTCGGCGCCGGCGAAGACCGGGACCAGCGAGTCGAGCCGGGGGGCGGAGCGCGGCACCCGGGTGCGCAGCAGCGCCCGATGCCGATGCGTGGCCGAGTAGACCGACAGCACCACGTCGAAGCCGGAGTCGAGCTCGTCGACCGCGGACAGCCAGTCGAAGCAGGACAGGTCGGTCCCCGGGTCGTCCCGGGCGGCGGTCGCGGCCGCGACCCAGCCGGCGGCCGGCACGTCGAGGGTGAGCCGGCCGAACTCGACCCGCGGCGTGCCGCCGTCGACGAGCGCGACCAGCCGGTCAGCCAGCGAGGACACCGGCATCGATCCGGCTCGCCAGTGTCTGCAGCCCGTCCAGCAGCGCCTCCGGCCGCGGCGGGCAGCCCGGCACGTACACGTCGACGGGGATGAGCTGGTCGACGCCCTTCGTCACGCAGTAGGAGTCCCAGTACGGGCCGCCGCAGTCGGCGCAGGCGCCGAACGAGATCACGTGCTTCGGCTCGGGCAGCTCCGCGTACAGCCGGGCGATGGCCGGGGCCATCGTGTCGGTCAGCGTGCCGGCGACGACGAGCACGTCCGCCGGTCGGCCCTCGACCGGCTCGGCCGAAGCCCGCAGCGAGGCCGCAACCACCTCGACCGCGCAGCAGGCGAGCCCGACGTCGAGCACCCACAGGGTGAACCGTCCGGCCGGGAACCGCGTTGCCACGCACTGAGGGTAGTGGCCCACGGGCCGAACTGAGCCGGCCGAACCGGGAGCGCGCGTGTGTCGAACCACATATCGTGGTTGGAGCGGGAAGTTGATCCACAGGTTGTGGCTGTACGCAGGCGGGTACGGGTTGCGCGTACTTTGCGGCAGGGAGGCACGAAGGCCATGTTGAGCGATCGCGAGCAGCAGGAGCTGCAGCGCATCGAAGAAGCCCTGAAGGCCGACGACAAGCGCTTCGCCCAGGGATTGCGCCGAGGTCCCCGGATCGACAAGACCCGGCGCTGGCCGGCCCGTGCGCTGCTCGGCTTCGGTATCGCGTTGATCGTCATCGGCGCCCTGACCAGCGCCGCGCCGCTGATTCTGGAGGGGATCCTGTTCACCGGGATCGGGGTCGCCTGGATCCGCTGGCAGGCCGTGCGAGCCGGCCGCGCCAACGGCAACGGCCGTCCGGTGCGTCCGGCCGGCCGGCCCGACGGACCGAACCCCGGCTTCGGCCAGCCTGTCTGACCCGATCGAGAGACGTCGCTGACCGCCGCAGATCTGCGATACGGCCGGAACCGGGTGCGCGTCACATTTCCCGCGCAGCGCTGTCCGGGTTTCGTTTTCGTAAGATGGTCGATGGCGTCTCTTCCGCGGGGGCGTCCTCGGGAGGCAGCACACATCATGCAGAAAGAGGTCAAGCGCCTCGACCGCGTTGTCATCCGCTTCGCCGGCGACTCCGGCGACGGCATGCAGTTGACCGGCGATCGGTTCACCTCGGAGACCGCGTCCTTCGGCAACGACCTGTCGACGCTCCCCAACTTCCCGGCCGAGATCCGGGCCCCCGCCGGCACCTTGCCCGGCGTTTCTTCTTTCCAGCTCCACTTCGCCGACCACGACATCATGACTCCGGGCGACACCCCGGACGTGCTCGTCGCGATGAACCCGGCCGCGCTGCGCGCCAACCAGGCGGACCTGTCCGCCGGCGCCACGGTGATCGTCAACACCGACGAGTTCACCACCCGGGCGATCGCCAAGGCCGGGTATGCGGCGAACCCGCTCGAGGACGGCTCGCTCGACCAATACCAGGTCCAGGCCGTGCCGCTCACCTCGACGACCGTGCGGGCACTGGCCGAGTTCGACATCTCGAAGAAGGACGCCGAGCGGGCGAAGAACATGTTCGCGCTCGGCCTGCTGTCCTGGATGTACAACCGGCCCACCGACAGCACGATCTCCTTCCTGCAGGAGAAGTTCGCCCGCAAGCCGGAGATCGCGGCCGCCAACGTGGCCGCGTTCCGGGCCGGCTACAACTACGGCGACACCACCGAGGCGTTCGCGATCTCGTACGAGGTGAAGCCCGCACCGCTGCCCCCGGGCACCTACCGGAACATCAGCGGCAATCCCGCACTCGCGTACGGGCTGATCACGGCCTCGCAGCGGTCCGGCCTGCCGCTGTTCCTCGGTGCGTACCCGATCACCCCGGCCAGCGACATCCTGCACGAGCTGGCCAAGCACAAGCGGTTCGGCGTGCGGACGTTCCAGGCCGAGGACGAGATCGCCGGCGTGGGCGCGGCGCTCGGGGCGTCGTTCGGCGGCGCCCTCGGGGTGACCACGTCGTCCGGACCGGGCATCGCGCTGAAGACCGAGACGATCGGCCTTGCCGTGTCGCTGGAGCTGCCGCTGGTGGTCTGCGACATCCAGCGCGGTGGGCCGTCGACCGGGCTGCCGACCAAGACCGAGCAGTCCGACCTGCTGCAGGCGCTGTTCGGGCGCAACGGCGAGGCGCCGGTGCCGGTGGTGGCCGCGAAGTCGCCGTCGGACTGCTTCTACACCGCGATCGAGGCGGTTCGGATCGCGCTGACCTACCGGACGCCGGTCGTCCTGCTCTCCGACGGCTACCTGGCGAACGGGTCCGAGCCGTGGCAGGTCCCGTCCGTGGACGACCTGCCCGACCTGCGGGTCGAGTTCGCCCGCGAGCCCAACGGCCCGGACGGCGAGTTCCTGCCCTACCTGCGCGACCCGGGCACGCTGGCGCGGCCATGGGCGGTGCCCGGCACGCCCGGCCTCGAGCACCGGATCGGCGGCATCGAGAAGGCCGACAAGACCGGCTCGATCTCCTACGACCCGGACAACCACGACTTCATGGTCCGCACCCGGCAGGCCAAGGTGGACGGCATCGCCCGCTCGCTGCCGCCGCTGGAGGTGGACGACCCGACCGGCGACGCGAAGGTGCTCGTCGTCGGCTGGGGCTCGACGTACGGGCCGATCGGCGCGGCCTGCCGGCGGGTCCGGCGGGCGGGGCTGCGGGTGGCGCAGGTCCACCTGCGTCACCTCAACCCGCTGCCGAGGGACCTCGGCGAGATCCTGCACCGGTACGAGCGCGTCGTCCTGCCGGAGATGAACCTCGGCCAGCTGGCGATGCTGCTGCGGGCCCGCTACCTCGTCGACGTGATCGGCTACAACCAGGTCCGCGGGCTGCCGTTCCGCGCGTCCGAGCTGGCCGAGGTATTCAAGGGCGTGATCACGGGTGTCTGACCTCAAACCCTCGGAGGGCTCCGCCCCCCGAGTACCCCCCAACTCCCCAACGCTGACGGCGAAGGACTTCAAGACCGACCAGGAGGTCCGCTGGTGCCCCGGGTGCGGGGACTACGCGATCCTGGCGGCGGTGCAGGGCTTCATGCCCGAGCTCGGCGTACCGCGGGAGAACATCGTGTTCATCTCCGGGATCGGCTGCTCGTCCCGCTTCCCCTACTACATGAACACGTACGGGATGCACTCGATCCACGGACGGGCGCCGGCGATCGCGACCGGGCTGGCGACGACCCGGCCCGACCTGTCGGTCTGGGTGATCACCGGTGACGGCGACGCGCTGTCGATCGGCGGCAACCACCTGATGCACGCGCTGCGGCGCAACACCAACCTGAAGATCCTGCTGTTCGACAACCGGATCTACGGCCTGACGAAGGGGCAGTACTCGCCGACCTCCGAGCTCGGCAAGATCACCAAGTCGACGCCGATGGGGTCGCTGGACACGCCGTTCAACCCGATCTCGCTGGCGATCGGCGCGGAGGCCTCGTTCGTCGCCCGGACCATGGACTCCGACCGCAAGCACCTGCAGGGCGTGCTGCGCGCGGCCGCGGCCCACCAGGGCGCGGCCCTCGTGCAGATCTACCAGAACTGCAACATCTTCAACGACGGCGCGTTCGAGCTGCTCAAGGACGCGGGCGCCCGGGACGACTGGACGATCCGGCTGGAGCACGGCGAGCCGATCCGGTTCGGCCGGGAGGGGTCGAAGGCAGTCGTGCGGGACGGGGTCAGCGGCGGGCTGTCGATCGCCGAGGACGTGCCGGCCGACGACCCGCGGGTGGTCGTGCACGACGCGCACGCCGCCGACCCGTCGTACGCGTTCGCGCTGTCCCGGCTGTCCGGGTCGGACCTGCGCTACACCCCGATGGGCGTGTTCCGCTCGGTCGAGCGGGACACCTACGACGGGATGCTCAACGAGCAGCTCGATCGGGCCCGGGCTGCCGCCGAGCCCGACCTCGCCGGCCTGCTCGCCGGCAACGACACCTGGACCGTCTACTAAAGCGGGCGCCGCGCCCCGACCTGGCTCGCCGGGCGCGGGCCGCACCTGCTGAGCCGGACCGTCCACTGTCGACACACGGCAGCTAGCGCTGGCAAGCTGACCGGTGGACGACGCCTCGGGTCGGCCTGGGCGTGGTCGGGCACGTCACGGTGGACGCCCGGCCGGCGAGGTGAGCCGGCGCCCGTCCCGGCGCCTCCCGACCCGTCACAACCCGATCGCGGCGAGCCCCGCCTGCCCGCACTCCTTGTCCTGCTCGGCGGTCGCGCCGCTGCAGCCGACCGCGCCGAGCACGACGCCGTCGCGGCGGACCAGCACCGAACCGAGCGCCGGCAGGATCGGCAGCCGCACCAGCCGGTCGACGCCCTCGAAGAACGCCGGCCGGCTCGTCGCCACGTCCGCCAGCCCGTCGCCGTCGCGGTGCCAGAGGGCGGCGCCGCATGCCTTCGCCTCGGCGATCTGTGCCGACAGCGGCGGCGCGCCGTCCATCCGGCTGAGCGCCTTGAGCAGGCCGCCCTCGTCCACGATCGCCACGGTGATCTGCCAGCCGTTGTCGGCGGCGTGCTGCTGCGCGGCCGCGATGACGCGGCTGGTCTCGTCGGTGGTCAGTGGCACGTCAGCTCCCTCCGGTGGCGGCGCCGGCCGCTCGGGGTCGGTTCGGCACCCCGCATGCTCGCAGTGCGCGGCGGGGCCGGCGCAGCCGGGCCACTGCCGCCGGCTGATGTCCCCCGTCCGAGGCTCCCGGCGGAGGAGTGGCCGATACCCGGCGTTGTCCCGGCCGCGACGAGAACGCCGTCCGGGCGTCGGGGACCGGTGCGAGGACCTCGGGCGCCCGGCACTAGCCTTCGGCGCCATGGCGGCGCTCACCGACCTCGAGCGGCGCCTGGTCGAGACGGCGGTGGCCGGACAGACGCTGGACTTGCGCGCCGCCCCCGAGCGCGAGCTGCGCGCCGGCCTGGTCCGCGACGTGCTGCTCGGCGAGCACGGGCCGGTGGACGCGCGCGGGCTGCAGGTGCGCGGCGCGGCGCTGGTCGGCCCGCTGGACCTCGACGGCCTGCAGACCCGGGTCCGGCTCCGGCTGCGCGAGTGCACGCTGCCCGGCCTCGTGCTGCGCGGGGCCACGCTGCCACTGCTCGACCTCGGCGGCTGCACGGTCGGCGGCCTGCTCGCCGACGACGCCGCGGTGGACGGCTCGGTGCTGCTCTGGCGCGGGTTCAGCTGCCAGGGGCTGGTGAGCTTCGTCGGCGCCCGGATCGGCGGGAAGCTCGACCTGTCCGGCGCGGTGCTGGCCGGCGGCTCCGGCGCCGCGATGGTCGCCGACCGGATCACGCTCGGCGGTGACCTGCTGCTCGACGACGCGGTCGGCACCGGCGCGGCCGCCGCCGGCACCGTCCAGCTCACCGGCGCCCGGATCGCCGGTCGGCTGTCCGGCCGCCGGCTGCGGCTGACCAACCCGTCCGGTCCGGGACTGGCCGCCGCCAGCCTGCATGTCACCGACATGGTCGACCTCAGCCGGGGCATCGAGGTGCACGGCCGCGGGCCGGACGGCGCTGTCCGGCTGGTCGGCGCCCGGGTCGGCTCGCTCTCGCTCGGCCGGGCCCGGCTGGAGAACCCGGACGGCTGGGCGGTGTCCGCGCACTACCTCGAGGTCGGCGGCACACTCTACCTGGACCACGTGACCGCGACCGGCGGGATTCGTGTGTCCGGCGGGCGCCTGCTCGGCGGGCTCAGCCTGGAGGGCGCCACCGTCGACGGCGCCGGCCGGGGCGCGCTGGACGCGACCAGGCTCGAGGTCGGCCAGGCCGTCCGGCTCGACGGGGCCACGCTGCGGACCAGCGGGGACGCGGCCGCGGTCGACCTGCGCTCGGCCCGGATCGCGGGCGACCTCGAGCTGCGGCACACCACGGTGGCCAACCCGGGCGGGATCGCCCTGCGGCTGAACACCGCGACCGTCGAGGGCCGGGCCATCCTGTCCACGCTGGCCGTCGACGGTGGTGGGCTCGATCTGCGGGACTCGGCCGTCGGTGCGCTGTACGACGACCCGGTCGGCATGCTGCGGCGCGACGACGGCTTCGTGCAGCTGAGCGGCCTGACCTACCGGGGCGTGCCGGGACACCCCGGCGTGAGCGTCCGGGACCGGCTGGCCTGGCTCGACCGGATGCCGTCGTACGCGGCCCAGCCGTACCGGCAGCTCGCCTCCGCCTACCAGGGCGCGGGGCACGAGGACGAGGCCCGCCGGGTGCTGGTCGCGCAGCAGCAGCACCTGCACCGGTCACTCGCCGGCTGGACCAGGCTGCGGCACCGGCTGTTCGGGCTGACCCTGCAGTACGGCTACCAACCGGCAAGGGCGGTCGCCCTGCTGGCCGCGGTGCTCGCGGTCGCGGTCGGGCTGTTCCTCGGCCTGCCCGCGGGCACCAGCACCCCGCCCGGCGGTGAATGCCCGGCCGTGGACCGGATCGGGCTCGCCGTCGACAGCGCGATCCCGCTGGTGTCGACCGGCGCCACCGACCGCTGCCAGCTCGCCACCGGGACCGCCTCCGGGCAGGCGCTGGCCGCGGCCGGCTGGCTGTTCACGCTGCTGGGCTGGGCGACGGCGACGCTGGTGGTCGCCGGCTACACCGGCTGGGTCCGCCGGCGCTGACCGGTCAGGATGCCGCGAGCGACAGCACGGGCTTACCGTTCCAGACGACCTCGAACTTCGAGATCTTGTCCCGGGGCAACGGCACGACCATCTCCACCTTGTACGGGTGTTCCGACAGCACCGGCCACGAGTCCATCCAGCGCGCCGCACTGCCGTCCTTCGGCACGTAGCGCAGGTTGTATGTCCCCGGCATGTCGGTCTCGCCGGCGAGCGGTCCCGAGTATTGGCAGGTCATCGCGATCCGGGTGCCGCCGGGCACGTCGGATATCACGGCGCTGGCGGCGACCGGCAGCCCCGGCTCGGCCGGGATGAACGGCTGCTGCTGCGGCTCCTGCTGGGCGACGACCGCGGCGGGCTCGTGGACGATCGCCCCGGTGATGCCGGCGCTGCCGGCCGCGACCGCGAGCGCGGCGGCGATGCCGACGATGGCCGTGCGGCGCCGGCGGGACCTGCGCTCCACGCCGGCCTCGGACAGCAGGGCCGGCAGCACCGACACCGGGGGCGGTGGCTCCGGCGAGCCCTGCAGCACCGCGGGCAGCTCGCCCGCCGGCAACCGGGACAGCAGGCCGGGCAGCCCGGCGAACTCCTGCACCTCGGACCGGCAGTGCCCGCAGGTCGCCAGGTGCTCCTCGAAGGCCCGGCGGTCCTCCGGCGGCAGCGCGCCGAGGACGTACGGGCCGGCGTCATGTGTGAAGCGGTCAGTCATGCCGTCACCCCCCTCTCCTCGAGCGCGAGCCGCAGGGCTCGCAGTGCGTAGTAGGTCCTGGACTTCACCGTGCCGGCGGGGATGCCGAGCCGCTGCGCGGCCTGGGCGACGCTGCACCCCCGGTAGTAGCACTCCAGCAAGACCTCCCGATGTTGCTGGCTGAGCTGCCGTAACGCGTCCGCGACCAGCCAGGACTGCACCGCGGCATCCGCGTGGTCCGGGCTGGCCAGCTCCGGCACCTCGTCGGTGACGACCTCGGGTCTCACCTTGCGGGCGCGCCACTCGTCGATGAGCACGTTGCGGAGGGTGGTGAACAGCCACGGTCGGGGCGAGCCGCGCTCGGAGTCCATCACCTCGGGGTGCTTCCAGGCGCGCAGCAGCGTCTCCTGCACCGCGTCCTGCGCCCGGCCGGAATCACCGCCGGTGAGCCGCATGGCGTATCCCCACAGGGCCGGCGCATGCTCGTCATGCAGCAACCGGAGCACCTGCTCGTCCGCACTCACGCTGTCACCTCCCGATCCGTCCGCTGGTACGGTGCCCGCGGCCGCTCGGTTCAGTGAACCTCGGGAAGGGTGTCTGTCGTCGTGGCGGGATTGAAACGTCTTCTCCGGCTGACCGTCGCCGCGGCTGCCCTCACCGCGGCCATTGCGGCGTGCTCGTCCGGAAACGACTCCTCGGGGTCGGCGGCGCCCAGCGTCGCGACGACCACGAGCGCGGCCGCGCCGACGACGAGTGCACCGGCCGGCGGAGAAGCGACCAGCTCCGACGGCGGCGGCTCCGGCGGGTCCGACGACGGCCAGGCGGCCGGCAGCGGCACGATCACGATCAAGGACTTCGCGTTCGGCGCTCCGCTGACCGTGCGGCCCGGCGCCACGATCAAGGTCACCAACCAGGACGCCGCCGCGCACGACGTCAGCTCCGACGACGAGGGCCGGTTCCGCACCCCGCTGCTCAACAAGGACGAGAGCGCGACGTTCACGGCGCCGACGCAGCCCGGCACGTACAAGTTCAGCTGCACGGTGCACGGGCAGATGCAGGGAATCGGCACGCTGATCGTGCACGACTGACCAGGCGTCGCGCGCACCCCGGGCCGGCGTGCGATCCTCCCCATCGCGTGACGATCGCTGGCAGGATTGGCCGGTGGCCTCCGACGACGTGACCCGGCGGCTGGACGAGGTGCGCTGGTCGACCGAGGGCCTGCTGGATGCGCTGCGCGAGCGGCCGCCGACCGACTCCTGGGCGCGCCAGCCGTCGCTGCTGCCGGGTTGGACCCGCGGGCACGTGCTCAGCCACCTGGCGCTCAACGCCGAGGCGATGATGCGCACGCTGTCCGGCACCGTCCGCGGCGAGAAGATCCCCATGTACGACAGCGAGGACGCAAGGGCGGCCGACATCGAGGCCGGCGCCGGACGGTCGGCCGCGGAGCTGGCAGCCGGCGTGGCCGACAGCGCGCGCCGGCTGGAGCAGACCTGGTCCAGGCTCGACGACGACGACTGGCAGCACGACGCGATGACCCGCGAAGGCGCCGTGCCCGCGATCCGGCTGATCGGGATGCGCTGGCGCGAGGTGGAGATCCACCGCGTCGACCTGGGCGACGGGTACGGACCGGGCGACTGGCCGGCGTCGTTCGTCGCCCCGCTGCTGCCCTCGCTGCTCGACCCGCGCCGGATCGGGCCGCGGCTGCCGTCCGGGCTGACCGTCGAGGTGGTCAACACCGACTCCGGGCAGCGCTGGCTGGTCGGCGAGGACGCGCCGGCCGCGGTCGGGACCGCACGCTCGGCCCGGGCGGCGGCGGTGCGGTCGGCTGCGCCCCCACCGGTACGGGTGGTCGGGCCGTCCTGGGCGCTGGTCAGCTGGCTGGTCGGGCGGCCCGCCCCGGTCCGCGCCGAGCTCGGCGAGCTGCCGGCGCTGCGGCCCTGGACCTGAGTAGGCGGCCGCCGCTGGGGTAGGTCCCTCTTGTCCGTCGGGGACCGGACGAGCAGGTGGAGTGTTCGCGGATGAGCGTGCGTGGCTGGGCGGTCGGCGTGGCGTCGACCGCTGCCGTGGTGGCCGGCCTGGTGACGATCCAGTCCGGGATCGTCGGTACCGCGGCGCTGCCGATCCTGCCGCACCGGGCGGTCGCGCCCTCGGTGCCGGGCGGGACCCAGCTGCCCGCCCCGACCGAGGTCGGCGCGCCGCCGAGGGCGGGGACGGTGCAGCCGGCACCGGTCGTCAGCGCCGAGGTGGCGCCGGAGCAGCGGACGAGTCAACGCCCGGCGAAGCGGGCCGAGCACACCGGGAAACGGGCCAAACCGGACAAGGACAAGGATGACAAGGCCGGCGAGGGTCCCGGCCATGATTCCGGCAAGGACCCGGGCAAGGACTCCGGAAAGGACCCGGATCACAAGTCCAGCCACGAGTCCGGCCCCGAGTCCGGCCCCGAGTCCGGCACCGACTCGGGCGGCGGGCCCGGCCAGCACTGACCGCGGCGCTCAGGTGCCGGGGGTGAGTGCGCGCAGGGCCGTCTGCACGTCGGCGGCCCTGGCGTCCAGGTCGGCCCGGGACGGGCGGCCGGGCTTGTAGCCGATCTTCACCCCGTCGCCCCTCCAGCGCGGGATCACGTGCAGGTGGACGTGCAAGATCTCCTGCCCGGCCGCGGCCCCGTCGGCGACGAAGAAGTTGACCCCGTCGGTGCGGATCGGCGACCGCCGCAACGCCGCGGCCAGCCGCTGGCCCGCCCGCCACAGCTGTGCGCCGGCCTCGGCGTCGAGCTCGGCCAGGCTCTCCGCGTGCACCCGCGGCACGACCAGCAGGTGCCCCGGCGTCATCGGGTTGATGTCGAGGAACGCGACCGTCGTGCTGTCCGCGTACGCGATGCTCGCCGGCGCCGTCCCGGCCACGATCTTGCAGAAGACACAGCCCACGCCGGCAAGCCTGCCAGGTTTATCGCGCTGTTGAGGTTCGGCTGGGCCGGCGTTGTCCTCCTCCGACCGAGAGTGGTCCCCGTCGGCAGGACAACGACCAGGAGGACAGAGATATGCGGTATGTGAAGACGTGGGCGGTGGCCGCCGCGGCGGCAACGGTCGTCGGTGGTCTCGGCGTCGGCGTCGGCGTCGCGCAGGCGGCCGGCAGCGCGTCGTCGCCGGCGGCGCAGGCGGTGCTGACCAGCTCCTCGCAGACCAGCCGCGAGGCCGAGGCCCGCGGGCGCGCCGCCGAGGGCGAGGCGGCCCGGCACGAGGCCGAGGCGGAGCGGCAGGCCGCCGCGAAGCGGGCGGCGGCGGCCAAGCTGGCCGCGAAGAAGGCCGCGGCGAAGAAGGCGGCGGCCGCCAAGGCCGCGACCGCGCGGCACGAGGCCGAGGCTCGCGGCCGGGTGGCCGAGGGCGAGGGCGCACGGCACGAGGCCGAGGCCCGCGGGCGGGTCGCCGAGGGCGAGGCGCAGCGGCACGAGCCGGAGGCCCGGGGTCGGGTCGCCGAGGGTGAGACGCACGCCCGGCACACCGGCGTCGACGACAGCGACCGCGCCAGCCGGGCGCCCGAGCCGGGCGACGACAACGGTGGCCGGCGTGGCGGCTCGGGTCGGGGCGGTGCGGACGACCGCGGCGGCGACGACCACGGCTCCGGCGGCCACGGCTCCGACGACTGAGCCGCGGACCAGCAGCAGGCAGAGCAGCGATCACGGAGGCGGGGGGCCGAGCCAGACCACCGCACGCAGCCCGGACGGCTGCGCGGCGGACAGGTCGAGCCGGCCCCCCGCCTCCTCCGCTGTCCGCCGGACGATGTCGAGGCCGAGCCCGGTGGACGACCCGCCGGACCGGCCGCGGTCGAGTAGCGCCGGATCCTCGATCCCGGCCCCGGAGTCCTCCACCACCACCGCCGGCACCGGCCCGGGCCGTACGGACACGGCGAAGCCCGTCCCGACCGGGGTGTGTGCGAAGACGTTGCCGAGCAGCGCGTCCACGGCGGCGGCCAGGTCGTCCGGGGACACCGGCACGGACACCGGATCGTCCGGCAGCTCCTGCCGCACCGGCCGCTCCTGCTCCTCGGCCAGCACCGACCAGAACTCGACCCGGTCCCGCACCACCGCGGCCGCGTCCGCCACCGCGCCGGTCTCCCGGCCCGGCCGGCGCGCCTGCGCGATCACGTGGCTGACCATCCGCTCGACGCCGGCCACCGAGGCGAGCATCCGCTCCGCCTCGTCCGGGTCGCGCAGGCCCTCGGCGTCCAACCGGAGCGCGGTCAGCGGCGTCCGCAGCCGGTGGGACAGGTCGGCGGCCGCCTCCCGCTCCTGCTGCAGCAGGTCCTTGATCCGGTCGGCCAGCCCGTTGAGCGCATCGGCGATCCGCCGGACCTCGGCCGGGTTCGCCGGCGTCGCCCGGGCGGACAGGTCGCCGGCCCGCAGCGTGTCGGCGGTGCCGGCCACCGACAGCAGCGGCCGCACCAGGCCCCGCCCGATCAGCCCGGCCACCAGCCCGGCCCCGGCCAGCAGCACCGCGCCCAGCACGATCAGCGCGAGCGACGCGCGCCCGACACCCTTGTGCAGCTCGGCGTCCGGCACGAACGTCCGCACCACCGCGGTGAGGCCCTGGCCGTCGATCACCGGCACCAGGACCGCCAGGCCGCCGGACACGTCGTAGGTGGCCGCCACCTGGTTCGCCGCCGTCGCGGCGACCGTCGCGTCGGGCTGCGCCGTCGGGGGCTGCACGCTCGTCACCCGACGCTGGGTGAAGTGGAACACGGCCGTGTTCGGCTGGGTCTGCAGCGTCGAGCTGAGCACTGCCTGATCCCCGGTGACCAGGGCGGCCGTGGACTGCGCCTGCACGGTGGCCTGGATCGTGGCCTGGCTCGCGGCCACGTTCCGCACCAGCGAGAGCAGCGGGACCAGGAACGCGATCACGACCAGCGAGGTGACCGCGAGCGTCAGCAGGACGATCCGCCGGCTCATGTGTCCGCGTCCGGGTCGATCAGCTTGACCCCGACCCCCCGTACGGTCAGCAGGAAGCGCGGCTCGGCGGCCGTCTCGCCGAGCTTCCGGCGCAGCCAGGACAGGTGCACGTCGACGGTCTTGTCCGCGCCCCCGTACGGCTGCTGCCAGACCTCGGCCATCAGCTGCCGCTTGCTCACCACCCGGCCGGCCCGGCCGGCCAGGTAGGCGAGCAGGTCGAACTCCATCCTGGTCAGGTCGAGCGGCCGCCCGTCGAGCGTGACCACCCTGGTGGACCGGTCGATGGACAGGCCGCCGACGGTCAGCGCAGGGTCAGGGTCGTCGGTCGTCCGGCCGCGCCGCAGCACCGCCCGCAGCCTGGCCTCGAGTTGCTCCGCCGAGAACGGCTTGACCACGTAGTCGTCCGCGCCGAGGTCGAGCACCCGCACCATCTCGCTCTCGTCGTCCCGGGCGGTGGCCACGATCACCGGCACCGCGCTGATGCCGCGGATCATCCCGAGCACCTGGGTGCCGTCGACGTCGGGCAGGCCGAGGTCGAGCACGACGACGTCGGGCGAGCGTGAGGTGACCAGTTCGAGCCCGGCCATCGCGGTGGGGGCGGCGTGGACGGCGTGCCCGCGGCGGGACAGCGCCCGCTCCAGGGCGGTCCGGATGGCAGGGTCGTCCTCGATCAACACCAGCACCGACACGCCGCCGACCCTACGGTCTTGACTGCGACACTGGGCCGGATACAGCACCCCTTTAGGGGCGATTTAGCGCAGGAGCCGGCGCGGGCGGCGACCATGGACAGGTGCGTATGGGGTTGCTCGCCATCGGTGGATGGCTCGTCGCGGCGGTGTTGGCCGTCGGTATCTCCTGGTCGGCCATCGACGTCGTCCGGGACTCCGTCGGTGCCAGCCAGCCGGTGGCGACCGCCCTGCCCGCCCCGAGCGAGGTGTCCACCCCGGCGAGCCCGAGCAGCACCCGGCCGACCCCCGCACCGACCGCGGGCGGCCCCGTGGTCAAGGCCGGTCAGGGCGGCACCGTGACCGCGCGGTGCGTGAACGGCCGGCCGCAGATCGTCAATGCCGCGCCGCGGCAGAACTTCCGGGTCGAGTCCGACGACAGCGGCAACGAGGTGCAGTTCCGGTCGTCGGACCACCGCACCGAGATGAAGGTGAGCTGCTCCGGGCTGACCGCGATCGTGCAGGTCGACGAGCACTCCAGCGGCGGTGGCGGCGGCGCCGACGACCACGGCGGTGACGACCACGGCGGCGGCTCCGGCTCCGGCCGCGGCGGCGGGCACGGCTGACCCGGCGGCCCCGGCCGGGACGACTCTGCCGCCGGCTCCGGCCGGGACCGTTCAGCCCCGGCTCACGCCCGGACCGCTCGGCCGCCGGCTCCGGCCGCGGCGGCGGGCGCGGCTGACCCGCCGGGGTGGCGGGGACGGCCGCGGCGCAGCTCAGCCGGGCGCGAACAGCGAGGCGCGGTCGGCCAGGTCGAGAACCGGCTGCGGCACGATGCCGAGGATGATCGTCGCGGCCACGCCGATCCACAGCGCGGTCATCGTCAGCGGGGACGGCAGCGCGATCGTCGGGCCGTCCTCCGCGGGCTCCGAGAAGTACATCAGCACGATGATCCGCACGTAGTAGAACGCCGCGACGGCCGAGGCGATCAGCGCGATGACGACCAGCGGCGCGGCCACCGGATAGCCGGCCCGGAACACCACGAACTTGCCGGTGAAGCCGCTGGTCAACGGGATGCCGGCGAGGGCGAGCAGGAACAGCGTGAACACCGCCGCCAGCCAGGGTGAGCGCCGGGCCAGCCCGGACCACTGGGACAGGTGGGTTGCCTCGCCCTCGGCGTCCCGGACCAGCGTCACCACGGCGAACGCGCCGATCGTCGTGAACCCGTAGGTCAGCAGGTAGAACATGGTGGCCGACGCGCCCTGCCGGTCGAGCGCGATCAGGCCGACCAGGATGAAGCCGGCGTGCGCGATCGACGAATATGCCAGCAGGCGTTTCACGTCGGTCTGGGTCAGGCCCAGGATCGTGCCGACCGCCATCGTGATGACGGCGACGACCCAGATGACCGGCCGCCAGTCCCACCGGGTGGTGGTGAACGCGACGTAGAGCACCCGCATGATCGCGCCGAACGCGGCCACCTTCGTGCATGAGGCCATCAGTGCGGTCACCGGCGTCGGCGCGCCCTGGTAGACGTCCGGCTGCCAGACGTGGAACGGTGCGGCTCCGGCCTTGAACAGCAGGCCGATCAGCAGCAGCGCGAGGCCGCCGAACAGCAGGACGTCGCTGTTCTCCGAACCCCCCGTGGCCCGCAGGATCTGCTGCAGGTCGACCGAGTCGGCGTAGCCGTACAGCAGCGCCACCCCGTACAGGAAGAAGGCCGAGGCGAACGCGCCGAGCAGGAAGTATTTGACCGCCGCTTCCTGGGACAGCAGCCGGCGCCGCCGGGCCAGCCCGCACAGCAGGTAGAGCGGCAGCGACAGGACCTCGAGCGCGACGAACATGACCAGCAGGTTGTTCGCCGAGACGAAGACCATCATCCCGGCCAGCGCGAACGACGTCAGCGGGAACAGCTCGGTCTGGATCCGGGTCGAGGTGAGCATCCGCCGGTCCCGGGCGCTGCCGGCGACCACGGCGGCCTGGGCGACGAACGCGCCGCCGCCCACGTCGACCGAGCGCTCGGCCAGCAGCAGCGTCGACATCAGCCCGAGCACGAGCAGGGTGCCCTGCAGGAACAGCGCCACCCCGTCGATCGCGATCGCACCGTCGGCGGTCAGCTCGCTCCTGCCGGCCACCCGGGCCACCGCGACGAGCGCGGCGACGAGGCCGATCAGCGCGACCGCGACCTGCGCGCCCCACCGGCTCTCCTGCGGCACGAACGCCTCGATGAGCACACCGAGGCAGGCGGCGCCGATCACGATCAGCACCGGCAGCATCCCCGAGTACGACAGGGACGGCACGGTGATGGAGTCCGCCGCCAACAGCACCGGGGTCACCGGCCGCCTCCGTTCTGCGCGCCGACCGGGACGGTCGGGGCCGGGTCGGTCTGCCCGGCGTCCTGCATGGTCCGGGTCACCGCCGGGTTGATCATGTCCAGCACCGGCTTCGGGTAGACGCCGAGGAACAGGATCAGCGCGATCAGCGGGGCGAGCGCCCACACCTCGCGGCCGCGCAGATCCCGGAACCCGCGGGTGGCCACCCCGCGCGGCGGCCCGTGCGAGACGCGCTGCACCAGCAGCAGGCTGTAGAGCGCGGCCAGGATGATGCCGGCGGTCGCGATGACCGCGTACGCCGGGTGCCGCGAGAAGGTGCCGAGCAGCACCATGAACTCGCTGATGAACGTCGACATGCCGGGCAGCGCCAGCATCGACAGCGCCGTCACCAGCAACAGCCCGGCCAGGATCGGCGCCACCCGCTGCACGCCGCCGTAGTCGGCGATCATCCGGCTGCCGCCCCGGGCGATCAGCATGCCGACGACGAGGAACAGCGCGCCCGTGGACAGCCCGTGGTTGACCATGTAGAAGGTCGCGCCGGACAGGCCCTGGGTGGTGAACGCGAAGATGCCGAGCGCGATGAAGCCGAAGTGGGCCACCGACGTGTACGCGACCAGCCGCTTCATGTCCTTCTGGCCCATCGCCAGCAGCGCCGCGTACAGGATGCCGATGACCGAGAGCACCAGGATCAGCGGCGCGTAGTAGCGCGACGCGTCCGGGAACAGCGGCAGGCAGTAGCGCAGGAAGCCGAACGTGCCGACCTTGTCGAGCACCCCGACCAGCAGCGCGGCCCCGCCGACCGGCGCCTCGGCACCGGCGTCCGGCAGCCAGGTGTGGAACGGCACCAGCGGCGCCTTGATCGCGAACCCGATGAAGAAGCCGAGGAACAGCCACTTCTGCAGGCCGGGGTCGATGTCGCCGGCGACCAGCTGGCTGAAGTCGAACGTGCGGGCGCTGGTGGCGAAGTAGAGCCCGATCACCGAGGCGAGCATGACCAGCCCGCCGAGCAGCGAGTAGAGGAAGAACTTGACCGCGGCGTACTGCCGGCGCGGGCCGCCGAACGACCCGATCAGGAAGTACATCGGGACCAGCATGGCCTCGAAGAACACGTAGAAGAGGAAGACGTCGGTGGCCGCGAAGACCCCGATCATCATCACCTCGAGCAGCAGCAGCAGGCCGAAGAACGTCTTCGGCTGACCGCGGCGGGTGCCGGGCACCCGGGTCGGGGCGGTGTCCGCGTCGGTGACCAGCACGGTGTCGGAGGCGGCGAGGATGTCCACGTCGTCGTCGTCCCGCGGCCGGTCCAGCACGGCGGTGGTCGTCCCGGCGCCGCCGGCGGGCCGGCTCACCACGGCCGCCGCGGCTCGGGCGGCCACCCCCGCGGTTGCCGGCGCCTCGGCGTCGACCCGGCGGTCACGATCGCTCCAGGACGCGATCACCACGGACGGCACCAGCACCGCGGTGAGGGCGATGAGCACCAGGGCGATCCCGTCCACGCCGAGCGAGAAGCTCACCCCGAGCGCCCGGATCCACTCGTACGACGTGACGAACTGGAACCGGTCCGGCGAGTCGTCGGTGAACGCGACGCAGAGGCCGATCGTGATTCCCAGCGTCGCCAGCGAGAACAGCAGCGTCACCTGCTTGGCCAGCAGGTCGCGACCGCGGGGCAGCGCGAACACCACGATCGAGCCGACCAGCGGCACCAGGCCGAGGACGAGCAACATCAGACGAACCTCACTGCCAGCAGGGACGCCACGACGAGCAACGAGCCGCCGAGCATCGACAGGGCGTACGAGCGGACGAAGCCGGTCTGCAGCCGGCGCAGCCGGCCCGAGCTGCCGCCGAACGCGGCCGCGACCCCGTTGACCGCGCCGTCCACGCCGCGGTTGTCCAGCCACACCAGGAACCGGTCGAGCCACATGCCGGGCCGCATGAACACGGTCTCGTTGAACGCGTTGCCGTACAGGTCGCGGCGGGCCGCAACGGTGATCGGGCTGACGTTCACCGGCCGCACGACCGGCACCGGCCGCAGGCCGAAGGCGAACCAGGCGCCGAGCGCGCCGCCGGCGATCACGAGCAGGGTGAGCAGCGTCAGCACGGTCGGGTTCACCGTGTGCAGGCCCACCTCCTCGGGCTCACCGGCCGACGGGATCAGCCAGTTCTGCAGGGCGCCACCGGCCACGAGCAGGCCACCGCCGAACACCGAGCCCAACGCCAGGATGACCATCGGGATCGTCATGACCGGCGGCGACTCGTGCGGGTGCACGTCGTCGGTCCACCGCCGCTTCCCGTGGAAGGTCATGATGAACAGCCGGGTCATGTAGAACGCGGTGATCCCGGCGCCGACCAGCGCGCAGAGGCCGAGGATCCAGCCGGACGTGCCGCCCTTGTCGAACGCGGCCTCGATGATCTTGTCCTTGGTGAAGAACCCGGACAGGAACTGGAAGCCGATGATCGCCAGGTAGCCGAGGCCCATCGTGACCCAGGTGATCGGCATGACTTTCCAGAGCCCGCCGAACCGGCGCATGTCCACCTGGTCCTTCATGCCGTGCATCACCGAGCCGGCGCCGAGGAACAGGCCGGCCTTGAAGAAGCCGTGCGCGAGCAGGTGCAGGATGCCGATCGCGTAGACACCGGGGCCGAGGCCGACGGCGAGGAACATGTAGCCGATCTGGCTGACCGTCGAGTAGGCCAGCACCTTCTTGATGTCGTCGTACGCGCAGCCGACGATGCAGCCGAACAGCAGCGTGACCGCGCCGACCACGGTGACGACGGTGCGGCCGGCCTCGGTGGCGTCGTAGATCGGGTGCGCCCGGACGATGAGGTAGACGCCGGCGGTGACCATGGTTGCCGCGTGGATGAGCGCGGAGACCGGGGTCGGGCCCTCCATCGCGTCCGGCAGCCAGGCCTGCAGCGGCACCTGGCCGGACTTGCCGCACGCGCCGAGCAGCAGCAGCAGCGCCAGCGCGGTCGCGATGCCGACCGAGGCGTTGCCGATCGAGCCGAAGACGCCGGCGAACGAGACGGTCCCGAACGTCTTGAACATCAGGAAGATCGCGATGATCAGGCCGCAGTCGCCGACCCGGTTCATGATGAACGCCTTCTTCGCCGCGGTGGCCGCCGCCGGCCGGTCGCTGTACCAGGCGATCAGCAGGTACGAGGCGAGGCCGACGCCCTCCCAGCCGAAGTAGAGGACGACGAAGTTGTTGCCGAGCACCAGCAGCAGCATCGCGGCGATGAACAGGTTCATGTACGCGAAGAAGCGGCGCCGGTCCGGGTCGTGCTCCATGTAGCCGTTGGAGTAGACCAGGATCAGCGACCCGACGCCGGTGATCAGCAGCGCGAACGTGATCGACAGCGGGTCGAGCAGCAGCCCCATGTCGATGCGCAGGTCACCGGCGAAGATCCAGCTCCACAGGTTCAGGTTCCGGCTGCGCTCGCCCGGGTCGAGGCCCTGCAGCTGGAAGAACAGCAGGACCGTGTAGGCGAACAGCACGATGGGGACCAGCGTGCCGAGCACGTGGCCCCACCGGTCGGTACGCCGGCCGCCGAGCAGCAGCACGGCCGACGACAGCACCGGCAGCACGACCAGCAGCCACGCCGAGGACTGCAGGCCGCTGCTGGCGTCGACCAGCTGCGGCGCCTCACTCGCGAGAGACACGGACCGCCCCTAGTACTTGAGCAGGTTGGAGTCGTCGACCGAGGCCGAGCGACGGGTACGGAAGATCGACATGATGATCGCAAGCCCGACGACCACCTCGGCGGCGGCCACCACCATCACGAAGAAGGCGATGACCTGCCCGTCCAGGGAGCCGTTGATCCGGGAGAAGGTGACCAGGGTGAGGTTCACCGCGTTGAGCATCAGCTCGACGCACATGAAGACCACGATCGCGTTGCGCCGCACCAGCACGCCGACCGCCCCGATCGTGAACAGCGCCGCGGACAGCACCAGGTAGTAGGACGGGTTCACGGCTGCCCTCCCTCGATGCCGCGCCTGACCGGCTGCAGCCCCGGCCCGCCGTGCCGCTCCAGCTCGTCCGGGCTCAGCGGCTCGTCGACCAGCCGGGACACGCTCTCCGGCGCGACGCTGCCGTCCGGCAGCAGCGCCGGGGTGGCCACCGAGTCGTGGGTGGCGAACACGCCCGGACCCGGCAGCGGCTGCGGCCGCCCGGAGCGGACCCGCTCGTGCGAGAGCGTCCGCTGGCCGCGCCGCTCGCCGGGTTCGAGCTCGACGTGCGCCAGCACCATCGCGCCGACCGCGGCGGTGATGAGCAGCGCCGAGGTGAGCTCGAACGCGAACAGGTACTTGGTGAACAGCAGCTCGGCGACGTTGGTGACGTTGCCGCCGTTGGCGTTCTGGGTGGCGAGACCGGCCATCGGGGTGTTGCGGACCGCCCGGTAGACGCCGCCGGCGATCAGCAGCGCGAACCCGATCCCGCACAGGCTCGCCGCCCAGCGCTGGCCGCGCAGCGTCTCCACGATCGAGTCGCTGGAGTCGCGCCCGACCAGCATCAGCACGAACAGGAACAAGATCATGATGGCGCCGGTGTAGACGATGATCTGCACCACGCCCAGGAACGGCGCCTCCTGGATGAAGTAGAAGACGCCGAGGCTGCCCATCGTCATGACCAGGAACAGCGCCGCGTGGATGGCGTTGCGGGCGAGCACCGTGCCGAACGCGCCGGCGAGCGCGATCGGCCCGAGGATCCAGAACAGGACCGCCTCGCCGTTGGAGATCTCGGCCGCGGCCAGCGTGGTCGTCACCGGGAACCCCTTCCCTCGGTGTCAGAGCCCTCGAAGTCGGAGCCCGCGATGAAGCGGTCCGAGTCGGTGTTGAGCGCCGCCCCGGCCTGGGCGGTCTGCGCGGTCGGCACCGACGGCTCCGGGCCGTCCGGGGTCGCGTCCGCGGCCGTCCGCCCGGCCCGGGCCGGTACGTCGACGTAGTAGGCCTGCTCGGAGTCGCCGAGCCGCATCGGGTGCGGCGGTGCCTCCATGCCCGGCAGCAGCGGCGCCATCAGCTGGTCCTTGGTGTAGATCAGCCGCTGCCGGTCGTCGTCGGCCAGCTCGTACTCGTTGGACATGGTCAGCGAGCGGGTCGGGCAGGCCTCGATGCACAGGCCGCAGAAGATGCAGCGCAGGTAGTTGATCTGGTAAACGGCGCCGTAGCGCTCGCCCGGGGAGTAGCGCTCCTGCTCGGTGTTGTCGCCGCCCTCCACGTAGATGGCGTCGGCCGGGCAGGCCCAGGCGCACAGCTCGCACCCGACGCACTTCTCCAGGCCGTCGGGATGCCGGTTGAGCACGTGCCGCCCGTGGTACCGCGGCGCCGTGGGGCGGACGTCGAAGGGGTATTCCTGGGTGACCTTCTTCTTGAACATCTGCGAGAAGGTCAGCCCGAACCCCTTGACCGCGTCGAACATCAGCGGTCCTTCCCTGTGTTCGGGTCGTCGGAGTCGAGCACCTCGGCGTCGGTGGCCGGCACGGTGCTCACCGGCTCACGGGCCCGCAGCCGCGGGGACGGCGGGATCGACAGGTCCATCGGCGGCACCGGGAACGCCGGTCCGTCCGGCCCGCCGCGCCGGGCCGGCGGTTCCTCGTCCTCGTCCTCGTCGGCCCGACCCTGCGGCCAGAGCCAGGTGACCGCGAAGATGATCAGCGCGACCGGCAGCGCGACGGACAGCAGGAGCGTGCGGGTTCCGTGGCCCTCGCTGCGCAGCACGCTGAACGTGCCGATCAGCAGGATCCAGAGCAGGGCGAACGGCACCAGGAACTTCCAGCCGAACGCCATGAACTGGTCGTACCGGAGCCGGGGCAGCGTGCCGCGCAGCCAGACGAACACGAAGATGCCGAGCACGACCTTGGCGAGGAACCACAACAGCGGCCACCAGCCCGAGTTGGCCCCCGGCCAGAGGGTCGAGATCGGGAACGGCGCCCGCCAGCCGCCCAGGAACAGCGTGGTCGCCAGCGCCGAGACGGTGACCATGTTGATGTACTCGGCGAGGAAGAACAGCGCGAACTTCAGCGACGAGTATTCGGTGTGGAAGCCGCCGACCAGCTCGGACTCCGCCTCGGGCAGGTCGAAGGGGGCCCGGTTGGTCTCGCCGACGACCGCGATCGCGTAGATCGCGAACGACGGGAACAGCAGCAGGACATACCAGGTCTGCTGCTGCGCCGACACGACGCCCGAGGTGGACATCGTGTTCGCGTAGAGGAAGACCGCGACCAGCGACAGCCCCATCGCGACCTCGTACGAGATCATCTGCGCGGCCGAACGCAGCGCGCCCAGCAGCGGGTAGGTCGAGCCGGAGGACCAGCCGGCCAGCACGATCCCGTACACGCCGAGCGAGCTGCAGGCGAACACGATGAGCACGCCCACCGGCAGGTCGGTCAGCTGCAGCGGGGTCTGGTGCCCGAAGATCGACACCATCGGCCCGAACGGGATCACGCTGAAGGCGAGGAACGCCGGGACGGCCGAGAGCACCGGGGCCAGGAAGTAGACCGGCTTGTCCGCCAGCGCCGGGATGATCTCCTCCTTCAGCGCCAGCTTGAGGCCGTCGGCCAGGCTCTGCAGGTAGCCGCGCGGGCCGACCCGGTTGGGTCCCTTGCGGGCCTGCATGTAGGCGACGATCTTGCGCTCGAACACGATCGAGAACAGCGTCATGACGACCAGCAGCACGAACACCGCGACGACCTTGAGCAGCACCAGCCAGAACGGGTCGGTGCCGAAGTTCTCCAGCGTCGGGTCCTGGGCGAGGATCATGCAGTACCTCCGCTGATCTCCACGACCGCGCCGGCGCCGACCCCGAGCGTCGGGCGCACCGTCGACCCGGGCGAGTTCGCCGGCAGCCAGACCACGCCGTCCGGCATCGGGGCCAGCCGGGCCGGCAGCGTGATCGCGCCGCGGGCGGTGCGCACGGTGAGCTTCGCGCCGTCCACCACCCCGATCCCGGCCGCGGTCGCCGGCGAGAGCACCGCGACCGGCGTCTTCGCCGTGCCGGCCAGGTGCGGCTCACCGGCCTGCATCGAGCCGCGGTCGAGCAGCTGCCGCCAGGTGGCCAGCACCGCCCGGTGCGCGTCCCGGGACGGGACCGGCGCCGGGCGCACCGCCGGGTCGCCCGGGCGGGCGCGTCGGGTGGTGCCGATCCGGGCCAGCTCCGCCCTGGTCGCCTCGACGGACGGCAGGCCGAGGTCGACGTCCATCTCATCGGCCAGCGCGTGCAGCACCAGGCCGTCGGGCAGCAGGCCCTCGGCGCCGCGGATGGTCGTCTCGAACCGGCGCGCCCGGCCCTCCCAGTCGAGGAACGTGCCCTGCTTCTCCTGCACCGGGGCGACCGGCAGCACGACGTCGGCCAGGTCGGTCACCGAGGACTGCCGGATCTCCAGGCTCACCACGAACCCGACCCGGCCGAGCGCCCGGCGCGCCAGCTCCGGGTCGGGCAGGTCGTCGAGGTCGACGCCGCCGATCACGAGCGCGGACAGCTCGCCGTCGGCGGCCGCAGCCACGATCCCGGCCACGTCCCGGCCCGGCGTCGTCGGGGGCAGCCCGCGCCAGACCCGCTCGACCTCGTCGCGGGCGCCGGGGTCGGCCACCAGCCGGCCGCCGGGCAGCAGGGTCGGCACCGCGCCGACCTCGACCGCGCCCCGCTCGCCGGCCCGCCGCGGCACCCAGGCGATCCGGGCGCCGGTGGTCGAGGCCAGCCGGGCCGCCTCGGTGAGCAGCCCGGGCACCTCGGCCGCGCGCTCGCCGACCAGCACGATCGCGCCGGGCAGCCGCATCGCGTCGGCCGCGGCCCTGGCTACGTCGGTGCCGACCGGTCCGGCGACGCCGGCGGCCATCGAGCCGGCCACGGTCTGCTCCGGGGGCTGCGCCGGCAGCACCGCCACCGGGGCGTCCGCCGCCCGGTCGGGCGTGCCGAGCGCGGCCAGCACCCGCGGCTCGTCACCGGGCACGGTCGCCAGCAGCGTGCCGAACGCCTTGCGCACGCCGTTGGTCAGCCACGGCGCGACCGCGAACAGCTTCTGCCCGCGCTTGCGGGCGGCCTTGCGCAGCCGGAGGAAGACGATCGGCGACTCTTCCTCGGGCTCGAAGCCGACCAGCAGCACCGACGGCGCCGTCTCCAGCTCCCCGTACGTCACCGCGCCGGTTTCCGGGCCGAGCCCGACCACCCGGGAGGCGAGGAAGTCGAGCTCCTCGGCCGAGTGCGCTCTGGCCCGGGCGTCGATGTCGTTGGTGCCGAGCGCGACGCGGGCGAACTTGGCGTACGCGTAGGCGTCCTCGACGGTGAGGCGGCCGCCGGGCAGCACGCCGACGCCGCCGGTGTCGCGGGCCTCCCGCAGCCCCTCGGCCGCCCGCTCCAGCGCGTCGGTCCACGAGGTCGGCACCAGCTCGCCGGTGCTCTCGTCCCGGACCAGCGGCTCGGTCACCCGGTCGGACTGGGTGACGTAGGTGAAGGCGAACCGGCCCTTGTCGCAGTTCCACTCGTCGTTGACCGCCGAGTCGTCGCCGGCCAGCCGGCGCATGACCTTGCCCCGCCGCCAGTCGGTACGCAGCGCGCAGCCGGACGCACAGTGCTCGCAGACGCTCGGTGTGGACAGCAGGTCGAACGGCCGGGCGCGGAACCGGTACGCGGCGCTGGTCAGCGCGCCGACTGGGCAGATCTGGACCGTGTTGCCGGAGAAGTAGGACTCGAACGGCTCGTCCTCGTACACGGCGATCTGTTCCAGCGCACTGCGCTCGAACAACGCGATGAACGGGTCACCGGCGATCTGCTCGGAGAACCGGGTGCAGCGGGCACAGAGCACGCAGCGCTCCCGGTCGAGCAGGATCTGCGAGGAGATCGCGATCGGCTTCGGGTAGGTCCGCTTGACGTCGACGAACCGGGAGTCGGCCCGCCCGTTGGACATCGCCTGGTTCTGCAACGGGCACTCGCCGCCCTTGTCGCAGATGGGGCAGTCCAGCGGGTGGTTGATCAGCAGGAACTCCATGATGCCCTGCTGCGCCTTGTCCGCCACGGCGGAGGTCAGCTGGGTCTTCACGACCATGCCGTCGGCGACGGTGGTCGTGCACGACGCGGCCGGCTTGGGCAGGCCACGACCGTTGCCGGCGTCGGTCACCTCGACCAGGCACTGCCGGCAGGCCCCGATCGGGTCCAGCAGCGGGTGCTCGCAGAACCGGGGGATCTGGATGCCGAGCTGCTCGGCGGCCCGGATGATCAGCGTGCCCTTCGGCACCCTGATCTCGAAGCCGTCGATCGTGACGGTGACCAGGTCGAGCGCGGGCGGCTCGGCCGGGCGATCGGTCGCCAGCGTCATGTCAGTGCGCTCCCACGAGCTCGGTCTGCCGCAGCCGGGGCGGGATCCGACCGGAGATGTAGCCCTCGTACTCGTCCTTGAAATACTGCAACGAGCTGGTGATCGGGCTGGTCGCCCCGTCGCCCAGGGCGCAGAACGCGCGGCCGTTGATGTTGTCGCAGGTGTCCAGCAGGGTGTCGAGGTCCTCGGTGGTGCCGGCGCCGGACAGGATCCGGGCCAGGATCTGCACCAGCCAGTAGGTCCCCTCGCGGCACGGCGTGCACTTGCCGCAGGACTCGTGCGCGTAGAACGTCGTCCACTTGTAGACCGCGTAGACCACGCTGTCGGAGTCGTCGAAGATCTGCAGCGCGCTGGTGCCGTTCATAGAGCCGGCCTTGACCACCGAGTCGAAGTCGAGCGGCAGGTCGAGGTGCTCGGCGGTGAGCAGCGGGGTGGACGAGCCGCCCGGGGTCCAGAACTTCAGCTCGTGCCCGGCCCGGATGCCGCCGGCCATCTCCAGCAGCTCGCGCAGCGTGGTGCCCATCGGCGCCTCGTACTGGCCGGGCCGCGCGATCCGGCCGGACAGCGAGAAGATCGACGTCCCGGGCGAGCGCTCCGGCCCCATCGTCTTCCACCAGTCGGCGCCGCCCATGATGATCGCCGGGACGCTGGCCAGCGTGCCGACGTTGTTCACCACGGTCGGCGAGGCGTACAGGCCCGCGGTCGCCGGGAACGGCGGCTTCAGCCGGGGCTGGCCGCGGTAGCCCTCCAGCGAGTCGAGCAGCGCCGTCTCCTCACCGCAGATGTAGGCGCCGGCGCCGGAGTGCACCACCAGCTCCAGGTTGAAGCCGGTGCCCATGATGTCGGTGCCGAGGTAGCCGGCCTCGTACGCCTCCCGGATCGCGTACTGCAGCCGGCGCAGCGCGTGCACCAGCTCGCCGCGCAGGTAGATGAACGCGACGTTGCACCGCACCGCGTACGACGCGATCACGATGCCCTCGATCAGCGAGTGCGGATCGGCCATCATCAGCGGGGCGTCCCGGCAGGTGCCGGGCTCACCCTCGTCGGCGTTGACCACGACGTAGTGCGGCTTGCCGTCGTTCTGCGGGATGAACTGCCACTTCATCCCGGTCGGGAAGCCGGCGCCGCCGCGGCCGCGCAGGCTGGAGTCCTTGACCACGCTGATGACCTCGTCCGGGGTCATCGTGGTCAGCGCCTTGCGCAGCCCTTGGTAGCCCTCGAGCTGCTCGTACGTCTCCAGCGTCCAGGAGCGGGGCGACAGCCACCGCTTGGTCAGCACCGGGGTCAACGGCACGGTTCAGCTCTCCTTGCGCCTGATCTTGCGCCCGCGGTTGGTGGGCGTCGGCCTGTCGTCGCCGGCGGAGTCGTCGCCGCCGGCGGACGTGGCAGGTCCGGTGTCGGTGCCGACCCGCGCGTCGCCGCCGGTCGGCGCATCCACGGAGGCCGAGGAGGCCTGGGCCTGCTCGGGCTCCTTGTCGGGGCTTTGGTCGGCCGCGGGGTCGGAGGCCGCGGTCGGCAGGCCCTCGCCGGCGCCGCTGGACGGTTCGTCCGGTGGCCCGCCGTACTGGGAGGTGCCGGCGGCGGCGGACTGCTCGGCCGCGGTGCTGGCCCCGGTGCCGGCGGAAGCCCCCACCGGCGCCTCCGCCTTCGCCTCGCCGGCCGCCGGTGCGGACGCCGCCGTGCCGGCGGGTTCTGCCGGCTCGGCCGGCTTGTCCAGCGGGGTCGGCGCGTCGTACGCGGGCGCCGTCTCACCGCGCTGCACCGCCAGCCGGGTGCCGATCAGCGTCGGCTCGCCGGCGGACACGCCGTCGACCGCGCCCGGCCGCTCGTCGACGAACCCGGCCAGCTGCCGGCTGATCTCCTTGAAGGAGCACAGCGGCGCGCCCCGGGTCGGCAGCGGCCGCCGGCCCGCGCGCAGCTCGCCGACCAGCTCGGTGGCCGACTCGGGCGTCTGCTGGTCGTAGAACTCGTAGTTGACGGTCACGACCGGCGCGTAGTCGCAGGCGGCCAGGCACTCGGCGTGCTCGAGCGTGATCAGCCCGTCGGCCGTGGTCTGGTCGTGGCCGACGCCGAGCTGCTCCGAGAGCGTGTCGTAGATCTCCTGCCCGCCGAGCACGTCGCAGAGCGTGTTGGTGCAGACGGACACGAGGTAGTCGCCGGTCGGCCGGCGCTTGAACATCGTGTAGAAGGTCGCGACCGCGCCGACCTCGGCCTTGGTCAGCCCGAGCTCCTCGGCGCAGAACCGGACGCCCTCGGGGGTGACGTAGCCCTCCTCGGACTGCACGAGGTGCAGGATCGGCAGCAGCGCCGACCGCGGCCGCGGGTAGCGGGCCATGATCTCCCGCGCGGCGGCCCTGGTCTCCTCCGTCAGCGGCATGTTCCCGCGCTCCTGCTCACGAGTAGTTCCTCCGCTCGTCCGGTGGCGGGATGGTGGCGCCCTTGTATTCCACCGGTACGCCGCCGAGCGGGTAGTCCTTGCGCTGGGGGTGGCCGTCCCAGTCGTCCGGCATGAGGATCCGGGTCAGCGCGGGGTGCCCGTCGTAGACGATCCCGAACATGTCCCAGGTCTCCCGCTCCTGCCAGTCGGCGGTCGGGTAGACGCTGGTGATCGACGGGATGTGCGGGTCCTCCACCGGCACCGAGGTCTCCAGCCGGATCCGCCGGCGGAAGGTCATCGAGGTCAGCTGCACCACCGAGTGCAGCCGGTCCGGCGTGCCGAGGTAGTCCACGCCGGAGACCGACACGCACAGCTCGAACCGCAGCGCCGGGTCGTCCCGCAGCGTGCGGCACAGCTCGACCAGATGCTCGGGGAGCACGTGCAGCGTCATCTCGCCGCGGTCGATGACGACCCTGCTGACCGCGTCGTCGAAGGCCGGGAAGGCCGCCATGAGCGCGTCGGCGACCTCGTCGAAGCCCTCCCCGTACGGCCGCTCAGCCGGCGGCGCGGCCCACGGCCGGCGGACCAGCCCGCCGAACCCGGAGGTGTCGCCGGACCCCTGCACGCCGAACGAGCCGCGCTCGACCACGCCGGGCGCGGCCTCGCCGGGCAGCGGGCGACGCTGGTCGGGCAGCGAGCCGCTGCTGTCCGGGCCGGAACCTGGCTCCGTCATCGGCCGACTCCGGACCCTGTGTCGAGTGTCATCTCACTTCCCGTACTTCACCGAGGACGCCACCAGCTCGGTCCGCTGGCCGGCCAACGCCTTCGCGCGGCGCGGGCCGAGCGGCTCGTGCTGGATCTTGTCGTGCAGCTTGAGGATCGAGTCGATGAGCATCTCCGGCCGCGGCGGGCAGCCGGGCAGGTACATGTCCACCGGCACGACGTGGTCGACGCCCTGCAAGATCGCGTAGTTGTTGAACATGCCGCCGGAGGACGCGCAGACGCCCATCGCCAGCACCCACTTCGGCTCGGCCATCTGGTCGTAGACCTGGCGCAGCACCGGGGCCATCTTCTGGCTCACCCGGCCGGCGACGATCATCAGGTCGGCCTGGCGCGGCGAGGCGCGGAACACCTCCATGCCGAACCGGGCCAGGTCGTGCTTCGGCCCGCCGGCCGACATCATCTCGATCGCGCAGCAGGCCAACCCGAACGTCGCCGGCCAGAGCGAGGACTTCCGGCTCCAGTTGACGATCTTCTCAACGCTGGTCAGCAGGATCCCGCTGGGGATCTTCTCTTCCAGTCCCATGCCGCTTACCTCTAGTTCCAGTCCAGCCCGCCGCGGCGCCACACGTAGAAGTACGCGATGAAGACCGTGACGATGAACAGCACGACCTCGACCAGCCCGAGGGTGCCGAGGTTCTTGCTCGCCACGGCCCACGGGTAGAGGAAGATCGTCTCGATGTCGAAGATGATGAACAGCATCGCCGTGAGGTAGAACTTCACCGGGAATCGGCTGCCGCCGACCGGCTGCGGGCTCGGCTCGATGCCGCTCTCGTAGAAGTCGACCTTGGCGCGGTTGTAGCGGCGGGGCCCGACGTACGGGGCGGCGGTCACCGAGAACAGCGCGAACGCCGCCGCCAGGACGAACAGCGTCACGATCGGTACGTAGGGCGAGAGCATCCGGGTGCCTCCCTCCTTTGACGGGCGGTTGCAGGGTACGGAGTAGGTGAGTCGGTTCAGACAGCGGGGGCGAGCCTGGTCAGCGCGGTGATGATGCGGTCGGAGGCGTCCCCGCCGCGGGGGTCGGTGAGGTTGGCCATGAGCTTGAGGACGAACTTCATCAGCAGCGGCCGGGGCAGCCCGTACTGGGTCGCTATCCGCATGACGTGCGGGTTTCCGATGAGCTTCACGAACACGCCGCCGAGCCGGTAGTAGCCGCCGTAGGTGGCCCGCAACGCGTCCGGGTACGCGGCCAACGCCCGTTCCCTTGCGGCTCCGGCCGGTCGGGCCAGCGCTTGCGCGACGTGCTCGGCGGCCAACCGCCCGGTCTCCATCGCGTACGCGATGCCCTCGCCGTTGAACGGGTTGACCGCGCCGGCCGAGTCACCGGCCAGCAGCAGCCCCCGGGAGTAGTGCGGGGTGCGGTTGAAGCCCATCGGCAGGCCGCCGCCGCGGACCGGGCCGGTCGCGTTCGCCTCGACGTACCCCCACTCCTCCGGCAGGCCGCCGAGCCAGGACGCGAGCAGGCTGCGGTAGTCCGTCGACCCGTACGCCGAGGAGGAGTTGAGGATCCCGAGCCCGACGTTGGAGGTGCCGTCGCCGACGCCGAAGATCCAGCCGTACCCGGGCATGAGGACCCGGCTGCCGTCCGGGCGGGTGTGCCACAGCTCCAGCCACGACTCGAGGTGGTCGTCGTCGGTGCGCGGGCTGGTGTAGTAGCGCCTAACCGCGACGCCCATCGGCCGGTCGTCCCGCTTGGCGATGCCGAGCGAGAGCGCCAGCCGGCCGGACACCCCGTCCGCGGCGAGCACCAGCGGCGCCGAGAACGTCGCCGGCCCGTCGGCGGTGCGGGCCTCCACCCCGACCACCCGACCGGTCCGGTCGAGCACCGGGCCGGTGACCGTGACCTGCTCGCGCAACCGGGCGCCGGCCTTCTCGGCATGCCGGACCAGCGTCTCGTCGAAGTCGAGCCGCGGCCGGACCAGCCCGTAGTCCGGCCAGGACGCGAGCTCCGGCCAGGGCAGCTCCAACCGGAGCCCGCCGCCGATCACCCGCAGACCCTTGTTGCGGATCCAGCCGTCCTTCTCGTCGGTGGGCACGCCCATCGCGATCAGGCTGTGCACGGCGCGCGGGGTGAGCCCGTCGCCGCACACCTTCTCCCTGGGGAAGCTCGTCTTCTCCAGCATGAGCACGTCGAGCCCGGCCTGGGCAAGGTGGTACGCCGCCGTGGAACCGGCTGGGCCGGCGCCGACGACGACGACGTCAGCGGCCTGTTCGGCAACCATGGGCAATCCCAACCACGGACTTGTGAACGCGTTCACGAACTCAATGGCGCCAGTGTAGGACCGGCCGGCGGGGCCCGCGCGCGCAGGCGGCCGGCAACCTGCGGCAAGATCCGAAGCCTGGCAGACTGCAGGGCCGTGGCGGACACCACAGCCGCTCCGCCCGCCCGGCGCCCCATACGCCAGGCGGTTGATCGGGTGCGGCGTACGGTGGTTCTGATCGCGACGGCCGAGGCGCCGACCGGCTCAGGGGCGAGCCCGCGGTTGGAGCCGGCGGCTGACCGGAGGGTGCCGGGTTCGACCGGCCGAGGAGGAGCGAATGAGCCTGCTGGAGTCGATCCGGGAACCCACGGACCTGCGCCGGCTGTCCCGCACGGAGCTCGACGGGCTGGCCCGCGAGATCCGGGACTTCCTGGTCACCGAGGTGACCAGGACCGGCGGGCACCTCGGGCCCAACCTCGGTGTGGTCGAGCTGACGCTCGCGCTGCACCGGGTCTTCGACTCCCCGCGGGACCGGATCGTCTGGGACACCGGCCACCAGGCGTACGTGCACAAGATCGTCACCGGCCGCGCCGCCGGGTTCGCCCAGCTCCGGCAGGCCGGCGGGCTGTCCGGCTACCCGTCCCGGTCCGAGTCCGAGCACGACGTGCTCGAGAGCTCGCACGCGTCCGCGGCGCTGAGCTGGGCCGACGGCATCGCCAAGGCCTACCAGCTGACCGGCGCCGACCGCGCCGTGGTCGCGGTGGTCGGTGACGGCGCGCTGACCGGCGGCATGTGCTGGGAGGCGCTGAACAACATCTCGGTGGCCAAGGACCGCCCGCTGGTCATCGTCGTCAACGACAACACCCGCTCGTACGCGCCCACCACCGGCGGTCTGGCCGACCACCTGGCGACGCTGCGCACCAGCAAGGGCTACGAGCGGTTCTTGGAGTGGGGCAAGCAGGCGCTCAAGTCCACCCCGGTGGTCGGCGACACCGTCTACGGCGCGGTGCACGGGGCGAAGAAGGGGCTGAAGGACTTCATCGCGCCGCAGGGCATGTTCGAGGACCTCGGGCTGAAGTACGTCGGTCCGGTCGACGGCCACGACGTCGAGGCGGTCGAGCAGGCGCTGACCGCGGCCCGCAACTTCGGCGGCCCGGTGATCGTGCACTGCATGACCGAGAAGGGCCGCGGCTACGCCGCCGCCGAGAACCACGAGCTGGACAAGCTGCACCAGGTCCGCCCGGGCGGCCCTGCCCGCGGCCGGTCCTGGACCTCGATCTTCAGCGAGGAGCTGTGCGCGGTCGCGGCCCGGCGGGACGACATCGTCGCGATCACCGCGTCGATGCTGGAGCCGACCGGGCTGGCGCCGTTCGCCGCGGCCTACCCGCGCCGGGTCTTCGACGTGGGCATCGCCGAGCAGCACGCGGTCACCTCGGCCGCCGGGCTGTCCTTCGGCGGGCTGCACCCGGTGGTGGCGATCTACGCGACGTTCGCCAACCGCGCCTTCGACCAGACCGTGATGGACGTGGCGCTGCACCGGCAGGCGGTCACGTTCGTGCTCGACCGGGCCGGCGTGACCGGCGACGACGGCGCGTCCCACAACGGCATGTGGGACCTGACGATCATGTCGCTGGTGCCCGGGCTCCGGCTGGCGGCGCCCCGGGACGGGCAGCGGCTGCGGGAGCTGTTCGGCGAGGCGGTCGCGATCGAGGACGGTCCGACCGCGGTCCGCTTCCCCAAGGGCAACGTGCCCGCCGACATCCCCGCCATCAGCCGGGCCGGCGGCATGGACGTGCTGCACCGCGCCGGGCCGGAGGACGTGCTGATCGTCTCGTTCGGCGCGACCGCCCAGATCTGCCTGGGCGCGGCCGCGCTGCTGGCCGACCAGGAGGTCGGCGTCACGGTCGTCGACCCGCGCTGGGTCAGCCCGGTCGACCCGGCGCTGCCGCCGCTGGCCGCCCGGCACAAGCTGGTCATCACCGTCGAGGACTCCAGCCGGGCGGGCGGCGCCGGCAGCGGCGTGGCCCGCGCGCTCGAGGACGCCGACGTCGACGTGCCGCTGCGCACCATCGGGCTGCCCAAGCAGTTCCTCGACCACGGCAAGCCGGCCGACGTCCGCGCCGCGGCCGGCCTCAACCCCGCGGCGATCGCCGAGCGGGCACTGATCGGACTGAAGAGGAAGACCTCCGCCCCGGATCCGGCGGCGGAACCTGCGATGGTCGAACGGAGCGCATGAGAATGACCGGCATCGCGCTGGGCATGCCCGCCCTTCCCCCTCCGGTGTTGGCGCCGCGGCGCAGGTCCCGGCAGATCAAGGTCGGGTCGGTCATGGTGGGTGGCGACGCGCCGATCTCCGTCCAGTCGATGACGACCACGCTCACCGCGGACGTCAACTCGACGCTGCAGCAGATCGCCGAGCTCACCGCCGCGGGCTGCGACATCGTGCGGGTCGCGGTGCCGTCCCAGGACGACGCCGACGCGCTGCCCGCGATCGCCCGCAAGTCCCAGATCCCGGTCATCGCCGACATCCACTTCCAGCCCAAGTACGTCTTCGCGGCCATCGACGCCGGCTGCGCGGCGGTGCGGGTCAACCCGGGCAACATCAAGGCGTTCGATGACCGGGTCGGCGAGATCGCCCGGGCCGCGGCCGACGCCGGCGTCTCGCTGCGGATCGGGGTCAACGCCGGCTCGCTGGACAAGCGGCTGCTGGCCAAGCACGGCAAGGCGACGCCGGAGGCGCTGGTGGAGTCGGCGCTGTGGGAAGCCTCGCTGTTCGAGGAGCACGGCTTCCGCGACTTCAAGATCTCGGTCAAGCACAACGACCCGGTCGTCATGGTCCGCGCGTACGAGCTGCTGGCCGAGTCCTGCGACTACCCGCTGCACCTCGGCGTGACCGAAGCCGGGCCGGCGTTCCAGGGCACGATCAAGTCGGCCACCGCGTTCGGCGCGCTGCTGTCCAAGGGCATCGGTGACACGATCAGAGTCTCGCTGTCGGCGCCGCCGGTCGAGGAGGTCAAGGTCGGCATCCAGATCCTGCAGTCGCTGAACCTGCGGCCGCGCAAGCTGGAGATCGTCTCCTGCCCGTCCTGCGGGCGGGCCCAGGTCGACGTGTACACGCTGGCCGACAAGGTGACCGCCGGGCTGGACGGGATGACCGTCCCGCTGCGGGTCGCGGTCATGGGCTGCGTGGTGAACGGCCCGGGCGAGGCGCGCGAGGCCGACCTCGGCGTCGCCTCCGGCAACGGCAAGGGACAGATCTTCGTCAAGGGCAAGGTCATCAAGACCGTGCCGGAGGCGCAGATCGTGGAGACGCTGATCGAGGAGGCGATGCGCCTCGCCGAGGACATGGAGGACATGGAGGACGGCGACGCCCCGGTCGTCACCGTCTCCTAACCCGGCCGCACCGCCCGGTGCAGCGCGACGATGCCGCCGGTCAGGTCGCGCCACTGAACCCGCCGCCAGCCGGCGGCCTCGATCCGCCGGGCCAGCGTGAGCTGGTCCGGCCAGGCCCGGATCGACTCGGCGAGGTAGCCGTACGCGTCCGGGTTGCTGGACACCCGGCGGGCCACGGCCGGCAGCGCCCGCATCAGGTACTCGGTGTAGACGGTCCGCCACGGTGCCCACGTCGGCCGGCTGAACTCGCAGACCACCAACCGGCCGCCCGGGCGGGTGACCCGCCCCAGCTCGCGCAGCGCCGCGTCCACGTCGGCAACGTTGCGCAGCCCGAACGCGATCGTCGCCGCGTCGAACGACTCGTCCGCGAACGGAAGCGCGAGCGCGTCCCCGGCCACCATCGGTACGTGCCTTCCGCGAGCTTTGCCGGCCTTGAGCATCCCTAGGGAGAAGTCGCACGCGATGGCGGTGGCAGCACAAGATCCGAGCTGTACCGTGGAGACCGCGGTGCCGGCCGCGAGGTCGAGCACCGTGTCCCGCGGTCCGAGTGCGAGCGCGGCCACGGTTGCCCTGCGCCAGCCGCGATCCATGCCTCCGGACAGCACCGTGTTGGTGAGGTCGTACCGCCGGGCGACGCCGTCGAACATCTCGGCGACGTCGCGCGGTCGCTTGTCCAGGAAGGCTCTGGTCACGGATTCATCCTGACCGATGCCTAACGCACAGCACGGCCGGGTAGGTTTGGGTGGGCCGCCGGCCCTGGGGAAGGTGGGAGTCGCACAGATGCACGCGCATCCATCGAGCAGGTCGGCCGGTCGTCCCCCGGTCCGCTCGATGGCCCTCACCTGGGCGTCGGCCGTCGTCCCCGGGCTCGCGCACTGGGTCGCCGGTCGCCGCCGGTCGGCCGTGGTGATCTTCTCCCTCGCGCTCGCCCTGCTGATCGGCATCGTCGTGCTCGCGCTGACCACGTCGCGCACCGAGCTGCTGCGGATGGCCGTACGACCGGGCTGGCTGACCATCGTCATCGTGGTCGCGTTGGCGGTCGCGCTCGCCTGGGTGGTGCTCGTCACCGGGTCCTACCGGGTGCTCGGCCCGGTCCGGCAGACCGGCGTCGCGCAGGTCGGCGTGATCCTCGCGCTGACCGTGCTCAGCCTGCTCGTCGCGGCGCCGCCGGTCGCCGTCGCCCGGTACGCGTACCTCCAGCGCGACCTGGTCACCAACCTCTTCCCGGACGAGGACCCGAACTCGGGCCTGGCCGCCGGCAAGGACGGCGGCGGCAGCGACCAGCCGTTCGCCGGTCGCAGCCGGGTGACGATCCTGCTGCTGGCCAGCGACGCCGGACCTGACCGCACCGGCACGCGGACCGACAGCATGGTCGCGGCCAGCATCGACACGCACACCGGCGACGTGATCCTGTTCAGCCTGCCGCGCAACCTGCAAGAAGTGCCGATGCCGCCCGGCCCGCTGCGCGACCAGTGGCCGCACGGGTTCCCGGACCTGCTCAACGGGGTCTACCAGTTCGTCACCAACCAGCCGCACCTGCTGGACGGCGCGCGCGACCGCGGGGCGGCCGGAATCAAGTCGGTGGTGTCCTACATCCTCGGGATCCCGATCGACTACTACGCGATGGTCAACCTCGAGGGCTTCAACGAGTTCGTCGACGCGATCGGCGGCGTGACGGTCGACGTCACGCAACGGCTGCCGATCGGCGGCCTGCTCGCGGACGGCACCCGGGTGCCCCCGGTCGGCTACATCCAGCCGGGCGTGCAGCACCTGAACGGCAGCCTGGCCCAGTGGTACGCGCGGTCCCGCCGGGACGGCACCGACTACGACCGGATGCTCCGGCAGCGCTGCCTGATCGGGGCCATGGTGCAGCAGGCGACGCCGGTCAACGTGCTCAAGCACTTCCAGGAGCTGTCCTCCGCGACCAAGAGGCTGGCCGAGACCGACATCCCGCGCTCGGTGCTGCCCGACCTGATCACCCTCGGCGACAAGATGCACAGCGGCTCGTCGATCCGCAGCGTGGCGTTCGTGCCGCCGGTCATCCACACCGGCAACCCCGACTACGAGAAGATCCGCCGGCTGGTGAAGGAGGCGCTGGAGCCGCCCGAGCCGGCCGCGGCGGGCGCGGCGGCCACCCCGGCCGCGCCGCCGCCGACGTCCGCGGCCCCGAAGCCGTCCGCCTCCGCCGGCGGAGCAGGGGCCGCGCCGGCCGCGGGCTACGGCAGCCCGGTCGACGTCAAGTCCGCCTGCGCGCTCGGCTGATCAGGGCGCGATCGGGTCCGGCCGGCCCGCCGCGAGCGTGCGGGTGCGGGCAGTCGCGAGCAGCAGGTCCCGGGCGCCGGCGACCACCGGGTTGACGGCGTCCCGGCCGGCCAGGTCCAGCAGCGCGTAGAGGTCCAGCGCGCGGGCGACCTCCAGCCAGTCCGGCGGCACGTCCGGCGCGCGCTCCGTGTACGTGCCGGCGGCGGCCGCGGCGAACACCGGGTCCGTCTCGAACCGCAGCAGGTTGCCGAGGTCGCCCAGCGGCGCACCGGCGTACGCGAACTCCCAGTCGAGCACGCCGGTGACACCGCCGGTGGCCGGGTCGACGAGCAGGTTCTTCGGATTGAAGTCCGCGTGCACGAGCGCGATGCGGGTCGGCGTCGCGGTCACCGCGCTGGCCCGGCGGGCGACCGCGCGCAGCCCGTCCCGCTCGGCCGCGCCCAGCCCGGCGTACCAGCCGGAGCCGAGCCTCGCCTCCAGGAACGCGCGCTGGTCGCCACCGTCCGGCGGGAACGGCGCCGGGTCGAGGCTCGCGTCCACGAACATGCCCGGCCGCGGCATCCGCTCGGTCGCGAGCAGGGTGAGCACGCCGGCCACCGCCTCGCCCAGCCGGCGCCGCAGCGGCTCGTCGGCGGCCGGCAGCACGAGGTCGAGCCGGTCCCCCGGCAGCGCCTCCAGCAGCAGGAACGGCGGCCGGTCGGCGCCGGCCGGCACGGTCACCGCCTCCAGCACCCGCGGCACCGGCAGCAGCCCGCGCAGCCGGTCGAGCAGCGCCCGGTCGACCGCGGCCCGCTCGGGACGGCGCGCGTACAGCCGGAGGACGGCCTGCTCACCGGCGCCGGTGACCAGGAACGTCTCCCCCGAGTACCCGCCGGACAGCGGCACCACCTCGGCGCCACCCACCAGCTCGGACAGCTGCACACCCATCGTCACGAGCGTAGTTCAGGCGCTGCGTCCGGGCGGCGCGGCGCCTACCTGACTCGTACCGTCACTCCGCCCGACGCGATGCCGTCGTGGAGTTCGAGCGCGGTGGCGCTGACGTTCTTCGGGATGTCGAAGACCATCGTGCCGCGAACCTGCTCGCCGGGCTGGATCTTGTCCCAGATCGTCTGGTCCCGGAACACCACCCGCATCGTGATGTCGGCGCTGTGCTTGCGACCGGCCGAGTCGACCAGCTTCTGGAACGGCTCGTAGAGCGTCCGGGCGTCCCGCTTGACGTTGGTCGCGCGCACGTCGGCCAGGCAGAACTGCCCGCTGGCGGTGCGCTTCACCAGCCCGCTGCCGACCTCAGGCACGCCGCAGCGGACGCTGGAGACGACGAACTGGATGTTGCCGTCCCGGACCGGCAGGCCGAGCTGGGAGCCGGGCGCCGGCGGCCGGGTGGTGTCGTCGCGGTTGGCCAGCAGGACGACCGCGACGAGCAGGCCGAGCGGGACGAGGACCCGCTTGCGGGTCCACCAGCGACGGCGGCGCTTGCGCGGGCGCTCCTCCGCGGGCTTCGCGGTTGGCGCGGGGGTTGGCGGCTCGGTCTTGGGCGGGGTCGGGGACGGGGGCATGACCCGCGTCGCCGGCGGCCGCTGCACCGGCAACGCCCGCGTCGGCCCGGCCGCCGGCGGTCGTTCCGTGGCCGACGGACGTGCGCCGGCCGTCGCCCACGGGGGGCCGGCCGTGGCCCACGGCCGGGCCGTCGGTGGCCGCGCTGCACCCTGGCCGCGCCGGTCCCCGCTCGGCCGGGTCGGCGCCGCCCAGGTCTGCTGGAGCGCGGTCGCCGCGGCCCGGGTGGGATCCGCACCGCCCGGACCGCCGAGCAGCGCGTCGACCAGCTGGCGCGTGGTCGGCCGCCGGGCCGGGTCCTTGGCCAGCGCGGACTCCACCAGCCGGCGCAGCGGTCCGGTCAGCGTGCCCAGCTCCGGCCTGCCGTACAGGATCCGGTGCGCCTGCTCGGTCGGCGACAGCGACGGGCCGGACTGCGCATGCGACCACGGGTTGTGCCCGGTCGCCGCGTACGCCACGAGGCTGCCCCAGCTGAACACGTCGGCCGCCGGCCCGACCGTCCCGTCACGGAACTGCTCCGGCGCCATCCACCCCGGCGTGCCGACCAGCATCCCGGCCTGGGTGTGCCGCCTGGCCACGTCGAGCGCGCGGGCGATGCCGAAGTCGATCACTCGCGGCCCCGACAGCGAGAGCAGCACGTTGGCCGGCTTCAGGTCACGGTGCACAACGCCGGCCGCGTGCACGGCCGACAGAGCCGCCGCGACGCCGAGAGCCACCCCGTGCAGGGTGGACTCGTCCAGCGGTCCACCGTCGGACACTGCGACGTTCAGCGGCACACCGTCGACGAACTCGGTCACCAGGTAGGGCGCACGCGCGGCCGGATCCGCATCGACCACCCGCGCGGTGCAGAACGGCGCGACCCGCCGCGCCGCCGCCACCTCGTCCGCGAACCGGGCCCGGAACTCCGGGTCGCCGGCGAGCTCGGCGTGCACGACCTTCACCGCGACCGGAGGCCCGCCGCCGAGCGCCCGGCCCAGGTAGACCGTGCCCATCCCGCCGGTGCCGAGCCGACCGGTCAGCCCGTACCGGCCGATCGTGCGGGGATCGCCCGGCTCCAGCGGCGTGACCGCGCCGAGCCGCGGACTGCCGTCGATGCCGGTTCCCACCTGACCTCCCGCCGGTTGCCTGCCCCAGTGTCCCCCGACTGCGGAGACGAACCGGACCCGCACCCCGTTGCTCCGGAAGGCCCGGACCTGCCCGACGGACGGGCGCCCGCGCACACCGGCCGAGCTGAGCCGAACGCCCGGGGCCACCGCAGACCCGGGCGTTCGGCGAGCTGTCAGCGGCCGAGCAGGAAGCCGAGCACGAAGGCGATCCCGCCGACCAGAGCCGGGTTGCGCCTGGTCTGGTCCTGCAGCATCACCCAGCTGTCGCCGGCGAGCGTGGTCGCGACCTGCTTGGTGTCCGCGGTCTGCGGGTCGAGCCCGGCCCGGACCGCGGCCTTCTCCTTGACCTGCTGCGCGACCGGCGCCGCCTTGTCCATCAGCGGCTGCGCCTTCTCCCGGGCGGTGCCGACCAGCGGTCCGGCCTTCTCCTTCACCGTGTCGGCGAGGCCCTTCTGGTCGCCGGTCCCGGCGGATCCGCCGTTCTGCATCTTCTGCTTGGCCTCAGTGGCCTTGCCGGCGACCTTGTCCCTGACCTCGGCGACCTTCTCCTTGGCCGACGCGACCGAGCGGTTGGCCACCTTCTTCGGGTTGATCTTCTCCTCGAGGGCGTCGATGTCCTGGCCGAGCTTGGCCCGGGTGGCTTCGATCTCGCGCTCTAGCTGTTCCGGGTCTTCGCCCACTGGACGTCCTCCTTCACCGTCTCGATCGTGCGCTCCGGCTTCGGGTTGAACGCCTTGAGCTTGCGGCGGCCGAGCAGTGCCAGCACGGCGGCGACCACAGCCCAGACCCCCGCGACGATCAGCGCGGCCCAGCCGAGCGCCATCTTCGACCCGAGCGCCCACATCATCGCGAGCGACAGGAAGACCAGCACGAAGTAGCCGGCGAACCCGGCGCCGCCGAGGGCTCCGAACGCGGTGCCGGCGGTCTTCGCCTCCTGCTGCAGCTCGGTCCTGGCCAGCGCGACCTCCTGCCGCACCAGCGTGGACATGTCCTTCGCGACCTCGGCGGCGAGCTCACCCGGCGACGACGTCGCCGCCTTCATCTTCGCTGCCGAGTCTCCCGGCTGCGTTGTCACGTCCTCCACCCCGTCTCAGTCCTCAACGCTCGCGGAGCGGCGCTTCCCGCGCGATGTGATCTTGCCCAGCAGCCAGCCGACGGCCAGGGCGACGCCGAGGAACGCCGCTGGCTTCTCGGCGGCGAACGTCTTGACCTGAGCGAGCGGGCCGGCGTCGGTCGGGGCCGGGGCGAGCGGGTAGTCCGCCTCCGGGGCGAGGGTCGACGCGCCGCCGCCGATCGGCTCGGCCAGCGGCACCTCCGCCGCGAGCGCATCGAACGCCGGAGTCGGCTCGAACCGCTCCGTCGTCTCGCGCGCGGGCGGCGGCCGCTCGTCCCCGCCCGATGAGGCTGGGTTGGTCATGGCTGTCCTCCCCGAGGTGCATCGACTGCCCGGATAACTACCCGATGCGCCCGACCGAAACCCCTGGTCGGGCGACCCAACCCTGCCGCCGGCCCGCACCCCGCACAACCCCGGCCGCGGCTCGATCCGGCGCGCTCAGCCCTGGCCGGTGGCCTGGTCGTCGTCGCCGCGCAGTTGGGAGCGCAGGTTCTCGCGCCTGGCGCGACGCTGGTTGACCCGCCGCTCGACGTCCGCGGCGAACGCGTCCCGCTGCCGGGCCAGGAAGTAGTACGACAGCGGCACGCTGACGAGCAGCGCGACGAACACGAGCAGGAACCCGCGCAGTCCCGCCAGCCAGCCCAGACCCGCGAGCACGAGGAAGATCAGCACCCGGGCGGCGGTGTAGACGGCGGCCGACTTCACGGCTCCACGGTACGGCGTCGGCTCAACACGGCATGCGCGGTCCCGGCGATGCCGCAGGCGATCCCGTACGCGATCTCCGTCCGCCACCACCCCTCCGGCCGCAGCGTCGCGATCCCGAACCAGAGCACCGCGACCGCGCCGAGCACCGCCACGAGCTCGGCAAGCCGGGTGGTGACCCGCGCCGGCAGCCCGTCCCAGAACGGCAACGCGAGGACGACGAGCAGGAACAGCGCCGGCCGCCCGTCCAACCCGCCGACCACGCGGTCGACCACCGTCGCCACCGTCGTTCCGAGGGCCACGGCCGCCCACGCCCACCCGACCCGCCGCGTCCAGCGGTCCGGCGCCGCGCGAACGATCACCCAGCGCTCGGAGCCCTCACTCGCCGCAGTCCGGTCCGCCGGCCGTACGCTCTTGCGTTCGACCGCCGCCGGCACCGGCTGTGCTCGAACCCCGGGACCGCCGTCGCGCGGACTCCCCGGGTTCCCCGGCCGCGGCACCGGCGGCGCGGCTCCATGCGCGCGCGGCGCCGGCAGACCAGTCGTCGTCCTGCACACCTCCGGCTGATGAGGCGGGCCAGACCGCGGCGGCCCCACCGGCTCCCCGCCCCCTGGCAGCGCCCATCCCCCGGCAGCCCCCGCACCGCCATCCGAGCCGACGCCGACCTCCGGCAACCGCGCACGATCCCCGGCCGGCCCACCATCGCCGCCGTCAGCAACGGCACCGTCCGGCAACAGCCGACGATCCCCGGCCGCACGGCCACCGGCGTCAGCGGCGCCATCGGACCAGGCACCGCCGTCCATTCCTGTGCTGCGAACCGGGTCCGGTCGGCGCTCTCCCGCCGGCGCACGGCCGCCGGACGCACCATCGCCACCGCGCCTCGGCCGGCCCGGTCCAGCCGGACCGGCGTCAGCGTGCGACGTCGGTCGCGGGCCGGGCGAAGGTTCGGCTAACGATCCGTAGCCAGCGGGACGCAGAGTGTCCGATGTGGACCGTGGTGGCATTCGGGAGCCGGCGGCCGTGGGTCCGCCGTGTGCGAGGCCGCTGTCCGGGAGTGGGGCCGTCGGGGTTCGGCGCGGCGTGGGCGTGGTCGGATCAGGCGGCGCCCAACCGCCGTAGTTCGATCCGCCGGGCGGAGTCCGGCTGAACACCGAGGGAAGTGCAGGCCTGCGCCGTTCCTCGGGAGGATCGCCGTCCGAGGCGGCCGGTGCGGACTCCGACTCCCCGTCACGGACGATGTGCAACCAGCGCTCCCGATGTGGAGTCGCCGGCGGCTCAACCATCCGCCTATCGTGCCCTATCGCGACAATCCGGGCATCATTGGCCGGCAGGTGACATCACACCGTGATCGGCCGCGACCCGCGCAGCGCATCAGGCTTGCCGCCGATTGCCCTCTCGGGCAACCGGTCTGCCCCGTCCGCTCTGTCGCCGCCCGCCGACAGGCGCCTAGCGTCGTCTCCGTGCGGTGTACGTCGGCGACGCTCGTTGGGGCACACTGGGCCCGAACCACAGCCGCCGAGGGACCGATGACCGAGACGTTCAGCGCGACTGCGACCCTGCTCGCCCGGGCGGCGCAGGGAGATCAGCATGCCTGGAACGCACTGGTCGACGAGCACAGCCGGCTGCTGTGGTCGGTGGCGCGGTCCTTCCGGCTCGACGCCGCGGACGCCAATGACGTCGTGCAGACGACCTGGCTGCGCCTGCTCGAACACCTTGACCGGATTGAGGACCCGACGCGACTGGTCGGCTGGCTCGTCACCACCGCACGGCGGGAGGCGATGCGCGTCCTGCGCCGGTCCGGCCGGGAACGACCCGTCGTCGAGGACACCGTTCTCGACCGGCCGGACGACGCACCGCCGGTGGACACCGCGCTGCTGCAAGACGAGCGCAACCGTGCACTGTGGGAGGCGTTCTCGCGACTGGGCGAGAAGTGCCGCCAATTGCTGCGGGTCGCCGTCACCCACCCGCAGGCGTACGACGAGATCTCCGAGGCGCTCGGCATGCCGATCGGCAGCATCGGGCCCACCCGGCGGCGCTGCCTCACCCAGCTGCGGGCGCTGCTCGACGGCACCGTGGTGGTGGAGGGGGATGGCCCGTGATGAGCGCACCCCGGGAGAACGACGAGGCCCTGCTGGCCCGGCTCGGCACCGTGCTCGACGAGCTCGACCCGATGCCGGCCGAGGTGGTCACCGAAGGTCGGGCGCTGTTCGGGCTGCGCCGCCTGGACGAGGAACTGGCCGAGCTGGTCCGGGACAGCGCTGAGGACCGCAGCGGGCTGCTGGCGGTGCGGGGCGAGGGCGACGTGCGGCTGATCTCGTTCGAGACCGGGCCGGTGACCGTCGAGCTGCAGGTGACCGAGCGCGGGATGGTGCGCGACCTGGTCGCGCAGGTGACGGGTACGGCGCTGGTCGGTGCGGAGGTGGAGACCTCGGCCGGCCGTCAGGACATCCCGATCGAGGACTCCTTGTTCACCGTCGAGGACGTCCCTGCCGGCTTCCTCCGCCTCCGCCTGCACACCGTCGCCGGCCGCCACCTCGTCACCAGCTGGGTCCGCGCCTGACTCACAACGCAGCGAAGCCCGGCGGCGCACAGCGGAGCGGGCCGGATCCCCGTGGATCCGGCCCGCGGCTTCGCTGCCTCGAGGGCGTGTCTCCCCACTGCCTGGCGGCGCCGGACGACGTCCAGACGACGACCGGCCGCGTTGGCCGTGCCGGAGCCCGCCTGGACGCCGGCGGCATCCACCGCCAATGGGGAGACGCGCGGCTACCCCTTCGGGTCGTCCGCAGGCATCGGCTTCCCGCCGTCCGGCCGCGGGTCGGCCGGCATCGGCTTCCCGCCCGTGGGCTGCGGGTCGCTGGCGGGAGAGGTCGGGGCCGGCGTCGGACTGCTCATACGAACTCCTCACTTCTTGTCGGGGTGTATCAGGCCTAGATCAGGCCCTGCCGTACGGCGAACGCAACCGCCTGAGTGCGATTGCGCAGGTGGAACCGGGACACAAGGTCATGAATCGAGTTCTTGATCGTACGCTCTGAGTAGGCCATTCGGGTGGCGATCTCGCTCGTGCTGTAGCCCTCCGCGATCAGGCGCAGGACGGTCAGCTCGCGCTGGGTCAGCCCGCCGAAGGTCAGCCCGGTCGGCGCCGCCGCCTTCCGCTGCGCGTCGCCGACCTGCTGCAGCAGCCGACCGAGCAGGTCGGGCGGCAGGTGGCCGTCTCCGGTCGCCGCGGCCCGGATTGCCGTGCTGAGCCGGTCGCGGGTCGCCTCGCAGCGGCGCACGATCGCCGCCACCCCGGCCTCGACCGCCGCTAGGACCCCGACACCGTCGACCGAGCCGACAACGAGGACGACACGCGGACCGCCGGAGTCACGGGTTGCCCTGATTCCTGCCGCCGTACGCTCATCGACGCGGTCGGCCACCAGAACGACGACGTCCGGCCGCGCGGGCGAGTCGGACGAGAGGATCTCCAGGTCGTGCTGGACGCGCAGCTGACTGGCGACGCCCGCTTCGGAGACCGGGTCGGTGGCTCGGACACGAACGCGAGTCGGGTCGGGCACGGCTTCCCCCTTAGTGCGGCTCTCGGCGTCAAGAGCACGCACCACGGGGCAGTGATACATCCCCGTCCGGGCAACCTCATCGGACCTTCCGCCCGGTGAACCGCGGCACCCAGCGGACCGAGCAACTGGCCGAGCGCGCCGCCCGACTGGTCGGGACCGATGCGGGGCTGGCCCGGCGGACGGCGCAGCAGGCGACCGCCGCCGCACGAGCCGCGGGTGACGGTCGGTCGGCGGCGCTGGCCCTGCGCGCGCACGGCCGCGCCGCGCTGGAGCTCGGCCAGCTGGCGGAGGCCACTCAGGCGCTGCGCGAGGCGGTCCGGGAGGCCGAGCGTGCCGGCGAACCGCGGGCCGCGGCCGAGGCTCGGATCACCCTGGCGTACGCGCTGTCCGAGCGGGGCCGCACCGCCGACGCGCTGCGGCAGCTCGACCGCGCCGCCGAGGTGCTGCGCGGGCGAGCCGCCGCCCCCATGCTCATGCAGCGCGGCCTCGTGCTCTGGCGCTGCGGCCGCACCGACGAGGCGCTGCTGGCCTACCGCCGGGCGCTGCCGATGCTGCGCCGGGGGCCCGACCGGCTGATGGAGGCGAGGCTCTACAACAACCGCAGCCTCCTCTACATCGACCGCGGCGAGCTGGTGGCGGCCGAGGCGGACCTCCGGAGGGTCGCCGCGCTGGCCCGGGCGGAGGGCCAGGCCGGGATGGCCGCCGACGCCGAGACCAACCTCGGCTATCTCAACCTGCGCCGCGGCGACGTGCCGGCCGCGCTCGGCTTCCTCGACTCGGCCGAGGCCACCTACCGGGCCCAGGACGTGCGTCCCCGCGAGCTGCTGCTGACCCGCGGCGAGCTGTTGCTGACGGTCGGCGCGTTCGACGAGGCGCGGGAGACCGCGGAGCGGGCGATCGCCCTGTTGACCGCGGCCGGCTGGCGGTCGCTGCTGGCCGAGGCGCAGCTGCTGCTGTCCCAGGCGCAGCTGGCCGCCAACGACGTACCCGCCGCGCAGCAGGCCGCCCGCGCCGCGGCCACGCTGTTCGGCCGGCAACGCCGGCCCGGGTGGGCGACGGTCGCCCGCTACACGTCGCTGCGGGCGGACGAGCGTGCCGGCGAGCTGACCCCGCAGCTGCGCCGGCGCGCGCTGCGGGAGGCCGGCCGGCTGGCGGGGATGGGCTGGCGCGCCCAGGAGCTGGACGCCCGGCTGGTCGCCGCCCGGGTCGCGTTGGAGCTCGGCGACGTCCGCACCGTACGCCGCGAGCTGCGCCAGGCGGCGGCGGCACGTACCCGGGGCAGCACCGAGCTGCGAATCCGGGCTTGGTACGCCGAGGCGCTGGTCCGCCTGGCGACCGGTCGCGAGGCGGCGGCGGAACGGGCGCTGCGAGCAGGGTTCCGGGTGATGGAACAGCAGCGGGCGACGCTCGGCGCGACGGAGCTTCGGGTGCACGTCGCCAGCCACGCGCACGATGTCGCGACTCTCGGCATTCAGATCGCCGTACGGAGCGGATCTCCACGCAAGGTGTTGGACTGGGCGGAGCGGTGGCGAGCCGGCGCGCTCGGGCTGCGGCCGGTGCGCCCACCGGCCGACGAGGAGCTGGCGGCGGCGCTGGCCGAGCTGCGCCAGGTGTCGGCCGAGGCCGAGACCGCGCTGCTGAACTCGAGACCGGCCGACCGGCTGCTCGCGCGGCGCAGCGCCCTGGAGGAGCGGGTCCGCCGGCTGGCCCGGCAGGCCGCCGGACCGCTGTTCGCGCCGCCGGCCGAGCCGCCGACCGTCGACCAGCTGTCGGCCGGGCTCGGCGACGCCGTGCTGATCGAGCTGATCGGCACCGTCGAGGACGACGTACTGACCGCGGTGACCGTGCGGGACGGCGAACCGCGGTTGCATGCCCTCGGCAGCCGGCAGGCCGCCCGCCGGGAGCTGGGCGCGCTGCTGTTCGCCCTGCGCCGGCTCGCGTTCGGGCACGGCGCGCCGGAGCCGGCGCTGGAGCAGGTGATGGTGCGGACGAGCCGGCTGGAGGCCGCGGTGCTCGGCCCGCTCCGGGACGTGCTGGGCGACCGGCCGATCGTCGTGGTGCCGACCGGCTCGCTGCGGTCGGTGCCGTGGGCACTCCTGCCTTCCTGTGTCGGCCGTCCGGTCACGGTGGCGCCGTCGGCGTCGGTCTGGCTTCGGGCGGCGGCCGGCCGGCGGCGCCGCCGGGCCGCCAACCGTAGGGTCGTGCTGGTCTGCGGTCCGGGCTTGGAGGGAGCGAAGGCGGAGATCGCCGACCTTGCCGCGACGTACCCGGACGCCGTGCGCCTGGAAGGCTCCGCCGCCACGGTGGAGCGCGTGCAGGCAGCGCTGGACGGGGCTGGCATCGCGCACCTTGCTGCGCATGGCGTCCTGCGTGGCGACAATCCGCTGTTCTCCGCGCTGACCATGTCCGACGGCCCGCTCACGGCGTACGACCTCGAACGGCTGTCCCGGGCGCCGCAGCTGGTGCTGTTGCCGGCCTGCCAGTCGGGAGCGGGAGCCGTGCTGGCCGGGGACGAGGTGATGGGGCTGACGTCGGCGCTGTTCGCCCTCGGTGCTCGTACCGCCGTGGCGACCGTGATTCCGGTGTCGGACCAGGCGACCCGGCCGCTGATGCTCGGCCTGCACGAACGGATCAGGCGCGGTCTGCCAGTCGCACGGGCACTGGCCGAGGCGCAAGCAGCGACGGACCGTGACGACCCGGCCACGTTGGCGACAGCAGGCGGGTTCGTCTGCTACGGCGGCGGCTGAGAACCGGACTTCTCCGCTGAGATATCGCTGAGATGTGGATCTGAGACCTGGGACACATTTCCGGTGCGTGATGAGGCCGGGCAGGCCACCCCCGTACACCTGTCCGGCCTCATCCGCGCTCGGGGTGGTTCGGCGGTGGCGGTGTTCGCCCGAACGCCACCGTCAGACCCCCGTCGCCACTCCCGCAACCGGCCAGCGCCCCCTCCTGGCGAGGCTCCCCGCAACCACGCACCGCAGGCCGGTCACCCGTACTGAGCCGAAGCCCTGGCGGACTGATACACGGCGGGCAGGATTTCTGCGGGAACTTCTAGGCCGGCTCCGGCGACCGACCGGGCCGCCCCTCGAACCGGGTCGACAGCACGACGGTCGTCCGCGTCCGGGCAACGCCCCGAATCCGGTTCAACGCCCCGATGACCTGCTCCAACGACGGCATGTCCGCAACTCGGACCTTGATCACGAAAGTCTCCTCTCCCGCCACGAACCAGCAGTCTTCGATCTCCGGCATCTCCCGCAGCGCGGCGAAGATCTGGTCGGAGTCGCCGCTGTCGCCCTGCAGGATGCCGACGAGGGCGCTGACGCCGAGGCCCACCGCGGCCGGTTCGACGGCGGCGTGGTAGCCGGTGATGACGCCGGCGGACTCCAACTTGCCCACCCGCTCGTGGACCGCCGGCGCGGACAGGCCGACCAGTCGGGCGAGTTCGGCGTAGGTCGCCCGGGCGTTGGTCCGCAGGGCCGCAATGAGCCGTCGATCGACCCCGTCGACCTGTCGCACATAGTTCACGCTCCGCCTCCAGAGGCGTTTTCACATTCCGACATAGGAGTGTTCAGAGGACAGCGGGGCCGGGAAGTGGTTCACTGTGTGTCAGCACGCGCGGAGCCCTGACCCTGTACCGCGTGGCTGTCAAGTACCAGGGGGAGTGAATGGACCCACGGGAGCGACTGCTCACGCCGGGTGAGGTGGCTGCACTGTTCCGTGTCGACCCTAAGACGGTCACGCGCTGGGCTGCCGCCGGCCGGATCCACAGCATCCGGACGCCGGGCGGACATCGACGGTTCCTCGAGTCCGAGGTTCGGGCGCTGCTCCAGCAGCTGTCCAGCGAGAGCGTCGGACCGCGAGCGAACGCCTAGAGCGACTCGACCGGTCGTCAGCGGACGCTCCGCCCTCGACGACCGGTCGGGCCGCCGCGGCACCACCTGACCTGACCCAGCAGGATCGACATGGCCCGCCGCCTCGCCACTGGAGATCGGTGCGGTCATCAGGCTCCTTCGAGTGGAATCGATGGCGGCTGGCCCCGGATCGCTGATCCGCGCCGTCACGACGCGGCATCCTCTCAAGCACGGCGGTGGCCGTGCCGGAAAGCGCCGTGAGCCACGCACGGCGCAATGCAGGGCGACATCGTCGGCGTCGACGACGCTGACTCGGCCTGTTCGCCCGACCCACCGGCTTCGCGGCCGGCGTACGAAGCCCGGAACGCTGCAGTCCACGAGGCGAGTGGCTCCATTGACGTGATCACGTGCCCGGGGCCCGCCGAGCCCGCGGCGGCTGCGGCCACGTAACATCACCGACCGCCGTATCCTGCCGTTGAGGGGTGGTGAGGGCCGTGTTCGTTCGCTTCGGCGGGATCTTGTTTCTGGCCGCCCTCGCCGTCTGGCTCTACGCCGTCCTCGACGCCGTCAGCTCCGACCGGAACCAGGTGCGCACGTTTCCCAAGGGTCTCTGGGTGACGGTCGTCCTTCTCACGTTCGTCGTCGGCGCCGTCGCCTGGCTCGTGTACGGCCGGCCGCGCGAGTCGGGCACCCGCCGCCCCACCCTCGGCTCGTCGGGTCGGACCGCCTGGCCGGCACGGCCCGACCGCGGCACCACGGCCCCTGCCAACGGGCTCTTCGGTCGGGTCAGCAGCCGACCGGCGCCGGACGACGACCCGGAGTTCCTCGCCGGGCTCGACCGGCGGGCGGCGCAGGAGCACGAGAAGCTGCTCGGCTCGTGGGAGGAAGACCGGCGCCGCCGCGAGGAACAGCTGCGCCGGGACGACGACGGCTCCGACGGTCCGGTGCCACCGGCCTGAGCCTGTGAATCCTTACGACAGGGAGGCCCTATATACCCATCCAGGCGCCAGATCATGCGAACCGCAGTTACTCTGATCGGGTGCCTGTGCTGGTCCTACTCCTTGCGGTGATCCTCGGCGTGTTCGTCTGGCGATACGTCGCCGGGCGCAAGACCGCCGCTCCACAGCTGCGTCCACGCTTCGTCGGTCCGGACGACGACCCTGAGTTCCTGCGCGAGCTGTCCCGCCGGACGCGTCGGGACGAGGACCTCCCCTAGGACCGTGTCGAGGACCGGGTAGCCGGCCTCGACAGTCCGGGTGAGACAGACACCCGGGAGGCACAGCCGTGAAGTACCTGGTCATGATCTACAGCAACCCCGCGTCGCGCGCGGTCTGGGACGGGTTCTCCGACGCGGAGAAGGCCGCCGGCCTCAAGGTGTACGCGGCGCTCGTCGAGGAGCTTGCCGCGACGGGCGAACTGGTCGTCACCGAGGCGCTCGCCGATTCGTCGCACGCCCGGCGGCCGGTGCCGCTGGCCGGGGACGGCCCGTACGCGGAGGCCAAGGAGCACCTGGCCGGGTTCTTCCTCGTCGACTGCGCGAGCATGGAGCGGGCGCTGGAGATCGCCGCACGCATCCCCGAGTCGTCGTACGGGCTGGTCGAGGTGCGGCCGACGATGACCTACGACGGGATGGACGTCTAGGGCCGGCCGGACGGCTGCACCGCCACTGAGTTGGGGGAGACTTGCCCTTAGCTCCGCGGGCGGTACGGCCCGCGGGGAAGCCGCGGGAACGCGTCGGCCACGTACGCGGCCAGCTCCAGCAGGGACGCCCGCGACGCGCCGGACAGCTCGCCGAGGTCGACCTCGGCGCCCTCCTCCAGGTGCGGGTCGTACGGGATGCGCGCGACCGCACGGCAGCGGGCGGCGAAGTGCTCCTCCAGCCGGTCGAGATCGACGCCGCCCGACTTCGGCCGCACCGAGTTGATCACTGCGACGGAGTTGCGGACCAGCTCGCCGCGGCCGTGCGCCTCCAGCCAGTCGAGGGTGGCGCTGGCACTCCGGGCACCGTCGACCGAGCCGGAGCTGACGAGCACCATCTGGTCGGCGAGGTCGAGCACGCCGCGCATCGCCGAGTGCAGCAGCCCGGTGCCGCAGTCGGTGAGCACGATGTTGTAGAAGCGTTCGAGGATTGCGGCGACCGTGCGGTAGTCATGCTCGCTGAAGGCGGTCGACACGGCTGGATCGGACTCGGAGGCGAGCACCTCGAGCCGATCGGCCGACTGGGACGTGTAGCGGCGGACGTCGAAGTAGTGCTGGATCGAGTTCGCGTCGTTGAGCAGGTTACGGACGGTCGCGACAGTCTCCAACGGGATCTTGCCGGACAGTGTGCCGCGGTCGGGATTCGCGTCGACGGCGATCACCCGGTCTCCACGCAGGCTGGCGAGGGTGGCGCCGAGCGTGACGGTGGTCGTGGTCTTGCCGACGCCGCCCTTGAGCGAGATCACCGCGATCCGGTAGCAGCCGGGCACCGGTACGGTCGCGCGGGCGATGAGCTCCTCGCGGCGCCGGTCCTCGGGCGACTGGCCCGGGTTCACCGTGTGCGCGGTGAGGTTGTAGACGGCGCGACGCCAGCCGCTCTGCGGAGTCGGCCGCCGCTCGCGCAGGAGAGACTGCGCGGTCAACTGATCCACGGTCGGCGGCTGCCCGACGGACTCGGCGGGACCACCCCTTCCGCCCGGGCCACCCGCGGCGCCGGGACCACCACCCGGAGCGCCCCACCCTCCAGCGGCGGCCCAACCACCCGCAGCGCCGGGACGACCGGCACCGCCGGAACCACCGGCAGCCGAACCAGCGGCACCGCCGGGACCACCGGCAACACCCGGACGACCGGCAGCGTCACGCCGGCCGGCAGCGCCCGGCCCAGCGGCAACCTGACCGCCGGCACCGCCGGGACCACGAGCACCACCGGGACCACCCGCAGCGCCGGGACCACCGGCACCACCCGGACCACCGGCGACGCCGGGACCACCCGCAGCGCCGGGACCACCCGCAGCGCCGGGACCACCGGCACCACCGGGACCACCGGCGGCACCGGGACCAGCCGCGGCGCCGGGACCACCGGCAGCGTCATACCGGCCGGCGACGCGAGGATCGCCCACGACGCCGCCACCACCGCCGCCAGGACTACTCCCAGCGCCAGGACTACTCGCAGCGCCAGGACTACTCGCAGCGCCCGCACCGCGGGCAGCGTCATGCCGTCCGGCGATCGAGGGATCGCCCACCTCGCCAAGACTGCCGGGAAGCACCGGACGGCTTGCCTCGCGGCCGCCGGGACCACCGTAGTCGGCGGCACGCCGTGGATCGCCTGCACCAGCAGGACCTTCAGCATGCCCACGGCGAGGATCGTCCGGACCGGACCGAGTTCCCGGGCCGCCATACCCGGTCGGACCGTGCGGGCCCGAACCCGCCGGATCTCCAGCTGCGCTCGGCCTATGGGGAGCGTCGCTGGCGACGCCCGGCGGGGGACCACCCGGGTGCGGCCGGCCGGGGTGGAACCCGAGGGCGTCCGGTCCACCGGCGGACCCGCCGTAGGCGGGGCCGGGTGGTGCGAGCCGCTCTGTGCCGTAGGCCGGACGGTCGCGGTCGACCGCCGGCGTACCGCCGGTGGTGGGCGACGATGGCAGCGGCAGGCTGAACTGACCCGGTCCGGGCTCAGCCGCCTTCTCCCCTGGCTCGCCCTCGGTCGGCGCCGCCCACTTGCGAGTCACGTCGTCCGGGTCAGTCACGCCAGCCTGCTCCCCCAGCCTCGGACCGCTCGCGCCAACCGCCGGCAGTATGCCGGTGGGGCGGTCACCGTAGCTACTCTGCGCTCGTGCCTGGCCCGATGGACCGCTTCCGGTCACGGTCGGCCCTTCCCCGGCGAAGGTCGGCCGGCGCAGGACTCGCGTCCCGTCGTCCACGCCGGTCCCTGGCTCGCTCAACGCCGGCTCCGGTCTGCCGTTGTCGCCGGTGGTATCGGCCTCGCGCCGCACGTACTGCGCCCCGACCGGGTGTGCGCCGCTCGCCGGACCCATCGTCCACTGTGGACCAGCTGCCGGCGGCGGGAGTGGAGCTGGCGACTCCCTGCCGGGCGCCGGCTCCGCGTTCGGTCGATCCGGCGCCGACCATGCCGTCGAGGCGCCGAGGAAGTCCACAGTGGACTGCCGCGGTTCCTCGCCCTTGAGATGGGACAGCCACTCGTCGTCGGTCAACTCCCGCCTGCCCGGCGCGGAGTCGTCCGCCGACCACCGGCTCATGACCTCCGCCAGCTCGTCCGACGTCGGCTCGCCACCGTCGTCCCGCCCTGCGGACGCCGCCCGCGCATCCGAACCCGGGAACCGACGAGTCTCCGTGCCGCCGTCCGGGGACGTCGACCCACTCCCCTCCGCAACCCCGTCCGTGCCGCTGGACCGATGCCGCGGCGACGACGTCGACGAGGGCCGGTCTACTGAGGGCCGGGCCGCGTCCGTGATCCACGACGACCCGGTCCAGTCGGAACCCGACCGCCTGGTCTCACCACGTTCGGACTCGGGCGCGGAATCGGCATGCGCAACACTCCGGCTCGTCGGAGCAGGCTGCTGAGCCTCGTCGACAGCCTCGGACCGGCCGGCAGCCGCCGGCACGGCGCCCGCGGAGCTCGGCTCTTCGGAGCCCGCCGGCTCGCTGGTTCCGCCGGCGGCGGACGACTGGGTATTCGGATCCGCCGTCCGGCCGGGGGCATCGGCTTGCGATGGCCAACGCTCGGGCAGTCCGGGCTCGAGGGACCGGACCCGGCGGTAGACCGTGTCGACCGGCGGGGTCCACAACTCCTGCTCGGGCTCGGTGGACGGAGCCCAGGGATCGGCGGACCGCGCCGCCTGCGGCTCGTGCGCAACGACCGCGTCCCAGCTGTCGACAGCGGGAGGGGCCGCGGGACGACGCTGGTCGGTCGCCCCGCCGAACCACGCCGGCGTCGACTCGGGCGGCGGGACGTGCTCCGTCCTCTCCGCTTCGCGGGCCGGCGTCAGCCGCAACCAGTCCTGCTCGGTGTCCCAACGCGAGAGTGCGTCGGCGAGCCCGCGCGGACGCTCGCGGTCGTCGTCGGACGGATGCTTACGAGCGCACACCCTGGGAGCCTCCCGTCATCCGCGACCGGCGCACCGCCGTTACAGGCCGTCCAGCGTAGAAGACGAACGGCTCATACGGGCAATTTACGTTAAACCGGCATAGGAGTGCAGGCCAGACACCACCATGTTGATGATGAAGAAGTTGAAGATCATTGTGGCGAACGCGACGATGTTCACCCGGGCGGCGGCGGTCCCGCGCCAGCCCGCGGTCGCCCGTGCGTGCAGGTAAGCCGCGTACACGACCCAGGTGATGAACGCCCAGGTCTCCTTCGGGTCCCAGCCCCAGTAGCGACCCCAGGCCGCCTCGGCCCAGATCGCGCCTGCGATGATCCCGAACGTGTAGACCGGGAACCCGAAGGCCACCGTCCGGTAGGCCATGCGGTCGAGGACGTCGGTCACGGGCAGGCGGGAGCCGAGCGTCACGGGGAAGCGGGTCGGCGTGCGGCCGGCCTCGACCGAGATCTCCCAGCGGCGGCGCACCAGGTAGAGCACCGTGGCAACGAAGCTGACGAGGAAGATGCCGGTCCCGATGCTGATCGTCGTCACGTGGATGGCGATCCAGTAGGAGCGGAGCGCGGGCACCAGGGGCGCGGCCGGCGCATAGAGCACGGTGCCGGCGAGGAAGAGCAGCACCACGATCGGGAACAGCAGGAACATGCCGAGGTAGCGCACCTGCGGAAGCCGGATCAGCACCACCAGGTAGGCGATCACTGCGGCCGCGCCGACCACGGAAGCGAACTCGTACATGTTGCCCCACGGCACGCGGTGCGTCGCAATCCCGCGCAACGTCAGCGAGGTCAGCTGCACGGCGAGGCCGAGCACGGTCGCGGCGACCGCGACCCGGCCGAACCGTTCCGCCTGCGGCGTTCGGACCCGGGGCCGCTTCGGCGGCGCCGACACCGACTTCACCGCCGGTGCGCCGGGCCCTGGAGCGGCGCCGGCCGCCACCAGGACCTGCTCGGGTGAGGTCGAGGCGACCTTGCCGCGGCGGCCGAACGCGTACTCCCCGCAGTACGCGACGAGGGCGAGGCTGTACAGGATGATCGACCACGTGAACATGTGGTCGGACAGCGTCGCGAGTCCGGCGTTGACGGGCACGGCTAGTCCTTCCTGACGGGCGAGGGGTCACGGAGCTGCTCGACCACGCGGGCGAACTCCGTGCCGAAGCTGCCTGCGTCGGTGCGGGCCAGCCCCCCGACCGCGACCACACTACGGGCGTCGCGGTCCGGGCGCGCGCCGTCATCCACAGGCGCCGAGTTGTCCACAGTTTCCGAATTGGGGGTGGGCGCCGGGGTGATCCGCAGGAAGAGTCGTCGCCGGCGCACCGCGAGAGAGAGGAGGAGCCCGAGCACCACCGCGCCGGCCGCCCACAGCACGAGTGTCTGACCCGGGTCGTGGTTGACCTGGATCGTCGCCCACTGCGAGTAGCCGTCGAAGGTGATCTTCGTACCGTCGTCCAGTGTCACTGCCTTGCCGGGGATCAGCTGCGCGGTGGCCACCTGCTTGAGCGCGCCGATGGCGACCTGCCGCTGATCGATGCTGTAGACGGATTGCGGCGCACCGTCGTCGACGCCGAGATCACCGCGGTAGATCTGGATCGCCACCCCGGGATTCCCGGGCTGCGGCGACAACGACGTCAACTTCCCGTCCGGACCGAGGGCGGCGAAAGGAGCGAACGTGCCGTACAACGCCAGCTGCGGCTTCACCGTGTCCAGCAGCTTCACCGTGCCCTCGGACAGCAGGGTCCTCGGGTCCTGCGGCAGGAACGGCGCCGAGAGGTTCTTGACTCCGGTGCCGTCCGGCTTGGTGACCGTGAAGCGCGGGGCGAAGCCGTGACCCACGAGATAGACGCGCACGCCCTCCACCCGCAATGGGTGGTTGACCTCGAGGACGTCCTTGCGTGCGGCGCCGTTCTCGCCGAGGGAGTACGTGATGTCGGCACGGAACTGGGCGGGCGTCCCGTCGGGGTCGTAGTCGACGCTGAACTTGTCGAGCGAGTCGATGCAGAACGGCGCCAGTCCCGAACCGTCGACGAGCTTCCCCGGACGGAACGAGTCGTACAGCGGCACCGCGTTGCAGATGCCGGGCTGGCCCTCGGTGAGCAGGACGGTGCCCTGATAGCCCCAGAGTTTGCCGAGCGCGACTCCCACCAGCAGCACGACCAGCGCGGCGTGGAAGACCAGGTTTCCGGTCTCCCGGAGGTAGCCCTTCTCGGCGGCGACCGTCACCACGCCGCCATCCTCGACCCGGGTCACGGTCTTCCAGCCGCGCAACCGCCTGACCGAGCCGGCCGCCACCTGCTCGGGCGTCCCGCCGGCGGAGAACGAGTCGGCCGACGGCAGCCGCTCCAGCCGCCGCGGAACCGCCGGCGGTGCCGACAGCATGGCGGTGCCGTGCGCCTTCAGGCGCGGCACGACGCAGCCGATCAGCGAGATGAACAGCAGCAGGTAGGTCGCCGCGAACCAGGGCGCGGCGAACACGTCGAAGAACCCGGCCGCGTCGAGGATCTTCGACCAGCCTGGATGGTCGGCGATGTACTGGTCGACCTTGGTCGGGTTCAGCGGACGTTGCGGCAGCAGCGAGCCGGGCACGGAGGCCAGCGCCAGCAGGAACAGCAGCACCAGCGCGGTGCGCATGCTGGTCAGCCGGCGCCAGGAGTTGCGGGCGAGCGCGAGTGGACCGCCGTGCCAGGACCGGACCGGCGCCGGTTGGGTCGACAGCCCGTCCGGCTCGGCGTCGACCGGGTCGGGGCGGACCGTGGCCTCGGGATCTGCCGTCACAGCGAGGTTCCCAGCCCGGTCTGCCCGACCCGCGAGGTCAGTTGGATCGTCATCTCCCCCCAGAGACCGGTCACCAGCAGCAGGCCGAGCACGACCAGCAGCCCGCCGCCGACGTACGTCACGACGTTGGCGTGCCGGCGGACCACGGCGAGCGAGCGCACGAGCCAACGCGCGCCGACGGCGACGAGGACGAACGGCACCCCGAGGCCGATGCAATACGCGGCGGACAGAGCCGCGCCCCGGCCAGCGCCCGCCGTGGACAGGGCGAGCGACTGGACCGCACCGAGAGTCGGGCCGATGCACGGCGTCCAGCCCAACCCGAACACGATCCCGAGCAGCGGCGCCCCGACCAGCCCCGCGGACGGGAAGCGGTGGATCCGCAGCTCGCGCGAGACACCCGGGAGCCAACCCAGGAACGCCAGCCCGAGCAGGATCACGACGACGCCCAGGATGCGCTCGAGCAGTCGCTGGTGCTCGATGAGCGCCGCGCCGAGCCGTCCGAACAGGACGCCGTACGTGACGAAGACCGCGGTGAAGCCGAGCACGAACAACATCGCGCCGAGCACCGTCCGGCTGCGGACCCTCGTCCGGGTGGCGACGCCGCCACCGGCCGTCGTGCCGTCGGTGGCGGCGTTGGCCTCCGTGCCGGACAGGCCGCCGACGTACGAGAGGTATCCGGGCACCAGCGGCAGCACGCACGGCGACAGGAAACTGACCAGGCCGGCGACGGCCGCGACCAGCGCCGCGACCACGAACGGGCCGTCGACGACGAGCCGGGCGAAGCTGTCGCCGACGCCGCTCACGACTCCGCCGCCAATCGCGTCACGACGGGCTCGATGTCCTGCCGGAGCAGAGCCGAGACGTAGACCGCCGCGACCCGACCCTGCTTGTCGATGATGATCGTGAACGGGAAGCCGGCGACCCGCAGGTCGCGGAACCGCTGCACGGTCTTGCCCGGCCGGTCGAACAGACTCGGGTACGAGATCCGGCGGTCCTTGAGGAACGCGGCGACGTTCTGCTCGGTGTCGCGGACGGCGACGCCCATGAACTCCACGCCATCCGCCTTCGTGGCCGTGGCCGCGGCGCTGAAGTCCGGGGCCTCGACCCGGCACGGCGGGCACCACGGGCCCCAGAAGTTGAGCACGACGACCTTGCCGTGCTGGGCCTGCAGGTCCCAGCTCCCGCCGCCGACGAGCGCTCCGGTCACATCGGGGGCCGACTTGCGGTCGGCGACCGCGATGGTCTGGCCGGTCGGCGTGCCGCTGACGAACCGGAACTCCCCTCCGGCGGCCTGGTCGACCGCGTCGGAGCCGGTCGTGCAGCCGGCAAGCGTCAGGAGCGACGCCGTCAGCAGCAGCACGAGCAGGCGGGAATACCGACGCACCCGACGAGTGTCGCCCCCGAACCTAGAGCTCACGCACCCGGGGTGGTCTCCGGCGGCTCGGGACCGGCCGGCTCGGTGTAGGTCACCCGCAGCACCGCATCCCCGGCGAACGTGATGCTGGTCAACGAGGCCAGCCCGCACTGCCGATGGGTCGGGATGTGGGAGAGCGGCTTGCCCTCCAGCAGCCGGCGCAGAGTCCAGATCGGGAGCTGGTGGCTGACGCAGACCGCTTCATGCCCCTCGGCCGCCTCCCGGGCGGACCAGGCGGCGGCGAGCATCCGCGCGGCGATGCGCGCGTACGGCTCGCCCCAGGACGGCCGGAACGGGTTGCGCAGCAGCGGCCAGGCCGAGGGGTGCGCCCAGGCCCGGTCGCCGGGACCGAACGGCTTGCCCTGGAAGGAGTTCCCCGCTTCCAGCAGTCGATCGTCCAGGTGCACCGGCAGGCCGAGCGCCGTCGCCAGCGGCGCCGCGGTCTCCTGCGCGCGCTCCAGCGGGGACGACGCGAGGTAGGTGACGTCCCGGTCCAGCACCGCCTTCGCCGCCCGCTCGGCCATCCGCCGGCCGCGCGGGGACAAGTGGTAGCCGGGCAGCCGGCCGTACATCACGTGCTCGGGGTTGTACACCTCGCCGTGCCGGAGCAGGTGCACCGTCGTCATCGTCACGCCGGGGTCTCCTCGGTCGCAGACGCGGCGGCGCGGGCGGCGTCGGGCAGGGCGTCGGCGATCCGGTCGAGCACGACGTCGTCGTGCGCGGCCGAGACGAACCAGGCCTCGAACGCGGACGGCGGCAGGTAGACGCCGCGGTCCAGCATCGCGTGGAAGAACGCCGGGTAGCGCCACGCCTGCTGCCGCCGGGCGGCGTCGTAGTCGCGCACCTCGTTCTCGGTGAAGAACACCGAGAACAGGCTGCCGGCGGTCTGTACCCGGTGCGGCACGCCCTCCTTGGTCAGCGCCTCCGCGACGAGCCGGGCGACCGTCGCGGCCGCGGCGTCGACGCGCAGGTAAACCTCCTCGGTGCAGGCGTGCAGCGTCGCCAGTCCGGCAGCCACCGCGACGGGGTTCCCCGACAGCGTGCCGGCCTGGTAGACGGGGCCGGACGGAGCCAGCCGGGACATGACCTCCGCCCGGCCGCCGAACGCCGCCGCCGGCAGGCCGCCGCTCATCACCTTGCCGAAGGTGAACAGGTCGGCCTCGACCGGATCCAGCCCGTACCAGCCGGTGCGGCTGACCCGGAAGCCGGTCATCACCTCGTCGAGAATGAGCAGCGCGCCGTGCGCGGTGGTGATGCGACGCAGCTCCGCGTTGAAGTCGTCCCGCGGCGGCACGACGCCCATGTTCGCCGCCGCAGCCTCCGTGATCACGCAGGCGATCTCGTCACCACGGGCGGCGAACGCGGCCTCCACGGCGGCCACGTCGTTGTACGGCAACACGATCGTGTCGCCGGCCTGCGCGCCGGTCACGCCCGGGGTGTCGGGCAATGCGAGCGTCGCGACGCCGGAACCCGCGGAGGCCAGCAACGCGTCCACGTGACCGTGGTAGCAGCCGGCGAACTTCACCACGACGCTGCGACCGGTCGCCCCGCGAGCCAGCCGGATCGCCGACATCGTCGCCTCGGTGCCGCTGTTGACCAGCCGGACCTGCTCGACCGGAGGCACTCTGGCCACGATCTCCTCGGCCAGCTCCACCTCGCCGACCGTGGGCGTGCCGAAGCTGGTGCCGCGGGCCGCCGCGTACGCCACCGCCTGCACGACCGCCGGATAGGCGTGCCCGAGGATCATCGGCCCCCACGAGCAGACCATGTCGACGTACTCGGAGCCGTCCGCGTCGTAGAGCAGCGCGCCGGAGCCGGCGATCATGAACCGGGGCGTGCCGCCGACAGCCCGGAACGCGCGGACCGGCGAGTTCACCCCGCCCGGTGTCACCGCCCGCGCCCGGTCGAACAGGGCCTGCGAAGTTTCGATGGAGCTCACCCGGTGATTCTCCCAGCCGAACAGACCCGGCAGGGACGCGGGAACCGAAGCGTTCGACCTCCCGAATATTGGGTGCACTTCTGTTCTCACCCTCTCGGGCGACGGCAACACGGGTTAGGGTCGACAGGGCCTGTCGGACGCACGCACCTGGACGGAGGCAGTTGATGCGCGACGCGGTACGACGGCTGTTCTCCGTTCGCCCGCAACCGCGGATCGTCCAGCTCCGTGTCCCGTCGATCATCGCGGGGCGGCGCGGGCTGCCGGTGCTGCTGTCCGCGTTCGCCGTGGTCGCCGCCGCGTCCACCGCCGCGACGACCTCGGTAGCGCAGCAGGGGAACGTCGCCGCGCCGGCCGGCACCACCGTGCTGCCGCCCGCCGCGCCGCCGACGTACTCGTACCCGGGCTCGCCCGCGGGCGGGGAGACGCTGCCGACCGGGGCCAGGGCACCGGGCGGCACCGGGCTCAACGCTGGACGGTCCGGCGGGACGGCGTCGACCCAGCTCGCCTCCAACGGGATCCCGTCCCGGGCCGTACAGGCCTACCAGGCCGCCGCCGCGGCGGCCGACTGCGGCATTCCGTGGACGCTGGTCGCCGCGATCGGCCGCGTCGAGTCCAACCACGGCCAGTTCGCCGGCGCGACGTTGCTGTCCGACGGCCGCTCCGACCCGCCGATCGTCGGCATCCCGCTGGACGGCCGGCCCGGCGTCGCGGAGATCAAGGACACCGACGGCGGCAAGTGGGACGGCGACAAGACCTACGACCGCGCCGTCGGACCGATGCAGTTCATCCCCAGCAGCTGGGCCGCCTTCGGGGTGGACGGCGACCGCGACGGCAAGGCCGACCCGTTCGACATCGACGACGCCGCCGCGTCCGCCGCGAAATACCTGTGCCGGGCCGGTGGGGGCAACCTGAGCAGCGAGGCCAGCCAGCGCGACGCGGTCTACAGCTACAACCGGTCGACGGCGTACGTCGACACGGTCATGGCGCTGGCCGCGGTATACGCGGGCGGCGTGCCGATCGACGGCTCGGCACCGAGCGGGTCGACGCCGATCAAGGAGCCGACGCTGCCGCCAGCCACGCAGGGCGACCCGCCGGCGGCACCGGGGACGACGACGCCACGCGCTCCCGGCAAGCCAAAGCCGACCACGCCGGCGCCCCCGACGCGGCCGTCCAGCCCGGCGCCGCCGAGCACGCCGCCGACCACGCCGACCAGCACGCCGACGACGCCGACGGCGTCTCCGAGCACCCCGGGCACGCCGACCCCTAGCGGCAGCCCCACCAGCACCAGGCCGGCGCCGTCACCGTCGCCGACCTGCACGCCGACCCCCAGCGGCACTCCCAGCCCGACGCCGACGTCGTCCGGGACACACACACCCAACGGGGTCGCCACGGCCGCCGGCACGCCGACGTCGTCCGCCGCCGCCGATGCCACCGGCAGCGCGACCGGCACCGCCGCCGCCGACGCCACCGGCACCCCGACGCCGACTCCGTCCCCCACCCTCCCGCCCTGCCCCAGCTGACCGACCCGACCGGCCGGGCAAGAGGGCGAGGGCTTGCCGTTCCACCTGACGCTGACCGGGCACCGCCGGCCGGCAAGTCGGGCGCCGATCGCCGTTCCACCTGACGCTGACCGGGCACCGCCGGCCGGCAAGTCGGGCGCCGATCGCCGTTCTACGTGACCGG
>Ga0207683_10000093_pt1 | contig 72361 bp, 71 predicted proteins | sample KBSM73metaG_FD_184333 | JGI IMG/M metagenome (GOLD analysis project Ga0207683, IMG submission 184333) | Miscanthus rhizosphere microbial communities from Kellogg Biological Station, Michigan, USA - KBS M7-3 metaG (SPAdes) (version 2) | ecosystem: Host-associated > Plants > Roots > Rhizosphere >...
GCGCCGCCGCCTCGCCGCGCTCGCCCTCGGCCTCGGCCCGCAGGCGTGTGGCGGCCTGCTCGGAGCGCGCGGCTTCGCGCAGCAATCGTTCCGTCTCGATCCGCTCCGGCGCGAGCCCTTCGCGGGCGCGCTCGATCACGCTCGCGTCGAGCCCGAGCCGGCGGGCGATCTCGAGCGCGTGCGACGGCCCCGGCCGCCCGAGCGTGAGCGTGTAGGTCGGTGCGAGCGTCTCGGGGTCGAAGCCCACGGCGCCGTTGAGGGCGCTCGGCGTCGCGCTCGCCCACTGCTTGACCTCGGCGTAATGGGTCGTCGTGATGGTGAGCGCCGCGCGCTGCGACAGCTCGTCGAGCAGGGCGCGAGCGAGCGCCGCGCCCTCGATCGGATCGGTGCCGGCTGCGACCTCGTCGAGCAGCACGAGCGTGCGCGGTGTGGCCGCCTCGAGCACGTGCACGAGGTTGCGCAGGTGGCCCGAGAACGTCGAGAGCGAGGCCGCGATCGACTGCTCGTCGCCGATGTCGGCGAGCACGTCGGCGAAGACGGGAAGGCGGGCGCGCTCGGCCGGGACGAAGAGGCCGCACTGGTGGAGCAGGGCACACAACCCGAGCGTCTTCAGCGCGACCGTCTTGCCGCCGGTGTTGGCGCCGCTGAGCACGAGCACCCGAACGCCGGTGAGCGGCAGGTCGATGGGTACGACGGTTTCGGGGTCGAGCAGCGGGTGGCGTGCGGCGATCAGCTCGACATCGCCGGAGGGCTCGATCGGGCAGCCCCGCCAGCCGCGTGAGAGCGCGCCGCAGGCAAGCGCGAAGTCGATGGCGGCCAGCACCTCGACGGCATGGGCCAGGTCGTCCGCGTGCGCTCCGACATGACGCGAGAGCTCGGCGAGGATGCGCGCGACCTCGTCGCGCTCGTCGCCCTCGAGCTCGCGCAGCCTGTTCGACAGCTCGACGATCGCGAACGGCTCGACGAACAGCGTCTGCCCGGAGTTGCTCGTGTCGTGGACGATCCCCGGCACGGCGCTGCGCGCGCTCGCGCGCACGGCCACCACCGGGCGACCGCCTCGCTCGGTGACGAAGTCCTCCTGCAGGTGCGGCTGGAGGTCGGGATCCGAGGCCAGCGAGCGCAGCCGGTCGCTGGCCCGGCGCCGCGCGGTCGCGAGCTCGGAGCGCAGCGACTTGAGCTTGGGCGAGGCCGAGTCCTTGACGCCCGGCGGGTCCAGCTCGAGCGCGCGCTCCAGCACGTCCGCGACCGTGGCGAGCGCCTCGGCGATCTCGGCCGAGCGCTCGGCCAGCAGCGGCGCCGTCTCGGTACGCTCGGCCAGATGCCCGCGCACGCCGAGCGCCGCACGCGCGGTCTCGGCGATCGGCACGAGCGCGTCGACGCCGAGCGAGCCGCCGCGGCCCGCGTGGTCGGCCTCGTCGCGCACGTCGTGCGCTCCCGCCATGTGCGGCGGCCCGAGCGCCAGGAGGCCCTGCGCCTCGGCGCACAGCGCCTGTCTCAGCCCGACCTCGTCAGGCTCTGGCGACGGCAGCAACGCCTCGGCGAGCACGCGGCTGGCCGAGAAGGACGTGTGGTTGGCAAGCCGCTCGCGAATCGCGGCGAGCTCGAGCACGTCGAGCGCATGACCGTCCATCGCATCGCAGGATAGGGCGCGGGCTCAGCATTCCGGATCGCCGCGCGGAAGCTTGTGGAGGTCGTCGACCTCGGCCTCCGACGGCGCGGGCGGCTGCGCCGCCGCGATCCGGCTCGCAGCGCCCGTCCGCGACGCTTCGCCGTCGCGCATCGCGTACTCGGCGACCTCGACGAACTCCAGCTCGGGCCGGCGGATCAGCATCGCCGTGGCTGCCTGCTCGGCTTCGGACCGTGCGCGATAGCGCTCCGCCTCGTGCCGGCCGCCGCCGGCGGGCTGGAGCTCGAACCACGTTGCCTCGTCGTCGCTCATCGCTGGGGTATGCCCGCGGAGCGCGATCGCTAGACCCCGTCGACGGCCAAGTGACACTCGCGGCGAGTGCCATTTGGCCCGTTCCGGGCATAGTCCCCCGTGACCGCCGGTGCCTGAGACGCTTGCGCCGCACTTCGTGCTCGATCACCTGACGTGCCGCGTCCTCCTCGTGTGAGCGAGGCCGGTCGGCGAGTCGTCAGGTGGCCGTGACGGTCTGCCGTGCGACGCCGGGGCAGGAGCGCAGGCTGGCGCCGCCGCCGGGGGCGCAGTACTCGGACTGCGTGAGGACGATCTGATACGTCCCCGCGGCCGGGAGCGTGTAGGTCAGGAGCGGGCCGAAGCCCATCGTCGTGCCGAGGCGGTTGCCGTCGGAGCGGTAGAGGCGCCAGCTGAAGTCACACCCGCCGTTGTGACACGGGGACGCGCTGGCGTCGAGCGTGAGGGTGTTGCCCGTCTGGCTGACGGTGAAGCTGGGCGTCGCGACGCCGCCCGGACCGGGGACGAACGGCCCCGGCGTGGCCGGCTCGGCCGGCGCCTCTGTCGCGATCGGCGCGGGCGTAGCCGGCCCCGTCGTGATCCGCGCCGCGGGCTTTGGGTTGATCCGCCCGCCGAGCGAGGCGTGCGTGGCCTTGGCCGCTCGCGGCACGATCGTCACGGCGTGCCCGCCGCGAGCTCGCGGCGGCGTCGCCGATGCGATCGCAGCGCCGAGCATCAGAGCGGCCGCGGAGAGCATCACGGTGAGAGTGGGGGTGACGGGCCTCATGCCCGCGGGAGTCTACGCCGCGCCTTACATGGAAGTAAAGCGAATGGGTCAGATCCCAAGTGGGTGGCGCAAAAACACCGCTGCCCAACAGGGATCTACGGGCACGCGGCGCAGTGCCCGGCGGACTGTTCGCCCACCCCGGCCGAACTACCCGACGCGAGGCCGACGTCGCCGTTCGACCCGGTGCTGCCGCCGATCGACGTCGGGCGCTTGGGGGTCTTCTTCTGCACGGGCGACACACGGACCGCCGCGGGCGATGGCACCGTCGGGGGCCTCGTCGAGGCCTTGACGGCGATCCGACCGACGTCGGTGGTTGTCGGCGTCGCGGCTCCACCGCGCATCAGACTGGCGTGCGTTGTCGTGCCGACCACCGGAGGCGGAAAGGTGACCGCGACCGGGGGAGCGGGCGCGACCCGCGGGACGAGCACCGGCCCTGGCAGGGCGGTGCGCTGCTCGTGCGGGAAGACCGCGATGGTGACACCCGCGACGACGACCGCCGCGAGCGCCGCAAGCCCTGCCCAGAGCGCGAACCCCCGAGTCATGGACACCTTGTATCACAGCGCACGAGCGGTGTGGTGCTCGCCTGCGCGGGCCACCCTGGAAGCCCCCAGGCGAGGGCGCCCGCCGCCTGGCGTGCGCATGCTCTGATAACTCTCCGAGGTATGGCCGTCACTGCACCAGTCAGTACGGTCGATCCTCCTGACCTGAGCTTCGGCCCGACCGCCCGCCATCTCACGCGGGAGTGGTGGGTGGAGCGGCGTCTCGTCGGCATCGGCCTCCTGTGCGCGCTCGCGACGACCGCTCTCGGCATCGCGATCCCGGTGCTGGTCCAGCGTGTGATCGACAACTCGATCGTGGCGAAGGACCACTCGGAGCTCGCGCTGTACCTGGTGCTGATCGCGGTCTGCGCCGTCGTCCGCTTCGCGACCAACTCGACCCGGCGCGCGATCACGTCGCGCATCGGCATCGTGATCGAGAACCGCCTGCGGGCCACGCTCTACGACGCCTACCTCACCTATCCGAGAGCCTTCTACGACCGCCACGCGACGGGGCAGGTGCTGTCGCGTGCGACCAACGATCTCTACCCGATCCGCTACTTCATCGGCTGGGGCGTCGTGCAGGTCGCCTCGAGCGTGATGATGATCATCGGCGTCACGATCGTGCTGCTCAGCGTCAACGCCCGGCTGGCGCTCTACGCCGGGCTCACGATGCCGCTGATCGCGCTGCTCACCTGGCGCTTCGCGCGGCTCGTGACGCCGCTCTCGCGCATCGTGCAGCAGCGCAAGGCCGACCTCACGGAGGCTGCGGACGAGTCGATCGTCGGCATGGAGATGGTGCAGGCGTTCGGTCGCGAGGCCGAGGTGCGCGAGCGCTTCCGCGAGCGGGCCCAGGGCGTGCGCGCGAGCTCGCTGCGGGAGGCCGGCGTCGAGGCTCGCTACCTGCCGGGCCTCACGTTCCTGCCCTCCATGGCCATCGCGAGCGTGCTCTTCTTCGGCGGGCGCGACGTCATCGACGGGAACCTGACGATCGGCCAGTTCGTGCTCTTCAACAGCCTGCTGCTGCAGCTGGTCTGGCCGCTCGAGGCGCTCGGCTGGATCCTCAACCTCGCCCAGCGCGCGATCGCGTCGGCCAGCCGCGCCTTCGCCTGGCTGGACGCCGTCGAGCCGCTGCCCGAGCCGCAGCACCCGGCGCATCTGCCCGACGGCGGGCTCGACGTGCGCTTCGAGGACGTCTGCTTCGCCTACGCAGGCGGCTCGCCCGTGCTGTGCGACCTCAACCTCGAGATCGCCAGCGGGACGATCGTCGCCGTCTGCGGGGAGACGGGCTCCGGCAAGTCGACGATGCTCAACCTGCTCTCGCGCTTCTACGACCCGGGCAGTGGCAGCGTGCGCGTGGGGGGGATCGAAGTATCGTCGCTGCGCAAGACCGACCTGCGCACGGCCGTCGCACTCGTGACGCAGCGGCCGGTGCTCTTCTCCCTGCCGCTGCGCGAGAACCTCTGCGCCGCGCGGCCGGAGGCGACGGAGGAGGAGATGCTCGCAGCCTGCGAGGTGGCGGGCGTGGCGGCCTTCATCGACGACCTCCCGGACGGCTACGACACGCTGATCGGCGAGCGCGGCGTCAACCTCTCGGGCGGGCAGCGCCAGCGGGTCGCGCTCGCGCGGGCGCTGATCTCGAGCGCGCGGGTGCTCGTGCTCGACGACCCGCTCTCGGCGGTCGACACCGAGAACGAGGAGCAGATCGTGCGCCGGCTGCGGCCCGCGCTGGCGGGGCGCACCGTCCTGCTCGCGAGTCAGCGCCTCTCCACGGTCTCGCTGGCCGACCGCGCCGTCGTGCTCGAAGACGGGGTGATCGTCGAGGACGCGCCGCCGCGCCGCCTGCTCTCGGCCGGGGGCACGTTCGAGCGCCTGTTCGGGGACGAGGTGCGCGTTGCCTAAGCGCCGAGTCGGGCTGAGTCGCCTGACGATCTACGTCCGCGATCAGCGGGCGCGCATCGCCGTGCTCGCCCTGGCGGCCGCGTTCACCTCCGGTGTGCAGGTCGGTGGCTGGCTGCTGGTCGGCGACGCGATCGACAACGGCATCCGCGCGCACGACACCTCGCGCCTCGATCTCGACGTCGCCATCTACGTCGGGGTCAACGCCGCTGCCTGGCTGGTCGGCGCCTTCCTGATCATGGGCCTCGCGCAGCTCGGTCAGCTGATCGTGCTGCGACTGCGGGAGCATCTCTTCGGGCACCTCACGACGCTCTCGCTGCGCTACTTCTCGGAGCAGCGCGCGGGCTGGATCATCTCGCGCATCACGAACGACGTGGACGCGCTCTCCGACGTGCTCTCGGAGGGGCTCTCGACGCTCGTCGGCAACGTGCTCACGCTGACGGGCGCGATGATCGCGCTGGCCATCCTCGACTGGCGCCTCGCGCTCGCGACGATGGTGATCCTGCCGCCCACCATCGTTGTCGCGCGCTGGTTCCAGATCCGCTCGCACACGGCCTTCGCCGATGTCCGCACGCGCATCTCGGCGCTCACGGCGCACGTCGCGGAGTCGCTCGCGGGCATGGCCGTGATCCAGTCCTACAACCGCGAGGGCACGTTCCGGAAGCAGTTCCAGGATCTCAACAGCGCCAACCAGCGCTCCAACCAGCACGCCCAGAACCTCTCGTCGCTGTTCTTCCCGGCCATCGAGCTGTTCGGCGTGATCGCGACGGTGGCCGTGCTCGCGCTCGGCTCGCGCCTGTACGAGGACGGCACGCTCACGCTGGGCACGCTGATCGCCTACATCGGGCTGCTCAGCCTGCTCTTCCAGCCGCTGCAGGAGCTCTCGGAGCTGTACGGGCAGGTGCAGTCGGCGGCCGCGGCGATGGAGAAGATCACGACGGTACTGGACGTCAAGACCGACATCGCCAGCCCGGCGGATGCGCGGCGCATCGATCGCGTCGAGGGTCACGTCGCGCTCGAGCACGTCACGTTCGCCTACGGCCGCGATCCGGTGCTCCACGGCATCGACCTCGACATCCCGGCCGGCAGCTGCGTTGCGCTCGTCGGCATGTCGGGCGGCGGCAAGTCGACGCTGGCGCGGCTCGTGGGGCGCTTCTACGATCCGCGCGCAGGGGCCGTGCGCGTGGACGGCAACGACCTGCGCGAGATCGATCTCGTGCACTACCGCCGCCAGCTCGGCGTCGTGCTCCAGGACCCGTTCCTGTTCGCCGGCAGCATCGCCGACAACCTGCGCTTCGCCGCGCCCGCTGCGAGCGACGAGCTCGTCGAGGAGACCGCGCGCGCGATCGGGCTCGACCGGGTGGCCGCGCGCTTCTCGGAGGGGCTCGAGCATGCGGTTCGCGAGGGCGGCTCCGGCCTCTCGGCGGGCGAGCGGCAGCTGATCTCGATCGGCCGCGCCCTGCTCGCAGACCCGCGCATCCTGATCCTCGACGAGGCCACGTCCAACATCGATCGCCCCACCGAGGTGCTGATCGAGAAGGCCCTCGACCGACTGCTGCACGGCCGCACGTCGATCGTGATCGCCCACCGGCTGGCCACCGTGCGCCGTGCCGACGAGATCGTGGTGCTCGACCGCGGCCGGATCGTCGAGCGCGGGAGCGAGGCCGAGCTGATGGCCGCACACGGGCAGTTCGCCGCGCTCGCGCGCGATCTCGCGGCGCCTGCGCCTGCGGTCGTAGACTGATGAGCGCGGTGGCGTCCGGGTACGTGGGCATCCTCTCGTTCGATCTGCACTTCCCGGGCGAACACTCCCTCAAAGGCAAGCGCAAGCATCTCCTGACCCTCAAGAGCCACCTGCAGCAGCGCGCCGGCGCATCCGTGGCCGAGGTCGACCATCACGATGTGTGGCAGCGCGCGCGCCTGACCGTGACGCTCGTGGATCGCGAGGCCGGTGCGCTCGACGAGCGTCTCGACCGCTGCGAGCGCCTGGTCTACGCCTCGGGTGCCGACGTCGGACCCTTCACGCGCCTGGTCGTCACGCCCGAGGACCTGACATGAGCGAGCGCGTGCGTCGCGTCAACGAGCTGATGCGTCAGATCCTGAGCGAGGCGCTGACCGAGATGACCGACCCCGGCCTCGGCTTCGTGACGATCACGAGCGTCGACACCACGCGCGACTTCGAGCACGCGACGGTGTACGTCTCGGTGCTCGGCAACGAGCTCAAGCGCGAGCGCTCGCTGCGTGCGCTGGAGCGCGCCAAGGCGCGCCTGCAGGCGCAGGTGGGCCGCGAGGTGACGCTGCGCCGCACGCCGCGGCTGCGCTTCGTCTACGACGAGACGTTCGACAAGGGACGTCGCATCGAGCAGCTGCTGGCCGAGCACGAGCCCATGCCGGATCCCGTGCCCGAGGAGCCCGAGGGCGAGGCGGGCGAGGCGCCGCGCGAGGACGCGACGTGACGCGCGGCGAGGTGGTCGAGGTGCTCCGCGACGGGGGGCCGGTGTGCCTCTGCGCGCACGCATCGCCCGACGGCGACGCGCTCGGGTCGCTCGTCGGCCTCGGCCTGTCGCTCGCGGCGACCGGTCGCGACGTCGTGCTCTACCAGGACGGGGACGAGCCGTTCCCGCGCGAGCTGGCGTTCCTGCACCTCGACGGCATCCAGCGCCGCGTGCCCGCGGATGCAGCCAGGCGCACGCTGATCGCGCTCGACTGCGGCTCGGCGCTGCGCATCGACCGGCGCGGCGAGGTCGCGGGGCAGTTCGCTCGCGTCGTCAACATCGACCACCACCACGACAACACGCTGTTCGGCACCATCAACCTCGTCGATCCAGAGGCCTCGTGCACCGCGGAGATCGTCGCCGGGCTGCTGGACGAGGCCGGCATCCCGCTGGCCGACGGCGCGCCCCTGGCGCTCTACGTGGGCCTGGTCACCGACACGGGGCGCTTCCAGTACGTCAACACCACGCCGCGGGCGCACCGTCTCGCGGCACGGCTGCTCGAGGAGGGCGTGCAACCGGCGCAGGTGTTCTCGACGCTGTTCGAGTCGCTCCCGCTCGCGCGCCAGCGGCTGCTCGGGCTGGCACTCGGCAGGGCGGAAGTCGCAGCCGGAGGACGCCTCGCCGTGACCTCACTCGCGCGCGAGGACTTCGAGGCGACGGGAGCGGACGACGCCTCGTCCGACGGAGTCGTCGACGCGCTGCGGGCGATCGACGGAGTCGAGCTGGCCGCGCTCCTACGCGAGCCACGCGATCGCACCGGACCCGCGCGCAAGGTCTCGCTGCGCTCCCGCGCCGGCGGCGTCGACTGCTCGGCGATCGCACGCCTGCGAGGCGGCGGCGGCCACCCCGGCGCGGCCGGGTACTCGACCGACGAGACGGTGCCGGAGATCGTCGCGTTCCTGGAGTCGGCGGTCGGCAGGTGAACGCGGCCGTGCTGCTCGTCGACAAGCCCGCCGGGCCGACGTCGTTCGGCTGTGTCGCCCGAGTCCGCGGTGCGCTCGGCGGACGTCGCGTGAAGGTTGGCCACGCGGGCACGCTCGACCCCTTCGCGACCGGGCTGCTCGCACTGCTCGTCGGACGCGCGACACGGCTGGCTCCCTACCTCGTGGGGCTCGACAAGCGCTACCGCACCGTCGTGCAACTCGGCGTGCGCTCCGACACGGGAGATCCGGAGGGCGTGCTCGAGCCCGGTGACGGACCGTTGCCGGCTGCCGCTGCCCTCGCCGCGGCCTGCGCCGGGCTCACCGGGACGATCTCACAGGTGCCGCCGGCCACCTCGGCCATCAAGGTCGGCGGCCAGCGCGCCTACGCGCTCGCACGTGCCGGCCAGGAGGTCGAGATGGTCGCGCGGGAAGTCGTCATCCACGCATTCGACGTCGTGTCGTACGACGAGGCGAGCGGCCGCGCCGTACTGGACATCCACTGTTCCAAGGGCACCTACGTGCGCGCTCTCGCCCGCGATCTCGGCGAGGTGCTGGGCTGCGGCGCCTACTGCGCGGAGCTGCGGCGGCTGGCGATCGGCCATCTCGACGTCGCGCTTGCGGGGTCGCTCGATGCCGTCGCGGCGGATCCGCTGGCGGGCCCGTGGCGGATGCGCTGCAGCGACGCGCTCGCCCACCTGCCGGCACGCGAGCTCGAGCCGACCGAGCGCACGGCGCTGCTGCACGGCCGCGCCATCGCGGCGCGCGGGGAGGAGGGCCCGCTGCGCTGTCTCGCCGAAGGGCGGCTCGTGTGCATCGCCGGGCCGCGCGGCGACGAGCTCCGGCCGCTCGTGGTGGTGGACGAGGAATGAAGATCGTCAACGGCGTGGAGGAGCTCGAGCCGCGCCGGCGCGTGGTCGTGCTGGGCACGTTCGACGGCGTCCACCTGGGACACCGGCGGCTGATCCACGAGGCGATCGAGCGCGCGCGGGAGCTGGATGCGATCACGACGGTCGCCACCTTCGACCCGATGCCGGCCGAGATGCTGCGCCCCGGCCAGGTGCCGCGGCGCCTCTCCGGCATCGAGCGCCGCGCCGAGCTGATCGAGCAGGAGGGCGTCGACGAGCTGCTCATCATCGCGTTCACGCACGAGCTCTCGCTGCTCTCGCCCGAGGCCTTCGCCGAGCAGGTGCTCGTCGCCAGGGCCGGGGCGGTGCACGTGGTCGTCGGCGAGAACTACCGCTTCGGGCATGCGGCCGGCGGCGACGCGGCGACTCTGACCGCGCTCGGGCAGCGGCTGGGGTTCGGCGTCACGGCCGTGAAGCTCGTGACCGCCGACGGCGAGCGCGTCTCGTCGTCCTGGATCCGCGAACTCGTACGCCAGGGCGAGGTCGAGCACGCCGCGCGCCTGCTCGGCCGGGCACCCTGGCTCGACGGCACCGTTGTGCGCGGGTTCGCGCGCGGCCGCGCGCTCGGCGTGCCCACCGCCAACCTGCGCTGGACACCGGGCCGTGTCGTGCCGGCGCCCGGCATCTACGCGGGCTATGGCGTCCTCGGCCCGGGCGACGAGCGCTATCCGGCGGCCATCTCGGTGGGCGGCAACCCGACGTTCAGCGACGTCGAGGGCACCGTCGTGGAGGCGTACCTGATCGGCTTCGAGGGCGATGCCTACGATCGCCCGATGCGCGTCGAGTTCACCCGCTTCCTGCGGCACGAGCTGGCGTTCGAGACGGTCGAGGAGCTCGTCGAGCAGATGTGGCGCGACATCGAGAAGGCACGCGCGCTGGCGGAGGAGTCAGAAGCGGAGCCAATCTGACACTTGAAGTGGCGCCAAAGTGGTGCCATAATGGTGTCAATGGATATCACGCCCTACGCCGAGAACCTCCGACGTGAGCTCGTCGTCGCCGCCGAAGCGGGCGGCGAGGATGCCCGGGCGCTCGCCGAGCGCCTGACGGCCCCCCTCGAGTCGGCTGTCCGTCTGACGCTGCTCGATGCCCTGTCGCACGCCGCCGATGAGATCACGCGGGAGCTGGCGCCGGGCTCGGTCGAGTTGCGACTGCGCGCGGGCGAGCCCGAGTTCGTCGTCACCACGGCGCCTGCCGACGCGCCGGCGAGCGAAGCGCCGCCGGCCGCGAGTGCTGCGGCCGAGCAGGACGAGAGTGCGACCGCTCGCATCAACCTCCGCCTGCCCGAGCACCTCAAGGCCGGCATCGAGCAGGCCGCGGGTCGCGAGCGAATGTCCGTGAACACCTGGCTCGTGCGCACCGCCGCCGCTGCGCTCGCCCAGGACGGCCGTGGACGCCAGAGCGGCGGCCGGATCGGCCAGGCCTACACGGGCTGGGTGCGATGACCGCCTACTTCACCTACCAGGAGGGCACCGACATGCCGACCTACGCAACTCCCGAAGCGATCTCCGCCACGATCGAGCTCGTCGTGGGCGACGTGCGCATCAGCGCCGGCGACCGTGACGCGACGGTCGTCGACGTCCGTCCGAGCGACCCGTCCGCACCCGATGACGTCAAGGCCGCGGAGCTCACGCGCGTCGAGTACGCGAACGAGCAGTTGCTGATCACCGTGCCGAAGCTGCGCTCGTGGCTGAGCAGGAAGGGAGCGTCGGTCGACGTGACGATCGAGCTGCCGGCCGGTTCGCACCTGCATGGCACCGCAAGCCTTGCGGACTTCCGCTGCGAAGGCCGCCTCGGCGACTGTCAGATCAAGACCGGGCTCGGCCGCATCTGGGTCGAGCAGGCCGACACGCTCAACCTGAAGAGCGGTCTCGGCGACATCAGCGTGGAGCATGCGACGGGGCGTGCCGAGGTCACCACCGGGTCGGGCGACGTGCGCCTGCGCGAGCTTGACGGCAGCGCGGTGATCAAGAACTCCAACGGCAACACGTGGATCGGCATCGCCGGCGCCGATGTCCGGCTGAACGCCGCCAACGGCGACATCGACGTGGAGTCGGCGCGCGCCGGCGTCGTCGCCAAGTCTGCCCGCGGCGACGTCCGGGTGGGCGACACCGTGCGTGGCTCGGTGGTGGTCGAGACCAAGATCGGCGACCTCGAAGTGGGCATCCGCGAGGGCACGGCCGCATGGCTCGACGTGAGCTCCGGCGTCGGCCAGGTGCACAACGCGCTCGACAGCGCGGAGGCCCCGGAAGGGTCGGCCGAGACCGTCGAGGTGCGCGCCCGCACGTCGGTCGGCGACATCGTCATCCGGCGCGCCTCGGGCGCGCCTCAGCTGTCCTCGCTCGGCTCCTCACGCTCCGCGAGATAGCGCTCGATCTGCGCCGCGATGTCCTCGCCGCTCGCCAGCAGCGGCGGGGACTCCTCGTCGGCGTCGTCCTCGGCTCGTTCGTCGGCGCGGCTCTCGAGCTCGCGCACGTAGCGGCTGATCTTCTCGTCCTTCGCGACCTCGTGGGAGACGTCGCGCTCGAACGAGACGGCCTCCTGGGAGAGCGAGGTGGTGTCGAGGCTCATGTCGAGCAGCACCGCGAGCCGGGAGAGCAGCGCGAGCGCCGCCTTGGGGTTGGGCGACTGCGCGATGTAGTGCGGGACCGCCGCCCAGAGGCTCGCCGACGCGATGCCGGCCTCCTTGCAGGCGTCGTGCACGACGCCGACGATGCCGGTCGGCCCCTCGTAGGACGAGGGCGCGAGCCCGAGCTGATCGGCCAGATCGCCGTCTGCGGAGCCCGTCACGGGCACCGGCCGCGTGTGCGGCGTGTCGGCCAGGAACCCGCCGAGCGTCACGACCAGCTCGGCGCCGCTCTCGCGCGCCACCTCGACGATGCTGCGCGAATAGTGCTTCCAGCGGTTCTGCGGCTCGATTCCGATCATCACCGCGATGTCGTTGCCGCTCGGCAGCGACGCATAGGCGAAGGAGTTCTCGGGCCAGGCCAGGCGGCGCGTGTCGTCCTCGCCGACCGAGACGATGGGCCGCACCTCCTGGAAGTCGTAGAACTCGTCGGGATCGAGCTCGCAGAATTGCTGCGCGGCCAGCTGCTGGCGCAGGAACAGCGCACTCGTGGTGGCGGCCTCGCCGCCGTCGTTCCAGCCGTAGAACGCGCACACGAGGACGCCCTTGCGCAGCGTGGGCCGCGCGCTCCAGACCAGGGACTCCATGCCTGCAGTGTAGGTGCTCGCAAATGGGTGCCTTGCGCCGCCCGCAACGAGAGCGCCTACACTGCAGTCGTCCCCCGATTGCGGCGGCGCGCTGCCCGGCGCGCAGGCTGCTGCGGGTGGAGAAATCCCACCAAGGGAGAAGACATGACGCTGACCAGCGAGGGCAAGCTCGAGATCGTGCGCAAGTTCGGCCGCGACGAGAAGGACACCGGCTCCGCCGAGGTTCAGATCGCGCTCCTGACGACGCGCATCAACGAGTTGACCGAGCACCTGCGGTTTCACAAGAAGGATCACCACTCGCGACGCGGATTGCTGTCGCTGGTGGGGCGGAGGCGCCGCCTGCTCGATTACCTGGCGCGCACCGATCTCGAGTCCTACCGCAAGCTGATCGCAGAGCTCGGCCTCCGCCGCTGAGCAGACCGGCAAACGCCGGCACGAAGCACGACGGCCCCTGGACGGGGGCCGCGAATCGCCGCGCACGTGCGCGGCAGGGTTTGAGGAAGCAGGAAAGAGAATGAGCGAACTGCAGTTGCACGAGACCACCGTGACGGTCGACATCGGAGGCGAGGAGATCGCCTTCACGACCGGAAAGCTGGCCCGTCAGGCCCACGGTGCAGTCACCGTGCGCAGCGGCGCCACCGTCGTGCTGGCCACGGCCGTCGGGCGCAGCGAGGCGCGTGAGGGAACCGACTTCTTCCCCCTCACCGTCGATATCGAGGAGAAGATGTATGCCGCCGGCAAGATTCCCGGCGGCTTTTTCAAGCGCGAGGGCAAGGCCTCCGAGAAGGCCACGCTGAACGCGCGCATGGTCGACCGGCCGATCCGGCCGCTCTGGCCCAAGGGCTTTCGCAACGAGGTGCAGATCATCGGCACGGTGCTCTCGATCGATGGCGAGCACAGCCATGACACCCTCGCCATCAACGGCGCGTCGGCCGCCCTGACCATCTCGCCGCTGCCGTTCTTCGGCCCGGTCGGCGCGGTGCGCATCGGCCGGATCGACGGCCAGATCGTCGTCAATCCGCTGATGACGCAGATGGACGAGTCCGAGCTCGACCTCATCGTGTGCGGCACGATGGACGCCATCACGATGGTCGAGGCAGGCGCCCGCGAGGTGTCCGAGGACGTCATGTTGCAGGCGTTCGACGCCGCGCACGCGGCGATCAAGACGCTCTGCCAGGCGCAGCTCGACCTGCGCGCCAAGGTCGGCCAGCCCAAGTGGCAGGACGCCGGCGTCGAGTCCGAGGTCGATTCCCGCTACGCGTCGCGTTTCGACACGCTGCTGGGCGAGCACGGCCTCTCCGGCATCGCGCTGGCCGAGGCCGAGGCCACCGTGGCCGAGCTCTCCGGCGTCACCGGCAACGCGACCGAGGCCGACATGGTCCGCCGCGTGCAGGTGCGCGCGGCGATCGCGGCGATCGGCGAGAAGCGCCGCAACGCCGCCGTCAAGTCGGCCGTCGAGGCCCAGTTCCGCGACGCGCTGCGTGAGCTGTCCGACGCCGAGCAGGACTCCAAGGAGCTCAAGTCCGCCAAGCGCTCCGCGCTGTATGCGCGGATCGAGACGGAGCTGCAGCTGCCCTTCCCGTCGCGCGTCGACGGCCGCCTCGACTCGCTCGCGCGCAGCTACGCGCGCAGCGCTGCCGACTCGGTCTACAAGCAGATCGTGCGCGAGAAGATCGCGATCGAGAAGCGCCGGCCCGACGGTCGCGCCGCCGACGAGATCCGCCCGATCGCGACCGAGGTCGGCGTCACCCCGCGCACGCACGGCTCGGGGCTCTTCACCCGCGGCCAGACCCAGGCGCTGACGCTCGTCACGCTGGGCACGGCCAAGGAAGAGCAGCGCATCGACGACCTCTCGCTGGACACGAAGAAGCGCTACATCCACCACTACAACTTCCCGCCCTTCTCGGTCGGGGAGACGGGCTTCATGCGAGGCCCGAAGCGCCGCGACATCGGCCACGGCGCGCTCGCCGAGCGCGCACTGGTGCCGGTCATCCCGGACGCCGAGACGTTCCCGTACACGATGCGCGTGGTCTCGGAGATCCTCGAGTCCAACGGCTCGTCGTCGATGGCGTCCGTGTGCGGCTCGACGATGGCGCTGATGGACGCGGGCGTGCCGATCACCTCCCCGGTGGCCGGCATCGCGATGGGCCTGATCAAGGAGGGCGACAACTCCATCGTGCTGACCGACATCCAGGGCGCCGAGGATCACCTCGGCGACATGGACTTCAAGGTCGCGGGCACGAAGGACGGCATCACCGCCCTGCAGATGGACATCAAGATCACGGGCGTCTCCGCCGACCTGCTGCGGCAGGCCCTGGCGCAGGCGCGCGAGGCTCGGCTGTCGATCCTCGAGAGCATGGCGAAGGCCATCTCCGAGCCGCGCACGGAGCTCTCGCCGTACGCACCGCAGGTCGTCACCGTGAAGATCGACTCCGACCAGATCGGCCTCATCATCGGCAAGGGCGGCGAGACGATCCGCGGCCTCGAGGAGGAGTTCGACTGCAAGATCGACATCGAGGAGGACGGCTTCGTCCGCATCTACGCCTCGAGCGCGGCGATGGGCGAGGGCTGCCGGCAGCGCATCGAGGAGATGACGCGGCCGATCTCCGTCGGCACCGTCTACCGCGACCGCAAGGTCGTCAAGACGGCCGAGTTCGGCGCCTTCGTCGAGCTCCGCAAGGGCACCGACGGCCTCCTGCACGCCTCGCGGATCTCGCCCGGGGTGCGCGTGGACTCCGTCGACCAGGTGCTCACCCGCGGCGACATCGTCACGGTCGAGGTGACCGAGGTCGACACCGAGCGCGGCCGCGTCGGCCTCAAGCTCGTCTCCAAGACGGAGAACGGCGCCGAGGTCTCGGCCGAGGCGATCGGCGTGCGCTACAAGGAGCAGTTCCCGAACGCCGGCCAGGGCGGCGGCCAGCGCCCGCCGCGCGACGGCGACCGCTCGGGCAGCCGGGAGCCGAGCGGCCAGCGCCGCCGGCGCAGCGGCGGCGGTCACGGCCGCTCCGAGTAGGGCACTGAAGGACGTACATGCGGCGGGGCTGGCCGTCACCCTCTCGGGTGACGAGTCGGCCCCGCCGCTCGTGCTCCTGCACGGTCTCGCCGAGCGCCGTCAGGTGTTCTCGAGGCTGCTGCCGCTGCTCGTTCCGCGCCTGCGCGTCGCGGCGATCGACCTGCCCGGCTTCGGCGCATCGCCGCCGTTGCCCGGCGGCGGGTTCGACCTCGGCGTCGTGTGCGAGCGCGTCGCGGCGGCGATCGCGGAGCTCGGGCTCGAGCGACCCGCCATGCTCGGCCACTCGCTCGGCGGTGGCGTCACGGTGCGCTACGCAGCGGAGCGGCCGGGCACGTTGCGGGCACTCGCCCTGATCGCCCCCGCCGGCCTGATCGCGAGCGGTGCAGTCCGCCCCTCGTGGCGGCATCCGCGCCTGCACGCGCTGGGCCGCGTCGCCCTGCGCGCGGCCATCCCGCTGATCGCCTCGCGCCGGGGGCTGCGCGAGCGGGCCTTCGCCCGCGTCGTCGGCGATCCGTCGTCGCTCGACGCGGAGCTTGCGCGCGAGCTGCTGATGGGCGCCGCGGAGGGCCGTTCGACGCCTGCCGCCGGCATCGAGATCGTCTACGCCGGCCTGCGCGACCGGCTCGACGCCCTCACGCTCCCGGCGCTCGTGGTCTGGGGAGCGCGCGACCACGTGGTCTCGCCACGCTACGCCGAGCCGCTGCGGGACGCGCTGCCCGACGGCCGCCTGCTGCTGCTGCCGGAGGCCGGGCACGTGCCGATGTGCGAGCAGCCGGCCGAGGTCGCAGCGGCGGTGCTCGGCCTCTTCGCGTCTGGAGGTGACCGGAACCCGCTTGTCTAAGCTGGCCCGATGAAGGCGTTCGGCGTCGTGGTCGTTCTGGAGGCACTCTTCCTCGGCCTCATCCTGGCGCTCTACCTCAACAGGGAGAGCTCGCCCACGACCTTTCCGGCGGTCGTCGCCGTGCAGGCGCCCGCGCCGTCCGCGTCGTCGGTCGCGGTCAGCTTCCCGGCGCCGATCGTGGGCAGGACGAAGCACGTCGCCCTCACCAGCAGAGGCGGGCAGGCGACCGCGGTTCAGCCGTAGACGATCACGGCGCGACCGCCGCGCCGGGCACGCATGTCGTCGAACGCGCTGTTGACCTCGTCCAGGGCGACGCGCCGCGTGATCAGGCGGTCGATCGGGAGCTTGCCGGCCTCGAACAACGCTGCGATGCGCGGGAAGTCGATCGGCGCGACCGAGGAGCCGTAGTTCGAGCCCAGCACGCTGTGACCGAACTCGGCCATGCCGAAGCCGGAGAAGCTGACGCGCACGTCCTCGGGCGTCATGCCGACCATCACGGCGACGCCGCCGAGACAGATCAGGTCGGGCATCAACTCGATCGTTCGCTGCAGGCCGATGGCCTCGAAGGCGTAGTCGGCGCCGCCCGGGACGATGGCCTTTACGGCCGCGGCCACGTCCCCGTCTCCTCGCACGGCATGCGTCGCGCCGACGTCGCGCGCCTGCTCGAGCTTGGCGTCCTCGACGTCGACGGCGATGATCGGGTGCGCGCCGGCGAGGGCCGCGCCCATCACGACCGAGAGGCCGACGCCGCCGCAGCCGATCACGACGACGGAGGCGCCCGGCTCGACGCGCGCCGTGTTCGTGACCGCGCCGACGCCGGTCGTCACGGAGCAGCCGATCAGGCAGGCGATCTCGAACGGGACGCTCGCGGGGATCGGCACGACGGCGGTGGCCGGCACGACGGCGGCCTCGGCGAACGTTCCGACGGAGAGGTACTGGTAGACCTCGCTGCCGTCATCGCGGCGGAATCGCAGCGTGCCGTCGTCGAGCGTGCTGTCGTTGATGCGCGTCTCGCTGCAGGCCCACGAGCGGCCGCGCACGCACGCGCGGCAGAGGCCGCAGGCGTAGCGCCAGGAGAGCACTGCGGTGTCGCCCACCGCGAGGCCGGTGACGCCCGGCCCGAGCGCCTCGACGGTGCCCGCGCCCTCGTGGCCGAGGACGAGCGGCAGCGGCACCGTCCACTCGCCGTCGACGGCGTGCAGGTCGGAGTGGCACACGCCGCTCGCGCCGTAGCGGACGCGCACTTCGCCAGGCCCGGGCTCCGCGAGCTCGAGCGTCTCGATCGCCAGCGGCGAGTGGGGCGCATGCAGGACGGCGGCACTCAGGGACGTCATATCGGCGGCAGCATCTCACGTACGCTCAAGGCCGTGCACGAGCAGACGACACTCCCCGGCGGTCTCCGCGTCATCTCCGAGGCGATCGAGTCGGTGCGCTCGGTGGCGGTCGGCGTCTTCGTCGGCGTGGGCGCCCGCGACGAGCGGCCCCCGGAGGCCGGCGTCACGCACCTGATCGAGCACCTCCTGTTCAAGGGCGGCGAGCGCTTCGACCAGGTCGAGATCGCCCGCGTGTCCGATCGCCTGGGCTCCGAGCTGAACGCCTACACGACGCGCGAGTCGACGGTCGTGCACGTGCGCGTGCTGGACGAGCACCTGCCGCTGGCGCTCGACGTCATGTGCGACATGGCCGCGCGCCCGCGCTTCGAGGCCGATGCGCTCGAGTCCGAGCGGGAAGTCGTGCTCGAGGAGATCGCCATGATCGAGGACGACCCGTCCGACCTCGTGCACGACCTGGCGGCGCGCGGCGTCTTCGGCGACCACGAGCTCGGCCGGCCCGTGATCGGCACCGCAAGCACGGTGCGCGGGCTCACGAACAGCGACATCGCGGCCTATCACGCCAAGCGCTACGGCGCCCCGAACGTCGTCGTCGCAGCCGCGGGCAACGTCGAGCACGAGGCATTTCGGGCGCTCGTCGCCGAGCGCCTGCAGCTCGGACCCGCCGAGCGGGCTGCGCGCTCGACGCCCGTCGTGGCCGGTGGCCGGCAACTGTTCCTCGCGCGCGACACCGAGCAGTACCACGTCTGCCTGTCGGCGCCCGGGCTGCCCCGCGACGACGATCGCCGGTTCGCGCTCGCGCTGCTCGACCACGTGCTCGGGGGCGCGGCCTCCTCGAGGCTCGTGCAGGAGGTACGCGAACAGCGGGGCATGGCCTACAGCGTCTACAGCTACGTCGCGAGCTACGACGACAGCGGACAGATCGGCATCTATGTCGGCACGCGCGCCGAGAACGTCGCGGAGTGTGTCGAGATCGCGCGCGCGCAGATGGCCGACTTCGCCGCCGGCGGTCTCACGGCCGACGAGCTCGAGCGAGCCAAGGAGAGCGTCAAGGGGCGCATGCTGCTCGCTCTCGAGTCGACGTCGTCGCGCATGTCGCGGCTCGGCCGCGCCGTCCTCAGCGGCAGCGAGATTCTCTCGCTCGACGAGGTCGCCGCGCGCGTCGATGCGGTCAGTCACGAGGACGTCACTGCGATCGCGGCCGACCTGCTCGCGCCGGAGCGCTTCTCGATCGCGGGCATCGGCCCCGACCACGATCGCTTCTCCACCGCCGTGGGCGGCGAGGTGGCGCTGCTCGAGGCGGTCGCGTGACCCGCGTGATCGTGGCCGGTGCGACCGGCCGCACGGGTGCGCCCGTGACCGCCGGCATCGTGGCGTCCGAGGATCTCGACCTCGCAGCGCGTGTTGCGCCGAGCCTCGCGGGCGCAGGTCCCGGTCGCTACGGCTCGGTGGCAGAGGCGCTCGCCGATGTGCCGGCCGACGTGTTCGTCGACTTCACCCGGCCGGAGCTCGGCGAGGAGCACGCGGTGGCGGCGCTGGCGAGCGGCATGGCCGTCGTGCTCGGGACGACGGGCCTCGACGCCGAGGCCCGCGAGCGCCTCGACGCGGCCGCGCATGCCGCCGAGCTGCCCGCGTTCTACGCGCCGAACTTCTCGCTGGGTGCCGTGCTCGCGATGCAGTTCGCCGAGCAGGCAGCGGCGCTGTTCCCGCACGTCGAGATCGTGGAGCTGCACTCCCACCACAAGCTCGACGCGCCCTCGGGCACCGCGGAGGCCACCGCCGAGCGCATCCGCGCCGTGACCGGGCACGACGTGCCGATCCACTCCGTGCGGCTGCCCGGCCTGATCGCGCATCAGGAGACGTTGCTCGGGGCCGAGGGCCAGCTGCTCACGATTCGCCACGACGCGACCGCGCGCGAGGCCTTCGTGCCGGGCGTCTTGCTGGCGGTGCGCCGCGTGAACGAGCTGCCGCCGGGCCTCACGGTCGGGCTGGAGACGTTCCTCGCAGGCTGACCCCGGCTATGATCGCAGCGTGAATCCAATGCAGCGACAGCGCCCCGAGCCGCCCGCCGGGCGCATCTGCACCGCAATGGCCACGCCCTTCGGTGCCGACGGCTCGCTCGACCTCGACGCCTCGCGCACCCTCGCCCGGCACCTCGTGGAGCACGGCTCCGAGGGCCTGGTGCTCGCAGGCACCACCGGCGAGGGCCCGACGCTGACCGACGACGAGAAGCTCGCCCTGTTCGAGGCCGTGCTCGACGAGGTCGGATCGGATGCCCGCGTGATCGCGAACACGGGCAGCTACGACACGCGGCATTCCGTGCACCTGACGCGGGATGCGCGCCGGCTCGGCGTGCACGGGTTCCTGGCCGTCACGCCCTACTACAACAAGCCACCGGCCGAGGGCCTGGCGCGCCATTTCGCAGCGATCGCGGCGGCCGCCGACGGTCTCCCCGTGATCATCTACAACATCCCGCAGCGCGTGATCCTCAACCTCGAGCCCGCGCTGATCGCGCGCCTGGCGCGCGAGAGCGCGAACGTGGTCGCGGTCAAGCAGGCGACCACCGATCTCGACCAGGCGCGTGCCATCCTGGATGCCGGGCTCGTGCTCTACGCCGGCAACGACGACTTGCTCGCGCCGTTCCTCGAGCTCGGCGGGTCGGGCGGCATCTGCGTCGCGTCGCACCTCGTCGGCTCCGACATGCTGCGCATGTGCGACCTCGCCGAGGCCGGCGACTTCGACGCGGTGCACGAGCTCGACCGCGAGCTGAGCCCTGTCTACGAGGCGCTCTCCATCACGACGAATCCCATCCCGCTCAAGGCGGCGCTCGAGCTGATCGGGCTCCGCGCGGGCGCGCCCCGGCTGCCCCTGGTCGAGGCGACCGACGAGCAACGCGCCGTGCTGCGCTCCGCCCTTGCGGCGAGAGGCCTGACGGCCGCCGCGTGAGCGACGTCGTACGCATCATCCCGCTCGGGGGCCTGGGCCAGATCGGCAACAACCTGTGCGTCATCGAACAGGGCGAGCGCCGCATCCTGATCGACTGCGGCCTCTCGTTCCCGCGTGACGAGATGCCCGGCGTCGACCTCGTCCTGCCCGACTTCGCCTACCTGCGCGACGCGCCGGGCGGCATCGACGCGGTCGTCCTCACGCACGGCCACGAGGACCACATCGGCGCCCTTCCGTACGTGATGCGCGAGATCGGCGTGCGCGAGGTCTGGGGCACGCGCCTGACGCTCGGCATGGTGAAGTCGAAGCTGGACGAGCACGGGCTGCTGCGCGACGCCGAGTTCATCGAGATCGACAGCGAGGGCGATCCGGTGGCCTGCGGGCCGTTCGCCGCGGAGTTCGCGCGTGTCACGCACTCGGTGCCCGATGCCGTCGCGGTCGCGCTGCACACCACCGAGGGCACGATCCTGCACACCGGCGACTACAAGATCGACCACACGCCCATCGACGGCCGGGCGACCGACCTCGCCAAGCTCGCGCGGCTCGGGTCCGACGGCGTCGACCTGATGCTGGCCGACTCCACCAACGCCGAGCGCCCGGGCATCACGCAGTCGGAGCAGCTCGTCGCCGCGGCTCTCAAGCGCATCATCCGCGACGCTCCCGGCCGCGTCATCGTGACGAGCTTCTCGTCGCACATCCACCGCTTGCAGGGCGTCATCGACGCTTCCGAGGCGTGCGGCCGCAAGGTCGCGGTCGTGGGTCGCTCCATGATCAAGAACCTCAACATCGCGCGCAACCTGGGCTACGCCGACGTCGAGGAGGGCACGCTGGTCAAGCCATCCGACCTCGACGAGCTGCGGGACGACGAGGTCACCGTCCTCTGCACCGGCTCCCAGGGCGAGCCGATGTCGGCGCTCACGCGCATGGCCTACAGCGACCACCGCCAGGTGCAGATCCGGCAGGGCGACACCGTCATCATGTCGGCCAAGCCGGTGCCCGGGAACGAGCTTGCGGTGCACGACACGATGAACGCGCTCTGCCGCCGCGGAGCGCGCGTGCTGCACCAGGACAACGAGGCGGTGCACGTCTCGGGCCACGGCTCGGCCGAGGAGCTCAAGATGATGCTCGCGCTCGTACACCCCAAGGCGTTCATGCCCGTGCACGGCGAGCTGCGCATGCTGGCCGCCCACGCGGCGCTGGCCGAGTCCGTCGGAGTGCCGACCGGGCGCATCTACGTCTGCGACAACGGCGACGTGCTGGTGCTCGAGCGTGGCTCGGTGCGGCGCGAGGGCATGGTCGAGGCCGGCGTCGTGTTCGTCGACGGCCTCGGAATCGGCGATCCCAAGGACGCCGTGCTGCGCGACCGCCGCCAGCTCTCGGCGGACGGGACGCTGATCGTCGTGTGCCAGCTGCACCGCGGCCCCTCGCGCGTGGAGCCCGAGGTCATCGCACGCGGCTTCGCCCCGGAGGGCGCCGACGCCGCCGACGAGCTGCTCGACGAGGTGCGCGCGCACGCGAGCACGATCCTCGACCGCCTCGACGCCGACGGCGTGCGCGAGCACAAGCTGCTGCAGAGCCACCTGCACGACGAGCTCGCCGAGCTCGTCTGGAACCGCGCGCGTAAGCGCCCGCTCGTGCTGCCTGTCGTCGTCGACGTCTAGCCCGGGGCGGGTCTTCGCGTGGCTGAGGTCCTGACCATCGGAGCCTACGGCTGGGACGCCGAGACGTTCTTCGACGCGCTGGTGCGCGAGCGGGTCGGCGTGTTCTGCGATCTGCGCCGCCGCCGGGGGGTCCGGGGGCCCGAGTACGCGTTCGCCAACAGCGCCCGCCTCCAGCAGCGGCTCGAGGAGCTCGGCATCGCCTACCGGCATCGGCTCGACCTGGCGCCGAGCACCGCGATCCGTCAGGCGCAGTACGGGGTCGACGAGTCCATGGGCGTCGGGAAACGCAACCGGTCACAGCTCTCGCCCGCGTTCGAGGAGGCCTATGCCGCGGAGTGCCTCAGCGGCTTCGACGCCGCGGGATTTCTCGCCGAGCTGGGCCGCGCCGGGCCGATCTGCCTGTTCTGCGTCGAGCGCGACGCGCCGGCATGTCACCGCTCGCTCGTCGCCGCGCGGTTGGCGCTCCAGGGTGCGACGGTCACGGATCTCCTGCCCTGAGAAGCGCCACCGGCGTTTAGGCGTCGCGCCCCTGGAGACAGTGAAGAGAATGTTCGAGGGCTTCGCTCTGGATGAGATCGACGTGGGCGAGGCCGTCTTGCGTGTGCGCCACGGAGGCTCCGGGCCGCCGGTGCTGCTTCTGCACGGCCACCCGCGCACGCACACGACGTGGCACCTGGTGACGCCGTTCCTGTCGGCTGCCCACACGGTCGTCTGCCCCGATCTGCGCGGCTACGGCAAATCGTCGAAGCCGCTGACGACCGACGATCACGAGCCCTATTCGAAACGGGCGATGGCGCGCGACTGCGTCGCGCTGATGCGCGAGCTCGGCCACTCCCGCTTCGCGGTCGTGGGACACGACCGCGGCGGCTACGTGGCAATGCGGCTCGCGCTGGACGAGCCCGAGGCGGTGACCGCGCTGGCCGTGCTGGACATCGTCCCGATCGGCGAGGCGCTCGCGCGCTGCAATGCCGAGTTCGCCGAGCGCTGGTACCACTGGTTCTTCCTCGCCCAGCCCGCGCCTCGCCCGGAGCGCGCGATCTCCGTCCATCCCGACGCCTGGTACGGCGGGTTGCCGGAGCGGATGGGAGTCGCCAACTGGGACGATCGCCGCCAGGCCATCCACGACCCCGACACGGTGCACGCCATGTGCGAGGACTACCGGGCCGGGCTCGGTCTCGATCGCGCCGCCGACGATGCCGACCGGGCTGCGGGGCGCACGATCGGCTGTCCGACGCTCGTGCTCTGGGCAGAGGGCGATGATCTGCCCGGCCTCTATGGAGACGTGCTCGAGGTCTGGCGCCCCTGGGCACCGGAGTTGCACGGTCACGCGATGGCGTGCGGCCACCACATGGCCGAGGAGATCCCCAAGGAGCTCGCCGCGGAGCTGCGCGCGTTCCTCGTGTTCGCCTCGTAGCGGTGATGAGCACCCGGGGTCTGACCCCGGGTGCTCGCTCGTTCGCGTCGTCGCCGAGCACCCAGGGTCTGACCCCGGGTGCTCGCTCGTGTTCGCGTCCTCGCCGGTGCTCAGTGGGTCAGTGCCGCGCGGGTCGCGCCTCGCGCCCGCTGCGCCGCAGTGCGATGCCGCTGAGCGCCTCCTGGATGACGCGTTGGCCGGCCATCGCGGTGATCTCCGCCACGTCGTAGGGCGGCGAGACCTCCACCAGGTCGAGGCCGCAGAGGTCGAGCTCGCAGGCGATGCGCCGTACGGCCCCGAGCAGCTCGCGGGAGCTGAGCCCGCCCGGTTCCGGCGTGCCCGTGCCGGGCGCGTAGGCGGGGTCCATGGAGTCGACGTCGACCGTCAGGTAGGTGCGGGGAGCGCGCTCGCGCGCGTGCGAGATGGCGTCGTCGAGCACCGGGCGAAGTCCGCGCTCGTCGATCTCGCCCATCGTGTGCCAGCGGAAGCCCTGCCCGCGCATGCGGTCGAAGTCGGCCGGGAACGGCCAGTGGCCCCGCAACCCGATCTGCGTGATGTTGCCGCCGAGCAGGGCGCCCTCGGCGACCGCGCGCGAGAACGGTTGTCCGTGATCGGGGAGCTGCCCCTCGAACTCGACCTCGCCCGTGTCGGCGTGCGTGTCGAAGTGGATGACGCTGAAGCCGTCGGCGCCGTGGTGGGCGGCGAGCGCCCGCAGGACCGGCAGCGTGATCGAGTGGTCGCCGCCGATCACGGCCGGGATCGCGCCGGCCGCGAGGATCTCACCGACTCGCGCCTGGATCGACGCGTGCGCGGCGAGCACGTCGCTCGCCGGCGCGTCGGCGTCGCCGTAGTCGACGACCGTCAGCTCGGCGTACGGATCGATGCCGAGCTCCATGCTCGGCCGCTCGTCCACGCCGTCGTGCTCCGCCAGGCGCACGGCGCGCGGACCGAAGCGCGTGCCGGGCCGATAGGTCACGGCGAGGTCGAACGGCGCGCCGAGCACCGCCACGTCGACGCCCGCAAGATCCTCGGGCGTGAGCGCGACGGGCTGGCGGGCGAACGTCAGCGAGACGCCGGAGAAGCCGCGATCGGTCGTACGCGCAGGCTGAATCGGAGGCATCCGCGCATCATGCCGGGTCGAGCCGTGAACGTCAGGCGGTCGCTGCGGCGAGCCGCTCGAGCGCCTGGGCGCTGAGCACGAGCTTGTCGATCTTGCCTGCGGTCGAGCGCGGCAGCTCGTCGCGGATCTCGATGCGCTGCGGGACCATGTAGTCCTCGAGCTTGGCCGCACAGGCCCGCTTGAGCATCCGCTCGTCGAGCTCGGCGTCCTCGAAGACCGACACGTAGGCGTGGATGGCAGAGCCGAGCAGCGCATCGGGCACGCCGATCACGGCCGCGTCGCGCACGCCCGGCACGGCGTAGAGGACTTCCTCGACCTCGCGCGGCGCGACCTTCTCGCCCCGCGACTTGATCATGTCGTCCTTGCGCCCGACGAAGTAGAGGTGCCCCTCGGCGTCGCGCTTGAAGAGGTCGCCGGTCATCAGCTCGCGTTCCCACGCCCAGCGGCCGGGCCGCAGGCGCTTCGCGGTCGCGTCCTTGTCGTTCCAGTAGCCCTGCATGACGTGCGGCCCGCGCACGATCAGCTCGCCCACCTCGCCCGGGGCGCACACGTTGCCGTCGCCGTCCTCGACCCAGACCTCCGTGCCGGGGATCGGGATGCCGACCGAGGCCGGCTTGACGTCGATCAGGTGCGGCGGTAGGTACGAGACGCGCTTGCACTCGGTGAGGCCGTACATCGAGTAGATGCGGGCGGCGGGGAACGTCTCGCGCAGGCCGGCGATCGTCGTCACCGAGAGCGCGGCCCCCGTGTTGGAGAGATAGCGGAGCGCGGGCAGCTCGCGGTCGCCGAGGCCGCGCAGGCCGAGCAGCACGCCGAACAGCGTCGGCACACCCGGCAGGCCGGTGACGCCTTCGCTCTCGAGCAGGCCCACGACGCGGCCGGGGAACGCGAAGCCCTTCTCGAGCACGAGCGTCCCGCCGACGAGCACCGTCAGCAGCAACTGGTAGAGGCCGTAGTCGAAGGAGAGCGGCAGGCAGAGGAGCACGACCTCGTCGTGCTGCATCTCGAGGTACTCGGCCAGCGAGGCCGCGGCGAACGTCATGTTCTGGTGCGTGAGCGTGACGCCCTTCGGCTTGCCGGTCGAGCCGGACGTGTAGATCAAGGCTGCGAGGTCGATCGCGGTCGCGCGGAGCGAGCGCGGCGCCTCGTGCGCCGCGAGCTGGGCGAACGGGATGTCGCCCGCCTCGCCCTCGCCGACGCAGACGACGGTGCGGAGGCTCGGCGCCAGGGCGGCGGCAGCTCCCACGACGCCGCGGTGGGCGGTCTCGCAGATGATCCCCGCGGCGCCGGCATCGGCCAGCACCTGACCGAGCTTCTCGGCCTTCATCGTCGGGTTGAGCGGCGAGAAGGCCGCGCCGGCGCGCAGCACGCCGTAGATCGAGGCAGCGCCCTCGACCGTGTTCGGGAGGAACACTCCCACGCGGTCGCCGCGCTCGATGCCCGAGGCGATCAGGCCGCCGGCGATGCCGTCGGCGAGGCGGTCGAGCTCGTCGTAGCTGACGCGCCGATCGCCCGCGACGATCGCGGTCTTGGCGGGCGTACGCGCGGCGGACGCGCGCAGATGGTCGTCGAGCGTGCGGACCGCCATCGCTAGACCGCCGCGGTGCGCTTGCTGGAGACGAAGCGCACCAGCCCCGCGAGCGAGCCGAAGTTGTCCTCCGTGATCTCGGCGTCCTCGACCGTGATCCCGTATCGCTCCTCAACCTCGCCCACAAGCTCGACCACACCTGTCGAGTCGATCACGCCGAGCTCGAGGAACCGATCCTCGTCGGTGAGCTCGAGATCGGGCTGGAGGTACAGGAAATTCTCGTTGATGTAGTCGTACAGCTCGTCGCGAACGCTCACTCTTGCTCCTCATATTCAGGCGCTCCGGACCCCCTCGGTCCGCCGCCTCACCATGGTGGGCGACGCCGATGCCCATGCCACCCCCCGGATGGGTTAGGCGGCGCTACCCACCCGTACGGGTAGTCCCAAGTGCAGCCGCACGCGCGGCTCCTCGCGCTCCTCGGCGAAGCGCTGGGCGCTGCCGACGAACGTCTCGTGCCAGACCTGTGTCGAGAGCACGCCCATCAGGGCCATGTTCTCGCGGAAGCCCGTCGCGCGGCCGGCGCGGCAGCGCCGCACCAGCCCGGCCACGGCGCGCTCGTCGTAGATGCCGACCGAGCGCACGGCCTCGGCCGAGAGACGCTCGGTGACCCATTCGGGCTCGTTGGCGAAGAACGCGGCGGCCTCGGGCGCGCGATAGGGCTGCTTGGGCCGCTGCGCCACGATGGGCGGCACGACCTCGGCTGCCACCCGGCGCACGGCGATCTTCTCGTGCAGCCCGGCCAGCTTGTCCTGCGGGCGCGTTGCGACGGAGTTCGCGAAGACGCGATGGTCGAGGAACGGGAAGCGCCCCTCGATCCCGTGCGCCATGCCCACGCGGTCGGCCTGGGCCGCGAGCAGGTGGTTGCCCAGCAGCGTCGTCAGCTCGAGGTAGGCCGCGCGCTCGAGCACGCTCATGCGGCCGAACTCCTCGGGCAGGTCGTCCCGCAGGCGCTCGAGCGGATCGACTCCCGCCAGCGCAGCGCGCGTGTCGCCCGAGTAGAGCGACTTGACGCCGGAGGTCGCGGCAAAGCGCGTCTGGTGCGAGAACAGCGGATCCTCTGCCGGGCCCGCGTCCAGGAAGAAGCGCCTCCAGGACTCACCGCGCCGCCCGCCGGTCGCGGCGAAGTACGGGTACATGCGATCGAACAGCGACGCGCGCCAGGCAGCGTCGGGGTCGCGCGCGCAGAACGCGCGCACCTTGGCTTCCTTGAAGAGGTCGTAGCCCCAGTACAGCTCGTCGGCGCCCTCGCCCGTCGCCACTACCGTGATGCCCTGCTCGCGCGTCGACTGCGCCAGCAGGTAGAGGGGCACGCCGGCCGATCGGATGACCGGCGTCTCGAGGTGGCGCATGACGTCCTGGAACGCGTCGGTGATCTCCTCGGGCCCGATCTCGATCACGTGGTGCCGGGTGCCGAGCTCCTCGGCGACCTGGCGCTGGAAGGCCGACTCGTCGAAGAGCGGATCGCGGAACGCGAGCGAGAACGTGCGCAGCTGATGGTCGGTCTGCTCGACGGCGAGCGCCGTCGTCAGGCTCGAGTCGAGGCCGCCGGACAGGTAGCAGCCGACGGGCACGTCGGCGCGCAGGCGCAGGCGCACGGAGTCGCGCAGCAGCTCGCCCAGCTCCTCGGCCGGGGGCGCAGGCGCGTCGGTCGCGTAGCGCGGCTCCCACCAGGGGCGCTCCTCGACGATCTCGCCGTCGCGCCAGACGAGCAGATGGCCGGGCGGCAGCAGGCGGATGCCCTTGAACGCACAGCGCGGCGGGCGCGCGGCCCAGAACGTGAAGACCTCGTCGATGCCCTCGAGGTCGGGCTCGGCCTCGACCAGGCCCGAGGCGAGGATGCCCTTGACCTCGCTCGAGAAGACGATGCCGCCGTCGGGCAGCTGCGCGTAGTGCAGCGGGCGCACGCCGAAGCGGTCGCGCATCAGCGTGAGCGTGCGCGTCTCGCGGTCGAGATGGGCGATGCCCCACTGCCCGTTGCAGCGGTGCAGGGCCTCGGGGCCGTCGCGGTCGAGCAGCCGCAGCAGGATCTCGGTGTCGCTGGTCGTGCGGAAGCGCTCGCCCTGCGCCTCGAGCTCGCGGCGCAGCTCGTAGTGGTTGAAGACCTCGCCGTTGTAGACCATCACGGTGTCGCGGTGGGCGCCCTGCATGGGCTGCCAGCCCGACGGGATGTCGAAGATCGCGAGCCGGGTGGAGACGAGCCCGGCGCCGCCGCCGGACGCGATGCCATAGCCGTCGGGGCCGCGATGCCGGATCGCGCCCGCCATGCGGCGGAGCGTCGGCTCGTCGACGGCGCGCGCCGTGTCGGCGTGCAGGATGCCCGCGATGCCGCACACGTCAGCGGCCGGCGGGGTGGTTCGAGCCGTCGATGTCGATGATGCGTGCGCTCGAGTGCAGGTACGACGTGGCCTTGCGCACGCGCACGACCTCGTCATACGCGCTTGCGACGCCCTCGGCGTCCATGCCCACGAGCGGCGCGAGATCGGCCGGCGCGATGCCCTCCTCGACGCCGTGCACGAGCAGGTCCATCTTGTCGTAGGGATGCCCGAAGTAGAACTCCTCCTGCGTCTGCGGCAGGCTGAAGGTCTCGGTCGTCGGGTCGCGCTCGGCGATCGCCGCCGGCAGGCCGAGGTGCCGCGCGAGCGCGTACACCTGCGTCTTGTAGAGACGCGCGATGGGCTTGAGGTCGGCGAGCCCGTCGCCGCCCTTGACGAAGAACCCCTGGTCGTACTCGAGCCGGTTGGGCGTGCCGATCACGGCATAACCGAGCGCGTCGGCCCAGGTGTACTCGATCAGCTTGCGCACGCGCTGCTTCATGTTCGTCGCGGCGATCAGCTTGCGGTAGGTCGCGGCCGGAATGCGCTGCTCCTCGCGCGAGCCGTCGGGCTTCTCGATCACGAGCGCGAAGACGACCACGCCGCCGGGCGCCGAGCGCACGACCTTGTGCTTCCAGTGCGACTCGTAGGCCGGGAAGACCTCGCGGATCGCCTCGTCGCGGCGCCGGTAGCAGCCGAGCCCCTCGAGCGCGGCCGAGATCGACTCCTCCCGCTGGGGCGCCCCGAGGCTCTCGGCCAGCTCGAGGCCGAGGTCGGACGCGCCCTGGCCGATGTCGCGCTCGGGCATGCGCAGCAGCAGGACGTGCTTCGGGCCGAATGCGCGCACCGCGAGCGCCGCGCAGACGCCGGAGTCGACGCCTCCGGAGACGCCCAGCACGGCGCCGCGCCGGCCGAGCTCGCGCACGGCGTCGCGGATGCCCGTGGCGAGAGCGTTGGTCGTGGCCTCGAGATCGAGGGCGAGCGGGTCTGTCGCAGTCGGTGCGTTCACAACAGCCACCCTACCCGTGCCAACCTGCCCCGGCACCCTGCGCCCGGGCAGGTGCCGGCGGGGTAGACCTATCCGTTCGGACGGGGAGACGCAACGCCCGGGGTCTGGCCCTTGACGTTGCATCACGCACCGCGTTGCTGCGCAGGAATCGCCCGTTTCGCGTCGAAGCCGCCAGACGATGGCATCCCGCCGCAAGACCGCGACGGCGCGGCGAGCGCCCGCCCGGAGTTCTCGCCCTGCCCGCAAGCGGGCTGCTCCTGCGCGCCGCGCGCGGGCGCGCGAGCCGCTCCTCGCACCGCACCAGTACCGCGATCTCGCCGGCCTCGCGCTCTGCGCGCTGGCCGCGTTCTCCGCCCTCGTCGTCTGGGCCGGAGCGGGTGGCGGCAGCCTCGGTGGGGCGCTGCGCAGCGGCCTCGAGCTGACCGCCGGCCGCGCCGTGGCGCTCGCGCCGCTCGTGCTCGCCGCGCTCGGTGCGAGCCTGCTCGTGCACGCCGACGCCCGCCGCCTGCGGCCGTTCCGCGTCGGCGGCGTCCTGTTCGCGCTCGGCATGCTCTCGCTGCTCGGCTCGGCCGACCTCGACCGCGACGCGCTGCGTCACGGCGGCGGCTACGCCGGCAACGGCATGCACGCCGCCGTTGCCTCCGTCGCCGGCGAGCCCGGCGCCATCGTGCTCTCGGTGTTCGCGCTGGTCGCCGGCCTGCTCCTGCTCTCCGGCGCCTCGGCGCACGTCCTGCTCGGCAACAGCGCGAAGGCGGCGCGCAGCTCGGCGCGGGGCGTCGTGCGCGTCGCTGCCACCGTGCGCAGCGTTCCGCTGCCCGCCGACTTTCCCACCGCCGTGCGCCCGCGACGCACCAGGACGACGCCTCCGGCGCCGCCGCTCGACGTCGAGCAGAGCTTTCCCGACGTGTTCGAGCGCGGGCCCGAGCCGGAGCTGACGTTCGAGCCGCCGCTGCCCGTGATGCCGCCGATGCCGCCGCCGTTCACGCCCGAGGACGCCGACGGCGACGTGACCGAGGTGCACGAGACGACCGAGCCGCAGGAGTCGGACGCGCACGACATCGACGTGCCGCTGCCCGTGTCCAACTACCGCTTGCCCGACGCGCGCGTGCTGCAGCGCGGCACTCGCCCGGAGGGCAAGGACGTCGACGTCGAGCGCGTGGGCGCATCGCTGCTGGCGGCGCTGACCGAGCACGGCGTCGAGGCCCGGCTCATCGGCACGGTCTCGGGGCCGCGGGTGACGCGCTACGAGTTGCAGCTCGCGCCGGGCACGAAGGTCTCCCGCGTCTCCGCTCTGCGCGACGACCTCGCCTATGCGCTCGCGACGACCGAGATCCGCATCCTCGCGCCGATCCCCGGCAAGCAGGCCGTGGGCGTGGAGGTCCCGAACCGCTCGCCGAATCTCGTCTCGCTCGGCGATCTCGTCGACGAGCCGGCCGTCGGCTCGCCGCTCACCGTCTGGCTCGGCAAGGACATCTCGGGTCACACGGTCGTCGCGGACCTCGCTCGCATGCCCCACCTGCTGATCGCCGGCACGACGGGCTCGGGCAAGTCCGGCTGCATCAACTCGATGCTCTGCTCGATCCTGCTGCGCGCGACGCCGGACGAGGTGCGGATGATCCTGATCGACCCCAAGAAGGTCGAGCTCAACCACTACGAGACGATCCCGCACCTGCTCACGCCGGTCGTCACGAACATGAAGAACGCCGCGGCCGTGCTCGCGAACGTGGTGCGCGAGATGGAGTCGCGGTACGAGCTCATGGGTCTGCACAAGGCGCGCAACCTGCCGGAGATGAATCGCGTGCGCCTGCGCGACGGAAAGGCCCCGCTGCCGTACATGCTCGTGGTGATCGACGAGCTCGCCGACCTGATGATGGTCTCGCCGGCCGAGGTCGAGGATGCGATCATCCGCCTCGCGCAGAAGTCGCGCGCCGTCGGCATCCACCTCCTGCTCGCCACCCAGCGGCCGTCGGTCGACGTGATCACGGGCATGATCAAGGCCAACGTGCCGAGCCGCATCGCCTTCGCAGTCTCCTCCCAGACCGATTCCCGCGTGATCCTCGACACGGCGGGCGCCGAGGCTCTGCTGGGCTCCGGCGACATGCTCTACAAGCCGCTCGGCACGTCGCGGCTGCAGCGCGTACAGGGCGGTTACATCTCCGAGGAGGAGATCGCGCTGCTCGTGCAGCAGTGCCGCGTGCAGGCCGAGCCGGAGTTCAGCGAGGAGCTGCTCGAGGCCGCGCCCGACGTCGAGGCCGAGGAGCTCGATCCCGACGAGGACGAGCTGCTCGACGACGCGATCCTGTGCGTCGCCCAGCACGAGACCGCTTCGGTCTCGCTGCTCCAGCGGCGGCTGCGCGTGGGCTACACGCGCGCGGGCCGCCTGGTCGACATGCTCGAGCGGCGGGGCGTGATCTCGGGCTATGAGGGCTCCAAGCCGCGCCGCGTGCTGGTCTCCTACGACGAGGCGCAGCGCATGGTCGGTCGCACCCCCATCGAGGGGTGAACGGCTCCTCCTGGCAGGCGCGCACCGCGATCGCGCTGCTGATCGGCGCGCTCGGCGAGGGTGCCAGCGTGCTGCTCGCGGAGTACGTGGCGGGCGGCTTCATCCTGCTCACGTTCGTGATCGCGATCTGGCTCGGCTTCGCCTTCGGGCCCTGGATCGGCGGCCTCGGCGCCGGTTTCCCGCCGATCGGGATCGTCTTCGTCGACACGGGCGACGCCTACCTCGGCGAGCGCATCCTCACCGCACTCACCGTCGTGCTGCTGCTGGGCGGCTCCGCCTGGTTCACCGGGCGCGTACGCGAGCGCTACGGCAACCCTCCCTGGGGACGCTACGACGGAGGCTCGGAGTAGACTGATGCCTCGCGGGCGCCGGAAGCCCGTCGGATTGCCATGTTTGAAATCGGTGCCACTCTGCGCGAGGCGCGCGAACGCCGCCAGTTGACCTGGGAACAGGTCGAGGCGGATACGAAGATCCGCGCCAAGTACCTGCGTGCGCTCGAGGAGGAGGAGTTCGACAGCCTTCCCTCGGGCACGTACGTGCGCGGGTTCCTGCGCGCGTATGCGAGCTACCTCGGCCTGGACGGGCGCTTGTTCGTCGACGAGTACGCCTCGCGCTTCGGCACGCGGCACGACGACGAGCTGTTCCGCAGGCGGCGAGAGCGGCCGATGACGCAGCCGCGGGAGTCGTCGAGCGCCGTGCTGGTGGCGCTGATCGCCGTGGTTGCGATCGGCGTGCTGTTCTTCGTCGCCTGGCGCTTCGGCCCGGGCGAGGCGACGCCGCCGGCGCCCAGCGTGGTCACACAGGTCGTCACGAAGAAGGATCCCAACGTCAATCCGGCGGCGACCGTGACGACCACGGTGACGAGCGAGGCCACGACGAGCCGCACGCCGACGCGTGCTGCCGTGCATCTGCGCGTGGACGTCTCGCCGGATCACGAGGCCACGTGGGTCAAGATCACGCGCCTCTCGACGGGCAAGGTGATCGCGCAGACGTCCGTTGCGCCCGGCGGCCACCTGGGCGGCGGGTCGCTGCAGGACGACTACGGCTTCGCGATCGAGAGCGGCATTCCCGGCAACGTCCAGCTCGCCGTCAACGGGCACACGTTCTCGCTCAACGGGGCGGGGCCGGTCTGGCTGGTCACGGCAGACTCGGAGGCCGCGCACATCGTGCCGGCAAGCACGGTCCCGCCGCCGCCGGCCCAAGAACAGCCGTGACCGCCGGCAGGCCGGCCGCGGCCCTGCTCATCACCGGGCAGGAGCTCCTGCTCGGCCTCGTGTCGGACGCCAACACGCGCTTCCTCGCGCATGAGCTGGACGCGCTCGGGATCGAGCTGCGGCGCGTCAGCATCGTTGGCGACGAGCACGAGGAGATCGCCGCCGGGCTGCGCGAGCTGGCCGGCCACGACCTCGTCGTCACCTCGGGCGGGCTCGGGCCGACCCACGACGATCGCACCGTCGAGGCGGTGGCCGAGGTCGCCGGTGCGGAGCTGGTGCTCGACGAGGATCTGCTCACGACGATCGCCGCCATCACGGCGGCGTTCGCGCGGCGGCGGGGAACGGACCCGGCGCTCAATCGCGACGGCGACCGCAAGCAGGCGATGGTGCCGCGCGGCGCGACCGTGATCCCGCCGGCGGGCACCGCGCCCGGCCTCCTGCTGGCTCTCGGCGCAGGTCACGTGCTCGTGCTGCCGGGCCCGCCGCGCGAGCTCGCGACCGTCTGGGGACGGGCGCTCGAGCTCGAGCCGGTCGCGGCCCTGCGCGAGCGGGCGGGCACGCTGCTGCGGCACACGCTGCGCGTCTACGGCGTCGGCGAGCCGGCCGTGGCGCGAGCGTTCGCCGCCGCCGGGGGCGACGCCGCGGGCACGCGCACGACGATCTGCGCCCGCGCGCTGGAGGTGGAGGTCACGATCCGCGCCGAGCCCGAGCGGAAGGCGGGCCTCGAGGCCCTCGTGGCCGGCCTGCGGGAGCAGCTGGGCGAGGCGATCTACAGCGAGGACGAGAGCCCGCTGTCCGAGCACGTGCTCGTGCTGCTGCGCGGGCTGGGCCTGCACCTGGCCGTGGCCGAGTCGTGCACGGCGGGCCTCGTCGCCGCGAGGCTGGCCGACATCCCCGGCTCCTCGGACGTGCTGCTGGGCGGCGTGATCGCCTATGCCGACGAGGTCAAGCGCGACCTGCTGGGCGTTCCGGCGGCGCTCCTGGCCGAGTACGGCGCCGTCTCGGCGGAGGTCGCGCGGGCCATGGCAGAGGGTGCGCGCGCCGCGACCGGGGCGGATGTGGGCGTCGCGGTGACGGGCGTGGCCGGCCCGGGCGGGGGGAGCGAGCGCAAGCCGGTGGGGCTCGTCTACCTGCACGTCTCGGCGCCCGGCCTCGAGCGCGGGCAGGAGCACCATCTGATCGGCAATCGCGCCCAGGTGCGCGAATGGGCGACCGTTGCGGCCCTGCAGCTGGTGCGCACGACGGTCAGCCAAATCACACCCTCGTGACACCGCGCGCAGGTGCGGCGGACCCCGCCCGCTAAGCTACCGGCAGAACATACGTTCGTAGTGAAGACCGGCGGCGCTTCGTCCGAAGCCGGTGCGAAACTAGCGAGCCCGGCTGCGTGGAGGAGACGAGATGGCAGATCAGAAGAATCAGGCGCTGACGGCGGCGCTGGGGCAGATCGAGAAGGCCTTCGGCAAAGGCGCGATCATGCGCATGGGCGACGAGACGAAGATCCCGGTGGCCGCGATCTCGACCGGATCGCTCTCGCTCGACCTCGCGCTCGGCGTGGGCGGCGTGCCGCGCGGGCGCATCGTCGAGATCTTCGGGCCGGAGTCGTCGGGCAAGACGACGCTCTGCTACCACATCCTCGCCGAGGCCCAGAAGGCCGGCGGGACCTGCGCGTTCATCGACGCCGAGCACTCCATGGACCCGACCTATGCCGCCGCCATCGGCGTCGACGTGGACGAGCTGCTCGTCTCGCAGCCCGACTCCGGGGAGCAGGCGCTCGAGATCTGCGAGCTGCTCGTGCGCTCGGGCGCCATCGACATCGTCTGCATCGACTCCGTCGCGGCGCTCGTGCCGAAGGCCGAGCTGGAGGGCGAGATCGGCGATTCGTTCGTCGGCATCCAGGCGCGGCTGATGAGCCAGGCGCTGCGCAAGCTCGCGGGCTCGCTCAACCGCAGTGGCACCGTGTGCGTGTTCACCAACCAGCTGCGCGAGAAGATCGGCGTCATGTTCGGCTCGCCCGAGACGACGCCGGGCGGACGTGCGCTCAAGTTCTACGCCTCCGTGCGCCTCGACATCCGGCGCATCGAGACGCTCAAGGACGGTGCGGAGGCCTACGGCAACCGCGTGCGCGTGAAGGTCGTCAAGAACAAGGTCGCCCCGCCCTTCCGGCAGGCCGAGTTCGACGTCATCTACGGCCACGGCATCTCCTGGGAGGGCACGGTGCTCGACGTCGGCCTGGAGAAGGCGGTCGTGCAGAAGAGCGGCTCGTTCCTCTCGTTCGAGGAGGAGCGCATCGGCCAGGGCCGCGAGAAGGCCAAGGCCTTCCTGCGAGAGCACCCGGACGTGCTCCAGCGCATGCTCAATCGCATCCAGGCGGCCTCGGAGGGCTCGATCATCCCGGGCGCCACGGTTCCGCCCCCGGGGCTCGCGCTGGGCGAGGTGGTCGCCGAGGCCGCTCCGCCGGTGCCGGAGCCGGAGGAGGCGCCCAGCAACGGCGTCCCGGTGGCAGCAGCCTCCGGCGACGCCTGAGCAAGCCGCGAGGCGCGTAGGGGCGAGCGATGGACGACGTCCGCGAGCGAGCGCTCGACGCAGCCGGCAAGGCGCTGGCGCGCCGGGCGCTCTCTCGCGCGGCGCTCGAGTCCCGGCTGGCGGGCGTTGCGCCGCCCGAGGTGTGCGCAGCAGTGGTCAGCGACCTCGAGCGACTGGGCTACGTCGACGACGAGGCGCTCGCGCTGGCGCTCGCCGAACAACGGCTGGCGTCGGGCTGGGGGCCCGGGCGCGTCGAGGCCGATCTCGAGCGGCTGGCCGTGGGGGAGGAGGCGGCTCGCGCCGGCGTGCGGGCCGCGGAGGCCGGCGAGGAGGCAGCTGCGCGTGCTCTGCTCGCCTCGCGGGCGGCAGCCGGGCGGACGCCCGCCCAGCGGCTCGGGCTGCTCGGCCGGCGAGGCTTCAGTGCCGAGGCCGCCGAGAGCGTGCTCGGCGTCCTCGAGTAGCTCAGGCCGGCTCTCAGGTCGCGGGAGCGGGCTGTGGCGAGCCGCGCACGATGATCGTCAGCGTCGCGATCAGCGAGGCGCACACGGCGGCGACGATCGCGTAGGTCACGGTGTCGCCGTGGCGGTCCGCCAGCACGCCCGTCGTCAGTGAGCCGACGGCGAACGCGGTCGCCCAGGTGACCGAGAGGACACCGTTGACGACGCCGTGCGAGACGCCGCGCTCGTCCGCGCCGCGGGTCGAGAGCGGGTACATGGCCGTGGCCATGACCGTGAACGCGGGGGCGACCGCGACGAGCAGCAGCAGCTGTGCCCCGTCGGAGAGCCCCGTCACGAGCAGGGCAGGCATGATGGCGAGCGCCACGGCTGCGCCCAGCCCCACGCGCAGCGGCCCGATGCGCTGGGCTCTCCTGCCGGCGAGCGGCCCGGAGATCGCCCCGAACGCGGCCCCGATCATGAGCGCGGCGCCGATGTGCCACGTCGGCACCCCGTGCGCATGCAGGCCGCGCGGCACGAGCAGGTCGATCGCGCCGAGCGACACCGGGTCGATCACGGAGAGGATGATGGCGGCCAGCACGAGGCGGTTGCGCAGGACGCTCCCGATGGAGCGCACGAAGCTCCGCTCGGGCGCGATCGTCCGGCCGGCGGGAGCGCGCAGGACGAGGGGGATCGTGAGGGCCGCGACGCCCGCGAGGCACGAGAACGCGAGCAGCGGCGAGGTGGCGTGCGCGAAGGAGCCGACGCCCGGCCCGATCACCGCTCCTGTCGAGAAGAGGCCCATGACGATGCCGGATTCACGCGGCAGGCGGTCGCTGGGCGTGTTCGCCGAGAGCCAGGCCATCGAGGCGGCCCACGTGATGCCCGCCGCGCAGCCCTGCAGGGCCCGGGCGAGGTCGAGCACGACGACGTTCGGGGCCACCGCGAATGCAATGGTCGAGACCGTCAGCAGCGTCGAGCCGGCCAGCGCCATGCGCCGCCCGCCGAAGCGCGGCGTGACGAGCCCCGAGAGCAGCCCGATGATCGGCGTCGGAAGCGGATAGGCGGCCAGCACGAGGCCCGCGCCCGCCTTCGAGAGATGGAAGCGGTCCGCATAGCTCGGCAGCAGCGGCACCACCGCCTGGTAGAGCGTCGACTCGACGAGCATCGTCAGGCCGACCGCGATCGTGATGCGGCGCGCGTTCACGACTCGATTCTGCCCGCTCCCGCTGCGCGGCGGCGGCGGCTCGCGGCCCTCGACAAAGCTCTACGATGTGGATGCAACATCATTCGATCATTCGCCGACGCGAGGCACGCGCCGGCAGTTCGCGTACCACGACCCTCCGATTCGGCGCTCAGGCGCCTCTCAACCGCTCCCGCAAGGGGAGCGACCGGAACACAACCCCCCGCGACCTGCCTGCGTGCTGCGCCACGGCACGACTGGGGGTCGACGGCGTCCGCCGGCCGGCCCGGGGAGACCGACATGCTCGAGGCAGTACTCGTCCTACTGGGACTCCTTGTCGGGGCTGCGATCGCCGCCGTCGTGCTGCGCAATCGCGGTGGCTCGGCAGACGCGCTGCGTGTGGAGGCGGAGCGCGAGCTGGCGAGCGCCCGCCGCGAGGCCGACGCCGTGCGCAAGGAGGCGGAGGTCGCGGCCAAGGAGCACATGCTCGCCACCCGCAGCGAGGTGGAGGAGCAGCTCAAGGGCCGCAGCCTCGAGGTCGCCCGCTCGGAGGAGCGGTTGGGTGCCCGCGCGGCGCAACTCGACCAGGCGGCGGCCGACATCGCCGCGCGCGAGAGTCGCCTCGGCGAGCGCGACGCGGCGCTGAGCGAGCGCGAGGGACGCGTCGGCCAGCTCGTGGAGGAGCAGCAGCGCGAGCTCGAGCGAGTCGCAGCCATGACGCAGACGCAGGCCCGCGAGGCGCTGCTCGCCCGCGTCGAGGAGCAGGCGCGCCACGACGTCGCGCGCCGCATACGCACGATCGAGGACGAGGCGCGCATCGAGGCCGACCGGCGCGTGCGCAACATCATCTCGATCGGCATCCAGCGCACGGCCTCGGCGCACGCGGCCTCCACGACGGTGTCCAGCGTCACGCTGCCCTCGGACGAGATGAAGGGCCGCATCATCGGCCGCGAGGGACGCAACATCCGCGCGCTCGAGAACCTCACGGGCGTCGACGTGATCATCGACGACACGCCGGGCGCCGTGTTGCTGTCGGGCTTCGACGGCATGCGCCGCGAGATCGCGCGGCTCACGCTGCAGCGGCTGATCGCGGACGGGCGCATTCACCCTGCCCGCATCGAGGAGTGCTACGGGCAGGCCAAGCAGGAGGTCGAGGAGGAGATCGTCCGCGCCGGCGAGCAGGCCAGCTTCGACGCCAAGGTCCCCGGGCTCCATCCCGAGCTGCTCAAGGTGCTCGGGCGCCTGAAGTACCGCACGAGCTATGGCCAGAACGTGCTCAGCCACTCGGTCGAGGTCGCCCACGTCGCGGCGATCATGGCGGCCGAGCTGGGCGCCTCGCAGAAGACCGCGCGCCGCGCCGCCCTGCTGCACGACGTCGGCAAGGCGCTGACGCACGAGGTGGAGGGCTCGCACGCGATCATCGGCGCACAGCTGGCCCGCAAGAATCGCGAGTCGGCCGCTGTCGTGCACGCCATCGAGGCGCACCATTTCGAGGTCGAGCCGCAGACGATCGAGGCGGTGCTCGTGCAGGCGGCCGACGCGATCAGCGCGGCGCGCCCGGGCGCGCGCGGCGAGACCATGGAGCACTACGCCAAGCGCCTCGAGGACCTCGAGCGGATCGCGACGTCGAAGCCGGGCGTCGAGCGATGTTTCGCGATGCAAGCCGGGCGGGACGTGCGTGTGATGGTGAAGCCGGACATGGTCGACGATGACGCCGCCACCATCCTCTCGCACGAGATCGCGCGCGAGATCGAGGACAGCCTCGAGTACCCCGGCCAGATTCGCGTGACCGTCATCCGCGAGCTGCGCGCCACGGACGTCGCCCGCTGAGCACCGGAGCGACCCATGACGTGGCGTGCGTCGGCCCGGCCAGCGTCGACATCATCCTCGACGGCCTCGAAGCCCTGCCTGTGCACGGCGAGCTCGCCCACGCGGCCCGCTCCGAGATCACTCCCGGCGGCGCCTGCAACGTCGCCATCGCGTGCTCGAGGCTCGGCCTGCGCAGCGCTCTCGTGGCGCCGGTGTGCCAGGACGACCTCGGCTCGCTGCTGACGGCCCGGCTGGCCGGGGCGGGGGTCGACTGGGTCGGCCCGCCCGGCGTGCGCACCCCGATCAGCGTGGCGCTGGCCAGCACCGGTGAGCGTGCGTTCGTGCAGTCGGGCGACACCCGGCCGCTGCTGGCCGGTGACGTCAGCCTGCTTGCGCCGCGAGCGGTGGTCGGCGACGTCGAGGGCATCGTCGCCCACCCGGACGCGCCGCGCATGTACGCGACCTGCGACACCGTGCAGGCCCACCACACCGCCGGCCGGCCCGAGGCGCTGATCGGCGCCGCGGGGACGCTGATCCTGAACGCCGGCGAGGCGGCCCTCGTCACGGGCCACAACGATCCCGAGGAGGCCGCCGTGTCGCTCGCGCGGCTCGTGGCGACGGCGATCGTCACGCTCGGCGCCGAGGGAGCCGTGGCGGTGAGCGGCGGCGTCGTCGCGCATGCCGAGGCCCCCCGCCAGTCCGCGCGGGCGCTCACGGGCGCCGGCGACGTGTTCGCGGCGGCCTACGTCTGGGCCGACCTGGCGGGCTCGCCGCTGGCCGAGCGGCTGGCGCTCTCGTGCCTCTACGCATCGCTCTCGCTGCGCGCGCCCAGCGTGCTGCGCGGCGCGTTGAGCCTGCGCGAGCTCGTGCGAGCCGCCGACTCCCACGGCGTCCCGATGCCGCCCGCCGCCGAGGACTGAGCAGCGCTCGCAGAATCAGTGGGCGCCTGCCTGCGCTGCCGGGTGCACGGGCACTCCTAGACTCCATGGCGAACCGTTCAACCGCCTGGAGGCACGCGCCCGATGAGCACGCCCGAGGTCACGCCGTTCCACTCGCAACTCCCGGTGAAGCTGAGCTTCGGCGACGGCGTCATCGCCGAGCTCTCGGATGTGCTCGCAGCGCTCGAGGTCGAGAACGCCTTCGTCGTCGTGGAGGCGCCCGTCGAGGGCAACGACGGACTGGAGGCCGCGATCGCGGCCTGTGCCGACGACGGCATCCGCATCGAGCGCTACCTCAAGCAGTCGGGTGAGCCGACCTTCGAGGCCGCGGACTACGTCACCAGGGCGATCATCGAGGGCAACTGCCAGGCCGTCGTGGGGATCGGGGGCGGCTCGGCGCTCGATCTCGCCAAGGCCGCGCGCCTGCTGGCGGACGCCGGAGGCACGCCGTGGGACTACATCGAGGGTGGCCGGCCGTTCGCACCTCCGGCCTTGCCGCTGGTGCTCTGCCCGACGACGTCGGGCACCGGCTCCGAGGTCTCGGGCGCCTCGGTCCTGACCGACACCGAGCGCGACCGCAAGGTGGGGCTCGCCAACGGGCACATGCGCGCCCAGCACGCGCTCGTGGACCCGCTGCTCACGCTCGGCCTGCCCCCGGGGCCGACGGCGCACTCCGGCGTGGACGCCCTGGCGCAGGCCATCGGCGCCTGCACCGTGCGCGACGGCAGCCCGCTCTCGGTCGCCTTCGGCCTCGAGGCGGCGCACCACATCGGCCGCTCGCTCGAGCGCGCCGTCAGGGACGGCTCGGATCGGGACGCGCGCCGGCAGCTCGCCTGCGGCAGCCTCACCGGCGGGCTCTCGATGAACCTCTCCGACTGTGCTGCCGACCACGCGCTGGGTCAGGCGATCGGCTCCATGCTGCACCTCCCGCACGGCCTCACGATCGGCCTCGTGCTGGCCGAGACGCTCGATCGCTCACGCGTCGACTGCGCCGATCGCCTGGAGCGCGTGGCGGACGCGCTGGACGAGCCGGACGACGGCTCGGGCGACGGCTCCCGGGCAGTGCGCGCCGTCCGGCGCCTGCTCAAGGCGGTCTCCTTCCCGACCATGGCCGAGGCAGGCGTGCGCGAGGAGCACGTCGAGCGCCTGACCGAGCTGACGCTGACCGAGCAGGCCTTCTTCTTCGACTACGACTGCCACGACTGGTCGCGCGACGAGGTCGCGGGCGCCTTCCGTGAGGCGCTCGCCCTGACCGCGCGGTGACGGGCATCCACGACAACCACAACCACCTCGTCGCGAACGGCGATGCGCTCGCAATGGTGCGGGCGGCGGAGGCCGCCGGGCTCACCGGCTTCGCTTTCACCGAGCACATCTTCCATCTCGACGAGCCGCGCGTCGCGAGCCGCTATCTCGGGACGCGCTGGGACGGCGAGCTCGAGGGCCCGCCGATCGGCGTGAACCGCTACCTGGCCGAGATCGCGGGAGCGGCAGAGGCCGTTCCGGCCGTCTCGGTCGGCGTCGGGCTGGAGCTCGAGCACTGGCCCGACGACCCCCGCGTGCGCGAGGTGCAGGACGCGTTCGTCCGCGCCCACGCCGGCGACTGGGACATGATCCTCGGCTCCGTGCACTGCCTCAGCGGCGATCACTCGATCTTCGACTCGACGACGCCGATCTCGACCGCGGAGGCCTGGGACGACTACTTCGAGCGGCTCGCCGACGCCGTCGAGAACGGTGGCTTCGACGTCGTCACGCACCCGCTGCGCCTCGCCGTCAGCCGTCCCGAGGTGCCGCGCGACATGGCAGGGCGGCTCGACCACCTGGCCGAGGTGGCTGCCGGCGCCGACGTGGCGCTCGAGGTCAACGGCTCGGACGTGCGGGTGTACCCCGAGCTCGTGCAGTTGCTGTGCGAGTCGATCGCGCGGGCCGGCGCGCCACTCAGTCTCGGCTCCGACGCGCATCGCCCGCACAGCGTCGGCGCGGTGCTGCGAGGCATCGATGCCGTGCGTGCGGCAGGCGTGAGCAGCGCGGTCGCGTTCGAGCGCCGCGAGCGGCGCGACTACCCCCTTTGAGCACGACGGAGCGCTCGGCGCTCGTGCTGCTCACCTTCGCGATGAGCGTGTTCGTCGTCTCGTTCCCGCTGATGGTGATCGCGCTGCGCGACTTCGGGCCGGCCACCGCCACGCTGGTGCGCATGCTCGCCGGCGGCGCCGTGCTCGCGCTGGCCGCGCGCGGGAGCTTCGGGCGCCTGCGCGGCTACGGGCTGCGCATCGGAGTGATCGGTGCCTTCGGCCTCGGCCTGCAGTCCTGGCTCCTGGCCTACGCGATGACGCACGTCGGCGGCGCCCTGCCGGCGCTCATGCTCGGACTCGAGCCGATCCTGATCGGGCTCGTCGGCAGCATCGTCATCCACGAGCACGTCGGCCCGCGACTCGCGATCGCCTTCGCGATCGGCCTCGTCGGCGAGGCGGTGATCGCCGGCTTCCTGAGCACGAGCCCCGGCGAGCGGCCACTGCTCCCGCTCGCCGCGCTGGCCGCGGTCGTGACGATGTTCTCCGCCTACAGCGTCTCGCTGCGCAAGCTGGCGGCACTGCCTTCTGCGGCCGTGGTGTGCGTGTCATCGGTGGGAGGAGCGATCGCCGTGCTGCCGATCGTGCTCTTCGAGATCGTCCGCGGCGATGCCGTGCAGGCGTTGAACGCCGGCCCCGTCGCGGCGCTGATGTTCTCCGCGATCGTGGCCGCCGGACTCGGCTCGCTGGCCTGGGCGGCCGTGCTCTCGCGTGTGCGCGCGGCGGTCGCGGCCCTCGGGCTCTACGTGATCCCGCTCGGCGGCGCGATCGCATCTCACATCGTCCTGGACGAGCCGCTCTACGCTCGCCACGCCGTTGGCGCGGTGATCGTGATCGCGGCGATCACGATCGCCCGCACGGCCTAGACTGGGTGGCGATGCGCCGCTACAGCGTCACCACCTTCGGGTGCCAGATGAACGTCCACGACTCCGAGCGCATGAAGGGGCTGCTCGAGTCGCTGGGGCTCGGCGAGGCGACCGCGCCCGAGGAAGCGGACGTGCTCGTGTTCAACACCTGCACGATCCGCGAGAAGGCCGACGAGCGCTTTCATGCCCGCCTGATGGACGCGCGCGCGGCCAAGCTGCGCGACCCCTCGAAGGTGATCGTCGTGGGAGGCTGCTGGTCGGAGTCGATCAAGGACGAGCTGTTCGAGCTGTATCCGTTCGTCGACCTGGCCTACGGCCCGGGCAACATCTCGCGCCTGGGCGAGTTCATCCAGGCCGGCGGAGACGTGCCGCGCGGCCACTTCTCGACCTTCGACGAGTTCTCGGGCGACCTGCCGATGCGCCGCGAGCGACCGTTCCAGGCGTGGCTGCAGATCTCGCAGGGCTGCAACTCGACCTGCTCCTACTGCATCGTCCCTTCGGTGCGCGGGCGCGAGCAGTCGCGTCCGGCGGACGTGCTCGTGGCCGAGGCGGAGCGTTTCGCCGCAGAGGGCGTGCGCGAGCTCACGCTGCTGGGCCAGAACGTCAACTCGTGGGGCCGTGATCTGCCGGTCGCCGACCGCCGCGGCTTCGGCGAGCTGCTGCGGCTGCTGGACGCCGTCCCGGGCATCGAGCGCATCCGCTACACGAGCCCGCACCCCAAGGACATGCGCGACGACGTGGTCGCGGCGCACCGCGAGTGCGCGTCGGTCTGCGAGCACGTGCACCTGCCGCTGCAGTCGGGCTCCACGCGGATCCTCAAGGCCATGCGCCGGACGTACTCGCGCGAGCGCTTCGTCGCACTCGCGGCACGCCTGCGCGAGTCGGTGCCCGGCCTCGCGCTCACGACCGACGTGATCGTCGGCTTCCCCGGCGAGAGCGAGGACGACTTCGCCGAGACGCTCGCCGTCTGCGAGCAGGTCTCCTTCGACCACGCCTTCACGTTCATCTACTCGCCGCGGCGCGGTACCGATGCGGCGCGCATGGACGACCAGGTCGCCGAGGACGTCAAGCGCGAGCGGCTCGAGCGGCTGGTCGAGGTCGTGCAACGTCACGCGCATGCCCGCAACCAGGAGCTGCTCGGGACGCTGCAGGAGGTGCTCGTCGAGGGGCCCTCGCGCACCGATCCCGGCGTCCTGCGCGGCCGCACGCGGACGAACAAGACCGTGCTCCTGAGCGATGCGGAGCCCGGCGAGCTCGTGCAGGTGCGCATCGAGGCTGCGACCTCGCAGACGCTGCGCGGCGTGCGCGAGCGCGTGCCGGCCGCGGTCTGACCGACCATGGTCATCGGCATCTTCGGCGCGACGGCCTCCGGCAAGTCGGCGCTCGCCCTGGCGCTCGCGCGCCGGGTGCCGAGCGAGATCGTGAGCGTCGACGCAATGCAGGTCTACGCGGGCGTCGAGACGCTGACCAACCAGCCGAGCGCGGCCGAGCGCGCAGAGGTGCCCCATCACCTGGTCGGATTCCTCCCGCTCACCGAGACGAGCTCGGTAGGCGCGCACGCGCCGCTCGCGCACGCCGCCATCGACGCCGCCGCCGAGCGCGGCGCACTGCCGCTCGTGGTCGGCGGCACGGGCCTCTACCTGCGCGCCGCACTGGCGGAGCTGGACCTCCCGCCTGCGGTCGGGGTCGCAGAGCGGGCGCGCTGGGAGCGCTTCTACGACGAGCGGGGCGCGGGCGCGGCTCTCGGCGAGCTCGAGCGACGCGACCCGCGCGCCGCCAGTCGCCTGCACGCCAACGACCGCCGCCGCGTCGTGCGCGCGCTGGAGCTCGCGGAGCGGGGGACGAGCCTCGCGCCGGAGCGCGACCGCCTGTGGGGCAGCGGCATGCGGAGGCCGGCGCTCGTCGCCGTCGTGTCGTGGCCGCGCGCGGAGCTGCGCGCACGTATCGCGGCGCGCACGGAGGCCATGCTCGCCGGCGGAGCGCTCGACGAGGTGCGAGCGCTGCGCGCGGCGGGCATCGAGCCCTCGCCGACGGCCGCTCGCATCCTGGGGCTCGCGCAGCTGGGCGCTCACCTCGACGGCGATCGCGCGCTCGCCGAGGTCGCCGCGGAGATCACCCTGCGCACCGGCCAGTATGCGCGCCGTCAGGAAACCTGGGCGCGTAGGATCCCCGAGTCCATCGAGCTCGCAGGCGCCGACGGCCCGGAGCGCAACGCCGACCGCCTGCTGGAGCTGATTCGTTGACGTCCGACCCGGAGGCCCTCGCCCGGCTCGCATTCGAGCTTGTGGCAGTCGCGAGCGTGACGGGCGAGGAAGCCGCGCTCGCCGATCTCATCGAGGAGCGCTGCCGCGCGTTGCCCGGCGTCGAGCTCGAGCGCCTCGGCAACGCGCTCGTCGCGCGCGTGGGAGAGCGCGAGGACGCGGTCGCGCTGGTTGGCCATCTCGACACCGTGCCGCCCTGGGATCACCACCAGCCGGAGCTTCGAGGCACGCGCGTCGTCGGCCGCGGCGCCGCCGACATGAAGGGCGGCGACGCGGCCATCCTCGCGGTGCTCGCGGACTGCGCGCGGACGCGCGCCGACGTCGTCTGCGTGTTCTACGACCGCGAGGAGGGGCCGAACCTCGAGAACGGCATCCACTCGGTGCTGGATGATTCGCAGCTCCTCGGCCGGCCGGCCTTCGCGTTCGTCGGCGAGCCGACGGGCTGCGACATCCACGCCGGATGCGTGGGCGTGCTCAACGCCGATCTCGTCTTCCACGGTCGCACTGCGCACAGCGCACGGCCCTGGGAGGGCGAGAGCGCCGTCCTCAAGGCGGTGCCGTTCCTGGAGCGCGCCGCGGCGACCGCGCAGCGGCCCGTCGAGGTGGAGGGACTCACGTTCTACGACACGCTCTGCATCACGCAGATCCAGGGCGGCTTCGCGCGGAACGTCGTCCCGGATCGGCTGGAGATCGCCCTCAACGTGCGTTTCGCCCCGGGCCGCGAGGCGGCGGACGTGCGACGCGAGATCGAGGATCTGGTCGCGGGCGAGGGCGAGCTGGCATGGCTCGACGCGAGCCCGGCGGCTCCGCCGCGCCTGTCCGAGCCGGTGCTCGCGCGCTTCCTCGCGGAGACGGGTGTCCGCGTGCTCCCGAAGCAGGCCTGGACGGACGTGGCCTCCCTGCAGGCGCACGGCATCCCGGCAGCCAACTACGGGCCCGGCGAGGCACACCAGGCGCACCAGCCTGGCGAGTGGGTCGACGGCGAAGCGATCGCGCAGGTGGCCTCGACGCTCGCCCGCTTCCTACAGACGCGCTGAAAGCTACCGTTGCGGCCATGCGAGTGGCGAAGTGGCAGGGCCTTGGGAACCACTTCCTGGTCGTCGAGCAGCCGCCCTGGCCGCTCACGCCCGAGCGCGTGCGCCTGCTCTGCGACGCCGCGCTGGGCCTCGGTGCCGACGGCGTGCTCGAGGTCGAGCTGGGCGACGGCGAGGTCGGCGTGGTCGTGCACAACCGCGACGGCTCGATCGCCGAGGTCTCGGGCAACGGCACCCGGATCGCCGCCGCCTATGCGGCCGAGCGCATGGGGCGCAAGGAGCTGCGGGTGCGCACCGGGGCGGGAGAGGGCGAGGCCCGCATCGGCGAGGACGGGCGCATCGCCGTGCGTCTCGGCCAGGCCTCGCTGGAGGGGCCGCAGGAGGATCTCGGTGCGCCCGATCCCGGCGTCGCCTACCGCTTCGTCTCGACCGGCAACCCGCACTGCGTGCTCACGGTCGACGATCCCGCCGCCTTCGCGCTGAGCGAGACGGGCCCGCGGCTCGAGCGGCACGCGCGCTTCCCGGAGCGTACGAACGTCGAGGCAGTCGCTCCGCTCGATCGCCACCGGGTGCGCATGCGCGTGTGGGAGCGCGGCGTCGGAGAGACGCAGGCCTGCGGCTCGGGCGCCTGCGCCGCGGCCGTCGCGGCGATCGTCGACGGCCATTGCGAGTCGCCCGTCACGGTCGAGATGCCCGGGGGCAGCGTGCAGGTGGGCGTCGACGACGCGCTCGGCCTGACGCTGACGGGCACGGCGCAGCGCGTCTACGTCGCAGAGCTCGATCCCGCGCTGCTCGAACAGCTCGAGCGTGCCGCGTGATGCGCGGCTCGAGCCGCCTCGAGGGCGTCCCCGAGTATCTCTCCACGCGCCTCATGCGCACCGTGGCGGAGGCGCGCGAGCGCGGGGTCGACGTGATCGCGCTCGGCATCGGCGACCCGGACACACCCCCGCCGGCCGAGTTGCGCGAGGCCCTGTGCGCGCAGGCGCGGCGTGACGAGATCCACGGCTACCCGACCAATCACGGCATCGCGCCGCTGCGCGAGGCCGTCGCCGCCCACTACCGCAGCCGCTTCGGGGTCGAGCTCGATCCCGCGACCGAGATCCTGCCGCTGCTGGGCGCGAAGGAAGGCCTCGCGCACCTCTGCCTCGCCCAGCTCGATCCGGGGGACGTCGCCCTGGTCGCCGACCCGGGATACCCGGTCTACTACGGCGGCCCGGCACTCGCGGGCGGCGAGGCCGTCGGCCTTCCCTTGCGCGCCGAGAACGGCTTCCTGCCCGATCTCGCGGCCATCGACGCCGCTGCTGTGCGGCGCGCGGGCCTGCTGATCTGCGGCTATCCGAACAACCCGACGGGCGCGGTGGCGGACGTCGCGTTCTTCGAGGGCCTGGCCGCCTGGGGCGCCGAGCACGGCGTGCCGATCTGCCACGACAACGCCTACGGGGAGCTGACCTACGACGGCCTCGTCGCGCCGAGCTTCCTGGCCGCGCCCGGCGCGCGCGAGGCGGGGATCGAGATCTACTCGCTCTCCAAGTCGCTCTCGCTGCCGGGCTGGCGGATCGCATTCGCCGTCGGAAACGCCGAGCTGATCGGCCGGTTGCGCACGCTCAAGACGAACATCGACTCCGGCATGTGGCTGGCGCTGCAGCACGCGGCGATCACGGCCGTCGAGCTGATCCCGTCGTTCACGGCCGGCTTGCGCGAGCTCTACGGTCGCCGCCGCGACGTGCTGTGCGACGGGCTGGAGCGCCTCGGCATGGACTTCGTCCGCCCGCGCGGTGCGCTCTACGTCTGGATGCGCGTCCCCGGCGGCGGAGGCTCGGTGGAGTTCGCCGAGCGGCTGCTCGAGCGCGCAGCCGTCGTCGTCGGCCCGGGTGCGGCCTACGGCCCGACGAGTGACGGCTACGTGCGGCTCTCGCTCACGGCGCCCGAGGAGCGCCTCGGGGAGGCCGTCGAGCGCATCGGCCGCGCCCTCTGAATCTGAGCGGGCTTCCAGCCCGGCTGTGCGATCGCGCGCGGCGCTCCTGCGTACGTATGCTCCAAGCGTGGCCGAGGGCTCGAAGATGATCGACTACGACGCACGGCCCGAGCGCGCCGTGCTCGTCGCCGTGCTCGCACAGGGCGCCGACGAGGATCGCGAGCTCGCCGAGATGCTCGAGCTGCTGCGCACCGCGCAGGTCGACGTGGTCGGCACCTGCGTGCAGCATCGCGGCAGCATCCATCCACGCACCTACGTCGGCAGCGGCAAGCTCAAGGAGCTGAAGGAGCTCGCGAAGGAGCTCGAGGCCGAGGTCATCGTGACCGAGGACGAGCTGTCGCCGAGCCAGCAGCGCACGCTCGAGGACGAGCTCGGGATGCGCATCGTCGATCGCACCCGCGTGATCCTCGACATCTTCGCCCTGCACGCCCACTCCGCGGCGGGCAAGCTCCAGGTCGAGCTCGCGCAGCTGGAGTACAACCTCCAGCGGATGCGCGGCATGTGGAAGCACCTCGAGCGGCTGGGCGGCGGAGTCGGCACGCGAGGCCCGGGCGAGTCACAGCTCGAGACCGACCGCCGGCTGGCGCGCACGCGCATCTCGCTGCTGCGCCGTCGCCTGCGCGAGCTGCGCAAGCAGCGCGCCACGATGCGCCGGCAGCGCGAGCGCAACGAGGTGCCGAGCGTCGCGCTCGCCGGGTACACGAATGTCGGCAAGTCGACGCTCCTGAACGCGCTCACGGGCGCAGGCGTGTCGTCCGCCGACCGGCTGTTCGAGACCCTGGATCCGACGACGCGCTCGTACGACTACCTCGGGCGCACGTACCTCCTGACCGACACCGTCGGCTTCGTCCGCAAGCTGCCGCATCAGCTCGTCGCGGCCTTCGCGTCCACGCTCGAGGAGACCCTGCTCGCCGACCTCGTGCTGCACGTCGCCGACGCCTCGGCCGACGAGGAGGAGCGCGATCGGCAGATCGCCTCCGTGGAGGCCGTGCTGGACGAGATCGGCGCCTCCGAGCTGCCGCGCCTGCTGGTGCTCAACAAGGCCGATCGGTGCAGCGAGGAGGAACGCCGGCGGCTGCGCAACCGGCGGCCCGATGCCGTGCTCGCGTCGGCCCTGAACGGCGAGGGGCTGCTCGACATCGAGCGTGCGATCGGCGAGCACTTCGCCGGCCGCTTCGAGCACGTCGCCCTGCTCGTGCCGTTCGATCAGGGTGGGGTGCTGGCCGAGCTGTACGCGCTGGGCTCGCCGATCGTGCGTGAGGACACCGCCGAGGGCGTGCTCATCCGCGCCCATCTCCCGCACGCGCTGGCCGAGCGCTACGCGTCGTTCCGGCTCGTCCCGACCGGTGCGTGAGACTGCCGTGCTCGACCTTCCCGTTCGCCTCCTGCACCCGGACGCACGTCCGCCGGCGCGGGCCTACGAGGGCGACGCGGGATTCGACCTCGTCAGCGTCGAGGCGGCCGAGCTCACGCCGGGCGCTCGTGCCTCGCTGGGCTGCGGCATCGCGATCGAGCTGCCCGAGGGCACGTGCGGCCTGGTCCTGCCGCGCTCGGGCCTGGCGCGCGACCACGGGGTGACCGTCGTCAACTCGCCCGGTCTCGTCGACAGCGGCTACCGCGGCGAGATCCGCGTGACGCTGCTCAACACCGACCGCGACGAGACCTTCCAGGTCGAGCCCGGCATGCGCATCGCGCAACTCGTCGTCGTCGCGCTGCCGCAGGTGGCCGTCACGCTGCGCGACGAGCTCGCGGCGAGTGCGCGGGGTGAGCAGGGCTTCGGCTCGAGCGGCCGCGCGTGAAGCACGAGCCACCGCGACTGCGCGTCAGCGGGCTGCTGCACCGGGGCGACTCGCTCGTGCTCGTGCGCCACGAGAAGGCGGGCCGCGCCTACTGGCTGCTGCCGGGTGGCGGCGTCGAGGCCGGCGAGACGATGGAACAGGCTCTGCGGCGGGAGCTGGCCGAGGAGTGCGGCCTGCGTGGCCTGCCCGGAGGCGAGCCGGTGGCGCTCGCCGAGTCGATCGCGCCGCCTCGCGACGGCTCGCGCCGTCACGTCGTGCACGTCATCTATGCCATCCCGCTGCCGGATGCGCCGCTGCTCCTGCCGTCGAGCGATCCCGCCGTTCGCGACGTGCGCGTGGTGCGCCGCGTCGAGCTCGCGGACCTGCCCCTGCACCCGCCGATCGGGCGCTTCCTCGAGCGCTGGCGCGCCGGCGATCCGTTCGTTCACCTCGGGGCGCTGTGGACGCCCTGAGAATCCCAGAGCGCGGTGGGTGACTCCCTGGGGTGGGGCCGGTCGATCATCTAGGTTCTCCGTATGCAGACGATGCAAACGGCGGTGGACGACTTCGAACAGGCCCTCGAGCCCCTTGTCCATGCGAGGAGCCTCGCGGATTGGGATGCGGCGATCGACGCCACCGACGAGCACGAGCAGCAGCTCGTGGAGGCGTCGAAGAAGGTCGATGCGGTGCTCGCCGAGCGAGAGCGCTATGCGCAGCTCGTCGAGGCAGACCGGGGCGGAGGCGGCGACGCGCAGTTCACCCGCCGCGTGCGCCTGGCCCGCCTGGCCAGTGAGGCCTCGCAGCGCGAGCGCTCCCTGGCGGATCGCATCATCGAGGCCGAGGCTCGTCTGGGCTCGAAGTTCTCGCGCCACCGGGGCCGCATCGGCGGGCGCGACGTCAACGACAACGAGATCGCGAAGATCCTGCGCGAGTCCTCCGACCGCGAGCTGCGGCGCCAGGCCTGGGACGCGTCGAAGGCGATCGGCCCCGCCGTCGCGCCACTCGTGCGCGAGCTCGCGCACCTGCGCAACGAAGCGGCCCGCGCGCTCGGCTATCGCGATCACTTCGTCTTCTCGCTGACCCTCGACGAGCTCGACGAGACCTGGTTGCTCGGGCTGCTCGACGATCTCGACGGACGGCTCGCGGCAACCTGGGAACGCACCAAGGCGGCCATCGATCAGGACCAGCGAGAGCGGCTCGGCCTCGCTGCGGGCGAGACGCTGCATCCCTGGGACTACGCCGACGCGTTCTTCCAGGACCTGCCCACGGCGCACGACGATCCGCTGGACGCGGCGCTCGGGCACATCGACCCGGTGCAGGCCGCAGGCGCCTACTTCCAGGCACTGGGCGACGATATCGACGGCGTGCTCGCGCGCAGCGATCTCTACCCGCGCGCCGGCAAGAATCAGCACGCGTTCTGCGCCGACATCGACAGGCGCGACGACGTGCGGGTGCTCGCGAACTGCGAACCGGGCACGCGCTGGCTGGGGACGATGGTGCACGAGCTCGGGCACGCGGCGTACTCGCTCGCCATCGACTCCGAGCTGCCGTGGATCCTGCGTCAGCCGGCGCACACGTTCACGACCGAGGCGATCGCGATGCTGCACGGCCGCCTCGTCCGCGACGAGACGTTCCTCGAGCGCTTCGCGAGCGTCGCCCCGGAGGTCGCCCGCGACCCGCGCAACCTCGAGATGCAGCGCCGCGAGATGCTCATCTTCGCCGCGTGGGTGCAGGTGATGACGCGCTTCGAGCGCGAGTTCTACCGCGACCCCGATCAGGATCTCGGCGCGCTCTGGTGGCAGCTCGTCGAGCGGCACCAGCGCGTCGCGCCACCGCCCGGTATCCGGCCCGACGACTGGGCCTGCAAGCTCCACGTCGCCCTGGCGCCGGTCTACTACCACAACTACCTGCTCGGCGAGATCACGGCCTCGCAGCTCAACTGGGCGCTGGCGCGCGAGACGGGCTCGGCCAGCCCGGCCACCGGCCCCGCGGCCGCCGGCGAGTTCCTGCGCGAGCGCTTCATGCGCCCCGGTGCGTCGCTGCGCTGGGATGCCCTGATCGCGAGCGCGACGGGTCAGCCGCTCACCGTCGATCATCTCGCTGACTGGCTCGCCGAGGCCTGACCGATTTCCAGCGAGGAGCGCGAAGCGTGCTGTTCATGATCATCGAGCGGTTCAAGGACGCCGACCCACTGCCCGTCTACCGCCATCTCCGCGACCACGGCCGTGGCCTGCCCGACGGGCTGCGCTACGTCGACAGCTGGGTCGAGCCGAGCTTCCAGCGCTGCTTCCAGGTGATGGAGTGCGACGACGCCTCGCTGCTCCAGCAGTGGGTCCTGCACTGGGCGGGCCTGGCGGACATCGAGGTGATTCCGGTCGTGACCTCGGCCGAGACGCGCGCCGTGGTGGAGCCGCTCCTCTAAGCGTTCCGGCGCTGGGCCGCCGCGCCTGCAGCGGCCAGCTCCAGCCGGTCGTCCAGAGGTGCCAGCTCGACGTGGCGGTAGCGGCGCTCGAGCGCTCGCTCGATCAACCAGTCCGCCAGCCAGGGGTTCTTCGGCAGCAACGGGCCGTGCACGTACGTGCCCAGCACGGAGCCCGCTCGCGCGCCTTCGTAGCCCGACGAGCCGTCGTTGCCGTGGCCGCTGATCACGCGGGCGAGCGGCTCGCAGCCGGCGCCGAGCACCGTCTGGCCGGCGTGGTTCTCGAAGCCGACCAGCGTGCGTGCGCCCGCGCCGTCGCCGAGGTCGCACTCGCACACGATGTCGCCGATCAGACGCGTGCCGCCGGCACGAGTCTCCAGGTCGAGCAGGCCGATGCCCGGCATCTCGCTGCCGTCCTGGCCGATGTAGCGATGGCCGGCGAGCTGGTAGCCGCCGCACACGGCCAGCACGGCTGCGCCCCCCGCGACGGCGGTGTGGAGTGCCCTGCGGTGGCGCTGGAGGTCTTCGGCCACGAGCATCTGGTCGCGATCCTGGCCGCCGCCGACGAGGTAGAGGTCGGCCGCGTCGGGGTCGAGCGACTCGCCCACTCGCAGCGGGCGCTCCTCGAGCTCGAGCCCGCGCCACTCCAGGCGCCGCCGGATGACCTGGACGTTGCCGCGGTCGGCGTAGATGGAGAGGTGCTCGGGATAGAGCTGGCAGAGCACGAGCTTCATGCCGCCGCCTCTTCCCAGTAGGGCCGTGCGAGCCCGCGGCTGGCGGCCACGCCCTGCAGCTCGAGCATCGCCGTATAGGTCGGTAGCACGTAGCCCGTGCCTCCGGCGGCCAGATCGGCCACGCGATCGAGCGCGCGCGCGACGTCCGGCACGACCTCGATGGCCGACGCGTCGACGCCCGCGTACTTGAGCCGCAGGGCGGCATCGGCGGCGCGCGTCCCGGCCGTGACGACGTGGCGCAGGCGTGGGGCGACGAGCTCCCAGTCGACGTCCCAGACCCACGAGACGTCGCGCCCGTCGGCGATGCGGTCGTTGAGCGCGAACAGCAGCGTCGCGTCACCGGGCGGCAGGATCCGCAGCACCTCATTCGCGCCGGCGGGGTTCTTGATCAGGAGCAGGACGAGGTCGGAGCTGCCGACTCGCAGGCGCTGGAAGCGCCCGAACGCGCCGCGGAAGCGCCCGAGCCCTTCGGCGATCACCTTCAGGGGCTCGCCCAGGACGACGGCCAGAGCCGCGGCCGCAAGGGCGTTCTCCACGTTGTAGAGGCCGGGCAGGGCGAGCTCGACGCGGACGTGCTCGTCCCCCCGGCAGAGGTCGAACGCGGTGCCGTCGAGCCCGCGCAGGTTGATGGCGCGGGCCGCGAGGTCGAGCGGCGCGCGCGCGTTCCCGCAGTGCGGGCAGGCGTAGTCGCTGAGATGACCGACGTAGACCGCGCGGTAGTCGTAGGCATGCCCGCAGCGCACGCAGAAGCGCGTATCGGACGCATGCGGCGCGGCTGCCAGCGCCACCGAAGGATCGTCGATGCCGTAGTGCACGAGCGACGGATGTCCCTCGGCGATCGAGGCGGTGAGGGGGTCGTCGGCTGCAACGACCAGCGTCGTCGAGGGCTCCAGGCGCGCGACCAGCTCCCGCCAGCGCGCGGCCACGAGCTCGAGCTCGCCGTAGCGATCGAGCTGGTCGCGAAACAGGTTGCCGAGTGCGATCGCGCCCGGCGCGAGCTGATCGGCGAGTCCGGGCAGGGCCGCCTCGTCGCACTCGAACAGGCCGAGCTCGGCCGAGGCTGCCTCGCGCACGGCGAGTGCCGAGGCGATGCCGGAGGCGAGGTTGGCTCCGGCGCTGTTGCGGGCGAGTTGCACGCGCCCGCGCAGCACCTCCGCGAGCAGGCCGCAGGTCGTCGTCTTGCCGTTCGTGGCGGACACCAGGACGCAGCCTCGCGGCAGTCGCCCGGCGAGCCGCCGCGGAGCGTCGGGGGCGAGCGCCGTCAGCACGCGGCCGGGCAGCGTCGTGCCGCCGCCTCGGCCGGTTGCCCGCGAAGCGAACGCCGTTGCCCGAGCGGCGGCGAGTGCCAGCCTCAACACCGCCGCAGTCCCTCCACGCAGGCAGTCTAGGCGGGCACTTCGCAGACAGTCGCTCCCGTGCGGGTCGGAGCGCGTATACTCGCCCGCGGTTGCACTGCGTCCGTTACGCTCGGCACGAGGCAGAACGAAGGGACGAAGTGGTGGAAGGCAGCAGGTACTCCCAGATCGCCGGAATCGATCCGGAGCGTCTGGACGCGTTCCGGGCCGGCATTCGCAAGCGCTACAGCGACGACCAGATCCTCTCCGAGCTGAGGGCGAGCGCCGAGCGCCTGGGCCGCTCGCCCACGATGCGCGAGTTCGCCGCCGACCCGCAGACCACGGTGCATCCCCAGACCGTGATCGGCCATTTCGGCTCGTGGAATGCCGCCAAGCGCCGTGCGGGGCTCGTGCCCAGGCGCTTCGCGACGCGCGAGGAGCTGCTCGCACGCCTCCGCGAGCTCGGCGAGCAGCTCGGGCGCACGCCGACGGCGCGCGATCTCGAGACGCGCCGGGGGTCGATGCCCTCGAAGTCGCTCTACTGGCATACGTTCGGCTCGCTCACGAACGCGTTGCGCGAGGCGGGCTTCGACGTGCCCGTGGGCGAGGAACGGCTGGCGCGTGCGATCGAGCAAGGCGTCTACCTCGCGATCCGCAGTGGCCGCCTGCCGAAGTTCGCCGACTGGGCGGAGGCGCGCCGCTCGGATCCGAGCATGCTCACCGAGTGGCAGGTCTACCGCATGTTCGAGGCGCGGCGGGGCGCCTGGTCGACGTTCCAGTTCCTCGTGCGCGAGCAGCTCGCGACGCAGGGCGTCGAGGTCGCGCCGGACGGCGCGATCACATCCGAGAAGTAGTACCGCTAGGCCGCGAGGCGGGAGCGCTCGGCGCAGAGCGGGCAGCTGTCCGCTTCGAGCAGCGGCAGCTCGGTCAGCTCGGCGGCGAACGCGCCGAACGCCGAGGGGTCGCTGACCATCAGGTGCCGGCTGAGCTCGCGCCAGGAGATCGTCGCGTTCTCGAGCGTGAGGACGATCGCCCAGATGCTGGCGGGGCCGCTCGTGAGCTCGCGCGCGGCCTGCGCGGTTGAGGTGCAGTGCTCGAGCATTCCCGCGCCGCTCTCCATGTCGATGCCGGCGACCAGCGTGACGGACGCGCCGCGCCCGTCCTCGAGCGTGAAGCGGCGCGTCAGGAAGCCGCCGAGATCGAGGCCGAAGCCGCGGTAGTAGCGGTAGCCCCGGCGCACCAGCGCGGGGTCGCCGGCGACGTGACCGCAGGCGCGGCGGAGCGGCGGTGGCCCTTCGTCGGCCAGCTTCCTTGCATCGCCCTGGATCGCCCGCAGCCTCACAGTTCCCGCATCGGCACGAACCCCGTGGAACATGAGGGGGCTTTTGGGCAGTTTTCGGCCGGCGCCTCCGGACCTGCCGCACCTCGTAGAATCGGGCTCGCGTGGGCTCCGTGACGACTTCCGACGAGATCCGCCGCAGCTTCACGGACTTCTTCGTCGAGCGCGGGCATGTCGCCGTGCCCTCGGCGTCGCTCGTGCCGTCGGCGCTCGACCAGTCGGTGCTGCTCACGACCGCCGGCATGCAGCCGTTCAAGCCGTACTTCCTCGGCCAGGCGACGCCGCCAGGCCCCCGCCTGACGTCCATCCAGCGCTGCTTCCGCGCGGTCGACATCGACGTGGTCGGCTCGACGGACCGCCACCTCACGTTCTTCCAGATGATGGGCAACTTCTCGTTCGGCGACTACTTCAAGCCGGGCGCGGTGGAGATGGCGTACGAGCTCTCTACGGGCGCGTGGGGGCTCGACCACGAGCGCATCTGGGCGACCGTCTACGAGGGCGACGACCAGCTCGGGCCCGATGACGTCGCGCGCGATCTCTGGCTCGGCCAGGGCATTCCCGCGAGCCGTATCGTCGCGCTCGGCGAGGACAACTTCTGGAAGGCAGGGCCCACGGGGCCGTGCGGCCCCTGCTCGGAGCTCTACTACGACCGCGGCGAGCACCTCGGCTGCGGCCGGTCGGAGTGCGCGCCGGGATGCGACTGCGATCGCTTCCTCGAGTACTGGAACCTCGTCTTCATGGAGTTCGACCGCGGAGACGACGGCGCCCTCACGCCACTCCCGGCGCAGAACATCGACACGGGCAGCGGCGTCGAGCGGGTCGCGATGCTCCTGCAGGACGCCGCCAGCCTCTTCGAGACCGACGAGACGGGGCACGTGATCCAGGCCCTGGAGCGCCTCTCGGGCCGTCGCTATGCCGATGGCGGCGATGCACTGCGCTCGTTCCGCGTGCTCTGCGACCACGCCCGCGGCATGAGCGCGATCGCCACCGACGGCGTCACGCCCTCGAACGAGGGCCGTGGCTACGTGCTGCGCAGGATCATCCGGCGCGCCGTCCTCCACGGCACCCGCCTCGGACTCGAGACGCCCTTCCTCGGAGCCGTGCACGAGGCCGTGATCGAGTCCCTGGCTGCCGGCTTCCCCGAGCTCGCCCGTCACCGTGACGACGTCCGGCGCCTGCTCGAGGCCGAAGAGGAGCGCTTCGCGCGCACGCTGCAGACCGGCTCGCGACTGCTCGACGATCTGATGCGCGTGGCACGGGAGCAGGGCGAGTCGACGCTGCACGCGGGCGACGTCTTCGACCTGCACGACACGCACGGCTTTCCCGTCGAGCTCACCGCCGAGATCGCGCGCGAGCAGGGGCTCGGCATCGATCTCGAGGGCTTCGAGAGCCACATGCATGCCCAGCGCGAGCGCGCCCGCGCGGCCGCCCGCCGCGGCGATCGCGTCGACGACGAGCGCATCGCGCGCTTCGCGCGCTCGGCTCCGCCCAGCGAGTTCGTGGGGTACGCGGAGCTCGACGTGGAGACGGAGGTGCTCGCCGTCGAGCCGCTCGCGGAGGGCCTCACGCTCGTCAAGCTCGCGCGCTCGCCCTTCTACCCCGAGGGCGGCGGTCAGGTCTCGGATGCCGGCGAGATCGCTGCTCACGCCGTCCGGGGGCAGGTCGAGTCCGTCTACCGGCTGGACGGCGACCAGGCGCTGCTCGTGCGGCTGGACGGCGAGCTGCGCGCCGGCGACACGGTGCACGCGCGCGTTGCGGCCGACGTGCGGCGCGCGACGGTCGCGAACCACACCGGCACCCACCTGCTGCAGCGCGCCTTGCGCAATCAGCTCGGCGAGCACGTCAAGCAGGCCGGCTCGGCCGTGCGCCCGGATGGCCTGCGCTTCGACTTCACGCACCCGTCGGCGCTGAGCGCCGAGCAGCTGCGAGCGGTGGAGGACGAGGTCAACCGCGTCGTGCTCGAGGATCACGAGGTGCGCATCTTCGAGACCTCGCAGGACGCTGCGCGCGACCTCGGCGCGACCATGCTGTTCGGGGAGAAGTACGGCGACGTGGTCCGGGTCGTGGACATCACGGGGTATTCGATGGAGCTGTGCGGCGGCACCCACGCGCGCTCCACGGCCGCCGTCGGCCCGTTCACGATCGTGCGCGAATCATCGGTCGGCCAAGGCGTGCGGCGGATCGAGGCGATCACCGGGCCCGAGGCGCTGGGCGCACTGCGTCGCGCCGACCGCGCTGCGAAGGAGGCGGCGGCAGCGCTGCGCACTCCGCCCGAGCAGCTGCCGCAGGCCGTCGCGACGCTCAGCGACCGCGTGCGCGAGCTCGAGAAGGCGGCCCGTGCCGGCGGTGGCGGCGCGGGCAACGGCGGCGGGGCCGATCTCTCCGCGCTGACCGCGGGTGCGGCCGAGCGCGGCCGGCTCAAGGTGCTCGTGGCCGAGGCGCCGACGGGCACGCTCGGCGATTCGCTGCTCGAGCTGGCCGACCGTCTGCGCGGTGCACTCGGGCCGTCGGCGGTCGTCCTCGGCGTGCGCGACGGCGAGCGGGTGCAGCTCGTGGCCAGCATGACTCCCGAGGCGATCGAGGACGGCCTCGATGCTGCCGCCGTGATCAAGCAGATCGGGCCGATCGTCGGCGGGGGAGGCGGCGGTCGCCCGTCCATGGCGCGCGCGGGCGGGAAGGACGCGACTCGTCTGGACGAGGCGCTCGACGCCGCCCGCTCGATGCTCTCGGCGTGAGTGAGGGCTCGAAGGCCCTCGCGCTCGACTACGGCAGCGCGCGCACGGGGGTCGCGGTCAGCGATCCGAGCGGCACGCTCGCGCGACCGCTGTGCGTCGTCGAGAAGGTCGGCGGCAAGAGCGGCATGGCCGAGTTGTGTGCGATCATCGAGCGCGAGGCGCCCGAGGTGGTCGTCGTCGGCCTACCGCTCACTCTCCGTGGTGAGCGGGGTCCGCAGGCGGTCGAGACCGAAGCGTTCATCGCCCGACTGCGCAGCCGATGCCGTATCCCGATCCTGACCGAGGACGAGCGCCTGACGACGTCGATAGCGCGACGGATGCCTACGACATCCCGGAGCCGTTCGACGAGCGACGACTCCCAGGCGGCGGCGGTGCTCTTGCAGACGTTCCTGGATCGCCGCGCAAGGGAGTGAGGAGGGGCCGGCGCCGCCGCGTCGTGATCGGCGGGCTCGTGCTGCTCGTGGTGCTCGTCGTCGGGCTGTTCGCGCTCGACCGCGTGCTCTTCGGCGGGCCGTCGGGGCCGCCCGGCGCCACGGTCGTCGTGAAGATCCCCGAGGGCGCGTCGGTGGAGCACATCGGTGACATCCTCGACAGCGCCGGCGTCGTCGGCAACGGGCGCAGGTGGGCGCTCGACGTGCGTCTGCACGGCGACGGAGACGATCTCCGCGCGGGCACCTACACGCTGAGGCAGAACGAGCGCTACGGCATCATCCTCTCGACGCTCAGGGCCGGCCCGGCGGTGCTGCCGACGGTGCGCCTGACGATCCCCGAGGGTCACGCGGTGCGCGACATCGCACGCGACGACGCACCGCGCGCCGGCATCTCGCCGGCCGCCTACCGCCGCGCTGCGCGCCGCGCGCATCCACCGCCCGGCTACCGCGCGACCGGCAAGGAGCGGCTGACGATCGAGGGCTTCCTCTTCCCGGCGACCTATACCCTCACCAAGCCGGTTTCGGCGACCCGCCTCGTCCAGCAGCAGCTGACGGCGTTCCAGCACGCCGAGGCGAAGGTCAACTTCCGCCCGGCTGCGAAGAAGAACCTGACGCGCTACGACGTGCTGATCATCGCCTCGATGATCGAGCGCGAGGCCGCCTTCCCGGCGGACCGCGCCAAGATCGCCGCCGTGATCTACAACCGCCTGCACGCGGGCATGCCACTCGGCATCGACGCGACGATCCAGTATCGGGTGGGCTCCTGGCGCGTGCTCAATGCGCGCGATCTGCGCGTCACCGGCTCGTACAACACCCGCACGCACCGGGGCCTGCCACCGACGCCGATCTGCAATCCGGGCCTGGCCTCGCTGCAGGCCGCGGCGAACCCGGCCAAGGTGCCGTACCTGTACTACGTGGCGATCCCGGGCGATCCCAAGCGGCGCCATCACTTCTCGCGGACGTTCGCCGACTTCCAGCACTTCCAGCAGACGCACCCGGCGTAGCCCGTCCGCCTTCGCACTCCGCTTCGCATGACCTGGCGCCGGATGCGGCTCTAGCCTGTGTTCGTCGATGGCTGACGCCTCCATACCGGGCTTGACCGTCTCCGGCGCGACGCGCGTCGCCTGCGTGATCGGAGACCCGGTGGAGCACTCCCGGTCGCCGCGCATGCACAACGCGGCCTCGGCGGCGCTCGGGCTCGACCGCGTGTACGTCGCGTTCCGCGTCGCGCCCGCCGACCTGGGCGCCGCCGTGCGCGGGCTGCGGGCGCTCGGCGTCGAGGGTGTCAACGTGACGGTGCCCCACAAGGCCGCCACCCTGGCGCTGTGCGACGACCTGGGCGACGAGGCGCGCGACGCGGGGGCTGTCAACACGCTCAGCTTCCCGGGGGACGGCTCGCTGCGCGGCGACCTGACGGACGGGCTCGGCCTGGTCGCCGCGCTGGCGCACGTGCCGGAGCGCGCCATCGTGCTGGGCGCCGGTGGCAGCGCTCGGGCTGCGGCCGCAGCCCTGCTGCGGGCAGGCACGCGAAGCATCACCGTCGTCGCGCGCCGGCTCGAGACGGCCGACCGCCTCGCCGACGCGCTGGCCGATCTCGTCTCCGGCGCCGAGGTCGTGGCCGCGGCGGCGGTGCCCGCGGGGGCCGGCGGGCTTCTCGTGCACTGCACGCCCGTCGGCGGGATCGCTGCGCTCAAGCAGCTTCCCGTGCCTGCCGATGTGATCGAGCGAATGGACGCTGTGGCCGATTTCGCCTACCGGGCCGACGGCTCGCCCACGCCGCTCGCCGAAACGGCGCTGGCGGCCGGCCTGCCGGTCGTCGACGGTCTCGAGCTGCTGGTGCGCCAGGGAGCCCTCTCATTTGCGCGCTGGACGGGCATCGAGCCGCCGCTCGACGTCATGCGCCGCGCGGCGCGGGGCGAATGAGCGCGACTGTCGGCGCGCTCGCCGCCGTCGGCGGCGGGCTCGGCGCACTCGTCTGGGAGCCGCTCGAGCCGCGGCTGATCGCGCGCTCGGAAGGCACCGGGGAGCTGATCGAGCAGCCGCCCTGGACGCGCAAGGCGACCTCCCGGACCGTCGTGATGCTCGTCAGCGCGATCGCCTGCGGCGCGGCCGGGTGGCGTTTCGGCGCGACGCGCGAGCTCATCCCGGGGCTCGTGCTCGCATTCGCGCTCGTCGGCATCAGCTCGATCGACCTGCGCTATCGCATCATCCCCGACCGCATCACGCTGCCGCTCGCGGTCGCCGGTCTCGTGCTCGCCGCGGCGCTGCGGCCGTCCGACCTGCCCGAGCTGCTGCTGGCGGCATTCGCCGCCGGCTTCTTCCTGCTGGTCGCAGCGCTGCTGTCGCCCAGCGGCATGGGGATGGGGGACGTGAAGCTCGCGTTCGTGCTCGGGCTGTTCGTCGGCCGCTCGGTCGTGATCGCGGTCATCATCGGCCTGATCGGCCCCGTCGTGCCGATGATCCTGCTGCTGCCTCGCTACGGCATGCGCGTGCGCAAGCTGCACCTCGCGCTCGGGCCGTTCCTCGCGCTGGGCGGCATGGTCGCGCTGCTCTTCGGCGAGGACATCATCTCCTGGTACACGGGAGGGTGAACGCCATCCCCCGGGCCGCCGCCGTCCCCCGTTGAGGGGATGCGCAGGCGGGGGTGTCTGGACGCATGCTGCGAGTATGGGCGCAGCGCACCGAGAGGCAGTCGGCATGCCGGTTCCAGGTGCGCGGCTCACGCTCGCCACGCTGCTCGGCGCCGCCGATGCGAGCGTCGTCGCGAGCGTCGAAGGCGACGTCGTGGTGCTGAGCGACGGCTGCGGACTGCACGAGGGCGCCAGCGCGAGCACGCGTATCTACGACGGCGAGCGCGTCTGGCATCTCACGTTCCGCGTGCGCGAGCGCCACGAGCTGGCGCCGCGCCAGGCGCGCATCGCCCTGGCGCTGAGCGAGCGCAAGCTGCTCGGCGAGGAGCGTTCGCTGCCGCGCGTCGCCTGCCGCCTGGCCGCGACTGCCAAGCGCGCCGGTGACCAGGCCGCCTCGGTCTGGGCGAGCGTCGTCGATGTCTCACAGGGCGGCCTGGCCCTGCGCTCGAGCACCACCTACGGCGGCGGCGATCTGATCGACGTCGAGCTCGACGACGGCACGGGCGCCGTGATCAGCGCGCGCGTGGAGATCGTCGACCAGGTCGACGGGCTTGCGCGCGGCCGCATCGTGGCCGTCGCCGAGGACGGGGCCCAGCGCCTGGGCGCGCTCGTCGACCGGCTGCGCAACTCGCCGAGCGACGGCGAGCCGGAGCCCGAGCCGCTGCCCGCGCTGCGCGAGGCGCTGGCCGCTGCTCGCCGCCTGCGCGACTGAGACGCTCTACGCTCAGCGCGGTGGAGCTGAGCTACGTCACCTCCGGCGAGTCGCACGGCCCCGGGATCACGGCGGTCGTCTCCGGCCTGCCCGCGGGCCTCGCGCTCGACCACGCTGCGATCCGCGCCGATCTGGCACGTCGTCAGGCCGGCTACGGCCGCAGCCCGCGGCAGCGGATCGAGCAGGACGACATCGAGATCCTCGGCGGCGTGCGCCACGGGCTCACGCTGGGCGGGCCGCTGGCGCTGATCGTGCGCAACCGCGACCACGCCAACTGGGGCGCCGCCATGAGCGCGTGGCCGGTCACCGACGAGGAGCTGGCGGAGGTGGCTGCGCGCCGCAGCCGCAAGGTGCAGCTGCCGCGTCCGGGCCATGCCGACCTCTCGGGCGTCCTCAAGTACGAGCTCGACGACGTGCGCAACGTGCTGGAGCGCGCCTCCGCGCGTGAGACCTCGGCGCGCGTCGCCGTCGGCGCCATCACGAAGGGCCTGCTGGCACAGCTCGGGATGGCCGTCTTCGGCCGCGTGCTGGCGGTGGGGGACGTCGAGGCCGCGGCCGACGCCGGCGACGAGGCCGCGTTCGTACGCGCTCGCGAGAGCGAGATCGGCTGCTCCGATCCCGCCGTGGAGAAGCGCATGCTCGCCGCGATCGACGCCGCGGCGGCCGACCGCGACACGCTCGGCGGCATCATCGAGATCCGCGCCTTCGGCTGCCCGCCCGGCCTCGGGTCGCACACCGAGCCCCGCCTGCGCCTGGACGCTCGCCTGGCGGCCGCGGCCGTCAGCATCCAGGCCATGAAGGGCGTCGAGATCGGCGACGCCTTCGCGAACGCGCACCGGCCCGGGTCGGCGGTGCATGACGAGTTGCTGTTCGACGAGGCACGCGGATACTGGCGCGAGAGCAACCGCGCGGGCGGCATCGAGGGCGGCATGTCGAACGGGGAGCCGATCGTCGTGCGCGTGGCGATGAAGCCGCTGCCGACGCTCATGCGGCCGCTGCGCTCGGCGCGCCTCGACACGCACGAGCCGGCCGAGGCGCTGGTCGAGCGCAGCGATACGACCGCCATCGCCGCGGCAGCCGTCGTCGGCGAGGCCGTCGTCGCGTTCGAGCTTGCGCGCTGCGTGCGCGAGAAGTTCGGGGGCGACTCGATCGGCGACGTGCTCGCCGCCTACGCGCACTACGTCGAGCGCATCCCGTGGCATCCCCGCTAGAGGCGAAGCCGATCGCCGTCGCCGGGTTCATGGGCGTCGGCAAGAGCACCGTCGGTCGCGAGCTGGCCCACCGGCTCGGGCGGCCGTTCGCAGACAGCGACGCCGTGGCGGAGCGGCGCGCGGGCACCTCGGTGCGCGCGTTCTGGGAGCGGGAGGGGGAAGCCGCCTTCCGCGCCCTCGAGGAGTCGGTCGTCCGCGAGCTACTCGAGCGCGACGACGCGCCGGTGATCGCGCTCGGCGGCGGCTCGCTCACATCCGAGGCGACGCGCCGGCTGTTGCGCGAGCGCGGGCTGTGCGCGTGGCTCGACGCCCCGGTCGCAGTCTGCTGGCGGCGCATGGACGGCGCGCCCGGCACCCGGCCGCTCGCGGGCGACAGGGAGGCCTTCGAACGGCTGCACGACGAGCGCGGGCTGCTCTACCGGGCCGCTGCCGACGCGATCGTCGCCGGCGAGGAGTCGCCGGAGGCGCTCGCGGGCGCGATCGCGCAACAGGTGTGGACCCGGCCCGGCATCGCCGGGACCGCCCTGGACGAGGGCGCCGTGGCCATCGCCGATGCGGCCCTGACGCTCGCGCGCACCGCGCCGGCGGCAGTCATCGAGCTCCGGGGCGGGGAGGAGGCCAAGTCCCTCGCGGTGCTGGAGCGGCTGTGGCGTGCGCTCGCCGAGCGCGAGCTGGAGCGCGGCGACGTGGTCGTGTGCGCCGGCGGCGGCTCCATCACCGACGTCGGCGGCTTCGCTGCGGCCACCTTCCGCCGCGGCGTGCCCTGGCTCGCCGTCCCCTCGACGCTCGTCGGCCAGGTCGACGCGGCGATCGGCGGCAAGACCGCGATCAATGTCGCCGCCAAGAACGACGTCGGGGCGTTCTGGCAGCCGGCTGCGGTGCTCTGCGATCCCTCGCTGCTGGAGACGCTGCCGCCGCGCGAATGGGCGGGCGGCATGGCCGAGGTCGTGAAGACCGGCCTGCTGGTGGGTGGACGGCTGTGGGAGCTCGTCGAGGCCTGGGAGCCTGGCATCGGCGACGCCGCCGCCCGCACGGAGCTCGTGCAACGCTGCGCGGGCGTGAAGACGCTCGTCGTGGCCGCCGACCCGGAGGATCGCGGGCCTCGCGCCATCCTCAACCTCGGGCACACGATCGGCCACGGGATCGAGGCCGTGGCCGGCTACGGCGGCCTCTCCCACGGCGAATGCGTGTCGATCGGCCTCGTCGCCGCGCTCCGTCTCTCGGAGGATCTCGCAGGCCTCGAGGCCGGCACCACCGGCCGGGTGGCCGCGCTGCTGGCGCGCCACGGGCTGCCCGTGCGTGCGCCGGGGCTCGATCCCGCGGCCGTGCTGGCGGCCATGCGCCATGACAAGAAGCGGACGGCGGGGACGCACCGGATGGTGCTGCTGGAAGCGATCGGGAGGCCGGTGCACGGTGTCGCCGTCGACGAGCAGGTGCTCGCCGACGCGGTACGCGGTGCCACCGCAGACGACTAGACTGAATCAGTGCGCGTCACCGTGCTGAACGGCGTGAACCTCGGGATGCTGGGCGCCCGGGAGCCGGAGGTGTACGGCACCCTGACGCACGCGGAGTTGACGCAGCGCATCCAGGCCTGGGCGGGAGAGCGCGGGCAACGCGCCGATGTGCGCCAGACCGACTGCGAAGGGGAGTACGTGCGAGCGATTCATGCGGCCTGCGGAGAGGCCGACGCGGTGATCGTCAATCCGGGTGCCTGGACGCACTATTCCTGGGCGATTCGCGACGCGCTCGCGATCCTGCCGGTGCCGGTCGTCGAGGTGCACCTCTCGGAGCCGCTCGAACGCGAGCCCTGGCGGCACCATTCGGTCGTGGCCGAGATCGCGTCCGCCCGCTTCGCCGGCATGGGAGCCGACGGCTACCGCGCCGCGCTCGACTGGCTGCAGGAGCGCGCGGCGTGAACCGCGTCGCCCGCCGAGAGCGGCTGACCGCCGCGCTGGCCGAGCGCGAGCTCGCCGGCTTCCTCGTCACGACGCCGACGAACGTCCGCTACCTGACGGGTTACACCGGCTCCAACGGCGTCGTCTGCCTGGGCAGCGAGCCGCGTTTCCTGACGGATTTCCGCTACGCGACGTCGGTGGCGCCGCTGGCCGCCGAGTGGCAGGTCGAGATCGTCGAGCAGAACCTCCTGAGCGACGTCGCCGGCCGCATCTCCGAGATCTTCGGCGGCGAGCGCGTCGGCTTCGAGGCCTCCGGGCTGACCTACGCCGCCTGGCACGCGCTGGACGAGGCGGCGCGTGCGGCCGGGGCCGAGCTCGTGCCGTGCGAGCACCTGATCGAGGACCTGCGCGCCGTCAAGGACGCCGACGAGATCGCGCTGATCCGTGCGGGCGGCGAGGTCTGCGACGCGATCTACGCGTGGCTGGCCGAGGATGGGCTGGCCGGTCGCGAGGAGCGCGAGGTCGCCTGGGCGATCGAGCAGCGCGCCCGCGAGCTCGGTGCCGACGGCGCATCGTTCTCGCCGGTCGTCGCTGCAGGCGCCAACGGCGCACAGCCCCACGCCGTGCCGGGCGGTTCCGAGATCGAGCGCTCCACGCTCGTCGTGCTCGACCTGGGCGCGCTCGTGGGCGGGTACTGCTCCGACTGCACGCGCACGTTCGCGACCGGCCCGAGCGAGCCGCAGATGATGGACGTCTACGAGACCGTGCTGGCCGCGCAGGAGGCTGCGCTCGCCCTCGTCCGCCCCGGGCAGGACTGCCAGGAGGTGCACGAGACGGCGCGGCGCGTGATCGCGGAGCGCGGCTACGGCGAGTACTTCAATCACGGAACGGGCCACGGCGTCGGCCTCGACATCCACGAGGAGCCGCGCTTCCGCAACGGCGTCGGAGGCGAGCTCGCGGCGGGCAATGTCGTCACGGTCGAGCCGGGCGTGTACCTTCCAGAGCGCTTCGGCGTACGCATCGAGGATCTCGTCCTGGTCACGGACGACGGTCACGAGGTGCTCACGCAGTTCCCGAAATCACTCCTGTCGGTGTAGGCCATGGCTGAGACGATCAACACCAATCAATTCAAGAACGGCATGTGCATCGAGCTCGACGGCGTCGTCTGGAAGATCATCGAGTTCCAGCACGTCAAGCCGGGCAAGGGCGGCGCGTTCGTGCGCACGCGGCTCAAGCAGATGGAGGGCGGCAAGGTCGTCGACAAGACCTTCCGCGCCGGCGAGTCGATGCCGCGCGTGCACACGACCGTGCAGGACATGCAGTTCCTGTTCGACGACGGCGCGAACGTCGTGCTCATGAACACGGACACCTACGAGCAGATCGGGCTCCCGCGTGACGGCGTCGCCGACGAGCTGCAGTACCTCAAGGAGGGCGATGTCGTGCAACTGCTCTCGCTGGACGGCCGCGCCGTCTCGCTGCAGCTGCCGGCGGCCGTCGAGCTGGTGGTCTCGTCGACAGAGCCCGGCGTCAAGGGCGACACCGTCTCCAACGTGACGAAGCCGGCGGTGCTCGAGACGGGCGCCACGGTGCAGGTGCCGTTGTTCGTGAACGAGGGCGAGCGCGTGCGCGTGGACACGCGCGACGGGCGCTACCTCGGCCGTGCCTGAGCTCCCATGACCCGCTTCGTCGACACCACGCTGCGTCTGCTGTCCCAGGATCCGCTGGCGCGCACGCTCTCGAGCGCGACCGTTCTGCGTCTGGCCGAGCGGCTCGACACCGTGGGCTACAGCGCGCTCGAGATCTCGGGCGGCGGCTGCTTCACGACGGCGGTCGAGCGCGGCCTGGAGAGTCCCTGGGAGCGCATCCGAGCCGTGCGCGGGCGGACGCGCACGCCCCTTGCGATGGCACTGCGCGGCACGTTCCTCGTCGGCGGCCGGCCCGCGGCGGACGACCTCGTGCGGCGCTTCGTGCTGTGCGCCGCGGAGTCGGGCATCGACATCTTCCGCATGCACGACCCGCTCAACGACATCGACGACCTCGCCGTGCCCGCCGCCGCCGTGCGCGAGGCGGGCGCTCGTCTGTACGCCGGGCTCGTGTACTCGGACGGCCCCGAGGGCCACGACTACCTGCTGCAGCACGCGCGCCGGCTGTCCGACATGGGCGCCGACCGGATCCTGCTGATGGACCCCGCGGGCGCACTCGACCCTGCCGCCGCCGGCGAGCTGATCCGCAAGCTGATCGCGGCCGCGGGCGTCCCCGTGGGCCTCTACGCGCAAGGCCCCGGCGGTACCGCGCTGGCCGTCGCGATCGAGGCCGCCCGAGCGGGCGCCGACCCCATCGCGACGGCGTCGTACCCGGTTGCGATGCTGACGACGCGGCCCGCGGCGGAGTTGCTCGGCCAGGCGCTCAGCGGGCTCGGCTTCGATGCCGGGCTCGACCGCGACGCGGCCTGGGATGCGGCCCGCGAGATCGAGGCCGCCCTCGGTGACGCCGCGTCCAGCGCGCCGCCCGTCTCGCCGCACGTGGCTCTGCGCGCTGCGCTCGCGACCGTGCCGATCGGCGTCGTCGCCGGCATCGAGCGCAGCCTGCGCGCCGCCGGGGCCGAGGACCGGCTGGACGAGGTGCTCGACGAGCTCCTGCTCGTGCGTGCGGAGTCCGGCTATCCGCCTCCCGCCTCGCCGGTCGGTCGCATCCTCGCCGGGCAGGCCATCCGCCACGTCCTGCACGCGCGCCGCTGGACCGAGGTCGACGGCGACATGCGCAGCCTGTTGCTCGGGGAGTGGGGCCATTCGCCCGCACCCGTCGACGCCACCGCGCTCGCAGCGGCCGAGCGCGCGCCCGCCTCGACGGTCGGTGAGCCGTCGCTCGAGGAGGCGCGCGAGGAGGCCGGCAGCCTGGCGGCCTCCGAGGAGGACCTGTGCCTCGTCGCGCTCTTCGGCGACCGCGCGCTGCCGCTCCTGCAGCGCCTTCGCGGGCGCGAGGACGCGCTGGACGACGAGGATCCGCTGGATGACGACGAGGCCCGGCGGGTACGCCGCCTCGTGCGCCTGCTCGAGGAGTCCGACGCCGGCGAGCTGACCGTCGAGGAGGACGGCGTGCGCATCACGGTGCGGCGGCGCGAGTCGGGCCCGTCGCAGGCGCAGCCGCTCTTCACCACGCAGCCGGCGGCCACGCCGGCCGAGCCCGCCGTGGCGGTCGCTCCGCCCTCGGACGTCGTGCTCGTGGAGAGCCCGATGGTCGGCAACTTCTATCGCGCGTCGTCCCCGGATGCCGATCCCTTCGTGCAGGAGGGCGATCGCGTCGAGGTCGGCCAGACGCTCTGCATCCTCGAGGCGATGAAGCTCTTCAACGAGTTCAAGAGCGATCACGCAGGCACGGTGCGCAAGGTGCTCGTGGACGATGCGCAGCCGGTCGAGTTCGGCCAGCCGCTGTTCGAGCTCGCGCCCCTGTGAAACGAGTCCTCGTCGCCAACAGGGGCGAGATCGCCGTGCGCGTGATCCGCGCCTGCCACGAGCTCGGTCTGGAGGCTGTCGCCGTCTACTCGACCGCCGATCGCGAGGGCTCCTGGGTGCGGCTGGCCGACCGCTCCGTGTGCATCGGGCCTCCCTCCGCGCGCGACAGCTATCTCAACCAGAGCAACGTCATCGGCGCCGCCGAGACGACAGGATGTGACGCGCTGCACCCGGGCTACGGGTTCCTCTCGGAGAGCCCGTCGTTCGTCCGCAGCTGCGAGGACAACGACCTGATCTTCATCGGGCCGACGCCGGAGTCGATGGAGGTGCTCGGCGACAAGTCGCTCGCCAAGGGCGCGATGCGCGCCGCCGGCATGCCCCTCGTGCCGGGATCCGAGGGGCGTCTCGCGAGCGTGGACGAGGCGCGGCGCGTCGCCGGCGACGTCGGCTATCCCGTGCTGCTCAAGGCGGCCTCGGGCGGCGGCGGGCGCGGCATGCGCCCGGTCGGCGATCCCTCGGAGCTCGAGGCGGCCTACGCGACGGCGACCGCGGAGGCCGAGGCCGCCTTCGGAGACGGCGGGCTCTACCTCGAGAAGATCGTGGTCGATGCGCACCACGTCGAGGTGCAGGTCGTGGGCGACGGCGAGGGCGGCGCGCTCGTCGTGGGTGAGAGGGAGTGCAGCGTGCAGCGCCGCCATCAGAAGCTGCTCGAGGAGTCGCCCTCGCCGTTCATCAGCGAGGAGACGCGCCGGGCGCTCTACGCCGCCGCTCTCGGCGCCGTGCGCGCGACGCGCTACCGCAACGCCGGAACCATCGAGTGCCTGCTCGGGGGAGACCAGTCCTTCTACTTCATGGAGATGAACACGCGGCTCCAGGTCGAGCATCCGGTGAGCGAGGAAGTCTCGGGAATCGACCTCGTGCGCACGCAGCTGCGGCTCGCGATGGGCGAGCCGCTGCCCGCGCAGGGCATCGCTCCGACGCACGGCCACGCGATCGAGTTCCGCATCAACGCCGAGGATCCCTCACGGGCGTTCCTGCCGTCTCCCGGGCCGTTGCGCCGCTTCCGGCCGCCGCTGGGGCGGGGCGTGCGCGTCGACACCCACGCCTACGAGGGCTACACCGTCCCGCCGACCTACGACTCGCTCGTTGCCAAGCTCATCGTCTCCGACGACACGCGTTCCCTGGCGCTCGGACGCGCAGCGCAGGCGCTCGCGGAATTCGAGGTCGAGGGTGTCTCGACGACGCTGCCGCTGTTCCGCGAGATGGTCGAGAGCGAGCCGACGTTCCGGGCCGGGGTGTACACGACCGCCTACCTCGAGGAGGCGGCGGGGCGGCTATCCTCGCTGTCTCTGTGATGACCGATACCCCGCCGCGTGCGGTCTCGCGGCGCCAGGCGCGCCGTGCCGCCTTCGTCCTGACCTACCAGCTCGACGTGCGTGCCGGCTCGGATCTCGACGAGCTGGCGGCCCGCTACCTGGCCGACACCGGCATGGACGTCCCGCCCTACACCCGCGAGGTCGTCGAGGGCGTGCAACGCGACCGTGACGCCATCGACGCGGAGGTCGACGCGGCCGCGGCCGGCTGGACGGCGGATCGCCTGGGGGCGGTCGAGCGCTCCATCCTGCGGCTCGCGACCTGGGAGCTGCGCCAGGGCGAGCTGCCGGCCGCCGTGGTCATCGACGAGGCGATGGAGCTCGCGAAGCGCTATGCGGGTGCCGAGGCGGCGCCCTTCGTGAACGGCGTGCTGGGCGCGATCGCCCGGGGCGGGGAGGGAGCGCCGTGAGCTCGAACCCTGCGCTCGCCGATCTGCTCGCCCGGCTCGACGCCGCACGCGAGCGCCTGGCCGACGCGTCCGGAGATCCCGACGCCGCTGTGGCTGCGCTGACCGAGATCAACGAGCTGGCGCTGGCCGCGAGCGAGGAGCTCGAGCGGCAACGCCGCGCAATCCGGGACGCGCGCGTCGATGAGTGACGGCGCGGCCGCGCTCGAGCGGCTGCGCGCGCTCACGGACGACGCGCTCGCGGCGCTCGACTTCGGCGAAGCGGGAGACGTGACGCCGCTGGCCGAGGCGATGCGCTATTCGCTGCTCGCCGGTGGCAAGCGGGTGCGGCCCGTCCTCTGCCTCGCGACGGCGGAGGGCTTCGGCTGCGCGGCCGAGGACGCGCTGCCGACGGCGCTCGCGCTCGAGCTCGTGCATACGTTCTCGCTCGTCCACGACGACCTGCCGGCACTGGACGACGACGCGCTGCGCCGCGGGCGCCCGACGGCGCACGTCCGCTACGGCGAGGACATCGCGGTGCTGGCGGGTGACGCGCTGCTCAACCACGCGTTCGCGCTCGTCTGCGACCGCCAATCAGGACCGGACGCCCGCCGCGTCGCAGCGCTGCGCGAGCTCACGTCCGCCGTCGGCCTGCTCGGGATGATCGGCGGCCAGTACCGCGATGTCCGCCCCGAGGACACCCTCGACGCGGCCGGCCTGGAGCGCACGTCGCGCCTGAAGACGGGCGCACTGCTCGGCGCAGCCGCCTCCTGCGGAGCAATCGTGGCGGGCGCAGACGAGGACGCCGTCGCCACGGCGCGCGCCTTCGGCGTCGAGCTGGGCCTGCTCTTCCAGATCGTCGACGACGTCCTCGACGAGACGGGCAGCGACGAGGCCCTGGGCAAATCCGCAGGCACGGACGCACGCCGAGGCCGCCGCACCTTCGCAAGCGAGCTGGGAGTCCCCGGCGCCCGGGCCCGCGCCACCGAAAGCGAGCAAACAGCCCGAACCCTCCTGGCAGCCCTCCCCCCAAGAGCCCACCCGCCCCTGGGCGCCCTGATAAGCCTGGTAGCAACCAGAGACCGCTGAAAGCGGACGAACGGAGTCACCCGGACGAACGGGGTCCGGACGAACGGGGTCAGACCCCGCCAGGCGGGGTCTGACCCCAGGTGGCGGAGCCTGACCCCAGGGTGGCAGTCGGCTTAACCATGCGGCTTTGCG
>Ga0207683_10000095_pt1 | contig 71883 bp, 62 predicted proteins | sample KBSM73metaG_FD_184333 | JGI IMG/M metagenome (GOLD analysis project Ga0207683, IMG submission 184333) | Miscanthus rhizosphere microbial communities from Kellogg Biological Station, Michigan, USA - KBS M7-3 metaG (SPAdes) (version 2) | ecosystem: Host-associated > Plants > Roots > Rhizosphere >...
GGAGGAGGTCGATCCCTCCGCGGACGGCGTTGCAGCGCTGGCGGCGCGCATCGCCCCGTCCGGCTCGACCGCGACCTCGCTCACGCCGCCGTACGACCCGCGGGCGATCTTCACGGCGGCACGCGGCGGCGATCCGCTCGCGCGCACGATCGTCGAGGAGGTCGCCCGCCGGATCGCAGCGCACATCACTCCGATCGCCGCCGTTGCCGACCCTGCCCTCGTCGTCCTCGGCGGCGGGCTCGGAACGAACGGCGATCTGCTCCTGACGCCGGTGCGGAGATTGCTGGCCGCTTGGATTCCCTATGCGCCACGGGTCGAGATCTCGACGCTCGGCGAGTCGGCCGTCTTGATGGGTGCCCTGGCCGTCGGCCTGCGCTCGGCGCTCGACAACGTCTTCGTCAACCGGCCGCGCGCCGCTACCGCGTAGGAACGACCTACCTACAGGCCGCGCGAAGGACCGCCTTCGTTGCCGCCGAGATCGTTACCGCTCGCCTGCACGACGAGACGAAGGCGGCTGCCGAGAACCCCGGGCCCACCGTTACCCCGCACCGTGTTGTCCTTGAGCACCAGAGTCCCCTGGCCTCCATCCTGCCCGCCTGCGAGGACGATGCCGGCGCGTTTCGGCGGGGAGCGCTTGAGCGCATTCTCGACGATCGTGTTGCCGCTGATCTCGAGGTTCGTCGCGACGACCGCCGGGCCGTCGTTCGACTCGAGCTCGAGCATGACACCCGGGCCGGCATTTCCCCGGATCGTGTTCCCGACGATGTGCACGTCGAGGGCCGGCTGGCCACGATCATCCGGCTCGATGTCGATGCCGGCCGCGGGCTGTCCAGGCGGAGAGTCCTGCACGCCGACGATGGTGTTGCGCTCGATGTGCAGCCCGATCACGGCGGTGGCGGAGATCGCATTCCGGCTTGCGCCGCTGAGCGTCGAGTCCAGGATCGACACGGTGCCCGCGTACGAGTTGCCGTTGCCTCGTCCGCTGATCGTGACGTCGTCCTTCGGAGCTCCGCCGATGTCGAGGTGGCTCAGGGTGATCTGGTGACCGAAGACCGCCACGCCGTACATCGACTGGCCGTCGGGAACGACGATCTTCAGATTCGAGATCGTGACCCGCACCGGCGCCGGTTTCGACGGCTTGGACCGGTTGACGAAGAACACGGCGCTCGCCGCGATCGGATCGCCGTCGATCGAGTGCAGACGGACGGGGCCGAGGCCGAGCGAGACGATGCATGCGCCGTCCGACGTGATCGTCGTCCGGTCGTGCGACACCCACAGTCCGCGGGTGGCGTAGCAAGTGTCGTTCGGCAGCTTCGGCAGGAAGATGGTTCCCGCGCTGCGGTCGAGTCGCGCCTGCAGCCACGCCGTGTCGTCACGCTCGGCGCCGCCCGCGGTCGGCGCCGTCGTCCGCGGGCCTGCAGCGATGGCGATCACTCGTCCCTTGCGCGTCAGGAGCGCCCGGCCGCGGTTGCCGCGGAAGAGGTTCTCTGCGAGAACGACCTGGCCCTTGCCATCGTTCTGTTCGCCGGCGATCACAATGCCGGCGCGGCGGTCAGGCGGGGCTTTCCGAGCATTCCCGAGGAGCTCGTTGCGGACGAGCTCGATTCCCGATGCGATGACCGGCAGGCCGTTCGCGGGCGCGAGATCCAGGAAGATCCCGGGGCCTGCGTTGCCGACGACCTTGTTCCCGGCGACGTGCACGTCGAGCGTCGGCTGGCCGCGATCGGCCGCCCGGATATGCAGGCCTGCGGCGCCCGTCCCACGTGCACCGGAGAGGAGATTCCCGGCGACGCGCAGCCCCACTGCACCGAAGATCGAGACGACGTCGCGCTGCCCGCCTGAGAGCGTCGAGTCGGTGAGCGCAACGCGGGCCGACATTCCCCCGGAGCCCTTCGTGCCGGCGCCGATGCGGACATCGGTGAGGGGAGCGCCGTCGATCGCAAGGCCGCTGAGCGTCACCTCGTGGCCGAGCACGCTGATTCCGTGCAAGCGCGTTGCCGCCGGAACGGTGAGATGCAGCCCGCTGATCGAGATCCTGACGGGCAAGGGCTTGCGCACGTCGGAGTGGTCGACGAAGAAGACTGCGTTCGCGCGCACAAACGTCCCGTCGCCTCGCGGAATGCGACCCTCGCCGGGCCCGAGCGCGACGACGCACGCTCCGTCGGACGTAACGGTCGTGTCGTCGTGCGAGACCCAGAGGCCACGTGTCTCGTAGCACTCCCCGTTCGGAAGGCGCGGCAGAAAGAGACTGCCACCCGCATCGAGCTTCGCCTGGAGCCACGCGGTGTCGTCGCGAACGCCGCCGTGAGCCGGCGGCGACACGCAGAGCATCGCCGCGAGGCAAGCAGCAGCTCCAAGCCCCCTGGCCGTCCGGCCGGTCATCTTCGACAGCTGATGGTAGACCCCGCCGATCGAGAGCACTGTGGAAAGTTCGTCACACTTCCGTCACCACGTCCGACACCGGGACGTGGCCGTAGTAGCTCTCCGGGAAACGCCCGTCCCAACCCGGTTCCCCGAGACCCGTAACGCTTCGGTGACACCAACGCCACCATGTCCGACACCTGGTCGTGGCTCGACGAGTCGATCCTGAGCTAGGCGAAGTTCCGCCGGTAGAGCACGAACGAGAGCGGCAACAGCGCCGACAGCGCGACGTACGGCGCCAGCGACACGCGCGTGCGCTGCTCTCTCGTTGTCGTGGCGGGACCGCTGCCGAGCACGCCCTTCGCCGCCGAGGCAAGCGCGTCGCCGTCGCCGTCATGGAACACCTTGCCGTCGCCGGCGGCTGCGACCTGGGCCGCCTCGCGCTGGCTTGCGGGATCGGGCCGGTAGCCCGGATCCTCCGCCTTCGAGGTGAGAAAGATTCTCTCCCGCGGGTCCCAGAGGTGAACGAACAGCACGCGCACGTGCCCGGCACGCAGCTTCCCGGCCAGCTTGTTCGCGTCGAACGAGCGGCTCTCACCGTCGCTGAAGATCACGAGCAGCCGCTTCGACACGTCTGGCTTGAAGTAGTTGTTCGCACCGATCGAGCCGAACTCGCCGAAATCGGTCGCCAGCTTCTCCGTGCCGCTCGGCGGAGGGCGCTCGATTCCGATCGAGTCCTCGAGCGTCGACGCGAAGACCTGCGCATCGAGCGTCGGGAAGAGATCCGGAAGCGCGCGATCGGTCAGTGAGGCAATCCCGACGGGGACGTCCGCGAGGCTCTGGCGAAGGTGCAGCGCAAGATCCTTTGCGCGCGCAAGACGCGTGGGCGAGCCGAAGCTCTGCTTGGCGAGCATCGACCGCGAAGAGTCGAACATGAAGATGACCTCTGCATCCGACCGGCCCACCCGCTTCTGCGTGCCTGCGACGACGGGCTGCGCGGCCGCGAACGCGAGCAGCGCGGCCACGGCGACGATCGCAAGTGGAATGCCCGGCCGCGAACGAAACGACGGCGGTGTCAACTTCAAGACGCGCGAAACGCGGCGGGCGCGCAGCTCGAGCAGCGCGTACGCGGCAAGCGGCACGACCACGACCAAAACGACCAGGGCCGCGAGTGGCGTGAGAAACGTCATCAGTAGCCGGTGCCGGGCTGCGCGAGGGCTGCGCCCGAGGCGCGTCCCGGCCCGTGCGCGGTGCCGCCGCCGGTCCGCGTCGGCTGGCGCTGCAGCAGGCGCAGCGTCAGCTCGAGGTTGAACTTGGCGTCCTCGTTGTTCGGATCTGCGGTGAGCGCACCGCGGAAGGCCCGTGACGCGTAGAGGAGGAAGCGAAGGCGCTGGCCCGGGTCGTCGGTCGTCGCGAGGCCAAGTCCCATCACGCCGAGGAGGTTCGCGGTCTGGCCCCGGCGGAGCGGCTCCTTTTGCTCCCTTGCGAAGTTCGCGAGCGTGACGATCGCCTCGCTCCGCAACGCGTCGAGATTCAGCTGCGTGAGAGAGCTCGCATGGGGGCGGGCAAGCCAGAAGTTCCGGAGCGTCTGGCGGTACTCGATGTCGTCGTCGAGACGCAACAGGGATCGCGCCGCGTGGAACGGGAGGAGCTCGTCGGGCTGCCAGAGATTTGCGCGGGTAGGCGTCGCCTTGAAGCGGACGTCGTCACGCGAGATCGTCGTCTGCCACCGCCCGACGTCGAGTGCCAACAGCAGCGCGACAATCGCCACGGTCAGCGCGACGACGCAGGCTGTGGCCCACCGGATCATGACTGCGTCCTCGGGACCGGCAGGCGCCCATTCCAGTGTTCGTTGGCGGCGAGCGCGACCAGCACGAGCACGGCGATGAAGATGAGCGACCAGGGAGTCCGGCCCTGCAACGCACCCTCCGTGTCCCCCACACCGCTTGTGACAGAGCTGACGTGAGGCACGAATGCGTCACGTCCCGCGAGATTCTGGAAGAGAGACAGGTTGTCCGCGCGAGGCGTGAGCGGGACGATCCGGAACTTCACGCCCTGGCTTCGGAACGTATTGAACGTCTGGGCGACGCGCGGGACGTCGTCGGGTGCGGTGTCAAGGTCGCTGACGAGCAGGATCGAGCCGCGAGGATTGCCGGCCCGAACGAGCGCGTCGTGCGCGAGTATCAGCCCCAGGGAGATCTGGGTGCCGCCGGAAAAGCTGCTCGACCACGGATTCGGCGGAGGCCCGTCGGGACCGGGCCGCGGCGGTCCGGGCGCGAAGAAGCGCAGTAGGGAGCGCAGCTCCCGCGACGGCGTTCCCGGTGGCAACAACTCGTAGGCGATGTCCGAGAATGCGACCAGCCCAAGCCGGCTTTGCGACCTGATCAGCTGCTGCAACACACCGGTGATCGTGCGGTTCGCCTCCGGCTTGATGCTGCGCGACACGTCGAGCACGAGCATGCCGGTTCCCCCACCGGGCAAGAGCCCGCGTGCTGCCGCCGCGTTGCTGCGGCCCGTTTCGCTCGCGAGCAGCACGAGCACGAGCAGCACGACGGCGAGCGCGACGCGCAGAACGAGCGTGCGGCGCGCCGGGCGGGCCAGCTCGGCAGTGCTTGCGAGCGGGATCGCCGGACCGCGCGTGCGCGCTGGAAGCGGGCTACGCGCCATGTCCGTTCGACCGCTGCTCGATCAGACGCCGGACGTCCAGCGTCAACGGTTGAGTGGCTGCAGGGATCGGCGTCGGTTCCGCCCAGGCGAGCTCACGGGCGGCGAGGGCCAGCTGACTCTCGCCGCTACGCGTCAGCTCGCGTGACAGCAACTCGAGTGCCTTGCGTTTCGCAGCTGCGTCTTCTCTGGCTTCGGTCCGCTCGACGAGCCGCACCGCACGCTCGAGCGCGCTCGGGAGCGGCAGGCGCAACCGCCCCTGCAGCGCACGCAAGACCCGCCAGAGGGCGAAGGCCGCGCCCGCGAAGAGAAGCGCGCTGACCACGAGCAGCACGGTCTTCAACACCGACGGCGAGAAACGGTACGACACCGCGAGCGGATCGGTCGACGCGTGCCAGATCGGCTGCGAGAACGGATCGTCGCCGGCGAGATCGGCGGGGGTCGTCCGGGTGCCGAGCGTCAGCGGCTGCCAGTTGAGCTTGAGCGTCTTCCGTCCACTGCCGTCCCGCGGGAAGTAGAAGACCTGGGCCTGGGCGAAGCGGATCCTCATACTGCTACTCCGGCCCTTCGGCAGGCAGACGTCGGTCGAGCACACGAGATCGGTGCTGTACACGAGTTGGGTCAGCCGATCGGTGTCGTGACGGACGAGACGCGGGATGCCGATCCGCGAATAAGGCTCGAAGCCGACACTGACACCGACGCGCGCAGGATCGACCCGCTTTCGGTCGACGAGCACCTCGATCGTTGCGCGCAGCGGGTCGGCGAAGAGCGCGCCCGACTGCGACAGCGAAGTTTCGGCGGTCAGCGCGTGCTCCGGAACGGCCTGGGTCGAACTCTCGGTAAGCACAACCGCGAGCACGATCGCGGCGGCGACCGTGAGTGCAGCAACGGCCACGATTATCCAGTTACGGCGCCTGCTCACCACCAGCGACCCCGCGAGATGATGCGCTCGTCGGCCCACTCGAGGAACGCCTGGAAGATCTGCTCACGATCGGTGGTCGAGACCACAACCGGGCCCAGGTCGAGCGCACGCAGGCGCAGGAGTAGCTCCTCCGAACGCGCTTCGTTTTCCTCGCGCCGGCGAATGGCCTCACGATCGGTTAGCCGGACCGAGACGAAACGGCCCGTCGACCGGTCGTGCAACGGCACGACGACCCCGCCGACCTCCGGGAAGCTTCGCTCCCAGACAGGGTCCTGCACGATCACCGGAACGACGTCCCAGCCACGCTCGAGCGTGAACACCCAGGTGTCGTCGGAGACCGGTGCGAGGAAATCGGAGAAAACGAAGATGAACGTTCCGCCTGGAAGCGGCGGGTGCTGCCGCGCGAGAAAGTCGAACGCGTGCGCGAGATTGTCCTCGGATGCACGAAAGGCTCCGCCGCGCGCCGCGTCGGGCAGCTCGTGCTCGGACCGCGGCGCGACCCACGTTGCCTTCTCGTCGTCGAGATCGAGGTAGCCGAGAAACCCGCGCGCCGCGAGCGTCGCCTCGGAGACGAGATCCGCCGCAACGCGCACGGCCTCGGGTTTCGCGAGCCACGGTAACGGCCTCGGGAAGAGCGACATCGCCGGACGGCGGTCCCAGAGGAGAACGACCCGCGGCGCTTCCTCCGCGATGTACTCGCGGACGATGAACTCGTCGGCACCGTGCGCCGAGGACAGGCGCGCGGACGCGTTCCAGTCGATCGAGCGCGCATCGTCGCCCGGGCGGTAGGGGCGCGAGCCCGCGATGTCCGAACCCGAGCCGCGACGAACGCTGTTCATGCCGCCGAACGGGAGACCTGCGAACCGCCGGCGCGGTGCCAGCGGAAAGGTGACGTCAGTGCTGGTCACGCGCGACTGGCACAGGCTCCGGAGCCGGCTGCACCTCGACCGGCTCGGGCTCAGGCCGAGGCGCGGCTGCGAAGCACTTGCGCTCGATCCCTTCGACGGCCTCGTTCCAGCCGACGCGGCGCGCCTCGGCGAGGAACGTCGGACGGAACACGACCCGGTGCAAGAGCACCGGCGCGAAAAGCCGATCGATGTCCTCGGGGACGACGTACGGACGATGATCGAGCAACGCCCACGCACGAGCCGCGCGCTCGAGCGCAAGGCTGCCGCGCACTGAAGCGCCGACCGCCACCTCGTCGAGGTTGCGTGTGGCCCGAACGAGCTCGACGATCCAGCGTTGCAGCAAGGGATCGACGTAGACGGTCGTGACTGCATCGCGCACCGCGCGGATGTCGTCCACGTCGACGACGGGCTCGAGCCAGCGAAGCGGGTGACCGTGACGCTGCTCCTCGACGATCTGCATCTCCTCGTCGAGGGTGGGATAGCCGAGCGCGGTCTTGAGGAAGAAGCGGTCGAGCTGCGCCTCCGGCAGCGGGAACGTGCCCTCGTACTCGATCGGGTTCTCAGTCGCGAGCAGAAGGAACGGATCGGGCAGGACGCGCGTCTGTCCGTCGACCGTCACCTGCTGCTCCGCCATCGCCTCGAGCAGCGCGGACTGCGTCTTCGGCATGGCGCGGTTGATCTCGTCGACGAGGATGACGTTGGCAAAGATAGGCCCCGGCCTGAATTCGAAGTCCCGCTCCCGCTGGTTGAAGATGGAGAGCCCGGTGACGTCGGTCGGCTGCAGGTCGGGCGTGCACTGGATGCGCGACGGCGACGCCCCCGAGATCGTCTGGGCGATCGCACGCGCCAGGACGGTCTTGGCCGTTCCGGGAACGTCTTCGAACAGGACGTGGCCGCCGCAGATCATGGCGGCGAAGACGAGCTTGACCTCGTCGCGTTTGCCGTGGACCACGGTCTCGATGTTCTCCAGGAAGCGATCCGCCGTCGCGGTCGCGCGCTGGAACAGGTCCGACCCCTCTAGACGAGCAACCTCCGTAGGTTCCATGGCCTCCTCGATTGTAGGGGGGTCGCGCAGGAGGTTTGACGCCCGGCCGCCAGGATTAGTTAGCGAATCGTTAAGAGACGGGCAATGGGGCCGCTAGGCTTCGGCCGTGGCCCGGAAGCAGCAATTGACGCATCGTGGCGCGCAAAAACGCGCGGAACGCGAGCGCTCGGTCGGTCTCGAGCCGGACGACGACGCCGCGCGCTGGCTCGACGAGCACGATCCGAAGCCGAAGCCGCAACCACCCAAGTCGGCGACGAAGTCCAAGGTTCTGCACCAATGGCGGCAACGCCAGCAGCGCAGCTAGACAGTCGCCGAAACAGCGGTAAAGTACCGGTAATGGGTGGCGAATCAGAGCCGCAGGAGGAGATCATGAGCCGGCTGATGGATCTCTTCGCGCGCCTGCTCGACCATCAGGGGACGTGTCTCGAGACACTCAGCCTCACCTATTCGCAGGCCAAGCTCATCTGGCGTCTCGAGGCAAACGACACGCCTTCGCTCAAGGAACTCGCAAAGCGTTGCGGCGTCGATCCCTCGAACCTCGCCGGCGTCGTCGACCAGCTCACCGAGCGGAACCTCGTTCGGAGCCGTCCGGCGACCCACGACAAGCGCATTCGAATCGTCCGCCTGACCGCCGACGGTATTCGGCTGCGCCGCCGCCTGGTCGCCTGCATCTCGCAAGACCCGGCGATCCACGCGCTCGCGCCGAAGCAGCAGGACCAGTTCCTCGAGATCCTGCGTGAGGTGTCGTGAGCTCGGACTTCAAGAAGTTCTGGATCGGCCAGACGATCTCGAACCTGGGCAGTTCGTTCACGCAGTGGGCCATACCCCTGCTCGTCTACCAGCTGACCCATTCGGCGGTGAGCCTCGGCATCGCGACGGCAGCGACCTTTGTGCCCTACCTCCTGTTCGGCCTGCTGATCGGCGCCTGGATGGACCGCGTCGACCGCAAGAAGGCGATGATCGTGCTCGACTCGCTGAACGCCATCGTGATCCTCTCGATTCCGCTGGTCTCACAGTTCGGGCACCTGACGGTTGGATGGATCTACGTCGTCACGTTCATCCAGTCGACGATCTTCATCGCTTTCAGCGCGGGAGAGTTCGCAGCGATCCCGAGCCTCGTCTCAACCGACGATCTCGTGACGGCCAATGGCCGGATCCAGGCGACCTTCTCGGCAGCGCAGGTTGCGGGGCCGCTCCTCGCCGGCGCGCTCCTCTCGGTCATGCCGTTGACGTGGGTGATGTCGTTCGACTCAGCGTCGTTCGCCGTCTCCGCCCTGTCACTGTCCCTCGTCCGCGCGAGCTTCAACGCACCGATCGACGAGGCGAAGGAGCCGACGAAGATCCTGCACGACGTCCGTGAAGGCCTCGCTTACGTGCTGTCGCATCCCGTTCTGCGGAACATCTCGGTGATGATGGCGCTGATCAACTTCGTCGGAGCGTCGACGTACGCGCAGCTCGTGCTCTTCGCAGACGTCCGCCTGGACGCAAGCAAACGCCAGATCGGCCTGCTCTTCGCCGCAGGCAGCGCCGGTGTCGTAGTGACCGGCCTCCTCGCCGGACGTCTGCGCAAGCGCTTCAGCTTCACGGCGCTTGCGATGACGTCCCTGATGCTGATGGGCCTCTGCCTGATCGTCTTCGCCGGCATGCGCTGGTTCTGGGTGGCACTGCCGTTCTGGGCCGCCGCGGGCGGTCTCGGGATTCTGTTCAACATCAACACCGGGAGCCTTAGGCAGGCGATCGTCCCGAACCACATGCTGTCGCGAGTCCTGTCGATCGCCGGCGTGCTGGCTTGGTCCGCGATTCCCGCGGGGGCACTGGTCGGCGGCTGGCTGGTGAGCGCGACGGGAAACGTCGCGCTCGTCTACGGGATCATCGGCGTGCTGACGATCGCGATCGCCGCGTTCTTCCGTTTCTTCACGGCACTCGGCGACGCACAGCGCTACGTCGACGAGCGGAATACGGAAGAAGAACAGGTCGCAGCCGAGATCGTCACGGCCTAGACGCTTCTTCAGCCGGTTGCCAGATGGTCGACGGCGAGCGCAAGCCAGGCCTGCGCGTGCGCAGACCACACGCTCTGCTCGTGACCGCCCGGATACACACGGAACAGGTGCGGAACACGCGCAGCGGTGAGCTCGCGGTCGAAACGCCGGTTTTCAGCGCGGAAGCGCGCGTCGCCGCTGCCGACGTAAAAGGCAAAGAACGTCTGGTGATGGGCGAAGCCTCTTCTCAAGGTGCCGACGTAGGAGTGCGCACTCGCCTTCGCGTTGGCCTGCGCCGATCCGAGATCGAGCGCCTGCTCTCCGGCAGGGTCGGTCGGATGGAAGTAACCGCTCCATGACTCCATCACCGAGAACGCCTCCAGGTGATGGAGCGCAAGGATCACCGCGCCGTATCCGCCTGCGGAGAGGCCGACGATCGCGCGCCCACGCCGGTTCGGAATCGTGCGGAGGTGACTGTCGGCGTAGTGCACGACGTCCCGGGTGATCGCCGTCTCCCAGTTCCGCCCGGTGCCCCAATCGAGATACTCGGGGTCGGAGTCTCCGTCTCGAGCGCCCTGGGGTGCGACGATGATCGCCTTGCGGCCGCTCGACTCCAGCGCGCGCGCAAGGAAGTCGGCGCCCCGATAAGAACTCGCGGCAGCCGGCAGCCCGTGCAGGAAGTACACGACGGGATATCTCTTGGCGCCCTCGGCGTAACCGTCCGGCAGGTAGACCGCGAGCCGCAATCTGCCCTCGACCGCCGGCGAGTAGATCGTCCGCTGAAGCTGATCCGGTTGGCTCCGAACCCGGGCCCCGACCCCGGCCGGCAGGACCATGAGCGTCACGACGACGAGAAGGGCGACGAGAACGCGCACCCTCTGACGGTAGCGATCTTCTCCATCGCTTAACCAGGTCTTAACCGGGGGTCGAGTAGAACGAGCGCAATGGCCATTGCGCGTCGCTCGCCGCGCTCGGTCGCGCGCCGATTCGCTCCCGTCGCTGCCACACTGGTCGGCGTCTTCATCGCCGTCGGATTCGTCGGAGTCAACCGGTACGGAAGGAACTACTGGCTCTACCGTGGCTTCCCGCCGCCGCATGATCCGGCGTACGTCACCCAGAAAGGAAGCACCCAGCAGTTCAAGGTCGTGAGCGCCGCGCTCGGGGGCCGTAGCCAGCCGGTGTACGTCTATCTCCCGCCCGGTTACGGGGACCACCCGGACAAGCGCTACCCGGTCCTCTACCTGCTACACGGCTTTCCAGGACGACCACTCGCCTTCTTGCTGACAGTTCGGATGGGTGTCGTCGAGGACGAGCTCGTCGCGAGGCACCTGGCGCAACCGCTCATCCTCGTGATGCCCTTTGGCTCGACGGGTACGTTCACGGACAAGGAATGGGCCGACGGCCTCGGGCCCTACGAGGGGTGGGCCACCTTCGTGTCACGTGATGTCGTGCGGGCCGTCGACGCGCGCTACCGGACAATTGCCTCGCCCGCCGGGCGCGGAATCGGAGGCCTCTCGGAAGGCGGCTACGGCGCCATCAATATCGCGCTGCACAACCCGCTGGAGTTCTCGCTCGTCGAGAGCTGGTCGGGCTACCAGGTGGCCGCGCATAACCACTCGATCTTCGGACACCGGCTCCAGGGTGTCTCCTCGAACACCCCGCTCGACCAGCTGAGTGAAGAGGCCGGGACCCTGCGCGACGCGCACACGTACTTCTGGTTCTACACCGGCACGGACGATTCGCTGCGGAACCAGAACCGAGCGTTCGCCGCTGCTCTCAGCTCGGCCCGCGTTCCGCACACCTACCTCGAGTTGAAAGGCGGGCACAACTGGGCGTTGTGGCGTGGAATGGCGCGGCGCTCCTATCTCGCTGCAGCACGGAGGTTGGAGCATGCTTAGGGCCGCAAGGATCGCGAGCGCAGCGCTCCTGTCGTTCGGCGTCGTCGTTGCTGCGACCGGATGGCTGTACGTGATCCAGCCGCATTCGGCAGTGCCGGGGCCGCCGGTGACGGATGCACTCCCGCTCGACGAGCTCTCGCGGCGATCCGCCGTGCCGCTGATCGTCTTCCTCGGAGTCTGGGCAGTCGCGGCGCTTTCGCTCGCCCTGATCGCGCGCATCATGCGAGCTGAACGCCTGACAGCGGGGCTCCTGCTCGCCCTCGGCGTCGGCGGCTGGGCCTATCTGCAAACCGGCCTCTCCCTGCTGATCGTGCGCCAGATCCCCGCACACCAGGCCCTCCACGCCGCCGCCGGACAGAAGGCGGTCTATCTACCGGCGACGCTCGCGGGGCTCGCCGGCGCGCTCGGCGGCCGCGCGCACGACCTGCCGCGACCGAGGAGCCCGCTAGTGCTGGCGTGGTTCGTCGCTGCCGCCGGCGCGCTCGGGCTGATCGACGCGATCGTTCCGGATCGGCGGTCGGTCCTCGTGTCCGCACTCGCGCCCGAGCACGTGCACGGCATCTCAGAGGCACTCGTCGCGCCGCTCGGACTCGCTCTCCTCCTGGCCGCGCGTGGCCTCGCACGCAGGAAGCGGCGGGCCTGGCAGGTAGCAGTCGTGTTGCTTCTGTTGCTCGTCGCGCTCCATCTGCAACATCGCTTCGGCTACGGCGCGATCGCGACGGCCCTCGTTGCGGTCGCACTGCTCGCCAGACGCAGCGACTTCGACGCGCAGGGGGATCCCGACGTCCATCCCCGCCTTGCAGCTCGCGCGCTGCTGTTCGGCGGCGTCATCTTCGGCTATTCGTTCATCGCTCTCTGGGTGAACCGTGTCATGGCCGACCAGCCGTTCACGCTCGGATTCGCATTGCGCGAGACGGGCCGCGCGGCGGCGGGAATCAACACCGGCGGCTCCGAGCACCTTTCCGGCGCCTTCGGCGAGTGGTTTCCGCTGTCCGTCCTGTTGCTGTCGGTTTGCGGCGCCGGTCTCCTGCTCGTGGGGTGGCTTGCTCCCTGGCGCTACCGGCACGCGCTCCAGGTACACCATCGCCGTCTGACACGCGACCTGGTGGCGGTCTGGGGAGTCGACACGCTGGCGCCCTTCGTCCTGCGTGGAGACAAGTCGTACTTCTTCGACGACGAGGAAGCCGCGTTCCTCGCCTACAAGGTCGTCGGCGGGGTCGCAATCGTCTCGGGCGACCCCATCGGTCCTCGCGAGCGCTTCGGCGAGCTCATCGGCTCCTTCCTGCTGTTCGCGCATGCACGCGGCTGGCGCGTCGCCATCCTCGGTGCGTCGGAAGGAGCCCTCGACGTCTACCGCGCGCACGGCTTGCACGCGCTGTATCACGGAGACGAAGCAGTGGTGGACACCGCAACGTTCTCGCTCGAGGGACGCCCGATCCGGAAAGTCCGGCAGTCGGTGCACCGGCTCGACCGGGCGGGATACACGGCGGCTGCCATCCGCCCGAGTGAGATCGACCAGTCGCTTCGCGACGAGCTCGAGGACCTGGCGCGATCCTGGCGAGGCGCGCAGCCCGAACGCGGCTTCGTGATGGCGCTGGACACGCTCTTTCGGCTCGACGACGACCACGCGTTGTTCGTGATCGGCCGGGCGCCCGACGGTTCGGTCGCCGGGTTCCTGCACTTCGCGGTCTGCCGCTGCGGCTCCGCTCTTTCTCTTTCGTCGATGCCGCGCCTTCGCACCACGCCGAACGGCTTCAACGAGTGGCTGGTCTGCGTCGCGATCGACTGGGCGCGGACCGAAGGGTTCGAACGTGTTTCGCTGAACTTTGCGCCGTTCGCGGCGCTGCTCGCGCCTGAAGCCGACCTCTCGGGGGTGCAGCGGCTCCAACGCCGCGCGCTGCTGCGGCTCAAGGGCCACTTCCAGCTCGACAATCTCCTGCTCTTCAACCGGAAGTTCTTCCCGCAGTGGCAGCGCCGCTTCGTCGTGTACGAGAAGCGGCTCGACCTTCCGCGCGTCGGGATCGCGGCGCTCGCGGCCGAGGCGTATCTGCCCTTCAGCGGACGAGACCGCGAGTGACCTGGGGGCAGGCAGGCGGGCTCGTGCTCGCGCTGGCGTCGTCGGCCGCGCTGAACTGGAGCTACTTCGTCCAGCACGGAGCGGCAGCGGCGCTCCCGGCGCTGTCATTGCGCCGGCCCGTACGTTCCCTCGCCTCGCTTTTCGGGAACCGGCGATGGCTCGTTGGCTTCTGCACGGGGATCGGCGGCTGGATCCTGTACGTGGTCGCGCTGACGCTCGCGCCGCTCTCTCTGGTTCAGGCGTGTGCGGCGGGAGGCCTGGCGGTCCTTGCCGCGCTCGCGGGCATGCCGTCGCGCAGAGAACGGCTCGCGGTGGCGACGTCGATCGCAGGCCTCGGGTTGCTCGCGATCTCGCTCACCGGCTCCGTCACCGTCTCGCACCACGCGAGTCTCCGGGACGCCGCCGTCTGGATACTCGTCTCGGCTGCAGCCGCCGCCGTTGCGGCCGGACCGGCGGCAGATGCATTCGCGCGCGGCGCGGGCCTCGGGACTGCAGCCGGTGTTCTCTATGCGGCCGGTGACGTCGGAACGAAGGCTGCGCTGACGAACGGCTTTCACATCGCGTTCGTGCCCGCGCTGCTCGCGTGCCACGGCCTCGCCTTCGTTGCGCTACAGCTCGCGTTCCAGCGGGGCGGCGCACTGGCCACGGCCGGCATCGCCACGCTCTGGACCAACGCGCTGCCGATCCTCGCCGGGATGATCGTCTTCGGCGAGCCGCTGCCCGGTGGAGCGCGTGGTGTCGCGCGCGTTGCCGCGTTCGTGGCCGTTGTCGTCGGTGCCGCGCTGCTCGCCCGGTCAGGAGAGGAGGAAGCGCCAAAGGCGTCGGACCCGCAACGCAAGGGCCCACGCATCGTTGCCGGCGTCGGCGCGGCGGTCATCCTGCTCGTCTCCGCCGGGACGGTTCGGGCCTCGACCGATCCGCCGCTCGCGAACTTCCGGCAGATCGACCAGGGCTCCGCCGGCGGAACGGTCTGGTCAGGGCGGATCCCGAATCCGTTCGTCCCGTCAGACACACGCGACACCGACGTCTACCTGCCGCCGGACTACTCCCTGTCGACGCACTACCCGGTCCTCTACCTCCTGCACGGTTTCTGGGGAGCGCCGTCGTCGTTCGTCGTCAGCCTCCGGCTCGCCGACGTCGCCGACTCCCTCATTAGGGGCGGAAGCGCGCGCCCGTTCATCGCCGTCATGCCTCCGGGTGGCCTCCCCGTCGGTTCGAAGCGTGAGCGTGCGGCGAGCGAATGGGCCGGAGCGTGGGAGGACTTCGTCGTCCGGACGGTCGTTCCGTGGGCCGACACGCATCTCCCGACCCAACGAGTCGCCGCTGGACGTGCAATCGCCGGCGTCTCGGCGGGAGGCTTCGGCGCAGTCGACATCGCGCTCCGTCATCTCGGCGTCTTCGCAACGGCCGAATCATGGGAGGGCTACTTCCACCCCTTCTCAGATGGTCCGTTCGTCCACGCATCGCGTACGACGCTCGCAGCTCACGACCCCTCCCTCCTGGCTCGCAGGCAAGCCACCGCGATCCGGTCGCACCGGGTGCGTTTCTTCCTGTCGACCGGCGGAAGCCACGGTTCGGTGAAGCGGCGCTGGACGTTCGACTTCGCACGTGAGCTGCGGGCACTCGGGATCACCGAGCGGCTCTGGGCGCAGCCTCCCGGGCTCGGCGGCTTCGGCCGCAGGCAGCTGCCTGCGGCCCTGGTCTACGCCGAGCCGTCCGCGGCCGGATGAGGCGGATCAACCCGCTCGCATTCGGAGCAGCCACCGCCGCGGCGCTTGCCGTTGCAATCGCCGCTGCGTCACTGCCCGGATCGCCGGTCCGCGTCGGCGAAGTAGAGCGCGGCGACGGGACCACCATTGTCTTCGTCGCCGCGCTGGCCAGCGCCTTCGTTCTCTACGCCGCCGGCCTGTTACTGCTCCGTCACCACTCCAGCTGCGTCCTCGCGGTGTGCGCGATTGCCACAGCGATTCAACTCATCCCGCTCGCAGGCCCGCTCCTGCTCTCGCACGACGTCTACAGCTACTGGGCATACGCGCGGATCGCAGCGCAGCACAACGAGGATCCGTACGTGGTTCCGCCTGCGAGCTTCCCGGCCGATCCGGCCACGCGGGCAGTGGCACCGGGGTGGCGCGGAACGACGTCGGTGTACGGCCCCGGCTTCACAGTCTCCTCGGTAGTGGCGGACGAGGCGGCGGGGGGGTCGGCAGAGAGAGTCGCTCTGATCTTCAGGATCACCGCCGCGCTGGCGGCAATCGGTGCAACCGTTCTGGCCGCAGGCATCGCGAGAGCGAAATCGTTCGCGGCGGCGTTCGTCGGTTGGAACCCTCTGCTCGCAGTGAGCTTTGCGGGCGGCGGGCACAACGACGCGTTGATGCTCGTCCTGATGCTCGGCGCCCTCGCGCTCGCGCTCCGCAAACGCGACGTGGGAGCCGGTGCGCTCTGGGTGCTGGCAGGAGCGGTGAAGGCGCCGGCGCTCTTGCTCGTCCCTCTGCAGCTCGCGTGTGGCCGCCGCCGGCTTTGGCTTGGCGTCGGGCTGACTGCCGTTGCGGGTTCCATCGCAGCGTCTGCGCTGTTCGGAAGCGCCTGGTTGACGGGGCTCGGCCGGATCGGCCGGCACGAGGCGCGCTACGCGATTCCGGTGCGACTGGAGCAATTCGGCGTGCCCGATGCCCTGGCGCATCTGCTCGCACTCATGGTTCTGGTGCTGGGAGCTCTCTGGCTCCTTCGGCAGGCTCGCAACGGTCGGCCACGCCTGGCTCTCGGTGCCTGCCTGCTCGTGTTGACGACCCCGTGGCTCCTCCCGTGGTATGCGACCTGGCCGATCGCGCTGGCCGCCGTCGAAGAGGACGCTGCGGCCCAGATCCTCGCGGTCGCCGTTGCCGCCTACCTTCTGCCGGCGCGTGTTCCCTTCTAGGCGGGAACCGTCACCGACTCCCCTTCGTCGATCGTCGCGACGTCGGCGGGGCGGATGAGCAGGATCACGACTGCGGCGGCCACGAGCATCAGGAAGGCGCCCGTCGTAAACGCGGTCTGATAGCCGTCGACCTGCGCCACCGTGCGCTCTGCAGCCGAGGCTGGATGCCCGAGCGCATCGACGACGCTGTTGGTCTTGCTTGTGGCGAGCGTCGAAAGGATCGCGAGTCCGAGCGCACCGCCGACCTGTTGCGTCGTGTTGAGAAGCCCGGAGGCGAGCCCTGCGTCCTCCGACTCGATGTTCGTCGTCGCGATCAGCGTCAGCGGCACGAAGACGAGGCCGATGCCGATCGACATTAGAAGGAGGCCCGGGAGCAGATCGCGCAGATACGAACCGTGGGTCGGGATGCGCCCCAGTAGGAAGAGACCGCCGGCGGCGAGCGCGATCCCCACCAACGGCACGCGCCGTGCGCTCATGGCCTTGATCGCCACCTGCGAGAGCGCGGCGCCGATCACGATCCCCGCGGTCACCGGCAGAAATGCGAGACCGGCCTTCAGCGGGCTGTAGCCCAGCACGTCCTGCACGTACAGCGACGCGAAGTAGAACATCGCAAAGAGGCCGGCGGTCACGAAGAGCATCGCCCCGTTCGACGCCGTTAGCGAACGGGTGCGGAAGATGGAGAGGCGGATCAGCGGAGCCCGCGAGCGGTGCTCGATCGCGACGAACGCGGCGAGCAAGAGCGCGGCGAGTGCCGCAAGCCCGAGCGTGCGGGCCGAGGTCCAGCCGTACTCCTGCGCCTTGACGATGTCGTACACGAGGACGAGTAGCCCGGCCGTGACCGACACCGCACCCGCGACGTCGACTGTCTCGGGCCGCTTGGCAGCGCGTGAGTTCGGCACGTAACGAAGCGCGAGGATGACCGCGGCGATCCCGATCGGCAGGTTGATGAAGAAGACCCAGCGCCATGACAACACGTCGGTGAGAAACCCGCCGACGACAAGCCCGACCGCGCCACCGCCCGCTGCGATTGCGCTCCAGACGCCGAGCGCTTGCGTTCGCTCGCGGCCCTCAGCGAAGGTCGTCGTCACGATGGAGAGAGCGGCCGGTGAGACCAGCGCAGCGCCGAGGCCTTGCAGGGCTCGACCGCCGATGAGGACGTTCGACGTCGACGCCAGCCCGTTCAGGAGCGATGCTGCGGTGAACACGACCACACCGACGACGAACAGCAATTGCCTCCCGAAGAGATCCGCAGCACGTCCACCGAGGAGGAGAAAGCCCCCGAAGACGAGGGTGTACGCGTTGACGATCCACTGCAGGCTCGAGGGAGAGAAATGAAGCGCCTGCTGGATCGACGGGAGGGCGACGTTGACGATCGTCGCGTCGAGCACGACCATGAACTGCGCCACGCAGACGATCACGAGGACGAGCCAGCGGTTCGTGTCTGATCTGGTGCTCATCCTCGGCATCCTCTCTACGAACGCTGCCCGCCGGTCTCGTATTCGCGGCGTGTAACCGCCGTGTAAAAGGTTCGTTCGGCCACGTTGACTTCGCCCGGCAAGCGCGCAACGGTACCTGGGCCGTCATGCCGAGGTTCCTCCCAATCGGGAAGGAGGCCAAGGGCGCAGCAGGCTTTCTTCTCGCCGCACTGCCAGCATTGGGTGCCCTGCTGACCGCACTCGCGATCAGCGGCGATCTCATTGGACGAATGGCGCGGAACCATCCGCTCGCGAGCTTCGGCGCATTCGGATGCGCCGCGATTGCGGTGTTCCTCGGGGCGGTCGCCGCCTACGGGTTGCGGGAGGGCTCACACGAGGAGCGCGGCGTCGTCGCCGCGGGAATCCTCGTGCTCGGCGGTGCGCTCGTGTTCGGCGTCTACGCCGGCGTCGCCACCTGGGGCGACCGGGCACAGCCGAGCATCACGGTGACGCCGAAGTCGGGTTCGCTCGTGGCGGTTTCGGTCCACGGGATCGGGCTGCGCTCCACCGACCACATCGTCGTCGAGGTCGAGCAGCTGCTTCACACCTCCGGTGCAGCCGGACACGAGAGCTGGGAGCCGGGCCAACCGCTCTACGGAGCTTCACTCGGCCCGAACAGCTCCGGCGAGATCGACCAGACCGTGAACCTCGCCCTCCCGGCAGGTGACTTCGACGACGTCGGCGCACGGGCCTGGGTCGGTGACGAGCCCCGTCCGTGTTACACGCGCGGCAACACGACCGGTTGCGTCCGGGTGCACGTCCCGCGACCACAGGAACGGCCGCAGCTGTCGGTCGTCTGGGAGACGTTCGTCAGGGCTCCTCGCCTGCTCGTCAGGCTGAAGGCACGCAATCTGCCGCAGCGCCCGGCGCGGTCGATGACCTTGCGGGTGTTCGGCATCGCGGCGGGCGAGCCGCGGCGAAACCTCGCCGAGTGGTCGCTCGCCCCGAACGCCGGTGGCGAGTTCGACCGCAGCCTGGCGGTGGTCGTCGGACGCGCGTATTCCGACGTCTGTGTCGTGGCCAGCATCTCGACGCGTGATCCCGAATGCCCCGCACCGGTCGAGGACGGCACGGTGTGGACGCAGCTCGCCGTGCCTGCGGCCCAGTAGACGTCCCTCGTTCGAGTGATTCCGCGCAGGTTTGTCGTCCCTCCGCCCTCTTCACTCATAGAGCAGTCAGGTCGAGCGCGCGAAAACGGCGAGGAGGCACTCATGCCGGGTTGGCTTTTTTGGACACTCGTCGGGCTCGGGACCTGGTGCGCAGTCTCGGTTCCCCTCGCCTTTCTGCTGGCCGGTTTGATCGGACGAACACGGACCGAGAGCCTCTCGACTCGTGGCCGCGTGTTCATCCTTCCCCGACCCGCGAAGAGCAGCGGCCGGGATCAACCGCGCTCCAGAACGCTGACAAGGTCGGGTTAGTCAACGCCGGGCAAGAACGACACCGCCCAGACAGAGCGCCCCGCCTGCGACCGCCAGGAGAGCCGGCGTCTCACCGAGGAACGCCCAGCCGAGCGCGATTGCGATGGGCGGGACGAGATACGTCATCGAGCCCATGCGGCCGGCGGTCGTTCGCCCGAGAGCATAGGCCCAGAGCACGAAGCCGACGGCCGTCGGGAAGATCCCGAGATAGACCGCCCAGGCGATCGCGTTGCTGCTGGCGTCACGCAGGTCGTGAAGCAACTGTGGGGTCAGCGGCAAGCAGACGATCGTCGCGACGGTGCACGCGACCCACGTCACCTGGAACGCGGACGCCCGAATGAGCACGGGCTTCTGCACGATCACGGCGGCGGCATACGCGAAGGCTGCGACGACGCAGAGCACTGCTCCCCAGCTCGCTGCGCCACCGCCGTCGGACGTTGCCAGGGCGATGATCGCGGTACCGCCGAAGGCGACAACGCAACCGGCGAGCAGGCCCCGCGGGAAGCCTTCACGGAGCGCCAGGCCTGCGAGCAACGCGATCAGGATAGGCCCGATGTTCACGAGCATCGCCGCCGTGCCTGCGTCGACGCGCCGCTCTGCCTCGTTCAGGACAATGTTGTAGACGACGAGCCAGAGCACGCCGTAACAGGCGATCCGCGCGAGATCGCTCCGCGCCGGCAGCCTTTCGCGTCGAACCGCGGCGAACGCGCCAAGCGCCGCACTGCTGACAAGGAGCCGTCCGAGCGCCAGGGCCTCAGGCGAGAGCGAGCGCCCTGCCGAACGAATCCCCACGAACGCTGAGGACCACAGGACAACTGCGCCGAGCGCAGCGACAAGCGCCGGAGCCTCGCCCCCGTGAACCTGAAAGATGCGCTGCACATCTGCTGAAACGGGGTGGCAGCTTCTGGTGTGAGGTCAGGTACGGCTGGAAGCAGCCCAGAGATTGATGTCGGCGTCGGTCGCGTAGCGGTCGATCTCGGCGAGCTCGTCCTCGGTGAGATCGAGCTTCTCCAGCGCGGCGACGTTGGCTTCCAGTTGCTCCACGCTAGAGGCGCCGACGAGTGTCGATGTCACTCGCGGGTCGCGGAGCGTCCACGCCAGCGCCAGTTGCGCGAGCGTCTGGCCACGACGGGCCGCGATTTCGTTCAGCGCCTTGATCTTCGCGAGGGCCTGCTCGTCGATCAAGCTCGGTGACAGCGAACCGTCACGACTCGCTCGCGAGCCCTCCGGAATCCCATCGAGGTACCTGTCGGTGAGCATTCCCTGGGCAAGAGGAGAGAACACGATGCAGCCGACGCCGAGCTCACCGAGCACGTCGAGGAGCTCGGGCTCGATCCAGCGGTTGAGCATCGAGTAGGACGGTTGGTGGATGACGAGCGGTGTCCCGAGCTCGTGCAGGATCGCGTGCGCCTCGCGAGTCTTCGCCGCGGAGTAGGACGAGATACCGACGTAGAGCGCCTTTCCCTGGCGAACCGCAGTGTCGAGCGCACCCATCGTCTCCTCGAGCGGCGTCTCCGGATCGAACCGGTGGGAGTAAAAGATGTCGACGTAGTCGAGCCCCATGCGCTCCAGGCTCTGGTCGAGGCTTGCCAGCAAGTACTTCCGCGAGCCCCACTCCCCGTACGGGCCAGGCCACATGTCGTAGCCGGCCTTGCTCGAGATGATCAGCTCGTCGCGATAAGGGCCGAGATCCTGTTGCAGCAGCCGGCCGAAGTTCTCCTCGGCCGAGCCGTAGGGAGGCCCGTAGTTGTTCGCCAGGTCGAAGTGCGTGATGCCGAGGTCGAAGGCACGCCGCACGATCGCGCGACTCGTGTCGAGCGGCCGGTCGTGTCCGAAGTTCTGCCAGAGCCCGAGCGAGACCCCGGGGAGCCGGAGCCCGCTCCTTCCGGAGCGGCGGTAATCCATCCGCTCGTAACGACTCTCTGCCGCGACGTAGGTCATTCCGCGCTCCCTTCTCTACCAAAGGCCGCCTCGAGCGTCTCACGCGACGGCCCGTTCGCGCCATAGTGCGACGTCCCATCCTGCTGGAGCTCTCGCGCGCCGGCGAGGAGCGCACCATAGGCCGCGCCGGCGAGGAGGCTCCCGGTGGAGACCCGCCGAACGCCGATCGACTCGAGCTCCTGCAGGCTTGGGGCACCAGGCAGGGCCAGCACGTTCACCGGGATGCCGAGCGCAACGACCTTCGCGATGTCGGCCGATCTTGTCAGCCCCGGCGCGTAGCTGACGTCGGCGCCGGCGTCTCGGTAGGCCGTCAGGCGGGCGATCGTGTCGTCGAGATCGTCGACGCCGCGGATGTGATTCTCGGCGCGCCCGGTCAGCACCAGCGGCTCGTCGAGAGCGTGTGCCGCTTCGGCCGCCTCGGCTACCCGCGCTGCGGCGAGGTCGATGTCGTCGATCGCACCCGTCACTGGGTCGTAGTCCTCGATCGAAAAGCCCGCTGCTCCGGCCGCCGCCAGCAGGGCGACCGTTTCGGTCACGCCGCCCGGGTCGTCGGGGTAGCAGCGCTCGCTGTCCACGTTGAGCGGGAGCTCGGTGGCCGTGGTCAGCGAGGAAACGTGCGCCACGAGCTCGTCCCTCGGCACCCGCTGGTCCAGCTTTCCCGTCGACCAGGCGAATCCCGCGCTCGTTGTCGCGAGGGCTTCGAAACCCGCCGATTCGAGGAGGCGGGCGGAGCCGGCGTCCCACGGGTTCGGCATCACGAACAGCTTTTCCCTCTCGTGGAGCGCCCGAAAGCGGGCCCGGCGTCCTTCTTTCGACATGCTCGATTCCTCCGATCCCGATAGCCGACCAACTATTTTGCCCTGCCGCCGTCCAAGGTTGTGATCGCGGTTACGTAGGCCTCCGCGTAATAGCAGCGTCACTCGGGAGACGAGATGACAGAGGGCGGGCGCAGCGCATGGCAGGGAATCGAGGTCCGCCATCTCGCTGCTTTGCTTGCGCTTGCGGAAGAGTCGTCGTTCAACCGCGCCGCGCGCCGCCTCGGGTATTCGCAGCCGGCCGTCAGCCAGCAGCTCGCAGCCCTCGAGCGAATCGTGGGACGACAACTCGTCAACCGCCCTCGCGCGTCGCAGCCGTTGAGCCTCACCGATGCGGGCGAGCGTCTGCTCGTGCACGCCCGTGCCATCCAGACGAATCTCGCGCTCGCTGAAGCCGACCTCGACACGACTGCCGCAGCCCACCTGAGGATCGGGACCTACCAGACGATCGCAGCGCACCTTCTGCCTCACGTTCTGCGCGAGCTCTCCGAGACGGCTCCCGGCGTCGACGTCGTTCTGACGGACACGCCGGGAGACGAGCGCCTCCTCAGCTTTCTTCACCAGGGAGAGCTCGACCTCGCGTTCGTCGACTTACCGCTCCGCTTTCAGGGAGAGCTCAAGACCGAAGCACTGGCGAAGGACGACTACGTCCTCGTGCTGCCGCGCAATTCGCAGCGCGCGTCACAGGCCGATCCGATTCGCTTCGCCGAGCTGAGCGAGCTGAAGCTGATCGGCTTCAAGTCGTCGGGCAGCACGCAGCGGGTCATCACTCACCTGCGAAACCGAGGCATCGAATTGCAGTTCGCGCTTCGCTCGGACGACAACAGCATGATCCAGGGCTTTGTCGCCGCGGGCTTCGGCGCAGCGCTGATTCCCGGCCTCGCAGCCGATCTTCTTTCCCGCGATCTCGCGGTGCTGACCTTCGAGTCGCCGCTGCCTCCACGGGTCATTGGGCTCGCATGGGTTCGTGAGCTCCAGGTGTCGTCGCCGGCCGCCGCGTTCGTCTTGTCGACTCGGAGTGTCGTCGCTCGACTGTGGGGCGATCGTGCAATCACTCCCGAAGACGAGCTCGCGGCACGCAGAGACAGAACGATCGCAATCTAAAAACCGGCGATTACGAAAACGCAACAGCACGACTCTTGCCTTGGGTTATGTTCGAGTGACTGCGTCTACCTCGGACCGTCGACGCATCTACTCATCAGCTGAAGACGCACACCCGCTTTGGGCGTCTTCAGCTGCCCCTTTCCTCGTCACGACGTGCTGTGCGTTTTCTGATCGCGTGATTCGTTCTCGAAATCGCCGCTAACTCGCGTTCGGTTCTCAAGTCTCGGTTGGTGCAATGCGGAGAGCTGTGAGTTCTGGTGCTCGCAAGGAGCCATGTCGTTCGGGCTCGCAGATCGAAGCCTAAGAAGGAGGGATCGATGCATCGACGGAAGCTCTGGCTCTGTGCCGGGGTCGTGTTCGCAGCGCTTGCGCTCGCGGCCACCGGCTCGGCGAGGGTGAATGGAGCTGGCAGCGTCTCGGCCGCCAAGGCAGGGACGCTCATCTTCGGAGCCGAGCAGGGCGGCGGTCCGGATTGGTGTCTCAACCTGATCCTGGACGTCGATTGCAACGCGTTCTGGAACGTCGTGTTCCAGACGCCTGTGATCCGCGGCGCGTTCCTGTTCACGCCCAGCTTCAAGTACAAGCCCGACCTGATCAGCAGGTACACGCTGAAGCACAACCCACAACGCGTCACGTACTACATCCGCAAGAACGCGAAGTGGAGCGACGGCGTGCAGGTCACCGCCAAGGACTGGCGTTTCACGTGGCAGACCGCCATGAACGCAAAGTACAAGGACCACATCGACCCACTCGGCTGGCAGGACATCTCCAGCGTGAAAGGGAACGGCAAGGTCGTCACGGTCACGTTCAAGCGGAACTTCGCCGCGTGGCAACAGCTGTTCGGCTATGTGCTTCCCCAGCACGCGCTCGCGGGCACCGACATGCTGACCGTCTGGAACGACTGCATCTGTAACCCGAAGAAAGGGAACGCTCCAATCGCGGACGGGCCGTTCTTGCTGACGAAATTCGATCGCGGTTCCGGCATCACGCTCGAGAAGAACACGCGTGGTTGGTACGGGAAGCCGGCGAAACTGAGCTCGATCGTATTCCGCTTCATCACGAACACGAACTCCGAGATCCAGGCGATCCGTGGCGGCGAGGTAGACGCGATCTATCCGCAGCCGCAGCTCGCTCTCGCCGACCTGAAGGGCCAGGCCGGGCTGAAGATCCAGACGCACCTGAGCCTTTCCTGGGAGCACATCGAGATCCAGCAAGGGTCGAAGGGCAATCCGCTGGCGAAGCAGAAGTGGCTCCGTCAGGCTCTGATCACCGGGCTCAACCGCCAGGCGGCGGCGAAGGCCCTCTACGGCACGCTCAACCCGAAGGTCGGCGTACTGAACAGCCTCGTCCGCCTGACGAACGAGCCGACCTACAACCCCAAGAACTTCAGCAACTGGAACTACAACGCGACCAAAGTCGCGAACATGATGCGCGCCCACAACTGCACCAAGGGTTCGGACGGCATCTTCTCGTGCAACGGCACCAAGGTGTCGTTCCTGCTCGAGTCCACGGTTGGGAACAGGCTCCGCGAGCTCGCCTTCACGATCTTCCAGGATCAGGCGGCGAGAGCGGGGATCCAGCTGAGGAACGGGTTCATCCCCGCGGGGACGCTGTTCGGCAGCCACCTGCCCGAGCACAACTTCGACCTGGCGATGTTCACGCAGCTCGTCACGGTCGACCCGCACTACGTCGTGAGCGTCTTCTCGTGCGGTCTTCCGGGGAACTACACGGAGTACTGCAACCGCACGGCGACGAAGCTCCTGGCGCAGTCGGACCGGGAGCTGAACCCGGTCAAGCGGCTGGCACTGATCGCAAGGGTCGGCACGATCCTCGGCAACGACGTGCCGATGATCCCGCTGTTCCAGCGGCCGACGTACTTCGTCTACAAGTCGAACATCAGCGGCATGGTCGACAACCCGAGTAGCCAGGGACCGAGCTTCAACGCTGAGAACTGGTCGAAGAAGTAACTAGAGCACTCGGAGGTTGACCTCCGAGATCACGAGCCCGGCCCCTCAGCCGCACAGGGGCCGGGCTTCGTTAGTCCCTGTATGGGTCCGTTGTTGGCGATCGAGAGACACCGGGCGGAGTCGAACCGCCGTAGCGCGCTTTGCAGGCGCGAGCCTCACCGCTCGGCCACGGTGTCTAAAGCCCCCGAGAGGATTCGAACCTCTGCACCCGGGGTCGAAGCCCGGTGCTCTGATTCCGCTGAGCTACGGAGGCAAGGTGCGGGCGGAGGGAGTCGAACCCCCACTCTCCGGTTTCTGAGACCGGTGCGTCTGCCAGTTGCGCCACGCCCGCGAGCCGGGACGGCGGCACCTTCTCGCCGCCGTCCCGTTGTCCAGCTTCAGTCCCGCTGTTCTGCGAGCTCGCGTTCCCGCTCGTCGTACGGCTCGTACTCCGCCACCACTCCCTCACGAAAGATGCGGAGAGCGGTGATCAGGGTGTCGAGCTTGTGGAGCGAGTTTGCGCGACCCGCCTCCGAGTCGATGTCGAACTCGAGCTCGATCCGGTCGTTGCAGTCGGCGATCTCGAGGATCATCCGCGGCTCGAAGTTGTACGGGCACCGTCGGCACTCCTCGTCCGCGCAGCCGCCACAGTCCTGAAGACCGCGCTCGCGCGTGTCCTCGACATAGGCGACCACGTATGCGCCACCGTGGAAGCCGGGCAGGTTCAGGAACCAGCGCTCGTTGACACGAGCGCGATACGGCAGTCCCATGTCGTGCTCCTTCTAGGCCGGCCGCTTGCCGGCGTTGTGTGAACGAGCGCCGCCGCAGGCGGCGCGCCCGGTCAGAGCACGCCGCTTGCGAACTGCGCAATGAGCTGAGGCGTCGCCGTGTCGAAACCGACAACGTCCAGCATCCCCGAATCAGCCGGATCGGCGATCGAGAACCCGTTAGAGACCATGCCGACCACTACCAGTCGGGCGTCGATGCCCGACGCACGTCGATAGTCGCTCAGAGCCTGAGCGGGATGGGGGTCACCCGCCCATGTCTCGGAGTCGGTGAAGACCACGAACGTATCGACCTCCCGCTCCTTCGCTAGCGCGTAGAGCATCGGCAGCGCACAGTCCGTGCCGCCGAACGGAAGGTCCGTCACTGTCTTGATCGCATCGTCCAGGCGCTGTCGCGGGCTGATCGCCAGCGGCGTGAGGCCGTTGTCGTTCAGAAGGTCCCACGGGCCCTTTCGATCCGTCTTCCAGCCTCGCCGGCCCGCGTAGAAGCCGACGATCTCGTACTGCTCCTCGCTGGCCGCGGTCACCAGCGCCAGCGCCGCTGACGCGTCACGCGGACTGAGGTGCGGTACACCTGCGACCGAGCCGAAGGTCATCGAACCGGACACGTCGAGCGCGAGCAGCAGTCGCTTGCCTGTTGGCTCAACGTTCTCGAACGCCGTATAGAACGCAGCGTCAAGAGTGTCCACGACCTCGCGGACCGGGTTCCACTCGCCGCGGCCACGTGCACCGCGGCCCGCCTGGTACGTTCGCAGCGCGGCGAGCAGGGCGATCGGGTGCACTCGTGCACGGCGAATTCGCTCCACGTCGCCGAGCTGTGCGACGACCTTGGCGGTGCCCGCCGACGCCGGTGCGATCACGCCGACTCGCGTCATCGTCGCGAGGTTGCGGACCACCGCCGTCATCGGCATGTTCTCGAGCAGGGCCTCCCACACCTCGGGCGACGTGAGGTGCTCCGTCTCGAGCGCCTCGCGCGGCAGGCGGTACTCACGAACAAGCGCGGCCGTCTCGGAAGCCTTCTCTGCGCACTGCGCGCGGAGGAAGCCCTCGACCAGTCGCGGGAGACCGTCACTCTCGGTACCGCGGACGATCCACTCGAAGAGACCCGCATGCTGGGGGCTCACGTCGAGTGTGGGGTTGCCCGCCGACACCCGCCGTGCCGGGTGCGCAAGCCGCAGGAGGTCACGATGAGTGACGCCCTCGCGCTGGCGGTACTTCACCGCCTGGTAGGCGAGCGCATCCACCGGCTGTGCGGCGTACCAACGACCGACCCCTCGGCGAAGCGAGCGGCCCCAGCCGCGGAAGGCCTCGACGAACGAGACGAACTGGAACAGGTGCGTACCCGTTCGAGCGACCTGAGGCAGCGCGTCGAGCGCGGCCTTGCGCGTCTCGTCGTCGCCGAGTCCCGCCGCCACCGCCAGTGCGAAGAGTGCCGGTTCGTTCTTCGGCGCACGGCCCTCATCGCTGACCCGCACGATCTCGTCGAGCGCACGCTTACCATCCTCGCGGACGCAGCGCTCGACTGTCTTTGCGTTCTCGCGTGTCAGCTCCCACTGGGAGGTGTAGTAGCTGCCTCCTTCGGAGCCCAGCACGAGGAATCGACGCAGACGTGTCCACTTGTCGACCGTCCAGGCGAAGCCGCCTGAACTATTCGGCACCTGATCCGAGCCCGGGATCGGTGCCCACTGTGGCACGCGACGCGTGCCGTGATGCTTCAGATACGACATACGAGCACCTCCTTCGGTGATTGAGAGCCTGCGGTCGTGTCGTCGCAGGGCGGAGTTACTGAGCTACGGAAGCCGAGACTTCCGGGTGCGACTCGAACGCACCGACCTCCCCGTCTGGCGGGGTGCTCTACCGATAACCGCTCCACTCCGGCCCGCAGGTCGGGCGTGTGGTGTTGCGAGTCGTTCGTCGCGGTCGTGGTGCGCGGTCGGATCGCGGAGTCGAACCGCAACGACCAGGCGAGCCTGGGCCGCTCCTACCGATGAGATAACCGAGCCGCTCCGGCCCGCGACGATCTGTCTCCAGCAGGTCCGCCAGGGATCGAACCCGGACTAGCGAGGTTGGAGCTCGCCGTGCTACCGGTTACACCACGGACCTGTGAAGCGGACGACCCGGATCGAACGGGCCTAACCGGGTTGGCTGCCCGGTGCTCTTCCTACTGAGCTACGTCCGCGAGCGAACGAGACACGTGCCAGGGACAGTCCCTCGGTCGTGTCTCAAAGAGCCTCCGGCAGGAATTGAACCCGCACCTCGGCCGTACAAAGGGCGCGTGCTTGCCGTTGACACCACGGAGGCGTTGATGGAGACGGTGGGAGTCGAACCCACTCCTCCTCGTTGCAAGCGAGGCGCCCTGCCACCAGAGCTTCGTCCCCCGGTTGATGCGAACGGATGGAGTTCAGCGTCCGCAAGAAGAAAGGGCGGCCGGCCGGATTCGAACCGGAACCTCGAGGATCACGACCTCGGATGCTGCCATTACACCACGACCACCACGCGGCCGATGTCGGCTTCGCCGGCGTCGGCTCACTACCGCCGGGTTCGAAACCGATTTCGCACGCCGCGAAATCATCATGGCCCACGCAGCGGGCCGGATTTCGCGGCGGAGAGCGGGGACGACCGGACTCGAACCGGCGCGTGCTCGCCTGACAAGCGAGTGCTCTTGCCGCTGAGCTACGTCCCCGAGTGAAGTAGCGCCGGTGGGATTCGAACCCACGGTCTCGAGCTCATGAGGCTCGCGGGGACAGCCTCTCCCCTACGGCGCAAAGGCCGGCCGCGCCGGCAAAGCCGGCACAGCCTTTGGTCGGCGTCGCAAGCGAGCGCCTTAGTCTGCCCGGCTGGAGTCGAACCAGCGATCTCCGGCGCCCAAAGCCGGCGGGGTGGCCGAACTCCCCTACAGGCAGAAGCGAAGGACCGGGCCGAAGTCGTCACGACTCGTCGAACCACGTCCCGGTGTCGGACATGGTGACGAGAGTGTGACGTGGCTTCCGCCGTCGTCACGATCGGTCGATACCCCCGGCGGGGCTCGAACCCGCAGCTTCCGGATTGAGAGTCCGGCGTCATCGCCCGTTCGACCACGGGGGCCCTGTAGCTCCGATGGCAGGAATCGAACCTGCGCCTCGCGATTAACAGTCGCGTGTCTTACCGTTCGACCACATCGGAACGAAAGGCGGAAGGAGAGGGAGTCGAACCCCCAAAGCCGAAGCCCACCCGTTTTCGAGACGGGATACCGCGCCAGATGGCAGTCCTTCCAACAGGTGACCCCGGCAGGACTCGAACCTGCACGACCCCGATTAAGAGTCGGGCGCTCTACCGAATTGAGCTACGGAGCCAGAGATGTGGTCGGCAGGGCTCGAACCTGCAACGCCCCGCGTTTCAGGCGGGCGCTCTACCTGCTTTGAGCTACGACCACGCGGAATGGGCGAGGCTGGAATCGAACCAGCGACCTCTTGTTTGTAAGACAAGCGCTCGGCCTATCTGAGCTACTCGCCCGCGCATTTGGTGGGCGGAGCTGGAATCGAACCAGCCTCCTCCTCCGTATCAGAGAGGCGCTCGGCCTACTGAGCTACCCGCCCGTGCGAGGCTTCGGGACAAGGACTCGAACCTCGATCTCCACGTTCAGAGCGTGACGTCCTGCCGTTAGACGATCCCGAAGAGTCTGTTTCTTCATCTGCTATGTCTCGCTCGGCATGGGCCAAACGATGTTTTCCAAGCCTCTCGCCTACCCTTCGACCCTGGATCGACCGTTCCCATACAACAGAACGTCGTCCTACGTGGAGGAGCTTTGGAGCCCGATCCCTTGCTCACCGGCCGGAAATGCGCAGGCTAAAGCTGACGCTTATTCGCCAATGGATTTCCAGCGCACGGCTACAGAGATCTTTCTCTCTCAGGCGGGGCCTCGATTCGATCTAGAACTGTTTCAAGCTGAGCATCACCTTCTGGTCGACGTTGTCTTTGGCCGCCTTCCGACAAAAAAGGCGACCCGCTTTGGGTCGCCCTCGTCTGGCTTGCTTCTGCGGCTGAGGATCTAGCGCAGGGAGCTCCCAGCGAGGGCTACGACGTAGCCGGGCCGGCGAATCGCATCCGAGCGATGCAGGCACGGCAAAGCCGGCACGGCGGTGGCCGCTTCGGCAAGGAATGTGTGGCTGTTTGCTTTGAGCATCATCATCGTGTGGCTTGTGCCGGATCGCAGGATAGAGCAAAGATTGGACAATGGCAAGAGTTCCAAACGAAGATCTAACGAACGGTAATCCCGCTGCGATCCAAAACGCAGAACGAAATGTGCGACGTGATTCGCCGCCTTGTCGCAGCACCGCTTCCTGATCCCAACGAAAATGACCGCATGATCGACGTCGCAGTCCTCGGCCGTGTCGGCATCGACCTGTATCCGAACCAGCTGCGAACGCCGCTGCGCGAGGTCCGCACGTATACCCGCTTCGTCGGCGGCTTCGCCGGTAACGTCGCGACGGGTCTTGCGCGCCTCGGACTGACACCCGCAATCGTCTCTCGTGTCGGGCCCGACCCCCACGGCGAGTTCGTGCGGGACTTTCTCTCCGGCGAAGGCGTCGACGTGCGTTTCCTCGCGGTCGACGAACGGTTGATGACTCCGCCGACCTTTTGCGAGGTCTGGCCGCCCGATCGTTTCCCGATCACGTTCTACCGCTATCCGACGGCGCCCGACTGGCAGCTCGCACCGGAAGACTTCGACCGCGCCGAGGTCGCCGCTGCGCCCTTCTTGCTCGCCACCGGAACCGGCCTCGCACAGTCACCGAGTCGCGAGACGACCCTCGCGGCGCTCGCCGATCACCAGGGCACCACGATCTTCGACCTGGACTGGCGCCCGGCGCTCTGGGAGCGGGCAGACGAATACGGCGAGCTCGCCCGAACCGCAGTCGGATACGCGGACATCGTGATCGGCAACGAGGAGGAAGTCGAAGCAGCCGCGGGTGATCCGCAGGCCTTGCTCGAGCACGGCGTGCGCACACTCGTGCTCAAGCGTGGTGAGCGCGGCGCGCTCCTCTTCCACGAAGGTCGAGAGGTCGACGTGCCGGGACATCCAGTGGACGTCGTCAACGGCCTCGGCGCGGGCGACGCCTTTGTCGCCGCCTTTGTCCAGGGCCTGCACAGCGCCCTGCCTCTCGAGGAAGCAGTCCGTCGCGGCTCGGTCGCGGGCGCGATCGTCGCGTCGCAGCTGGCATGCTCGGAAGCGATGCCGCGACTCGGAGAGCTCGAAGCGGAGCTGACGTGAGCGATCTGCTTCTCCGCGACGGTAAGTGGGACGTAGTCGATCCCGGGTCCGCCGGTTGGCACTACTTGTCGTTTCGGGTCGAACGATTGCGCGACGGCGAGAGTGTCGCTCGCAACACCGGCGGCGAGGAGATCGCACTCGTGCCGCTCGGAGGCCGCTGTGCGGTGGAGACCGGCGGCGAGCGCTACGAGCTCGGCGGACGAGCAAACGTTTTCGACGGAATGCCCTGGGCGCTCTACCTACCCCGCGACGCGGAGTACACGATGACGGCGCTGGGCGACGTCGAGGTCGCAGCTTCCGGCGCGCTCGCCGACGAACGTCTCGAGCCTCGGCTGGTCTCCCCCGACGAGGTAGAGATCGAGGTGCGCGGCTCGGGCAACGCAACGCGTCAGATCAACCACATCCTCAAACCCGAGTTTCCCGCGCAGCGTCTCCTCGTCGTCGAAGTGTTCACCCCCGCAGGGAACTGGTCGAGCTACCCGCCGCACAAGCACGACGTCGACGATCCGCCCGACGAAGTCGTGCTCGAGGAGGTCTACTACTACCGCACGCAGAGTGAGCCGCCCGGCGCGTTCGCCGTGCAGCGGCTGTACAGCCCGCAGTACGGGACCGACGTGACCGTGACCGTACGCGACGGCGACATCATGCTCGTGCCGCACGGCTACCACACGACCGCGGCGGCGCACGGCTACGACCTCTACTACCTCAATGGGCTTGCGGGCGATCGGCGGTCGATGGCCTCCGCGGATGACCCGGAGCTCGCCTGGATCAGGCCGGCTTGGGCCGACCTCGAGCCGGATCCCCGTGTGCCGCTCGTCACGCTCGAAGGACGACGGCGCTGAACGGCATCCGCGTGGCGAACGCGCCGTGCAGCTACGGCGCCTTCGAGATCACAGTCGGCGTGCTCCCCGACGTGCCGGAGGCAGAGAGCGTGCTGAGCGCGATCTCAGGCGCCGGCTACGAAGGGACCGAACTCGGCCCGCCCGGCTATCTCGGGGACCGACTGACGCTCCGCAAGAGCCTCGCGAACCACGGGCTCGCGCTCGTCGGTGGCTACATCCCGATTCGGTTCAGCGAGCCGGAGCACTGGACCGAAGACCTCGCCGCCATGGACGCCACACTCGATCTCTTTGCCGCGGCAGATGCAACAGAGGCGAAGCCCGTACTCGCAGACGGGGGCTCGGCGGAGCGAATTCGCTTTCCCGGCCGCGCTGCTGCAGACCGCTCGATCGGCCTCGACGAGGCCGGATGGGCGCGGTTCGCGGAAGGTGTTGCACAGGCGTGCGACCTCGCCCGCACACGTGGCTTCGAGCCCACGTTCCACCACCACACCGCGACGTTCGTCGAGGCGCCGTGGGAGATCGAACGCGTCCTCGAGCTCACCGATGTCGGTCTACTGCTCGACACCGGGCATCTCAGACTCGGCGGCGGAGATCCGACAACCGCTCTGCGCGAGTGGGGCAGTCGGATCAACCACATCCACATCAAGGACGTGCACGACGAGGTGCTGGCGGGCGTGATCGCAGACGCTGCCGACATGCCGGAGGCCTGGCATCGTGGCGTGTTCTGCGAGCTCGGAACCGGCGACGTCGATCTGGACAGCTTCTTCGCGGAGCTGTCGCGCTCGGACTATTCGGGCTGGCTCGTGGTCGAGCAGGACATGGTGCCGCGGTCACCGCGGGACGCCGCCGACGCGGCAGCCTCCCAGGTGCGCAACCGTGCCTGGCTGGCCGAGCACGCGGGTCTCTAGTCCAGAGCCTGGGTCCATGCGAGGTCGACTGCACTGAGCCCTAGCCGCACTCGCCGACGAGCGCTCTGCAGGATCACACGATCGGATCTCGCCAGCGCGACCCACCGCTCGTCGCCGGACCACGCGATCGCGGTCGGCGTGCCGAAACGAAGAACGCGCGGCAACGTGCTACGGCGCGCGTCGTACACCCGCAGCCCGCCCGGTGTTCGAAGAATGAGGTAATCGCCCTTCGGACTCGCGCGTAGCTCCGTGACCGAGTCGGAGACGTGCGTCCTGATGGAGACGATGCGCCGACCGGAGAAGATCGCGAGGATGGTCCTCGGGCCTGCGGAGGCGACGATCGCAAACCGCCCGGGCCCGAGCCAGGCGACTCGGTTCGCACGCCAGCCCGTCCTCCCGTTCAGAACCGGAGCAAGCTCGAGCGCCCGGCTCAGCTGTTCGCGACTGCGCAGCACTTCCGCACGTCCGGTGCGCGGAAACTGAACGATCGCCCCGCGGCGGATGTATGTCATGGATCCGTCGGGCCGCCACGCTGGTGCGCAGCCACCGATCATCGGAAGCGCGAGCCCGGCGGTGGCGCTGACGATCACGCGCCGATGCTCGCAACGCGCCACGAGCGGCGTCTTTCGAGGCCAGAGAGACCAGCCCGGCGGTGCCGATGCCGGTGAGACGAGCGCGCGGCACCCTCCGCCGCGGGGAGCCGGCGCGGTCGTCAGCCCCGGCAGGCGCAGGCCGTGCAGTCGGCACGACCGGTCGACGAAATAGAGCACGCCGTCGACACCGGTAGCGCGCAGACTCGCGGCGAGCTGCGCTCGATCCGGGAGCACCACACCGCGCACTATCGGCGTGATCTGCTCTTGCTCACTCGAACGTCCATGAGAGAACGACTTGCCGATCGAGTCGGCGACGGCAGCGCCGACGACTGCAATTGCAAGCAGCAGGAGAGCCGCCGTGCCCAGCATCTGACCGCGAGAGCCGTGTCTCACGGCCAGGGCCAGTCCTTCCCGACCTCGAGCGGACGGCCCCCAGCAACCGCGCTCGCACGAGCGGCGATCCCGATCGCGACCGCCTTCCGGTCGTCTTCGAGCGTCGGTCTCGCGAGACCGTCACCCCTGCAGGCACGGGCGAACGCCGTCAGCTCGGCGACGTAGGCGTCCTTGAAGCGGGCTCGGTAGTCGGCGGGGAAGCGAATCGCATCAGTGCGGTCGATGACCTCGAGCGCACCGTCTCCGGGCCCGCGCACGAAGACCGAGCCCTCGGTCCCCACTACCTCGCAGCGAATGTCGTGCCCGAACGGCGAGGTCCGTGATACGTGTGTGACCGCCAGCCCGCCACGCGCGAAGCGGATCGTCACGAGCGCATTGTCGAGGTCTCCGAGATCCGCGAGCTCCGGATACACGAGCGCCTGTCTGGCAACCGACACCCCGACAGGCTCGTCCTCGAACAGCCAGCACGCGGCGTCGTAGTCGTGCGACGCCATGTCGAGCAGGAACCCACCCGTGTCCTGCGGATCCTCGCCTGCCGGCCACTCCGTGTCGCGGCTCGTCATCAGGATCACGAGGGGTTGTCCACCCTCGCCGGCCCGCACCCGCCGCTGGGCATCGACAAAGCCGGAGTCGTAGCGGCGCATGTAGCCGACCTGCACGACCTGATCCGGCCTGGCTCGGCTCTCCCGGAGCAGGGCGTCGTGCTCCGCCAGCGTGGTCGCGCCCGGTTTCTCGAGGAAGAGGTGCTTTCCCGACTTCAGGACTTCGACAGCCAGGGGCCCGTGGTCGACCGAACGGGCCGCCAGAACGACGGCTTCGACCCCCTCGCTCTTAAAGAGCTCGGCGTAGCTGCAATGGGCGACTCCGAGGGCACGCCCCACCTCCTCGGCGCGGCCTTCCCGAGCCGCCGCGACCGCCACGAGCTCGACCCCGGGAGCCTTTTGGGCGTTCTCGGCGTGGACTGTCCCCATCCCGCCGAGGCCGGCCACGCCGAGCCGCAGAGGAGGCCGCGCCCTTGACACTGCAAGAGCGAGTATGGCAGCGTCGCAATCGCTTGCGCAATCGATTTTCAAGCCTGGCGTCCAGCGAGCTGCAGGAGTCTTCTGCGACCGCGCCCGCCCCCCGACGCAAGGCCACGCTCGCCGATGTCGCGGAGCGGGCCGGCGTCTCGACTTCGACCGCCTCCCGCGCCCTCAACGGACACGCGGGGCTTGCTCCGGCAACGAGAGCCGCAGTCGAGGATGCGGCGGCCATCCTGAACTTCCAGCCCTCGGCGCTCGCTCGCTCGCTCCGCACGCAGCAGACCTTCACGGTCGGCTTCGTCGTCCCGGATGTGTCGAGCCCGTTCTACGCAGCCGCGCTGAAGGGAGCACAGGGCCGTCTCGAACAGGCGGGCTACCGCGTGATGCTCATGGACGCGAGTCTGGACGTCGAGCGTGAGCTGGCGGCGGTCGAGACCTTGCTCTCGCACCAGGTCGACGGCCTCCTAGTCGCGAGCGCAGGGATGCCGCGCGCCCTCTTCGAGAGCACGGTTTCGCGACAAACACCTACGATCTTCTTCGACGGCGTCATCGAGGACGCCGGCGACGGCGCGGTGACGCTCGACAACGAGCTCGGGATCGCTCTGCTCGTGGAGCATCTCGTCGAGCACGGGCACGAGCGGATCGCCTTGCTCGCAGGCTCGCAGCGGGAGAGCGCGGGGGCTGCGCGTCTGCGGGGCTTCTACGAAGCGATGGCGGCGCACGGCGTTATCCGGCAAGAGCGTTACGTGAAGGTTTGCGAATGGGACATCGCCGACGGGCGGCGCGCCGCCCTCGAGCTGCTCGCAGACCCGGAGCGGCCGACCGGCGTGATCGCCTCGAGCGCGGAGCTCGCGCTCGGATTCATGTCGGCCGCCGCCGCGCAGCGCGTGCGCATTCCCGACGACATCGCGCTGGTTGCCTTCGACGATCCGTATTTCGGTGACCTGCTCGAGCCTTCCCTCACCGCGGTCGCATATGACACGCGCCTGATCGGGTCACGCGCCGCAGATCTGCTCGTGGATGCGATGCGGGCGGGGAGAGAGCCGCGCGAGGTGCGCATTCCGGTCGAGCTCGTTCGCCGGCGGTCGTGCGGCTGCAAGGAGGAAGGGGCCGCATGACCGAATCGCCTGCGATCAGCTTCCGCGGCGTGACGAAACGCTATGGGACACAAGAGGCACTGCAGCCGACCAATCTCGACATCGAGGAGGGCGAATTCTTCTGCCTGCTCGGACCTTCGGGTTGCGGCAAGACGACGACGCTCAACCTCGTCGGCGGATTCATCGCGCCGAGCGCGGGTGAGATCCTGATCCGCGGCGCGAACGTCAATCGGCTGCCGCCCTACCGCCGGGCAGTGAACACCGTCTTCCAGAACTACGCGCTCTTCCCGCACATGACCGTGCGGGACAACGTCGGCTTCGGGCTCAAGATGGCGCGCACGCCGAAGCGCGATGCCGGCGGTCGCATCGAGGAATCGCTCGCGCTCGTCGGGCTCGACGAGTTCGCCGACCGCCTGCCGGCGCAGCTTTCGGGTGGACAGCAGCAGCGTGTCGCCGTCGCGCGCGCACTCGTGAACCGCCCGGCCGTCCTCCTGCTCGACGAGCCGCTCGGAGCGCTCGATCTCAAGCTCCGCAAGCGCCTCCAGATCGAGCTCGCGCAGATCCATCGCGACGTGGGCACGACGTTCGTCTACGTCACGCACGATCAGGAGGAGGCGATGTCGATGGCGACGCGCATCGCCGTCATGAACGAGGGTCGCGTCGAGCAGGTGGGCACACCGCACGAGATCTACCACCAGCCGAGGAGCGCCTTCGTCGCCGACTTCATCGGCGAGTCGAACTTCATCGAGGTCGAGGTCGGAGCCGGTGGCAAGGCCGCGCTCGACAACGGTGCGGAAGTCCCTGCGCCGGCGCCCAAGACAAGCGGAAGGGCAACCCTCATGGTCCGGCCTGAATCGATTCAGATCCAGCGTCCGGCCGATTCGAACGGAACGGGGTTGCGGGGACGAATTGCCCAGTCGTCGTTTCTCGGCAGTCATACGCGCGTGGCGGTCACGTGTGAAGGCGTCTCGGCGCCTGTGACCGCAGCGCTGTTCGGCACCGAAGGTGCTGCCGCGAGCGACTTGCAACCGGATACCGAGGTCGTTTTGATCTGGGACCCGGCGGACGTAGTGCTGTTGGAGGGGTCCAACCGAAGGGAGGACGACGTTAGTGACGTCAATTGACGAGCGCTTGTTCGACGAGCGCATGAACCGAGGTCGCGTCTTGCGACTCGGGGCGGTCGGCGCTGTCGGAGTCATCGCAGCAGGTTGCGGCGGGTCTTCGAAGAGCTCGAGCGGATCGGGCTCGGCAACCGGCCGAAGCGACCAGGCGGTCACGCTGAACTGGCTCACCTGGTCGGATCACTACGCAAATGATCAGCTCGCCGCCGTGAAGAACACGACGAACGAGCAAGGCCGGCCGCAGCTGTTCAGCGACAACGCCGATGCCTATCTGAAGATCAAGCAGACGGGAAGCCAGTTCGACATCGTGTCCGGCGATGCGCTCTGGGTCCCGAAGTACAACAAGGACGGGCTGACGGAGTCGTTCGACCTCTCGTCGCTTCCCGTCTCGTCACAGCTGTACTCGATCGCACGGACCTTCCCGTTCTGGAAAGACGGCTCGAACTACATGGGTTATCCGTTCTCGTGGTCGACGGTGCAGATCTATTACAACCCGAAGTACGTCAAGACGGTTCCGGACTCGTGGCACGCGGTCCTCGACCCGAAGTACAAGGGCAAGATCTCACTCGAGAACATCCCGACGGACATGATGGCGATCGCGGGGAAAGCCACCGGTGCGAAGGACCCCTACAACATGACCACCGCGGAGATCGCGGATGCGAAGAGCTGGCTGAAGGAGTTCAAGCCGAACGTCCTCAAGCTCGCGTCCCAGAACAACGAAGTGGTGCGCGCGCTGGCGGACGGCTCCGCGTGGATCGGGATCACGAACCTCGGCACCGACGACCGCGTCAAGGACGCGGGCGGCCCGGTGGTCAAGCCGGCGTATCCGAAGGAAGGAACCGTCGGGTTCATCGACTCCGAGCAGATGGTGAAGGCGTCCAAGAACCAGGACTCCTTCCCCCGTTTCATCAACGCCATGCAGCAGGCCCCGTTCATCGCGCAGAACTTCCTGACGAACGGGCGTCCGCTGTTCAACGAGAAGGCGTACAAGATGCTCGTCAACCAGGGTCACGGCGACCGCGCGCACAGGCTGCTATACGACCAGCCCGAAAAGGCGCTCGCAATGACGCTGAAAGGCCCCTCGGGCAACGAGCAGGCGTACACCGACGCCTTCAACGAGGTGTTCGGCGCCTAGTGCCCGGCTCGAGCCCGGGTGTTGAGGCGGCCCAGCCGGCAGACACAGCGCTGCCGCTGGGTCGCCCCGGGCGCCGGGCGTGGACGAGCCGGCTCGGCGAATACGCGGGGTTCGGTCCCGCCCTCATCCTCTTCGGCCTGTTCTTCCTCGTCCCGCTCGGGCTGATCGTCTGTTACAGCTTCTGGCAGACCGTCGACTACAACGTCGTCCACGACTGGACGCTCGACAACTACCGCTACTTCTTCAGCGTTCCGACCTATGTCCGGACGCTCTGGGCGACGGTCTGGGTATCGGTGGCAGCGACGGCGCTGACGCTCCTGATCGCGTTCCCGTTTGCCTACTGGCTCGCACGGTACGTGCCGAAGAGCTACCAGAAGCTTCTGCTCATCCTCGTGATCCTGCCGTTCTGGACGAGCTACCTGCTCAGGGTCTACTCGTGGCTGACGATCCTCGGCCCGCAGGGCGCGATGAATCGCTTCCTCCAGTGGACCGGATTGACGTCGCAGCCGGTCTCGTTCTTCCTCTATGACAGGCCCGCGGTCATCCTCGTCCTCGTCTACCTCTACTTCCCGTTCGCCGCGCTCACGTTGTACGCATCGCTCGAGCGTTTCGACTGGAACCAGTTTCGCGCGGCGATGGACCTTGGTGCGACTCCGCGGACGGCAATGTGGCGCATTCTCCTGCCTCAGATGAAGCCCGGCATCACGACCGCGGTCATCTTCGTCTTCATCCCGATCCTCGGCGAGTACCTGACGCCTCAGCTCGTCGGCGGCGCGAGGGGCGTGATGATCGGGAATCTCATCGTCAACTTCTTCCAGGGCGCGCAGTACACGCGCGGCGCCGCGGCTGCGCTGCTGATCGCAGCGCTGATCGTCGTGCTGCTCGCCGTCTTCCGGCGGTCGCTGGAGGTCGAGGACCCGTATGGCACGTGACCTCGACATCGTCTCGCGCCGCGGCTGGCTGACGCGGGGTGCGCTCAGCGTCTGGGCGCTTCTGATCTACGTGTTCCTCTTCGCGCCGATCGTGCTTCTCGTGGTGTTCAGCTTCAACGCGAACCGTTACGGCACTTTTCCGATCACCGGCTGGACGACCAAGTGGTACGGCCAAGTCTTCCACGACTACCAGATCCGCGACGCGCTGACGACGACGATTCGGATCGCTCTCGAGGTCACGCTCGTGAGCACCGTCGTCGGCACTGCCGCCGCGTTCCCACTCGTCCGTTCGCGCCTGCCGTTCCGCAGCGGCATCCGGATCGCGCTCGTCCTGCCGATCATGATCCCCGGCCTCCTGATCGGGGTCAGCCTCCTTGTCCTGTTCACGAACGTGTTCCACCAGCAGCTTTCGCCGACGACAGCGGTCATCGGGCAGAGCGTCTATACAACGCCGTTCGTCCTGCTGCTCGTCGCGGCACGGCTGCAGGGCTTCGATGCGAGTCTCGAGCGCGCCGCGAGCGACCTCGGCGCGAACACGTTCAAGCGGCTGCGTTACGTCGTCCTGCCGCTGCTCGCCCCTGCAATCCTCGCGGGGGCGCTCTTCGCGTTCACCCTGTCGCTGGACGAGTTCATCATCACGCTGTTCCTGATCGGCAGCCACAACACCTTGCCGATCTACATCTACACGCAGGTGAAGTTCGGAATCACTCCGGAGGTGAACGCCCTCGCCGCGCTGCTGCTGGCCGCGTCGCTCTGCCTGATGGCGTTGGCGTTCGTGCTACCCGGGATCGTGCGCAGGGCGCTGCGTCTCGTGCCCCGCCGCGCAGCCTAGGAGTCGACCGAAATCCAGCCGCCGTCGCGCGCGCTGCGGAGCGTCGCGGCGAGGATCTGCATGCCGCGGTGACCGTCGATGAAGGTCGGGAACGGACCGTGCTCTTCGCCGGCCATCGCGCGGTACGCGTCGAGCAGGATCACGCGAAACGCGTCGCCGTAGCCTTCTGCGTGGCCGGCCGGATACCGTGCGAACTCCGGCGCGCGGCCGGCGTTCGTCCCGGGGTCCTTGACGACGACCTCTGTTGGCGTCCCGGCGTGGCGGTGGAGGAGCTCGTTCGGTGACTCCTGGTCCCAGGTGAAGCCGCCGCGGCTGCCCTCGAGCTCGAACAGCAGCTGGTTCTTCCGTCCTGGGCCGAGTGCGCTGAAGGTGGCGCTGCCGGTGGCGCCGTTGTCGAACCGGAGTAGCAGCGCTGCATGGTCTTCGAGCGCCCTGCCCGGCACGAACGTCCGGAAATCTGCGAGCACTTCCACGATCCGGGCGTTGGTGACGTGCTCGGCGAGGTCGAACCAGTGCGCGCCGAGGTCTGCCGTTACGTAGGTGGGGCCTGAGCTCCGCGGTTCGAGGCGCCAGCCTGCCGTGACCAGGAGCGCGTCGTCGCAGACGTAGCGCCCGTGCACGACGCGCAACTCCCCCAGGTCTCCCGCCTGGACGACGGCCCGCATGTGCTCGACGAGCGGGTAGCCGCGTACGTGGTAGGCGACGGCGCCGACGCGGTCGCTTGCCTCGAGTGCCTGCAGCATGCTCGCGCTCTCCTCGACGCTCGTCGCGAGCGGCTTCTCGCAGACGACGTGCGCGCGGTGCTCGAGCGCCAGCAGCGTCTGCTCCGCGTGCAGCGCATTGGGAGTGCAGACGTGCACGACGTCCACCCCGCCCTCGGCGAGCAGCACTGCCAGCGAGTCGTATGCGCTGACGTTTCCGCCGATCTCCGCGGCAAGCGCTTCTGCGCCGGAGCTCGTCCGGCTGGACACGGCGACGACCGTGCCGCCGAAGTCTCGCACCGCCGCGGCGTGCACGCGCGCAACGAATCCGGAGCCGACGATTGCCGTGCGGAGCTCGGTCACCGACTTAGCGGCTCTGGGCCACCAAATCGCGAGAGCCCGCTTTCAAGAACATTTCCGTCAGCACGGCCATGTCCAGACGGGCCTGCTCCGGTGGGGTGCGGCACTCGGTCCCGTTCACGACGCAGTCGTAGAAGTGCGCCAGCTCGCGGGCGAAGCTCTCCTCGTACGACTCGAACGACTCAACGACTCGCGCATCGTCCTGCGCGCGCGAGGCTTCGTAGAGCGTGGGCGACTGCTTGAGCCACGGTGACGGAAAGCTGAGTGTGTGCACCTCGTCGGCGAAGTAAAAGGCCACCGACTCGCGGTACTCGTAGACGTCGAGAAGCTGGATCCAGGCGCTGTCCCAACGCGCTCCGTTTGCGAGGCGTACGGCTCCGGTCACGGCCTGCCCCTCGTTCCACCAATCGCCGTCGAGCACCTCGGCGGGCAGCGGCTCGCCCAGCCGCTCGAGCAAGCCGTGCACGACGTTGACGTCGTGGACGAGGCTGCCGAGGAACGCGCCCTCGAATGCGGTGATCACCGCCGGGCTGTCGTCGCCGACTGCCGCTTTCACCTGTGTTCGCATCTGCTCGCGACCTGCCTCGAGCACGTCAGGTGAAATGTCCGAGCCGCGAACGATCTCACCGGGCGCGAAGAACGGCACGAATTCGGGGTCGTGCACCATGACGCGGATGTAGCGGAGCGACTCGGCGGACTCGGGCAGGTTCTCGAGCATCCGCTCCCAGGCGCGGTCGAAGCGCTTCATGTAGCCGACCTGCACGACCCTTCCGGTTGTCTCGCGCGCTTCGACGATCCGGTCTGCGTCGGCGAGCGTGATGCACATCGGCTTCTCGACGAAGACGTGGAGCCCCTGGTCGAGCGCGGCCAGCGTCACCTCGGCATGGGTCTGCGACGGCGAGCAGATCACGACCGCGTCGAGCTTCGTCCCGTCGAGCAGCTCGCGATAGTCCGAGTACGTCGTCTCGAGGTTGTAGCGCTCCTGCAGGGCAGCCCGGACCGTCGCACTGGGGTCGACCACGGCTACGAGCTCGAACCGGTCGCGCAGCTGGGCCAGAAAGTGGAGATGCATCGCCTGAGCGACGAGCCCGCCGCCGACGACGCCGATCCGGAGCCTCACGCGAGAACCTGCTTGGCCACCTTCTCGAAGGCGAACGCAATCTCGCCCAGGTCCTGGTCCTCGCAGAGAGGCGACACGTCGATGTGAATCGAGCGCTCGAGCAGGTCGAGGGTGCGGTGACAATCGGGCGTAGTTCCACCTGAGACCTCGATCGCGGCCAAGACCGGGGCCCAGAACGGGTAGACATGCAGGTCGGGAGTGTCTGGCGAATAGATTCTCATTGCGAGCACGCCTTCCGCGTTCAGCGCGTCGACGGCGTCGCGGGCACGCTCGGGTTCCTCGGCGAAAGCGATCAGGGCAATGCCGGCGTCGCCGTCGTCGTCGTTTCCACGCCGCAATGTCAGCCCGGGCAGGCCCCCAACCTGCGCGCTCAGCCGGGCATGGTTCCTGCGCATCCGCTCGAGGAGGCCGTCGAGACGGGAGAGCTGCACTCGGGCCATCGCACCGGTCAGCTCGGATGCGCGGAAGTTGTAGCCCGCGAACTTCGGCAACCCCACCCCACGCCGCACCGAGTTCGCACAGTCGTGCACGTCCAGCGCGAGATCGAGCAGATCCTCGCGATCCGTGATCATGACGCCGCCTTCGCCTGTGGTGATGATCTTGTTGAACTGCAGGCTGAAGGCGCCCGCATCACCGAACGTGCCGAGCCGTCGGCCGCGGAACGTCGCGCCGGCCGCCTGGCAGACGTCTTCGATCAGCGCGAGACCGTGGCGCTCCGCGATCGCAGCGAGCGCGTCCATGGCCGCCGGCGCGCCGCGCATGTGCACCGGGATGATCGCGCGCGTCCGTGGAGTGATGCGCCGCTCCACGTCTTCCGGATCGAGTGTCAGCGACTCATCGACCTCCGCAAGAACAGGAATCGCCCGCGAGGCGAGCACCGCATTCGGCGTTGCGTTCCACGTGTAGGCGGGCACGATCACCTCGTCGCCCTCCCCTACGCCCGCGCCGACGAGCGCGCAGATGAGCGCGGACGAGCCGGCGTTGAGGCAGAGCGCGTGCTTCGCTCCCATCAACTCGGCGAACTCGCGCTCGAACGAGGCGACCTCGTCCGGGCCCTTGCCCACGCCGTAGTAGCGGAAGAGGTTCTTGCTCTCGATGACGCGACGGAGCGCCTCGAACTCCTCCTGCCCCACCTCCATTCCGCCCGGGAACATCGGCGCCTCTGCTCGTGTGCGGGCGGGCGTACCTCCGTCGCGGGCAAGAGTGAGGTCCTTTTGGGCCTGAGCGGGCGTCGTCATCCGGCCGCCCATTCTGGACATGAAATCGTTTGCGATCAAGCTTGCCCCGGGCGAAAGCTGCGCTTTCGCCCGGATCGAGGGTGGGCGCTTCGCGCTGAACGTGCGCGGTCAAAGCCCGCGCACTCTCATCGGTGGCGTCGGCAGCCGGCTGTCCCCTACCGTGCGGCCACGGGCGCTGACGCGGCCGCGCCCGCATCACCGCGCCTGCGGCTAAGCCCGGCTCCGCCTGGTCTTAGCCTCCGGCCTTGGGCTCCCGGGTTGGACGCGCGTTCACAGGCAACCCTGAAGAGTGCGCGGGCTCGGCCCGCGCACGTTCCCCGCGACAAGCGACGTACTTAATCACCGGGCGAAAGCGAAGCCTTCGCCCGGTCATACGCGAGGCGCGCTGCCTGGACGGCCTCCACCTCGGAGACCTGCGCGACCGGGACGTCCCACCAGCTTTCGTAGCCTGGGACGCCCTCGTAGCGGTCGACCTCGATCGCAAGGACGACCGTCGAATCTTCGCCCTTCGCCGCCTCGAGCCCGCGCCGGAGCTCCTCGACGCTTCCGCACCGAATCACCTTTGCACCCAGGGATTCCGCATTGGCCGCGAGATCGACGGGGAGCAACGGCGCAGGCGAGCTGTCGCTGTCGAGGCCGAGCGAGCCGTTTCGCCTGTACCTGTACTGCGTCCCGAAGCCGTCCGTCCCGAGCGACCGCGACAGGTTCCCGATCGAACTGAAGCCGTGGTTGTCGACGAGGACGATCGTCAGCTTCAGCCCTTCCTGGATAGACGTGACGATCTCGCTCGAGAGCATCAGGTAGGAGCCGTCCCCGACCATCACGTAGACCTCGCGCTCCGGGGCGGCCAGCTTGACGCCGAGACCGCCGGCGATCTCGTAGCCCATGCACGAGTAGCCGTACTCGACGTGGTAGCCCTTCGGGTCGCGCGTCCGCCAGAGCTTGTGCAGATCGCCCGGCATCGAGCCCGCGGCGCAGACGACGACATCCGTGGACTGCGCCGCGTCGTTGACGGCGCCGATCACCTCGCTCTGCGCGGGCAGCGGCTCGTGACGCAGCCGATAGAACCGCTCGACCTCCTCGTTCCACTCCTTGTTGAGGCGCACGGCCTCGTCGCGATAGCTCGGCTCGACCGCATAGCCCTGCAGCGCATCCGCGAGCAACTCGATCGTCGCGCGCGCGTCACCCACGAGCGCGAGCCCTTCCTGCTTCGCGGCGTCGAAGTCCGCGACGTTGACGTTGATGAAGCCCACACCGAAATGTGCGAATGCCGACTTCGACGCCGTCGTGAAGTCCGACCAGCGCGTGCCGATCCCGATCACGAGGTCGGCCTCGGCGGCGATCCGATTCGCGGCGAACGTCCCCGTCACGCCGATCGCCCCGAGCGCAGACGGATGGTCGTACGGAAGTGAGCCCTTACCCGCCTGCGTTTCGCTTTCCGGAATGCCCGTCTGCTCCACGAAGCGGCGGAGCGCCTCGGTGGCCGCGGAGTAGATGACCCCGCCGCCGGCGACGATCAAGGGACGCTTCGCCGCACGGATACGTTCCACAGCCTTGGCGAGCGACGCGTCGTCCGGGACGGGCCGCGGAATGTGCCAGACGCGCCGCGCGAGAAACTCCTCGGGAAAGTCGTAGGCCTCGGCCTGCACGTCCTGCGGGAACGCGAGTGTCACGGCACCCGTCTCCGCCTGGTTGACGAGGACGCGCATCGCCGACAGCGCTGCGGGCATCAGCTGTTCCGGCCGTTCGATGCGATCGAAGTAGCGCGACACCGGCTCCAGGGAGTCGTTGACCGAGACGTCGCCGCGCCTCGGATCCTCCAGCTGCTGCAGGACGGGGTCGGGACGCCGCGACGCGAACACATCTCCGGGCAACAGCAGCACAGGCAGCCGGTTGACGGTCGCCAACGCGGCGCCGGTGACGAGGTTCGTCGCGCCGGGGCCGATCGAAGTCGTGCATGCGAGCGTTGCGAGCCGGTTCTTCATGCGCGCGAAACCGACGGCGGTGTGAACCATCGCCTGCTCGTTGCGTGCCTGGTAGTACGTCAGCAGATCGGGGTACTGGTACAGGGCCTGACCGATCCCGGCGACGTTGCCGTGCCCGAAGATTCCGAAGCACCCTTCGAAGAACCGCTGCTCGACTCCGTCCCGCTCGACGTGCTGCGCGGCGAGGAACCGGACGAGTGCCTGTGAAGCGGTTATCCGAGGCATCGAGGCAACTCTCGCAGAAGCGTACTGTCACGTCGTGGCTACGCGACTCGCTCTTGGCCTTGTCGGCGTGGGCAGGATCGGCGTCCTCCACGCCCGCACGCTGCTGGCGCTCGAGGGCGTTTCGCTCACGGTGGCCGACGCCGATTCCGGCCGCGCTCGCAAGGTCGCGGCGGAGCTCGGGATCGAGGCTGCCGAAACGCCGGAGGAGCTCGTGGCCGCAGGCGTCGACGGGCTCGTGATCACGACCGCGACCGCTGGACACGCGCCCCTCCTGCGGCTGGGCGTGGGCGCCACGGTGCCTGTGTTCTGCGAAAAGCCCGTCGCGCTCGACCTACCGACGATGGACGCGCTGGTCGCAGCCGCCGACTCTGCCGGAATCCTCGTCCAGGTCGGCTTCCAGCGCCGGTTCGATGCCGGCTACCGCACGTTGCGCGATGCAGTCGCGAACGGAAGCGTCGGGCGCATCCTCGCGATGCGTGCTGCTACGCATGACCCCTATCCGCCGGCGGCGGAGTACCTCGCGGCCTCGGGCGGGATCTTCCGCGACCTCCACATCCACGACTTCGACGCCATCCGGTTCGTCAGCGGCGACGAGATCGTCGAGGTGTACGCGGACGGGTCGGCGCTCGAGACTCCCTGGCTCGAGCAGTACGGCGACGTCGACGTCGCGGCGGCCGTTCTGCGACTGGCAGGCGGCGGCCTCGTCATCCTGTCGGGAACCCGGCACGATCCTCTGGGCTACGACGTGCGGCTCGAGGTGTTCGGCACGAAGGACAGCCTCGTTGCCGGGCTCGACGAGCGCACGCCGCTCGCCGGACGCCCGGGCCCCGCCTATCGAGACTTCTGGGACCGCTTCCAGCCGGCCTATCGGGCCGAGCTCGAGGCCTTCGTGACAAGCGTCCGGACCGGAGGGAAAAGCGCTTGTTCTCTGGCGGAAGCGCGCTCCGCCCTCCGCGTCGCCCTGGCCGCCGATCGCTCCCTGGCCGAGCACCGGCCGGTGGCACTAGCGAAGGCACCCCCGAACGGTTGAGAATCGGCAGAGCCAGCCACACGAAAGGAGAGTCATGGACAACGACCTCATCGAGGAGGAGTTGAACCAGGTCACTCGCAGAGGCCTGCTCCTCAAGGGAGGCGCCGCCGCAGCCGGGCTCTCGGTACTTGGTGTGCCGTCGAGGGCTTTCGCCGCCAGCGAGGCGACGATCAAGGTCGCGGTGGTGACGCACGGCGACACCGGCTCCTTCTGGTCGGTCTTCAAGAAGGGCGTCGACCAGGCGAAGAACGACCTCAAGAGCCGCGGCGTGAGCGTGACGCAGGTCTACGCGAACAACGACGTGCCGAAGCAGGTCGCCGGCATCAACGCCGCCGTCGCAGCAGGGGCAAAGGTGATCGCGACGTCCGTGCCGGATGCGAGCGCGCTACGCGATCCACTGAGGAAGGCGTCGTCGAAAGGCATCGAGATCATCACCGTCAACTCGGGCCTCGGCGCGTTCGACTCGCTCCCCAACTACATGGTCCATGTGGGACAAACAGAGGGCATCGCAGGCCAGGGCGCCGGCAAGCAATTCAAGAAGGTGGGAACCAAGAAGGTCCTCATCGTCATCCACGAGGCGAGCAACTCCGGCTTGCAACAGCGCGCAGCGGGGGTCAAGAAGGTGCTCGGCTCGAGCAAGGTCAAGGTCCTGACCATCCCGAACGCGAAGCAGGACATCCCCGGGACGAAGGCCAAGGTCAAGGCCGCCTTCAACGCGGACAAGAGCCTCGACTCGTTTCTCGGTCTCGATCCCGACGTGACCATTCCGTGCATCGGGTCGTGCCCAAAGGGCACGAAGATCGGGACGTTCGACGTCGGCGGCGCGATCAAGCAAATCCAGCAGGGCAAGATGCTGTTCGCGATCGACCAGCAGCAGTACCTGCAGGGCTATCTGCCGGTCGTGTTCGCCATGCTCTACGTGACGAACCTCAACACCGTCGGTAACGGCGCGCCGGTGCTGACCGGCCCGGGCATCATCAACAAGGCGAACGCCTCGAAGGTGGCGGCGCTCGCGGCAAAGGGAACTCGCTAGGGGCAGGTGGGGCGGGCCGTCTTCGGGCCGGCCCGCCCCACCTGAGCGATTGACCGCCATGGCCGAGACCGCAGCTCCGAAAGCGCCGCCGGACGAACGAGTCGTCAGTGTCGGACCGCTTGCGCGGTTGCTGACTCGGCCGGACATCGGCGCGCTGGTCGGCGCAATCGCCGTCTTCTTCGCCTTCGGATACTTCGCCCGCGCGGTCAACTGGCTCGGCGATCCTGCGATCGCAGCCGGGTGGACCGATCAGGCCGCGCAGTACGGCATCGTCGCGGTTCCGGTCGCGCTGCTGATGATCGGCGGAGAGTTCGACCTTTCAGCCGGCGTCATGATCGGCAGCTCCGGGCTCCTGCTCGGCTATCTCACGACCTTCCAGAACCTGAACATCTGGCCGGCCATGGTGCTCGTGCTGCTGTTCGGCCTCACGATCGGGTTCATCAACGGGCTCACGGTGATCAGGACGAAGCTGCCGAGCTTCATCGTCACGCTGGCGACCTTCTTCATCCTCCAGGGCGTCAACGCGGCCGGCACCCTGAAGCTCACCGGGCAGACGGCGATCCAGAACATCGACTCGGCAAGCGGGTTCAACACGGCGCACAAGATCTTCGCCGGCGATCTCACCCACTACGCGTTCAAGGTCAAGGTGCTCTGGTGGATCGGGCTCACGCTCATCGGGGCGTGGCTGCTCGCCAAGTCGCGTTTCGGCAACTGGATCTACGCCTCCGGCGGCGACCCGAACGCCGCGCGCAACGTCGGTGTCCCCGTGGCGCGCACGAAGATCCTGCTGTTCATGATGACCTCGGCCACTGCTGCGCTGATGGGGATCATCGAAGCGCTCGAGCTCCGCTCGATGCAGGCGGGAGAAGGGATCGGCCTGGAGTTCATCTTCATCATCTGTGCCGTCGTCGGCGGCTGCCTGCTCACCGGCGGCTTCGGTTCCGTGATCGGCACCTTCTTCGGCGCCGCAATGCTCGGCATGGTGCAGCTTGGCATCGTCGATGCGCAGTGGGACAGCAACTGGACGTTCACGTTCCAGGGTGGGATCCTGTTCGCAGCCGTCCTCCTGAACACGTGGATCCGCAGCCGAGCCCAGAGAGCGAGATGACCGTGGCCCACCTGCTCGAAACCGATCACATCTCGAAGTACTACGGGAATGTCGTCGCGCTGAACGACATCTCGACGTACGTGGACTCCGGCGAGGTGACGTGCATCCTCGGCGACAACGGCGCGGGCAAGTCGAGCTTCATCAAGATCCTCTCGGGCGTCCACCGGCAGGACGACGGGCGCCTACTCGTCGACGGCGAGCCCGTCGAGTTCGCATCACCGCGAGACGCGCGCGCGAAGGGCATCGCGACCGTCTATCAGGATCTTGCGATGGTGCCGCTGATGTCGATCTGGCGGAACTTCTTCCTCGGCGCCGAACCGAGGAAAGGCTACGGGCCGTTTCAGTGGTTCGATGCTGCGAAGGCCAAGGAGGTGGTGCGCCGCGAATTGAGCGAGATGGGAATCGACATTCGCGACCCCGACCAGACGGTCGGCACGCTGTCGGGCGGCGAGCGCCAATCGGTCGCGATCGCACGGGCGGTCTACTTCGGAGCCCGCGTGCTGATCCTCGACGAGCCCACGTCGGCGCTCGGCGTGAAGCAGGCCGGCGTCGTGCTCAAGTACATCCTGCAGGCGCGCGAACGCGGCGTCGCCGTCATCTTCATCACGCACAACCCGCATCACGCTTATCCTGTAGGCGACCGGTTCGTGATCCTGAATCGCGGCCAGAGTCTCGGCACGTACGAGAAGTCGCAGATCGACCGCGAAGAGCTCGTCCGGCTGATGGCAGGAGGCCGCGAGCTGGCCGAGCTCGAGCACGAGCTCGAGGCGATCAAACTGGAGGTCTGAGAATGGCTGTAACGGTCCGCACGCTCGAGAATTTCATCGGTGGAGACTGGGTTCCCTCGACTGGGGAAAGCGCTCGCGCCGTCGTCTCCCCCGTCACCGGCGAGGCGCTCGCCGAAGCGCCGGACGCGAGTGTCGATGACGTCGACCGCGCAGTCGCGGCGGCGCGGGTGGCGCAGCCGAAGTGGGCCGCACTCACCGCCTGGGAGCGGGCGAAGATCTGCCATGCGATCGCCGACCTGATCGTCGAGCGTCGCGAGGACTTCGCGCGCGAGCTCTCACTCGAGCAGGGAAAGCCGTACGCAGCCGAGGCCCTGAGCGACATCGACGAGACCGCCGAGAACTTCCGCATCGCCGCTGAAGACGTGAAACGAATGGAGACCGCGATCATCCCGTCGCAAGACCCGAACAAGAGGATCCTCACGTTCCGAAAGCCGAACGGCGTCTACGCGGGAATCACTCCCTGGAACTTCCCGACGCTGATCCCGGTCGAGCTGATCGCTCCTGGCATCGCGGTCGGCAACACGATCGTCATGAAGCCGTCCGAGTGGACGCCGATCGCGATGGCGAACTTCATGCAGATCATGGCCGACGCGGGACTTCCCGAAGGTGTCGTCAACGTCATCTACGGCGGCGGTGACGCCGGCGAGCGGCTTGTGACGCATCCCGGTGTCGACTGCGTCGGCTTCGTCGGATCGCACCCGACCGCGGAGAAGATCGTCCGGGCCGCTGGTCTCAAGCGCTCGCTGATCGAAGCGAGCGGCAACGGACCGGTGATCGTCTGTGAAGACGCCGATCTCGAACGCGCCGCTCAGGGCGCGGTCTTCGGCGGATTCTTCTGCGCCGGGCAGGTGTGCTGCGCAACCGAGCGAGTCCTGGTGCACGAACGAGTGCACGACTCGTTCCTGGACGAGGTAATGAAGGCGGCCTCCGATTGGCGGCTCGGCGATCCGTTCGACGACACCACTCGCGTCGGCCCCATGAACAACGAGCCGACGGCCGCCAAGATGGACCGCCACCTCGAAGATGCGCTCGACAAGGGTGCGAGCGTGGTCCTCGGCGGCTCGCGCGCAGGCGATCGCCCCACCTCGCTCTACTACGAACCGACGGTCGTCACCGACGTCGGCGTCGACACGCTGATCAACCAGCAGGAAACGTTCGGCCCAATCGTGCCGCTGATCCGCGTGCGTTCGGACGAGGAGGCGCTGGCGGTCGCAAACGACTCACACCTCGGCCTGCAGGCCGCCGTCTACACGTCGAATCTCAAGCGCGCGTTCCGGTTCGTCGACAGCCTGCGGGTCGGGAACGTCGTGGTGAACGACTCGACCGACTACTGGGAAGCTCACGAGCCGTTCGGCGGAGCCTCCGGGACCCAGAGCGGCTGGGGACGAATCGGTGGCCGCTACACCATGCTCGACATGAGCGACCTGAAGACAGTCGTGCTCGACGTCGGCGGTCTCGACTAGAGGATTTCCTCAGGCCGCCGACGCGGCCGAGCGCGACAACGCCTCGGTCGCCGCAGCTGCCGGTGCAGGACGGCCGAAGTGGAAGCCCTGCGCACCGTCGCAGCCAAGCCCGTGCACGATTCCCTGCTGGGCGTCACGCTCGATGCCCTCGGCGACGAGCTGGAGGCCGAGTGCCTTGCCGAGCCCAACGATTCCTTCCAGCAACGCGAGGTCTTCCGGCCCGGAGTCGATCTTCGCAGTGAAGCTCCTGTCGATCTTCACGATGTCGACCGGCAGGCGCTGGAGGTAGGCGAGCGATGCGTACCCGGTGCCGAAGTCGTCCAGCGCAAGCCTGACGCCTCGCTTCTTGAGAGCGGTGAGCTGCAGCTCGACGCGGTCGCCGGCGGCGACGAGGACGCTCTCGGTGAGCTCGAGCGTCAAAAGCGGCGCAGGCAGGTCGGCGCGTTCGAGCGCAGCGTCGACGTGGTCGACGAACTCCGGGTGCTGTAGTTGTCGCGCCGAGACGTTGACCGCGATGCCGACGTCGCGACCCAGCGTCTGGCGCAACCGCGTTGCGTACAGACAGGCCTCGTTCAGGACCCAGCGGCCGATCGGGACGATCAGGCCGGACTCTTCCGCCAGCGGGATGAAGTCGAGCGGCGGAACCTCGCCGAGGGTCGGGTGCTGCCAGCGAAGCAGCGCCTCGAGCCCGACCACCTCGAAGGGCTCGAGCTTGACGACCGGCTGGTAGGCGAGCGTGAACTGCTTCTGGTCGAGCGCCTCGCGCAGCTCTGCGATCCGCTTGAAGCGGTTGAGCGCAGCCTCGTCGAGGTTGTCGTCGTAGAACGCGTAGTTGGCGTCGCCGTTGGCCTTCGCGCGGTACATCGCCGCGTCGGCCTGCTTCAGCAGCTCGGCGCTGCTCTCCCCGAGCGAGATTCCGATGCTCGCCGAGATCAGGAGGTGCCGCTCACCGACGTCGATCGGGGTGCCGATCTGGTCGAGCAGGCGCTCGGCGACGACGGCCGCCTCTGCCGGCTCGTTGACGGAGGTGAGGAGTACGGCGAACTCGTCGCCTCCGAGGCGCGCAACCGAGTCGCCGGCGCGGATGACCTTCTTCAGACGGTCGCCGAGGGTGGCGAGCACCTGGTCACCCACGCCGTGACCGAACTGGTCGTTGATCTGCTTGAACTCGTCGAGGTCGACGAACACGAGCGCCGTCTGTTCGTCTCCATCCTTGCGGATGGAGATCGCATGCTCCAGCTGCTCGTGGAAGAAAGCCCTGTTCGCGAGTCCCGTCAGTGGGTCGAAGAGCGCCTGCTGGCGCAACTGCTCCTGGAGCTCGCGCTCCGCGGTGACGTCGAGGATGTAGCCCTGCAGGTACAGCGGCTCGCCGGCCTCGTTGAGGACGATCACGCCTTCGTCGCGAATCGTCACCACCCGTCCATCCCTCGCCAGCAGGCGGTACTCGAGGCTGAGCGGCTCGTGAGTCTCGTGCGTGTGGGCGTGCGCAGCGAGTACGCGGTCTCGGTCCTCCGGATGAAGCGTGCGAACGAAGAGATCCTGATTGTCGCGCCACTCCTCGACGGTGTAGCCGAGTAGCGGTTCGATGTGATCGCTCGTGAAGATGTTGGAGCTGCCATCGTCGAGCGCGTCGACGTAGACCACGAGCGGTAGCTGCTCGACGAGCGTGCGGTAGCGCCGCTCGACTTCCCGAGCTTCGCCCTCCTCCGCCGAATCGGCGGCCGTGCGATCGGCACCGCAGTCCACCAGACCCAAATCGGGCCGGGAAGATTTGCGGCGGTCACCCGGACGGGGGATTCGCGCAGGGCTTGAACCGCTACTCATCACTTTCGACGCAAGAACAAACCGCCCCCTGAAGAACAGGGGGCGGGCTGATGTGGGGAATCAGTGGACCGGCGACTGCCTCGAAACCACCGGGCGCCGGCCCGTCTTGTGGCGCGTCTAGCTCGACGGCGCGGCGACACTCGGGCGGTGGAGTGCTGCGAAGGACAGGATGACGAAGCCGATGCCGCTCAGGAGCAGCGCGACTCCGACGACGATTCCGAACAGGCCGAGTCTGTCGGCCATGTAGGAGGTGTTCAGCGCGGTGGTCAGCGCTGTTTCCGTCACCCAGAGGTTCCGGATACCGTTAGCGACGGGCTGCTTCGTTGCGGGATCGACGAGGGCTGCCGCGGCATTGTCAGTTCCGCCACCGACGGCAAGGTCTGCCTTGGCCGCGTCGGGCTTGGCCTGGAAGCGACCCATCTGGGCGTAGGTGAAGCCACCTGTCGCCTCGAGCGCGTGGATCCGCATGTAGCTCGCGAAGGCGCGTGCCCTCGGGCCGCTGTTGATCGATTTACCGGCGACGGCGACGGTCGGAAGGTCAACGCCCACGAGACCGGCGTCCTTCGCTTCCTTGGCGATCAGCGCGGGAGTCATGTCCGCACTGCCGACGATCTTCTCCTGCTTGAGGCTGTCGGCCACGGTCGCGCGGCCGCTGAAACCCATGATGATCGCGACAACGCCGAAGGCGACCAGAACGGCGCCTGCGCCGAAGCCACCCCACTTGAAGACTTTCCGGAAGAGGTCGCTCCTCTCGCGGACTGCCTGCGAAACTCGTTGGTCAGCTGTGATGGTGCTCATGTCTGCCTCCAGTTCTTCGTGGTGGTTTCGGGGGTCGGTTTGAAGTCAAGCCGCCCGGCCTGGCTCCGCCATCAGCGCTCGCCCGTCCCCTTCTCGGGAACGACCGCTGACTCGCTGCGGCTTACTACGGAGCGGCTTTCCTTCTGAGACGATTGGCCACGTGGCCGCGCCGGAAGAAACCGACCGCCTCCGCACGCTTGTCGAGACCGGCATCGCGATCAGCTCCGAGCTGTCGCTCGATGCAGTGCTGGAGCGGATTACCGCCGCGGCCGCACGCGTCACCGGAGCTGAATACGCGGCTCTCGGCGTGATCGACCCGGCAGGCACCGCCCTCGAGCGCTTCGTGACACACGGCGTCGACGCGGAGACGCAGGAGTCGATCGGCGAGCTTCCCCGAGGCCGCGGCATTCTCGGGGTGCTGATCCGCGACGCACGCCCGCTTCGGCTGCACGACCTCGGTGAGAATTCCGAGTCCGTCGGCTTTCCTCCCAACCACCCGCCGATGCGCACGTTCCTCGGCGTTCCGATCATGCTCCGCGGAGTCGCTTACGGAAACCTGTACCTGACGGAGAAGCACGGTGGCGGAGACTTCACCGACGAGGACCAGGAGCTGGTCACGCTGCTCGCTGCTCAGGCAGCTGTAGCGGTAGAGAACGCACGCCTCTACGAATCGTCGACGAAGTGGTCACGCCAGTTGGAGTCGCTGAACGAGATCGGGGGAGCACTGGTCACCGAGCTGCAGCTACCGCGGCTCCTAGATCTCATCGCCCGACGGCTGCGAAACCTGATCGGCGCACGCCTCGTGACGATCGCACTTCCCGCTGGCGACGACCTTCGTCTGGAAGCTGCAGATGCCAAGGAAGGAGCCGAAACTCTGATCGGGACGAGGTTGCCACGTCACGCATCCAAGACCGGCCGTGTCCTCGAGCGTGGCCACAGCGAGCGCGTCGATTCGCTGATCGAGGATCCAGAGGTAGACCAGGATTCCGTTCGATTGTTCGGCGCGAGGACGGGGCTCTACGTTCCACTGATGCTGCGCGATGTGCCGATCGGCGTGCTCGTAGCGCACGACAAGCTCGGTCGAGACCAACGCTTCGACAGCTCTGACCTGCGGCTCGCCGAGCAGTTTGCGGACCGGGCGGCGGTCGCGGTCGATCTTTCCCGACGAGTCGCCCGGGACGCGCTTCGCCGCATCGTCGGAGGCCAGGAGCTCGAACGGCGACGTCTGGCACGTGAGCTGCACGACGAGACGGGCCAGGCGCTGACATCGATCCTCCTTGGCCTGCGAGCAGTCGAAGACGCCGGCAACTCCGACGACTTGCGGCAGGCCGCCTCCGACCTCCGTGAGCTTGTCGTCGCGACGTTGCAGGACGTCCGCCGCCTGGCCGTCCAGCTGAGGCCGAAGGCGCTCGACGACTTCGGATTGGTCCCGGCGCTCGAGAGGCTTGTGCAGACGTTCTCCGAATCGACCGACATCCGAGTGGCGCTCGAAGCGCAGCTCGGCGACACACGTCTGCCCCCCGAGGTCGAGACCACGCTGTACCGAATCGTCCAGGAAGCGCTGACCAACATCGTCAAGCATGCGGAGGCTGCCAACGTCAGCATCCTGCTCGTCCGTGGCAAAGCATCGGCCACCTTGGTGATCGAGGATGACGGACAGGGCTTCGATCCGGACAAGACACGGGAGGGTGGCCTGGGACTCGAGGGAATGCGCGAGCGGGCCGAGCTGCACGAGGGGCGGCTGAGGATCGAATCCGCACCCGGCGGAGAAGGCGCGACTCTCGTGATCGAGGTGCCGCTGTGATCAAGATCGTGCTGGTCGACGATCACACCGTCGTCCGTTCGGGCCTTCGGCTCTTGCTCGACGCCCAGGACGACCTGGAAGTCGTCGGCGAGGCCGGCAACGCCAAGGACGCGGTCTTTCGAGCGCGGGCATTGAAGCCCGACGTCATGCTGTTGGATGTCGTAATGCCGGGTGAGAGCGGGATCGCAGTGCTGCCGGAGCTGCTGAAGGAGTCCCCTGTGACCAAGGTGCTGGTCCTCTCGATGGAAGACGATCCGAGCTACGTCCGCGAAGCGTTTGCCGCCGGCGCCAGCGGCTACGTCCTCAAGGAGGCGGCGGACGAGGAGCTCGTCTCGGCCGTGCGCGAGATCGCGGCCGGCGGGCGTTACGTCCATCCCACCCTGGGCGCTCGGATGGTTACGGCCGACGCCGAAGAGAGGGCCGCGGCCGAGGCTGACCCGCTGTCCGAGCGTGAGCGCGAAGTGCTCCGACTGTTGGCCCTCGGGCACACCAATCAGGAAATTGCGGAGTCGCTCTATATCTCCGTGCGCACGGCCGAGTCGCACCGCGCGCACATCATGCAGAAACTTCGCCTTTCGACGCGTGCCGAGCTCGTGCGCTACGCGCTCTCCCACGGCCTGCTCGCCGACGACGCCTCGTGAGACGCCGGCGGCGAGCACGTCGCGACGGAAGCCGCCGTCCCGCCGTGCCACTGGGCGAGATCAGGTCCGTCGAGTTCGGGCGGGACGAGGTTCGGGTCGAGAGAAGAACGCAGAGCACAATCCGGATCGGGAACCTCGACGCACCGGGTGCTCTGCGCGAGCTCGCGAACTTCCTCGCTTCCTAGACCTGCGCGCAGTTCAGGCGGCCCCGACGCGTCCCGCGCTAGATTTGGCTCTGGAAATGATCGAGGACGGGCACCCTCACCTTCGTGTCCTGATCGCGAACGAGCGGCGGGACCGGCTGGAGCTGCTTGCCCAGGTCGTCGCCGGTCTCGGCCACGAGGTGATCGCTCGCGAGATCGAGGTAACGGAGGTCGGCGCCGTCACCGCCCGAGAGCGCCCCGATGTCGCGCTGGTCGGGCTCGGCCTCCACTCCGACCATGCCCTCGAGCTGATCTCGGAGATCGTCCGCGAGTCTTCGTGCCCGGTGATCGCGCTCCTGACGGCCAAGGATCCGAGCTACGTCCACGAAGCGGCCAAGCGCGGCGTCTTCGCTTACATCGTCGACAGCACCCCGGAGGATCTGCAGAGCGCAATCGACATCACGTTGCAGCGTTTCACGGAGTACCACAGCTTGCAGGGCGCCTTCGGGCGCCGGGCGTTGATCGAACAGGCGAAAGGGATCTTGATGGCCCGCAATGCGGTGGACGCCGATCGAGCCTTCGAGATGCTGCGCGAACACTCACAACACAACGGCCGCAAGCTGGTCGACGTGGCTCAGGCGATCGTCGACAGCCATCTCTTGTTGCTGCCGCCCGGCCCGCAGCCGTCCATGCCTCTCGACCAGCCGGCTTAGCCCGCTGTCGACTCAGCCTTTCCCCAGAAGGGCTCGGTCGAAGAAGCCGACCACGCGCCGTTCGTATTCCTTCGGCCGAGCGACGATGCCGCCGGTGTGGGAGGCCTCCGGGATCTCCCAACTCTGCTTCGGCCGGCCCGCAGCTGCGTAGTACTTCGGATTCAGCTGCTTCTCCTCGCCGTCGACTCCATGAGTCGAGTAGATGAAGAAGACCGAGCGCGGGGCGATCCGTCCGACCAGGTCCCTGAGGTTCGGGGGCGGCGCCTGATTCGAGAAGAGTGCCGTTCCCGCCGTCAGCACCGCGTAGGTCGGCAGGTCGAACCAGGCCTTCTTCTCGATCACCTCGCGGACCGAGCGGGAGCCCGCGCCTTCGGACACGACCGCCTTCAGGTCGTTCGACTCGGAGGCGGCCTGCAGCATCATCTCCCCGCCGACAGAGAGCCCGATGCCGCCGATCCTGTTTCGATCGACGTCGGGACGATGCTGGAGGAACGCCGTCGCCGCCGCGATGTCCTTGTCGAGGGCCCAACCGTACGCGTTCGGCTCGCCGTCGCTCGCTCCCTCACCGCGACGGTCGAAGAGCAAGACGCCGTACCCGTGCCGCACGAGCATGCGGGCGTGCTTCTGAGGTCCCGTCCTTCCCGGGAAGGCAATGACCGCCGCACGGTTCCTCGAGGGCACGTACCACCCTTCGAGCGTGAGCCCGTCGCTCGTCGTGAACGACACCTGCTCGTAGGGCGCACCGAGCCTGGCCGCCGGCACGGCGGCCCGCGTCACGTGCGTGAAGCCGTACGAGAGAAAGAAGGGGAGCACGAGTATCCATCCCGCAAGGACGGCTCCAGCCGTCAGCAACAGCCGGCGAAGGTAGCGCCACCAGGGGTTGTCGTCTCTCCGACGGCTCTTCCAAAGAGTCGCCGCACCCACACACACGAGAGCGAGACCTGCGCCGAGTGCGACGAAGCCTGTGTAATCGTCGCCTGAGGGGCCGACCTTCAGCGAGTAGTAGACGGCCTCAGACGCTCCGACGACGATCCCGAAGGCCCCGAGGAAGATGGCGATCGCGGCTCGGGAGCCGGCGCGTAGCCGGCCGTACACCGATGCCGACAAGAGGAGCACGGCGAGCGGTACGAGGCCGCTCACCAGATGGTCGCCCGCCGACATGCCCGGCTGCGGTTGCAGAAAGTTGTCGTCGACGATGTGAACCGCGATCAGCGCGAGGGCAACCGGCACCAGGACCGACTCTCGGGTGCAAGTCCGGGCCAGCTGGCCGAGCCCGACGCCCCTCCGGACGGAACGACCGGAGGGGCGTACAGATCCGTCGGCGACCGTCACTCGTACTGCAGGGCCTTGAGGACGTTCAGGCGTGCAGCACGGCGTGCCGGAAGAATCGCCGCGAGCATTCCCGCCAGGATCGTCGCAAGCACGAAGATCCCGATCGTGCTCCACGGGATGGTGAGGACGATCCCCTGGTCGGAGAGCGCCTGGGTCGTCAGGATGGCAAGGAACACGCCGACCACGATTCCGAGCGCGCCTCCGATCAACGCGGTGACGATGCTCTCGTAACGGATCATTCGGCGTACCTGCCTGCGGGTCATCCCGACAGCTCGCAGCATCCCGATCTCGCGTGTCCGCTCGAAGACCGAGAGCACCAGTGTGTTCACCACGCCGAACAGACTGATGATCACGGAGAGCCCGAGCAGCCCGTACAAGACGTTCAGGGACTTGTTGATGTCGTCCTCCTGGGTCTGTTTGAACTGCGCGGCAGTCTGGATCTTCGAGTCGGGGAACGAGTTCAGCGAGATGTTCAGACGCGACGTGTTTGCGTCGCTCGCGCCTCCTTTCATGTTGATCAGTGTCATGAAGTTCTGCGGCTTCGAATAGTTTGCGTCGAAGGTCGCCGTGGACATCGTCACAGGGCCGAACGGCGAGCCACCCTTTGGTGGATCGAAGATGCCCTTCAAGCGGAGGTGGAGGGTCTGCCCAGTCGGTGTTCCGACTGCGATCGGCGAACCGATTGTCAGGTGATGTTTCTTCGCGTAGTCCTTGTCCGTGAAAGCGCCGTCCTTGCCGAGGTTGGCCGGCACTCCTGTGCCCCCCTCGAGCCAGTCGATTCGCACCGTCTGCGCGAGGTTCGGCGAGACCGCGGTGACCTGGACGTTCTTGTCGAAGACCCGGGCGTCCCCACCACGGATGGGAGAGACCGCGGTGACGCCGGGCGTCAGTGCGGCCGCGTCGTCGGCCTGCTTGACGAATGGGTCGAAGCCGTTCGAGGCCGTCAGTGCGTAATCGGCCACAAAGAGCTTGTCGACCGCGTCGCCGAACGACGAGCGGAGACCGGAGCCCAGGATCGCCACGAAGGTGATCAAGGCGAGCCCGATCATCAGAGCAGACGCCGTTGAGGCCGTCCGGCTCGGGTTACGGAGCGCGTTCTCACGCGCAAGCCTCCCCGCAGTGCCGCCGATCCGCGCGCCCGGCCAGCCGAGCACCATTGCGAGCGGCCGAACGGCCCGCTTGGCATTCAGCGCAACGCCGATGAACAGGATCAGCACGCCGACTCCAAGCGCCAACAGGCGGGTTGCCGTCGGACCGGATCCAAAGACCCCGTAGACGAGCAGCACGATCCCGAGCGCGAGGGTGAGAACCGACGCAACGGCACCGAAACGCGCGTGCTTGGACGGCGGCAACGTCGCCCCCTCGCGCACCGCTGCAATCGGCGGAACGCGGGTTGCCTTGATCGCCGGACGGAGGCTCGCGAGGAGCGTGACGATTACGCCAACGAGGATGCTGACGACGATCGTCCGGGTGGCGACAACGGTCCCTCCCGCAGGGAACTCGACGCCGAGTGCCTTGAAGAGCGCGTTGAGGCCCTTCGCAAGACCCAGTCCGAGCACCAGCCCGAGAATGGACGCGATGACTCCGACGACGAATGCTTCGAGCATCACCACCCTGAGAACCTGCCGTCTCGAACCCCCGATCGTCCGCAGCGTGGCGAACTCACGAACACGCTGTGCGATGGTGATCGAGAGCGTGTTGGCGATGACGAAACTGCCGACGAACAGAGCGATGAACCCGAAGCCGAGCAGGAACTTCTGCACGACGCCGGTCGACTTGTTGATGTCGTCGATTTCGGAGGTTTTCTTGGCCTGCGAGGTTTCGACCTTGGCCGTCGGCGGGAGCAGCGGCTTGATTGCCGATGCGAGCCGGTCGGGCGCGACGCCCTTGCTCGCAGCGACCTGGATTTCGTCCAGCTCGCCTAGCTTGTGGAACAACCGCTGAGCCGTGGGCAGGTCGAAGATTGCGATCGTGGCTCCGCCGATCGACGAAACCGATGCGAACTTTGCGACACCCGTGATCGCAAACGAGCTAACCCCGTCGACCGTCGAGACGCCGATGCTGTCTCCGACGGCGAAGTGCTTCGTCGTCGCAGTGTTCTCGTCGATTGCGATCTGGCCGTTGCCCACAGGCCACTTGCCGGTCGAGAGCGTCAGCGGGTTGAACCGCTGGTCTCCGGCGGCGTCGACGCTGTAGACAATCGGAGGCGAGCCGCCGCTGGCGATGATCTTGCCGTCCCTGCCCACGAGATGGGCCTCATCGGTGATCACACCCGCAGCGGAGCCCGTTTGCGGCAGTTGTCGCACCTTGGTCAGCACGGCAGCAGGGAAGGCCGGCGTTTGCTGAGTGTTGCTGTTCGTGTTCTTGAATGCGACCTTGCCGCTGATGACGGCGTCCGAGTTCTCGTACGACTTGTCGACGATCGACGTGAACGCGCCCGTGATCGTGTCGGTGAGGATGTAGGTGCCGCTGATCATCGCGACGCCGAGGATGATCGCGAGTGCGGACAAGACGGTGCGTAGCTTTCGTCCAAGCAGTCCCTTGATGGCTACGCCCGTCATCGTGAGAGCTCTTCCATTACCGCTATGACCTCGCCCGCATCTGACGGGCCGACGTCTCTGACGATCTTCCCATCGGCGAGGAACAGGATCCGGTCGGCAATCGCGGCGGCACGGGCATCGTGCGTCACCATCACTGTCGTCTGGCCGTAGCCGTCGACCGAGTCCCGCATCAGTTCGAGAATCTCGGCGCTCGTCGTCGAGTCGAGATTCCCTGTCGGCTCGTCGGCGAAGACGATCGTCGGCTTGCTCACGAGAGCGCGCCCGATGGCGACCCGCTGCTGCTGTCCCCCCGAGAGCTCCGAGGGACGATGCGTCCGGCGGTCCTGAAGCCCGATCTTCTTCATCAGCTCGGCAACCCAGGCCTTGTCGGGCTTCTCGCCCGCGATCGAAAGCGGCAGGAGGACGTTTTCCTCCGCATTCAACATGGGAAGTAGGTTGAAGAACTGGAAAATGAAGCCGATGTGCTCGCGTCGCAGCTTCGTCAGGTCCGTGTCGTTCAGATCGGTGAGGCCCGTGCCCGCGATCGAGACCTCGCCTCCCGTCGGCTTGTCCAGACCCGCGAGGATGTGCATCAGGGTGGACTTGCCGGAGCCGGACGGCCCCATGACTGCGGTGAGCTTTCCGGTCGACACATCGAGCGAGACTCCCCGGAGAGCATCGACCGCGGTCTCCCCTTCGCCGTAGCGGCGGGTGAGCCCCTGGGCGGTGACCACCGGTCCCGGGTGAGTGACTTCGGCGGTCGCTGGAACGGGAATCGCAACTGTTGCCATGATCAGCTCCTTCTCTTTTCTGCTTGATGGGTGGCTCTGCGCTCGGCCTCGACCTTCAGGTGGCGAAGGCCGTCGGCGAGCGCTGCGTCGAGCCTCCGTTGGAGCAGGCCGCGGAAGATTCGAACGACGAGCCCGTCGTATGACTCCTCGCTCCTGACGAACGTGTTGCTGCCGCGAGCCTCGAGCACGTGAATGTGAATCGCCTTGATGCCGTACGTCGAGCCGGTCCAGGCGAGCACGCGAGGGCGATCCACGCGCTGGAGGGTCGATGTGATCGTTCCGGGGCCGGCCTTCCAGCGAAAGTCCGATCCCTCGGCGAGGCCTCCGTGCATCGAGACCGCTCGGACCTCGGGGTTCCAGGTCGGCCAGGCCTCGATTCCCGAGAGGACGTCCCAGACGACCTCTGGAGCGGCAGAGATCTCGGTTTCACTCACGCCGACCACCGGCGCCTGCCCGTTGATCGCGTGGTCGTCCGTTTCCGGCTCGTCCTGGATGACGCGGGTCTTCAATGCAATCTCCTCTCGAGTTCCGAAATCGAGATCACACTCGCAGGCGCCGCCGGCGCGCATAAGGCGGCAGACCGGTGAATCAGGGGGCGGGTTTCTGGTGTCTGGCCGGTCGGGAAGAGGCTCAGGAACGGAGGTAGAGCAGCACTGCGAGCACGCGACGCGAGTCGCTTCCCGTCGAGGGGAGGCCAAGCTTGCCGAAGATCGTCGAGACGTACTTCTCGACCGCTCGAAGCGTGATCACGAGCTTGTCCGCGATTCCCTGGTTGGATCGGCCTTCGGCCATGAGGGTGAGCACCTCTCGCTCACGCGGCGTCAGCTCGTCGAGCGGGTCCTCGCTTCGCTGCCTCGAGAGCAAGGTCGAGACGATGATCGGATCGAGGGCCGAGCCGCCGGCTGCAACTCGTTGAACGGCGCCGACGAACTCGTCGAGATCGCCGATCCGGTCCTTCAGCAGGTAGCCGACACCCTCGGCGGAATTCGCGAGCAGCTTCATCGCGAGCCCAAGTTCGACGTACTGAGACAGCACGAGGACACCTACCGCTGGATGGTCTGCTCGAATCTCGAGCGCCGCGCGCAGGCCCTCATCGTTGTGTGTCGGCGGTAACCGGATGTCGACGATCGCGACATCGACCCGATCGTTTCGAACTTCGACCAGCAGATCGTCGGCGTTGCCACACTGCGCGACCACGTCGAGGCCTGCTTCTCCCAGGAGACGTGCGACGCCCTCGCGCAACAGCACGCTGTCCTCGGCGATCGCTACCCGCACGGGATCTCGGCCTTCACACGCGTACCGCCGCCCTGCGGCGTCCAGACTCTGAGCCGGCCGCCGAGCGACTCGACGCGGTCCGCGAGCCCGCGCAGACCCGAGCCGGCTTCGGTGTCGGCTCCGCCGATCCCGTCGTCCACGATCTCGACGAGGACCTGCCCGTTGCTCCGCGTGACGTTCACGCTGGCCGAGCTTGCGCGCGCATGCTTGGCGATGTTCGCGAGGCTCTCCGAAACGACGTAGTAGGCAGCCACCTCCAACCGCTCGTGCAGGCGGCCGTCGAGGTCGACGAGCAGGCGGACGGGCACCGGGGCCCTGGCCGCCATCGACTCGAGCGCGACCTCAAGGCCGTGCCCGCTGAGGACAGCAGGGTGGATTCCGCGCGCGACGTCGCGCAACTCCTCGAGCGAGATCGCGATCTCCTCCCGCGCCTGAATAACTCTTTTGCGTGCATCGGGATCTGCCGCAACACGCTGTGCGAGCAGGCTCAGCTCGAGCGACAGCGCGATCAGGCGCTGCTGCGCACCATCGTGCAGATTGCGCTCGAGTCGCTGCCGTTCCTTTTGTCCAGCGTCGATCACCCTCGCGCGTGACCCACGTAGCTCAACGAGCCGCGCTTTCAACTCGGCCTGCAACCGACCGTTCTCGACGGCGATACCTGCGGCTGCGGTCGCCGCATCGAGCAACTCGGGCTCGTCCTGCAGCGAAGGATCGTGGACCAGCGCGGCAACGTGTTTCCCGTTGCGGTCGATGAGCGTTGTCGCCCGGCCCTGCGCCAACTCGCGAAGGGTCAGCGCTCGGCCGTCGACATCGGCATACGTCTTGTATTCGGGTAGCCAGTACGCAAGCTCGAGCGATGGATCACGGAGGGTGCGCGCAAGCGCATCGCGGAGGTCGGACGGGCTGAGATCGAGTCGCAGTTCGAGGAAGAGCTCACCCAGGGCCGACCGGGCGAGCCGCGCTTGCAGCAGGCCGATCAGGAACACGGTCGGCGCAAGCGCCAGGGCGATGAACGCGGCCCAGCGGATCTGAGCCACGGCGGGCCCACCGAAAACCGCAGAGATGAAGAGAAACGCGATCAACATCAGTGCCAGGCCAAAGGCATCGACGAGCAACGCGACTGAGCGACGAAGCGGCCTGCCCGCACGGCGTCCGCGCACTCCGAGGACTGCCACCCCGGCGAGGCAACAGGCGCTCACGGTCAGAAGCTGCACCTTCCAGGCCACGTCCTCCACACGGGCATTCGAGTAGAGGTGAAGCAGATTGTGCGGCCCGTAATCTCCGGCGGACATCCGCACGAGCTCGAGCGCGATCGCAACGACGTACGCGGCCGCGATGAAGCTCCGGACGAACCTGCCCTTCAGCCGCCCGTCCGGAAATGCCAGAAAGACGTGCAGGAAGATAACCGGCGGCAGCAGGTCGAGCGCCTGCCCAAGCGTGTGCAAGACGTCTCGGCTCGACCAGCTCAGCGTTGAAAGGAAGTTGACGAACCCGGCGACGATCAGCAACGGGCCGAAACGGTTCGCCGGTCTTCGCCACCACGCAACGAGACCGCACACCACGTAGGAGAGCGTGACCCACGCGGTCAGCCCTGCTATGAGGAGAGGCTCACCAAGTGTGGCGCTGACGTCTTCGCTCAGGAGCGCGAGCGTGAAGGACGTGGCCGCAGCAGCCAATCCAAGCAGGACCAGCGCCCAGCGAATAGGGACCGTGGGCGGGCCGCGGGCAGCGCCCGCGTCCGCAATGGACGCAAGACCTGAAGCGGCCATTTCTCACCGTCCTTTCGTCACCTGCCGTCTTTCGGACGGAACCTTCCAGGCGCGTCCGCTCAACGGAGCAGCGCAAAACGGGCAGGGATGAAAGGAGTCGTCTCACACCAGGATACCTCCGCGCCAGGCCGACTCCAACCCCCGCTTGATCCACCTGTGGGCCGCCCGTCAAGTGGGGGCAGGCCGTAGAGACGCAGCAGGCCGCCTCGTCGAGACTGGCCCTATGAAAAAGCGACTCCTCATCTCCGCTCTCGTGTTCGCCGCGTTGCTGCTCGCGCTCTACGGCGTGATGTTCGGAACCGGAGCCAAGTAATGCTCCCGCTCATGCTCGCTGTCCCGCTGGCTCTGCTCCCGTTCGTAACCCTTGTGGCCACGCTCCGCCGCATGGCCACCGCCTCGGCCGCCTGACAGCCGGTCGGTCCCCGCTTAGTAGCCGCTGAAGCGGTCCGGGTGGATCGACTCCTCCGGGACGCCCACAGTGCGCAGGGTCTCCTCGACGCCCTCGACCATCGGCGGCGGCCCGGCGACGAGGTAATCGAACGAGCCGAGGTCGCTGCCGAGATGATCGTGCAGCAGATCGGGTCCGATCCGTCTCGTTTCCCCGTCCCAGTCAGGATCGTCCGTCATCGTGAGAACGACGCGAAGGTTCTCCTTCTGATCGAGCTCCGCGAGCTCGTCGAGAAACGCCGACGAGGCACGGTCGCGATTCGAATAGATAAGCGTCACACGATAAGGAAGGTGCTCCTCGGCGATGTAGCGCAGCATGCACCGGAAGACGGTGATGCCGATCCCGCCGGCGATGAAGACATATGGACGATCGGTGTCCTCGGGAAGCAGGAAGTTTCCTTTCGGCTGTTCCACGTCGACCTCGGTTCCGACGGGGAGCTCTGCAAGCGAACGCTTGAAGGCGCTGTCGCGGAGGCGGGTACAGAGGCCCAGGACTCCACGCTCGTTCGGAGAGGTGACGACGGAGATGTGTCGCCGCGGCCCTTTCTCGTCGTCATAGGGCGGATCGATCAGCGTCACCCAGAAGTACTGCCCGGCGCGGAAGTCGACCTCGGCCCCGAGCAGGTCGAACACCACCAGCAACGTGCCTTCGGCGACCTCACGCTTCTCCTTGATCTTCGCCCGCACCGGTCGAAGTATCGCTGTTCGGGGGATGATGAGCGCCGGATGCGGTGCTACCCTCACCAACGCCGTGACGAGCAACCTGATCGTTTTCACCGTGGGCACCCTCCTCGGCCTTGCCGCCCTCGCGGTCTGGCTCGTGCTGCGGCTCCGGCCGGCCAAAGGCACCAAAGGCAGGCGCTGGTAAGCGGGATCGCCGGCTAGGTATCGCGGCGGACGAGCAGGATCGACGCGATGACGAGCGCAGCGGCCGCATAGCCGCAGAGAAGGGCGAAGCCCACCCAGGGGCGCAGGTGATTCCCCGGGGTGATCGACATGATCGCCTGGCCCGCAGCCAGCGGCAGGTAGGGCGATGCCGCGTTGTTCCAGCTGGTCGGCAAGACGTTCATCAGCGGAGGCAGCACGAACATGATTCCGGCGAACGTTGCGATGCCGCCGGCCGTGTTCCGGACGATCGCGCCCAGTCCCAGGCCGAACAGACCGACAACGGTGAGATAGAGCGCCGCACCGATCACCGCGCGCGCGACGCCTGGGTGCGAGAAGGCGATGTTGATGTGCCGTCCCTTGAAGATGGACTCGCCGACGAGGAATGCGATCAGCGTGGCCGGGATCGTCAGCGCGAGCGTCACAAGGCCATAGACGATCGCCTTGGCCCACAGAACAGGTAGACGCCGCGGTACCGCCGTCATCGAGGCGCGGATCATCCCCGTGGAGTACTCGGCCGTGATCACGAGGACGCCGAGAACGCCAAGCGCAAGCTGAGCGAGCTGGACCCCGGCAAGGTTGACCTCGAGCGGATGGAAATCGGCGCGGTCGGCGGCGCTCATATGCGGCCAGTGATGCGAGACGACGGCACACGCAAGCGCGGCAATCCCGATCGTGAACACCACGGCGGCCACGAACGACCAGCGAGTGGACCGGACCGAGCGAAGCTTCGTCCATTCCGACAGGCAGACCCGCAGCTGGGTCACCCTGCCGGTGTGCGGCAGGCGGGGCAGTGCCGTGCTCGTCGCGACGCTGCTCACGCTGCGGCCTCCTCTTTCTCGGGGACCGACGGGAGAGCCTTGTATTCGATGTCGTCCTGCGTCAGCGTCATGAATGCCTCTTCGAGTGATGCTTGCTGCGGCGTCAGCTCGTGCAACGGGATCCCACTCTCCGCGGCGGCGTCGCCGATCTCGGCCGCCGTCAGTCCCGTCACCTCGAGCAGACCCCGCTCGTCGACGACCGTGGCCGTCACCCCCGGACCGTCCAGGCGCTCGCGCAGCTCGGTGGCCTGAGGCGATCGCACGTGAACGACCTTGCCCGACGCCTGTCGCACGAACTCGTCGACGCTGATGTCGGTGATCAGACGCCCACGCCCGATCACGATCACCTGATCCGCCGTCAGCGCCATCTCGCTCATCAGGTGCGAGGAGACGAACACCGTCCGGCCCTCCGCCGCCAGGCTCCTGAGGAGGTTCCGGATCCAGTGGATGCCTTCCGGGTCGAGGCCGTTGACCGGCTCGTCGAGGATCAGCGTCTCGGGATCGCCGAGCAACGCGCTGGCAATCCCGAGCCGCTGGCCCATGCCGAGCGAGAACTGGCCGGCGCGCTTGTGCGCCACATCGCGCAGACCGACCAGATCGATCAGGTCGTCCACGCGGCGTCGCGGGATGCCATGTGTCTGGGCCAGAGCAAGCAGATGGTTGTACGCAGAACGACCGCTGTGAACGGAGCGGGCCTCCAGCAAGGCACCGACCTCGTGGAGCGGCGCTGCATGATCGCGGTAGTGCTTGCCGTTCACCTTCGTGTCGCCGGCTGTCGGCGCGTCGAGCCCGAGCATCAATCTGATCGTCGTCGACTTCCCCGACCCGTTCGGGCCGAGGAAACCGGTGACGACGCCGGGCCGCACCGTGAACGTCAGATCGTCCACGGCACGCTTGTCGCCGTAATCCTTGGAGAGATTCCGCGTCTCGATCAAGCGTTAGAAAGGTAGCCGCGAGAAGCGCCGCCCCTCGCCGCATGAGAATCGGTTAACGCAACGCCAACATTGGCTGAACAGAGGCCGGGTCCAGTCCCGACGCGATACTGACCCTATGGATCGCTCCACCGAGGGGCTGCGGCCCGACGAAGCCTTCGAGGGCCGGATCGTGCGCGTCGAGCCGATCGCGGAGCGCCACCGCGAAGGCCTGCGCGAGGCGGCCGAGCAGGAGCCGCAGATTCACCGCTACACGGGCATGTATTCCGTGGGATTCGATCGCTGGTTCGACGATGCGCTCGGAAGCGGAACGGAGGTGCCGTTCGTCGTCCGCGTGAACGGACGAGCCGTCGGCTCAACGCGCTACCTGAACATCGAGCCCTTCCATGGCCGTGTCGAGATCGGCTGGACCTGGCTCGAGCGCCCTCAGTGGGGAACAGGGGCGAACATCGAGACGAAGTACCTCTTGCTCCGAAACGCCTTCGAAACCTGGGGTGCCATGCGGGTCGAGTTCAAGACGGACGCCCGCAACGTCCGCGTTCGGGGCGCGCTCCTCGGCATCGGCGCTACCTTCGAAGGGATCTTCCGCAAGCACATGGTGCTCCCCGACTCGATCCGCGACTCGGCCTGGTACGCCATCGTCGACGACGACTGGCCCCGGGTGAAGGCACTGCTCGAGCGGAAGGTCGAGCAGCACGCCTCCCTGGGCTCATAGGGCTCCGCGCGGTTTCCCACCAGCCTTGGCAACACCCGATGGTCTTTGGGTATCCCCCTTTGTCGGGATGCGCGCCCGGGGCCCGTGTTCCGACATCAATCTCGGCGAGCTAACTGGCTCCCGATAGGCCGGCGTACCCGGACGGGAGCCTTTAATGAAGGGACTAAAAGAAATGCGGACACTCAAAACGGGCAGCAAGAAGACGCGGGCGGTCGTCATCCTCGCGCTGGTGATTGCAGTTTCTGTCATCGGCGTCGCGATCGCGGCGTGGACCACGGGCGGCAGCGGCTCCGGCCAGGCCTCGGCAGGCACGGCAGCCTCGATGACGATTTCGGCCGGAACGCCGAGCACGAACCTCTATCCGACCGCGTCGGCAGATGTCGCCGCTGTGGTCAGCAACCCGAATCCGTACAAGGTGCACGTCAGCTCCGTTTCGCTCGGAGCGGTCACCGTCGACGGTGGCCACAGCGCCTGCAACACCGCCAGCGTCAGCGTCACCTCACCACAGACCAACGGTGTGACGGGCTGGGATGTCCCCGCCAAGAGCGGAGGCGTGAACGGCAGCTTGAACCTCGACCTCGCAAACGCGATCTCGATGGACAACACCGCGAACGATTCCTGCCAGGGCGCGACGTTCACCGTGGCGCTGACGGCAACCGGCGCGAGCACGCCGTAGGGCGCGGCACGCGCCGCTCGACTCGTCGAAGTGCCGGACGATGGCAAGCGGTTTCGAACTCGGTAGCAGGGCCAGTCGGTTGACCGCACTGGCCCTGCTGACCTTCGTGGTCTGCATTCCGGCAGCCGTCGTTGCCGAAAAAACTCCGGCCGGCTGGCAGGTCGCAACTGCAAGCAGTCGCGGGACGGGCTCGCTGCGGATCAGGAGCAACCGCATCAGCAATCTCTATCCGGGCGCCAAGAAAAAACTCACCTTGACCATTCACAACAACTCCAAGCACGCAGTCAGGATTCGCGCTCTGCGCGTTCGTGACCTCGGCACGACGAAGCGCGGCTGCGCACCCACTCGCCGCAATCTGACGATCCGCAGGCAGAAGTCTCGCGCGTTCCGCCTCGGATCGGGCGCTAGCCGGCGGGTCCTCTTCCTGCTGACGATGCCGAACACGGTTGCGAATGCGTGCCAGGGGGCGGTCTTCGACCTTCGCTACAAGGCCCTTCTGGAAACGAGCGCCCGATGAAGCCACGGCGAATGTCCGTCATTGCGGCGGTCGCGCTCCTCGTCGTCACGGCAAGCGCATTTGCCTACTGGGCGGCGACATCCTCCGCCGGCAGCAACGGATCAGCCGCGGCGGCCACCGTCAACCAGGGAGCAACCCCGTCGGTCGCTCCCAGCCCGACCGGACGCGCAGTCACGATCAGCTGGGGTGTCTCGACCCTCTCGAACGGGGCTGCGCTCGAGGGCTACCTGGTCAAGCGGTATCCAGCCGGAGGCGGAGCGGCCACGATCAGCCCGATCGGGAACTGCACCGGGACGGTCGCCGGGGTCACCTGCACCGAGGAAGACACCCCGGCGGGAGCGTGGCGCTACACGATCACGCCCATGATCGGCGCGTGGCGCGGCGCCGACAGCCTGCTCAGTGGCGTCGCCACGGTCTCCGCGGCGAGCGTGACGGTCGACGGGTCCCCGTTCGGAGACTCGTTGTTCACGCCGGCGATCGCGGTCACGACGGGCTCCATCAGCAGCTTCTCGGGGACGGGCAGCGGCGGGCACGGCGAGGGCGTGACCTACCGCCTCGACGGCAGCACGATGCTCAGCGGCTCGCCGGCGTTCGTTGGAACGGACGGCAATGCGACGATCACTTCGCTCGGTATCCCGAAGAGTGCCGGTGACGGCTCGCACACCGTCTATGCGCTCGGTGACGCGGCCTATCTGCCTTCCCAGGCGAGCGCGGGCATCGTCATCGACACGACCGCCCCGGTCATGAGCGCGCAGCTCTCGCCGACGCCCGGCGCCGGCGGTTGGAACAACACGTCTCCCGTGAGCGTCGCCCTCAGCGCCGACGACGGGACGGGATCGGGCGTCAGTCAGTTCAAGTTCACGACCGACGGCTCCGACCCGAAGACATCAGGAACGGCCCAGGTCTACACGGGATCGCCGTTCGACGTCTCTGCGCAGGGGACGACAACCGTGAAGTACTTCGCCAACGACGTGGCAGGCAACTCGTCGGCGGTGCAGACACAACTGGTCAAGATCGACACCACGCCGCCGACCAACGCCGTTTCCCTCACCGGCGTCATTGGAGGGCTCTACCCGACGGCGGGCCCGCTCGCGAGTGGCAGCACCATCTATTACCGCGGAGCTGCTGCGGGGTCGTTCACGATCACGAACGCGGTCGCCGACGCCCTGTCAGGCCCCGCCTCGAGCGCCACGAGCTCCTTCGCAGGCGGTTCGAGCGGTTGGTCGCATACACCGTCACTCGTAACGACGCCCGCAAGTGGCCCCTACGTCTCGGCGGCGTTCAGCTGGAGCCCGGGCTCGACGAGCTCGCCGAGCGAGACCGTGACGGGCCGGGATGTTGCCACCAACTTCGCCTCGACCACACTCAACTTCACCGACGACTCGACCGGTCCGAGCGGCGGATCCGTCGACGCCACGGGGCTCGTCGGCACCGGCGGTCGCTACTCGACGTCCACGACCCTCAGCATCTCGCTGGCGAAGGGCACCGACTCGGGATCCGGCCTGGCAACGACCGGAGCCCAGCTGTTGCGTGCCTCCGCGCTGTTGTCGTCGTCCAACGGAATTGCAGCCGGCAGCTGCGGTAGCTACGGAGGCTACAGCCAGGTCGGCTCCAACGATCCGAGCTCCCCCTACACGGACAATGCGGCCGGCGGCATCACAACGGGCCATTGCTATCGCTACGAGTACGTCGTCTCCGACAACGTCGGGAATACCGCTACCTATGCGAGCCCGGACGTCATGGTCGACACGACCGGTCCGTCGGCGCCGTCGCTGAGCCTCTCGAGCGCGACCGGCAACACCTACATCAACGGCACGACCGCCTACATCAACGC
>Ga0207683_10000098_pt1 | contig 71739 bp, 70 predicted proteins | sample KBSM73metaG_FD_184333 | JGI IMG/M metagenome (GOLD analysis project Ga0207683, IMG submission 184333) | Miscanthus rhizosphere microbial communities from Kellogg Biological Station, Michigan, USA - KBS M7-3 metaG (SPAdes) (version 2) | ecosystem: Host-associated > Plants > Roots > Rhizosphere >...
GATCACGCTCACGACGATGCGATGCCGCTCGGCGATCCAGGCCAGCAGCGAGACGAGGCGCCGGTCGGCGATGCCGTGAGCGATGTCGTCGGCGGCGGCGGGCGCGAAGGCGATCGCGTCGTTGCCGAGCAGGCTCTGCGGTGTCGCGGTCGCCGCCGGCACGACCGTCTCCCGCGGCGCGGGAGCGGACGGGGGCGGCGAGAGCGGCGCCTGCTCGGACTTCCGGAGCAAGCCGCAGGCCGAGCTCATGCCGAGCCGCGCGGCGCGGCGCAGCACCGTCTTGCGGTAGGTATGCAGCGCGTTGTAGCGCCAGATCGCGCGCGGCCAGAGGTGTGCCGTGCCGGCATCGAAGGCGATCTTGGCGGCCGCTGCCGCAATCTCGTCGTCGGGATCGTCCATGCGGTAGGGCGGGTGCCCGGACGACCGGCGCCAGATTCCCCACGTGCCGCCGAAGCCCTGATCGCCTGCGGCATCCACGCGGCGCGCCGCCTTGTTCGAGCCGGCCTGGAACTGCATCGGGCCGAGCACCCCGCGCGTGTGCGGGACGTACGCGCCCGGGTCGCGGCCGTGGCGCGACTCGACCGAGCCGACGGCGGCCAGCAGCTGCCAGGGCACGCCGTAGGCGCCGCCCCACTTCTGGTACAGGGCCAGGTAGTCGCCGGGAATGCTCGCAACGGCTGAAGCGCGCGTCACGCTCGTCGTGCAGGAGGCCTGCGCGCCTGCCGGGGCGACGACGGCGCAGACGGCGAGCACGACACCGGCTCGGAGAGAGATACCAGCTCGCACAGCTCCTATTTTCGGCAGCAGGCATCCCCAACTTGAGAGGCAGTGTCCCCCGTCCGAGTGATGCGGATCCCCCGCAGTTCTGGGTGCTTGCAGCCGATGACCGGGGTGTGGCACGTGACCGGGGATTCACGAGCGGCGGCCGCGACCGCCTCGCCGAGCGCAGCGTCGCCATCGCGATCGTCGCGCTGCTGGCCGGTATCACCGGTATCTCGATCTGGGCGCAGAACGCCACGTCCGGTGGCTCCGGCAGTGCGGCCTCGCACGTGCACTCGCTGCAGGTGGCGGAGATCAGCGCGACCGAGCTTGCCGCGGCGACGACCGTCTCCACGCGGCTGCGCGCGGTCTCCCGCGCGTCCAGCCGGCTCGATCGGCTTTCGGCCACCGCCGGCGTGGGCGCGGCTCGGGCGGCGCTCTCGGCAGAGCGCGTCGCTCTCGCCCTTCCGCCCGGCAAGGCCGCGACGCGCGCACAGCGACAGGCGGACGCCCGTACCCAGGGCGCGTTGCAGCGGATCTCCGCGACGGAGCGCGGCGCGGCGGCGAGTGCGCTCGCCACGCTGCAGCGCGCGCAGGATCGCGCCTGGCGGTTCACCCTCGCCGCGTTCCCGACGGGGCTCCTGCTGCTCGGGGCGCTGCTCATGCTGCTACGCATGCTCCAGCGCCGCCAGCGGGCGGGTGCCGCCGCCGAGCTGGCCCATCTGGAGAAGGCAGCCGTGACCGATCCACTCACGGGGCTGCGCAACCGCCGAACGTTCGACGACGATCTGGCCCGCGCCCTGGCGAAGGGCCGCGTCTGCCTCGTCATGCTCGACCTCGACGGGCTCAAGCAGACGAACGAGCGCCTCGGGCACGCAGTCGGCGACGAGCGCATCCGCGCCGTCTCGGCGGCCGTGCGCGCCGCCGATCGCACGGCCACCGGCTACCGGCTCGGCGGCGACGAGTTCGCAGCGATCCTGGCCGGGTACGGCGCGGACGCCGGGCATCGCTTCGCCCATCGCGTCCAGGATGCGATGCGCGTGCAGCACGGGGGCGAAGCTCCGAGCGTGGCTGTCGGCGTGGCGGTGGGCGAGATGCGCTGTCCCGCCGGTGAGCTGATGCGCCGGGCCGACACGGCGCTGCTGGCGGCCAAGCGCATGACGTCGCAGATCCGTGTGCACTCCCCCGAGCTCGATCTGGCGACGCTCGAGCCGATCACGGGCGGGCGCAGGCAGGACGATCTCGCCGTGGCGCTCGCAGCCGCCGTCGATGCCAAGGACGGCGACGGCTACGACCACAGCCGCTCGGTGGCCGACCTCGCGGGCGACATCGCCGAGCTCGTCGGCCTCTCGCTCGACGAGATCGAGCTCGTGCGCACGGCCGGGCTGCTGCACGACGTCGGCTACCTCGACATCGACGACAGGATCTTCGCCAAGGACGAGCAGCCGACCGACGCCGAGTGGGAAGAGCTCGCCTCGCACGCCGAACGGGGGGCGCGCATCCTCGCCCGCTGCGGCTTCGGCGAGATCGCCGACTGGGTGCGCCATCACCACGAGCGCATCGACGGGGGCGGCTACCCCGACGGCCTCGCAGGCGACGCCATTCCGCTCGAGGCCCGCATCCTGCACGTCGCAGATGCCTACGAAGCCATGACGCGCGGCCGCAGCTACCAGATCCGCATGACGGGCGAGCAGGCGCTGGCCGAGCTGGAACGGCTCTCCGGCACCCAGTTCGACGCGCGCTGCGTGGCGGCGCTGCGGCGGACGACCTCGCACGCTCGGGCCGCCTGAGAGCTAGGCGTCGATCGGGATGTGCCCCGGCTCGGTCGCGATGCGCGCGATCCAGGCGCGAATCGCGGGATAGCGCCCCAGGTCGAACCCGCCCTCCTCGGCCACGTGCGTGTAGCCGAAGAGCGCGATGTCGGCGATGGTCATGCTGTCGCCCACGAGGTAGTGGCGATCCTCGCCGAGGTGGCGCTCGAGCGCCGCGAGCGCCTTGTTGCCGCCCTCGATCAGCGGCGGCAGCCTGTCGGCGTGCTGCTCGGCCCCGCCGGCGTACTGGATGAGGAAGCGCGCCACGGCGATGTTCGGCTCGAAGTCGTATTGCTCGAAGAAGAGCCACTGGAACACCTGGGCGGCTGCGTACGGGTCGTCCGGCACGAAGCGGGTGCCCCTGCCGAGGTACCAGATGATCGCCCCGGACTCGCCCAGCGGCCGGCCGTCGTCGAGCACGAGCGTCGGCACGCGCAGCGCCGGGTTGAGACCGCCGATCACCTCGGGCCGGTTGGAGCGGTCGATGACGTCGAGCTCACGGCGCTCGAGTGGGAGGCCCAGATGCGCCGCCAGGAGCCGGACCTTGTAGCAGTTGCCCGAGACGGCCGAGTCGTAGAGGATCACGCCGCGACCATAGCTGCCGGAAGGCGTGTCATCGATTCGGATCCGCGCTAGCCCTCGCGCGTTTCGTAATGACTCGCCTAGGCCCCGATCGCGAGCAGCTCGTGACGCAGCGACTTCAGCTCGTCGCGCAGCTTGGCCGCGTACTCGAAGCGCAGCTCCTCGGCCGCCGACAGCATCTCCTGCTCGAGCGTGACGACGAGTTCCTCGATCTCCTCGCGCGTCATGCCCTCGACCTTGCCGGAGGGCCGCCGCTTGCTCGGCACGTGCGGGGCATCGCCCAGGTTGAGCAGCTCGAAGATGTCGGAGACGCTCCGGACGATGGAGGTCGGCGTGATGCCGTGCTCCTCGTTGTAGGCCAGCTGGATCGCGCGCCGCCGGTTCGTCTCGTCGATGGCGGCCGCGATCGCCTGCGTGCGCTTGTCCGCGTACATCACGACACGGCCGTTGACGTGGCGGGCGGCGCGGCCGATCGTCTGGATCAGCGCCGTGTGGCCGCGTAGGAAGCCTTCCTTGTCGGCGTCGAGGATGGCGACGAGCGAGACTTCGGGGAGGTCGAGGCCCTCGCGCAGCAGGTTCACGCCGACCAGCACGTCGTACTCGCCGAGCCGCAGCTGCCGGATGATCTGAATGCGCTCGAGCGTGTCGATCTCGGAGTGCAGGTAGCGCGCACGGACGCCCGACTCGATCAGGTAGTCGGTCAGGTCCTCCGACATCTTCTTCGTCAGCGTCGTGACCAGCACACGCTCGCCGGCCTGCTCGCGCAGGCGGATCTCGGCCAGCAGGTCGTCGATCTGGTGCCGCGTGGGCCGCACCTCGACTTCGGGGTCGATCAGGCCGGTCGGGCGGATGATCTGCTCGACGACCTTGGACGAGACGCGCATCTCGTAGGGCCCCGGCGTGGCCGAGACGAAGATCGCCTGCGGCACCCGCTCGATGAACTCGTCGAAGCGCAGCGGGCGGTTGTCCATGGCGAGCGGCAGCCGGAAGCCGTGAGCGACCAGCGCCTCCTTGCGCGAGCGGTCGCCCTCGTACATGCCCCCGATCTGGGGCACCGTCTGGTGCGACTCGTCGATCATCACGAGGAAGTCGCCCGGGAAGTAGTCGAGCAGCGTGAACGGCGCCTGCCCCGGCGCCCTGCCGTCGAGCACGCGCGAGTAGTTCTCGATGCCGTTGCAGTAGCCGAGCTCCTGCATCATCTCGAGGTCGTACTCCGTGCGCTGGCGCAGGCGGTGCGCCTCGAGCAGCTTGCCTTCCTCCTCGAACATCGCCACGTGCCGCTCGAGCTCCTCGCGGATCGCGGCAGCTGCGCGCTCGATGGTCGGCGGCGTCGTCACGTAATGCGTCGCCGGGTAGATCGTGATCTCGTCCTCGCGCGCGTAGACCTCGCCGCTGAGCGGGTCGAAGTGCGTGATCGACTCGACCTCGTCGCCGAACAGCGACACGCGGTAGGCCGTCTCGGAGTACGCGGGCTGCACCTCGACCACGTCGCCGCGCGCGCGGAAGCGCCCGCGCCCGAGCACCATGTCGTTGCGGCGGTACTGGATGTCGACGAGCGCACGCAGGAGCTTGTCGCGCGGATAGCTCTCGCCCGTCCGCACCGTCACGAGCTGCTCCTCGTACTCGCTGGGCGATCCGAGGCCGTAGATGCACGAGACCGAGGCGACGATCACGACGTCGCGGCGGCGCAGGAGCGACGACGTCGCGGCGTGGCGCAGCCGGTCGATGTCCTCGTTGCGCGAGGAGTCCTTCTCGATGTACGTGTCGGACGAGGGCAGGTACGCCTCGGGCTGGTAGTAGTCGTAGTACGAGACGAAGTACTCGACCGCGTGCGTCGGGAAGAACTCGCGGAACTCGTTGCAGAGCTGCGCGGCGAGCGTCTTGTTGTGCGCGATCACGAGCGTCGGCTTCTCGACGGCGGCGATCACGTTGGCCATCGTGAACGTCTTGCCCGTGGCGGTCGCGCCGAGCAGCGTCTGGTATTGCTGGCCTTCGTTGACGCCGGCCGCGAGCTCGGCGATCGCCTGCGGCTGATCACCCGTCGGCTCGTAGCCCTCGCTGAGTCGGAAGAGTCCCACGACTGCAGTCTAGGAAATCGGCACTTGCTACTCGGGGAGCCCGAGCTCGCCGGGATAGAGGCGCTTGTACACGCCGCGGGCGTGCTCGACGCCGTCGAGATAGGCGCGCGTCTCCGCGAACGCGGCGGGTATGCGCAGCGGGCGGTCGGAGGGCGTGTTCGCCACCCAGGAGTCGACGTTCGCCATGCCGGCGTTGTAGGCGGCCAGCGCGAGCGTCATGGCATCGGGCCGTCCGGCGTAGTGCTGTCGGAGGTGGCGCAGGTACCACGAGCCGTAGCGCACGTTGAGCTCGGGATCGTCGAGGTCGGAGGGCACGAAGTTCGTGCCGCCGGTGCGCGTCGCGATGCCCTCGGCCGTGCTCGGGAGCAGCTGCATGAGCCCGATCGCTCCCCGCGCGCTGCGGACGTGCGGCCGGAAGCGCGACTCGCTGTAGATGACCGCGGCCAGCAGGGCCGGATCGAGATCGTAGTTGTGTGCGTGCGTGCGGACGATCGCGGGGTAGCGCAGCGGGTACTCCGAGCGCTCGAGCAATTCGCGCCCCTTGTTGCCGAAGAGCCCGTAGAGCGCCGCGGCCGCGAGCACGAGGCCGCAGGCGACGAGGAAGAAGCGCCTCATGCCGCGCGCAGGTGGGCGACGAGATCGGCCACCCAGCGCTCGAGCTCGGCCGGTGTGCCGTCGTTGACGTAGACGTAATCGGCCTGCGCAGCCTTTTCGGCTTCCGGGAGCTGCGTGGCGGCGCGCTGCTCGAAGTGCTCGGGCCTGCGGGCGTTGCGCACGCCGGCCGGCGCGGTGATCAGGACCACGGCGTCGTAGCGATCGGCGATGCCGGCCTCGTACAGCAGCGGCACCTCGTGCACGAGCAGGGCGCCTGGATGCGCGGCCTCCTGCTCGCCGCGCCAGCGCTCGAGCGCGGCCGAGACACGTGGGTGCAGCAGCTGCTCGAGCCAGCGGCGATCTGTGTCGTGCGAGAACACGCGAGCGCCGAGCGCCGCGCGGTCGACCTCGCCATCGTCACCGAGCACGCCGGGGCCGAAGTGCTCGACCACGGCGGTGCGCACCTCCGGCTCGAGGTAGAGCGCGTGCACGATCGCATCCGACGACAGCGTCGGGCAGCCCAGCTGCGCGAACGCTGCCAGCGCGGTGCTCTTGCCTGCCCCGATACCCCCGGTCAGCCCGAGGAGCACCGCTACTCGGCGTCGGGGACGGTGGCCTCCGCCTCGACTTCGGCCTCGTCCTCGCTGATGGGCTCGAGATCCGCCTCGGCCTCGGCGTCCGCCTCGGACTCGGCGATCGCCTCATCCTCGTCGCTCGCCAGCACCGCCTCGGCTTCCGCCTCGGGCTCGGGTGCCGACGGGTCCTCGGCGAAGACGTCCTCGGAGAGTCCGAGCGTCGGCTCGGGTGCCGCCTCGGGCTCGGGCTCCGGCTCGGCGGCGACGTCATCGGCCGCCTCTGCGACGGGCGCCTCCTCGGCGACCGCTGCCTCCTCGGCGGCGGGCTCCTCGGAGACCTCCTCCTCGGCAGCCGGCGCTGCTTCCTCGGCGACGGCGTCCGCCGTTGCCTCCGCCTCGTCGGGAGTGCCCTCTGCCGCTGCCTCGTCGGCGACGGGCGCCTCCGCGTCAGATGCCTCGAGAGCGCCTTCGCCCTCGGCCGTGACCTCGTCCTCGGCCGGTGCGACCGGCGCGGGCCTCGGCACGGGCACGCCTTCGAGCACGAGCAGCGGCTGAACCTCGTCGTCGGGCTCGACGCGCTTGATCGAGAGCGACAGGCGGCGGCGCTCGGCGTCGATCTCGATGATCTTGACGAGCACCTCCTGCCCGTTCTGCACGACCTCGCGCGGGTTCTCGACGTGGTGCGCGGCAAGCTCGGAGATGTGCACGAGGCCCTCGACGCCCGGGACGATCTCGACGAAAGCGCCGAACGTGACGGCCTTGGTGACGCGGCCGTGCACGACATCGTCCTGGTGGTAGTGGTCGAGCACCTGCTGCCACGGGTCCGTCTGCGTCTGCTTCAGGCCGAGCGAGATGCGCTGGCGCTCGCGATCGATGTCGAGCACCTTGACGCGCACCTTCTGGCCGATCTCGAGGATCTCCGAAGGATGCGTGACGTGGCTCCAGGAGAGCTCGGAGATGTGGATCAGGCCGTCGATGCCGTCGAGGTCGACGAACGCGCCGAAGTCGACGATGTTCGAGATCTGGCCGTCCACGACCAGGCCGACGTCGAGCGTGTCGAGGATGCGCTGGCGCACCTCGCGCCGCTCCTCCTCGAGCACCGCGCGACGGGACAGCACGACGTTGTTGCGCGAGCGGTTGAGCTCGATCACGCGGCAGCGCAGCGGCTGGCCGAGGAACTCGTCCAGATCCTGCACGCGCCTGATGTCGACGAGCGATGCGGGCAGGAAGCCGCGCACGCCCAGGTCGATGATGAGACCGCCCTTGACGACCTCGATCACGAGGCCCTCGACGGCCTCGCCGCTCTCGGCTGCCTCCTCGATGCGCCGCCACGCCTTCTCGAAGCGCGCGCGCTTCTTCGACAGGATCAGACGACCCTCGTTGTCCTCCTTGGTGAGGACGAGTGCGTCGACCTCGTCACCGAGCGCGACCTCTTCGGACGGATCGATGTTGCGGCGGATCGACAGCTCGGAGAGCGGGATGACGCCTTCCGACTTGTACCCCACGTCGACGAGGATCTCGTCGCGATCGACACGCACGACCGTGCCCGTGAGCACATCCCCTTCGTCGAAGGAGACGATCTTCGCGTCATAATCGGGCACCAGCTTGCCGTCGACCTCGGTCCACACACCGGGCTCGGCGGCCATGATCTCAGCGTTCGTTTGGGGCATATCGGTAGGGGGTTTCCTCAGATTCCACGCGGCAGCGCACGGCGCGACGCCGCTTTCGAAGCGGATTGTACCGAGCGACGCGATCTCCGGCGCCGCCTGGCTGGGTAGAAACCGCTTGGTTCTCTAGGATTTGGCCGCGAGCCAGTCGTCGCCGATGCCGCTGTCGACCGCCAGGGGCGGGTCGAGCGGGTAGGCGCCGACCATCTCCTCGACCACCAGATCGCGTACGACGCTCGTCTCGGTGTCGGGCACCTCGAGCAGCAGTTCGTCGTGGATCTGGAGCACGAGCCGGGCCGCGAGGCCCTCGTCGCGCAGCCGGCGATGGATGCGCACCATCGCCAGCTTGATGATGTCGGCCGCGGATCCCTGGATGACCGTGTTCACGGCCAGGCGCTCGCCGAGGGAGCGGACGTTCCAGCTCTGCGCGCGGAGCTCGGGGATCGGGCGGCGGCGGCCGAGCAACGTGACCGCGAAGCCGCGCTCGCGCGCGTCGGTGATGGCCCGCTCGATGAACTCGGCCACGAGCGGCATGCGCCCGCGATAGGTGTCGATGTAGGCCTGCGCCTCGTCCCGGCCGATCTCGAGCTGCTCCGACAGCCCGTGGGCGCTGATGCCGTAGATGATCCCGAAGTTGACCGCCTTGGCGCGGTTGCGCTCGTCCTTGCTGAGATCCTCGCGCGCCTTGCCGAGCACTTCGGCCGCCGTGACGGCGTGGATGTCCTCGCCGCGCGCGAACGACTCGCGCAACAGCTCCTCGCCGGAGAGATGGGCGAGGATGCGCAGCTCGACCTGGGAGTAGTCGACCGACAGCAGGCGGTGCCCGGGGGCGGCCACGAAGGTCGCGCGCAGCTCGCGCCCGAGCGGCGTGCGGATGGGGATGTTCTGCAGGTTGGGGCGCTGGGCCGAGAGCCTGCCGGTTGCGGCCGTGACCTGGGAGAACGTCGTGTGCAGGCGGCCGTCGGCGCCGAGCAGCTCGGGGAACGGCAGCAGGTAGGTGGAGAGCAGCTTGGAGAGCTCGCGCCACTCCTCGACGATCGGCACGATGGGGTGCAGCTCGCGCACCTTCGCGAGCACCTTCGAGTCGGTGGAGTACCCCGTCTTGCCGCGCCGGCCGGCGGGGAGCTGAAGCCGCTCGAACAGCACCTCGCCGAGCTGCTTGGGCGAGCCGAGCACGAAGGGGCCGCCCGCCAGCTCGTAGGCCTGCTCCTCGAGCGCCTCCACCTGCTCCGACACGCGCGCGGCGATCTCGCCCATGCGCGCAGAGTCGATTGCCACGCCGGCGCGCTCCATCGCGCACAGGACGGGCACGAGCGGCAGCTCGATGTCCTCCAGCAGCGGGCCGAGCTCGCGCTCGGCGATGCGGGCCGCCAGCGGCTCGTGCAGGAGCAGGGTGCCCGCCGCGCGGCGCGCGAGCACCGCGTCGCCCTCGCCGTCGCCGCCTGCGACCGCGAGGCCCTGCTCGGCCAGCAGATCGTCGAGGTCGTACTCGCTGCGGCCCGGGTCGATCAGGTACGCGGCCAGCTCGGTGTCGAAGGCCGGCACGACACCGGCCTCGGCCAGCGCGCCGCCGAAGGCCTTGAAGCTGTGGGCGACGATCGGACTCGCACCGCCCGCGAGCGCCGCCGTGGCGTCGCTCTCGGGGATCAGCAGCGCCTGCCCGCCGCGTGCGATGCCGAGCAGCCCCTCACCGTCGCCGGCGAGACCGACCGGCTCGCCGTAGGCAAGCAGTGACCCGAGCGCCGCGGCGTCCCCGCGCTTGGCGCCGAGCGCATGCTCCTCGCGCTCGATCACGGCGCCGGGGACGGCTGCCTCGAGCTCGTCGATGCGCCGCAGAAGCGCGCGGAACTCGAAGCGGCGGAAGAGCTCGCCCATCGTCGCCCGGTCGGGCGGATCGGCAAGGGTCTGGGCGAGGTCGACGTCGATCTCGAGGTCGCGCTCGATCGTGGCCAGCTGCTTGGAGCGCTCCGCAGCCTCACGGTGCTCGATCAGCGTCTCACGGCGCTTCTCGCCGGGCACGGCATCCACGTTCGCGTAGATGCCCTCGAGCGAGCCGAAGCGCACCAGCAGGTCCGAGGCCGTCTTGTCGCCGATGCCGGGGACGCCGGGAATGTCGTCGGAGGTGTCGCCCTTGAGCCCGATGAAATCGGGCATGAGCCTCGGCGGAATGCCGTACCGCGCCTCGACGCGCTCGGGCGTGTAGACGTGCACATCCGTCACGCCGCGCGGCGAGAGCAGCACGCAGACGTTGTCGGAGACCAGCTGGAAGGCGTCGCGATCGTGCGAGATCACGCACGTTGCGATCCCCTGCTCGTCCGCGCGCAGGCTCAGCGTGCCGATCACGTCGTCGGCCTCGTAGCCCTCGAGTTGCACGTTGCGGTACCCGAACGCCTCGACCAGCGGACGCAGGTAGGGCTGCTGCTGCTTGAGCAGCGACGGCGTCGGCTTGCGTGAGGCCTTGTAGCCCGGGAAACGCTCCAGGCGGTGGACGGGCCGCGTATCCCAGGCCACGACCACGCCTTCCGGGTGGTAATCCGTGAGCAGGCGCATGAGCATGTTGGCGAACCCGAGCAGCGCATTCGTCGGGAAGCCCTCGGTCGTCGCAAGCTCCTCGGGCAGCGCGTAGTAGGCCCGGTAGGCGAGCGAGTTGCCGTCGATCAGGAACAGCCGCGAGGCGCGCGCGGGGCCGTCGTTGAGATCGAGATCGGAGGGCTTGGCGACCACCGTGGCATCGTGTCAGAAGCCGTTTCCCGACGGGGTCCTCGCCGAGACCTTGAACCGAATGACACGGCGGCGCGATACTCCAGACATGAGCGTGCGGGCGAACGGGGGAGTCGAGCTTGTGATCGACCGCGATCGTCTCGCTCCGGGCGACGCGATCTCAGGGACGGTCACGCCGAGGCTGCACGTCGCCGCGGTGGATCTCGTGCGGGTCGAGTCCTCCCCTACCGCCACGCTCGAGTTCACGGCCGCCAGCGTCTCGCCGCGCTCGGACGGCAGCTTCACCCTCCCGATCCCCGCCGACGCGCCTCCGAGCGTGGCCGGCAGAGCGTGCGCGCTCGTGTGGCGTGTGCGTGCGCGCTCGGGCGACCAACCGACGTACACGGATCCGCGCCGGACGGTGGAGATCGAATGCCCGTCCTGACCGAAGCGGAGCGCCACGCGCTGGCGATGCGCCTGGTCGGCGACTTCGAGGCGCGACGGTTCCACGTCGAGCTCACCACGGCGGAGCTCTTCGGCGGCGGGACGATCTCCGGCCGCGTGCATCGCGACCGCGAGCTCGCGGCCGGGCCGATCGTGGTGCGAGCGCGCTGCGCGGAAGCCTGGCGCGAGGCGCCGCCGCGCGTTCCCATCGTGCCGGCCAACCGGTCGATGCGCATGCCTCGCTGGCACGAGCGCACGCTGTGGTCGGAAGAGGTGGTGCTGGACGGGCTCGCCGACGCCCACTGGGCCGGCTTCGCGTTCACCCTGCCCGCCGACCTGCCGACCGCAGTGGAGGCGCGTTCGGTGGCATGGCGCTACGAGATCGAGGCGCGGCGCCCGCTGCGCCTGCGCCCGGACGAGCGGGCGCTGGCCGTGCCGATCGGCTATCGCGCGATGCTGCTCGAGCCCGGGCTGCCGGTGCCATTGCGCCTCGCGTGAGGCGCGACGTCCACCGGGCGGCCGCCGTCGGCTTCGACCGCGCCGCGCAGGCCTACGAGACCGGGCGGGCGGCCTATCCGGCCCCGGCCGTCGAGGCCATCCTCTCGGCCGCGGACGCCGGCCCCGGACGCACGCTGCTGGAGCTCGGCGCCGGCACGGGCAAGCTCACGGGCGCGCTCGTCGCGAGCGGCGCGCGCGTGCTTGCGCTCGAGCCGGTCGCCGGCATGCGCGAGGTGCTCGCCCGGAACATCCCTGAGGCCGAGGTGCTCGACGCAGTCGCCGAGGCCGTGCCCGTCGCCGGCGGCAGCGTCGACGCCGTCGTCGCCGCGCAGTCGTTCCACTGGTTCGATGCCGAAGGCGCCGCGGCCGAGATCGCTCGCGTCCTGCGCCCCGCCGGAGCCGTGGCGCTGATCTGGAACCGCCGTGACGAGCGCGTCGACTGGATGCGTGAGCTCACGCGCATCCTCGATGCGCGCGCCGGCGACACACCGCGTTACCGCACCGGCCTCTGGCGCCGCGGCTTCGACGGCAACCCGGCGTTCCGTCCACTCGAGCTGCAGACATGGCCGCACCGCGGAGCCGCCGGCCGCGACATCGTGCTCGCGCGCGTCGCTTCGATGAGCTTCGTCGCTGCACTCGGCGAGGAGCCACGGGCGCAGCTGCTGGCGGAGGTCGCGGACCTGCTCGACACACATCCTTCGACGCGCGGCCGCGACGACGTCGCGATCCCCTACGTGACGGAGCTGTCACCACGTCCAGGGTGTGAGGAGACGGCCGGGCCGGGCTCCGGCGTGGGGCCCGGCCCGTCGTCGCCCTAGTACCGGTCGAGGTACTGCTTGAACTCCCAGTCGTGCACCTGCTCGCGGTAGTCGGCCCATTCGCGCCGCTTCTCGCTGATGAAGGCCTCGTAGATGTGGTCGCCGAGCGCCGTCTTGAGCACCGAGTCGGCCTCGAGAGCCGTGAGCGCGTCCTCGAGGTTGTGCGGAAGGCCCTTGATGCCGAGCTTCGCCGACTCCTCGTCCGAGAGGTGGTAGATGTTGACGTTGACGGGCTCGGGCGGGCGCAGGCCGCGGCGCACGCCGTCGAGCCCCGCCTGCAGCAGGCAGGCGAACGCCAGGTACGGGTTGGCCGTCGGGTCGGGCGTGCGCAACTCGGCACGCGTCGAGTGGCCGCGCTTGGCCGGAATGCGGATCGCGGCCGAGCGGTTGCCGGGCGACCAGGCGATGTAGACCGGCGCCTCGTAGCCCGGGATCAGCCGCTTGTAGGAGTTGACGGTCGGGTTGCAGATCGCCGTCAACGCCGGCAGATGCTCGAGCAGACCGGCGATGTAGCCGTACGCCGTGGCCGAGAGCTGCAGCTGATCGCTCGGATCGAAGAACGCGTTCTGGCCCCCGCGCGAGAGCGACTGGTTGATGTGCATGCCCGAGCCGTTCTCGCCGTACAGCGGCTTCGGCATGAACGTGGCGTGGATGCCGTTGCGGGCCGCGGCGTGCTTGACGACCCACCGGAACGTGATCAGGTTGTCGGCCGTGCTGAGCGCGTCGGCATGGCGGAAGTCGATCTCGTGCTGGCCGATCGCGACCTCGTGATGCGAGGCCTCGAGATGGAAGCCGAGATTCGTCAGCTCGTCCTCGATGTCGCGCCGCGTGTCCTCGGCGAGGTCGTCGGGATAGACGTCGAAGTACGAGGCGTGGTCGTGCGGGTCGAGCGTCGGCCGGTTCTCCTCGCCGCGCTTGAAGAGGAAGAACTCCGCCTCGGGACCGACCGACATGTCGTAGCCCTCGGCCTTGGCGTCCGCCAGCACCTTCTTCAGCTGCACGCGCGGGTCGCCGGCGAAGGGCGTGCCGTCCGGATCCGCGACGTCGCAGATGATGCGCGCCGTCTTGCCCGAGGCTCGCTCGCCCCAGGGCAGCACCTGGAACGTGCTCGGGTCGGGATGGAAGTACATGTCGGACTTCTCGATGCGCTTGAACCCGCGGATCGAGGAGCCGTCGAACATCAGCTCGTTGTCGAGAGCCTTCTCGAGCTCTTCGGCGGGAATCGAGATGTTCTTCAGCTGGCCGTACAGCTCGGTGAACTGCAGGCGCACGAACTTGACGTCGTTCTCGCGACAGCGCTCGATCAGCTCGCGCTTGTCCACTTGGTGTCCTCCTCGGCGCGTGAAAATACGAGGCGCAACCTACCTGGTCGCTACCTCGCCTGCGGTCCCCGCGCCGGGACACGGCGCACGCCAGCATCGCCGCGCGCCTGAGAGCCAGTTTACTTCACATCGCCGGACGGCGGCAACGGGTCGGAGACGGAGACCACCCGCTCGACGCGGAACGCGCCGCCTTCGACCACGAGCACCGCCAGCCGCCTCGGAGTGATGCCGCCCGTGGCGGTCGCGGCCCAGCGGCCGAGTAGCGCGTCGTGGACGGGCAGGGCGCGGAGCGCCGCGGCAACCTGCGCACGCTCGCCGTCGCCGCTGCCGATGGCGGTAAGCACGGACTCGGCGGCGTCGGCGGCATAGGTCGCGACCGGCGGCGGTTGTCCGTGCAGGTCGGCGTAGGCCGCCGCGAAGTCGCTCGCGCTCCCGCCGAGCTGCTCTGCCGGCACGAGCCGCGAGATCACGCGCACGCCCTCGGCGGCGGCTCCGGCGCCGCCGACGAATCCGAGCGTGTCGAAGGTCTCCGGGGCGACGACCGAGGGCCGAGCCGCTTCCGGCAGGAGCGCGATCGCGCGCAGGAGATCCGTCGCCCAGGTGCCCGGCGACCCGGCCAGCGCGACGACCTGGATCTGCCCGTCCCGGAGCACGCCGGCAATCTCCCGCGAGGTCGAGTCCGAGGCGTCCAGCTCCAGCACCGGCTCGGCGCCGTTCGCGGCGGCCGCCGCCACGAGAGCCGATTCGAACGGTCCTGCCGCCCCCGGGCGCTGGCTGACGAGCGCGATCCGCGTCGCCCCGAGGGAGGCCGCCAGCTCCGAGGTCGCCGTGCCCTCGTCCCCCACCGTGGGCGCCAGGCGCAACGCGCCGGGCAGCGAGTCGGCCGCGTTCAGGGGCGCGACCAGCAGCAGCCCGGCGGGCTTGAGCTTCTGCAGGGCCTGCTTGCTGCAAGCCAGCTCATAGGTGCCGATCACCGCGAGCGCGGCGGGATCGGCGGCCGCGCGGGAGGCGTTGCGCGCGCAGCGCGCTGCATCGGTGGCGAAGGGCGGCCTGCCTCCGTCGTCCAGCGCGCGCACGGCCACGCGCACCTGCCCCGCCTGTCCGTCGTGCTGCTGCACGACGAGGCGCACCGCGTCGACCATGGCGCGCCCCTCGCCCGCCGCGGGGCCCGTCAGCGGCGCCTGGACGTAGAGCGTTCGTAGCGGCGGCGGCGCGGTCACCGCAACGGTCGGCGGCGCGGGCTGCGAATCGCGCCCGCACCCCGCCGCGAGGCAGGCCAGAAGCACCGCGGCAGCGGCGAGCCTACTCCCCGAGCGCATGGCCGACCCAGGCCAGGAGCCCTGCCGCGGGCAAGAGGAGGAGCCCGCCGAACGAGTACTCCGCCGCGCCGATGGCCGCGAGCAGGCCCGCAGCGAGGAAGCACGCCGTGCGTCCCGCGCGCAGCAGCGGCAGGATCGTCAGGAACGAGGGCAGCACGAGCGCGATCGCATCGCCGCCCTGCAGGATCGCGGCGACGACGATGCCGAGCACCGCTGCCATGGCGGGCACGAGCGCGAGCAGCGGTCGGTCGGTGACCTCCATCGCTGGGGATCATGCCGGAGGCGGGAATCGAACCCGCACAGAGTTCCGTAGGGGCTGGCACGAGCGGCAAGAAGGCGCGCAGAGTCTTCGCCACCCAAACTGCGGGCAAGGCCTGGCGCACCACGCGCCTCAATGACGTGGCACGCGGACGAGTCCTCGCAATCACGCGGATGACGCTTCGCCAAGCCGCCGAGGGACTGCTCACTGGCATGCGCGATGGCCAGCGCGCCTCAGCGCCGCTCTGCTCGCAGAAAACGCGCAGACGCACGCTGTCGGTCAGGCGCTCGCGCTGGACGCTAGGCGGCTCGAGCGACCACGGTGATCTCGACGCGCAGGCCGGCAACGAGGTCCGCGCGCACCGTCGTCCGCACCGGCTTCACTCCCGTGAACTTCTGCTCGTAGACGGCGTTGAACGCGGGGAAGTCAGCCAGGTCAACGAGGTGAACAAGGCACGAAATGACGTCGTCGAGCGATGCTCCCGCGGCCTCGAGCATGGTCTCGATGTTGTTGAAGGTCTGCCCGGTCTGCTCGGCCAGATCGTCGCTCACCACCTTGCCCGTGTTCGGATCGAAGCCGCCTTGGCCGGACAGGAAGATCCACTCACCCACCGTAAGCCCCGGCGAATACGGCCCGGGGGGAGCGGGAACCTTGTCAGAGCTGATAAGAGCTTTCATGGGTGAGGGCCTCCTCCTCGAAGGGTGGTAGTCCGAAATTCTCCCGGGCAGTATACATACCGATCGGTATACTAACTCGCCTCGAACATCACCCTCGAAGCCGACGACGCGCACGTCCGGCTCTCCATCCTCGGCTCCTCCTTCGCCTCCTGCCTGGAGTGCTCGATAGCGGACCGGCGCACACGGATGGCTCCTGAGCCGGCCGCGGAGGGCGATGGCGAGGCGAGCAAGGATGAACGGGCGTCGATGGGCGCGCACAGAGGGTGTCGCCCGAGCAGCGTTCCGGAGGAGGGATGCACGTTGCGCCTCCTCGAGCAGAGACCTCTGGCGTTCCGTCGCGAGTGCGCGTCTGAGCTCAGGGTGGATCATGATCCTCGTCGCTCCTTGTCCGGAAGGTCGGACACATCCGAGCCCGGCTTGCGCGTCGTCGAGCTCGGGGCGATGCCGGTGGTGACTAAGTATACCGATCGGTATGTATACTACCGAACATGACTGATCGGCCAAATGCGCACGACGCGCTCCTCGGGGCGACGAACGAGCTGACATATGTGCGCGGCATCACGGGCACGGGAGTGGACGCGATCGCGGCGCGGGCAGGGGTGACGAAGCGGACCCTGTACCAGCACTTCGGCTCCAAGGATCGGCTCGTCGCCGAAGCGCTCAACGACCGAAACCGACGCGCACTCCTTGCCCTCGAGACGAACGCGAGGCGTCGCTCCGAGGAGACCGGCGAGCTGGTGATCTTCGCGCTCTTCGATGTGATCGAGAACGCCCTCCGCACGAAAACGAAGGCTGGATGCGCGTTCATCAACGCATCGCTCGAGATCAACCGCCCAGGCCATCCTGTTCGCGAGGCCGCGCTGGCGCATCTGCGCGCTCGGGAGGGACTCGTTCACCAACTCCTCGTCGAGGCGGGCGTGGAAGACGCCGACCTGGCCGCGCAGGTGGTGCTGCTCGTCGACGGTGCGTACGCCGTTGGTGGGTCTCGCCGGGATCCGGCCGCGGCGCGTCATGCGAAAGCTGCGGCGGCTGCCCTGCTCGCGAGCCGGTCGTCTCCTGATGACCAATGAGCGCGATCGCGTCTCATGCGCTCGCGGCTCGGCCGTCGTGCTCCTCGACGCTCTGAAGAGGGCGTGGTTCGGCTAGGGGTTGATACTCCCGTTCGCCGGCGACCGCATCCCCGACAAGCCGCTAGCCGCGACCGAGTCAAAGGCCCCGCCCGGCAACCCTGTGCCTGACGCCGCATGACGCTCGTCGCTACCGCGTCACGCTGATGCCGCGCCGGCACGCTGTCCTCGCGCTCGTCGTCGCGATCTGTTGGGGAGTGAACTTCGTGGTCATCGACATTGGCCTCGAATCGTTCCCGCCGCTTCTCTTTGCGGCGCTGCGCTTCGGACTGATCGCCTTCCCAGCAGTCTTCCTCGTGCCACGGCCAGATGTGCGCCGGCTCGCGGTTGTCGCCGTAGGCCTGTTCATCTGCGTCGGACAGTTCGGCCTGCTGTTCGTGGCGATGAACACGGGGCTGCCCGCCGGGCTCGCGTCGGTGATTGCACCGCTGCAACCGGTGTTCACCATTCCGCTTGCCGCCGTCGCGCTCGGCGAGCGCCCAAGCCTGCGCCAGGTCGCTGGAGTGACGCTCGCCGTCGCCGGTCTCGGAACAATCGCCGCCGGCCGCGCCCACGGCGTCCCGCTTCAGGCGGTCGCACTCGGTATCGCCTCGGCACTATCGTGGGGCTGCGGCAACGTCGTGACTCGATCAGCCAGGCCGAAGCGGTCCTTCTCGCTCCTCGTCTGGTCAAGTGTCGTCTCACCAGTGCCGCTACTCGGGCTCTCGCTGTTCTTCGAGGGAACCGCACGCTGGCAAAGCGCGGCCTCTTCGATCAATGCATCCGGGATCGCGGCCCTCGCCTACGTCGTCGTCGTCTCGACCTTCTTCGGGTACGGCGTTTGGTACTGGCTGCTGTCGCGCCACCCAGCCTCGACAGTCGCGCCCTTCACCCTGCTCGTGCCGGTGGTCGGGATCCTCACCGCGTGGCTCGTACGCGGCGAGCACCCCACCTGGGGCGAGTTGCTCGGGTCGCTCATCGTCTTGGTCGGCCTGGCGCTCGCACTCGGTGTCGTCGACGCGCTCGCGGTTCATAGGCGCACCGCCGCCCGCGCACGCTGACGCCGAGGTATGGAGCATTTGTGGAGCCGAGCGGGCGATTCGCACCAGGAGACGTCGACCAACGCGTAGCACGCGCAGATCGGGCAGAACGTGGCGCTCGAGATGATCGCGACTGATTCCAAGAGCAAGGGCCACCTCATCGATGGTCAGCGCGACGCGGTGAACGGGGCGCGCCGTTTGGGAGCGCGCGAAGGGCGTTTCGTCGCCCCTGATGCTTCTAACGGGGCGCTTTCTAGGCGATGCCGGAGGCGGGAATCGAACCCGCACAGAGTTGCCCCCGCCGGATTTTGAGTCCGGTGCGTCTACCAGTTCCGCCACTCCGGCGCAGGTCAGAGGGTAACCGGAATGCAGCCCTGGTCTCTAGCCCGCCGGCCGACGGCGTCTCGGAGCAGCCGCCTCAGCGAGCTCGTCGAGCAGGCCCGCCGGATCGGCGACGCCGAGCAGGTCGGCGCCGGCGTCCAGCGCGCGCCGGGCGTCGGCCAGCGAGCGGATGCCTCCCTGCGCCTTGACGACGCTGCCGGCGGGTAGCTCGGCGCGGAGCGCCTCGATCGCGGCCGGCGTCGCTCCCTCGGGGCCGAGGCCCGTGGCGCAGACGACGCCGTCGCAGCCGGCCGAGGCTGCCATGCGGGCGGCCAGCCGCCAGGCCGGAGGCTCGAGGTAGCAGGCCTCGATCACCGCACGCACGACGATGTGCCGGCCGGCGGGGGCTGCGGCGCCTGCAGCGGCCACGGCCGCCGCCAGCTCGTTGCGAGCGGCGGGGAAGTCACCGTTGGCGAGCAGCGGCAGTGAGGCCACGACGTCGAGCGTGTCGGCGCCGTCGCCGACCGCCTGGCCGCAGGCCGCAGCCGTCGCCTGCGCGCCCTCGGCGCCGAAGGGGAGGCCGATCGCGGCGACGACGTGCACAGCCCCTCGCCCCAGGCGGGCACGCGCCATCCCGACCAGCGGGGGCAGGACCACGAGCGCGGCGCACGAGAGCTCCTGCGCGCGCTCGGCGAACTGCTCGACCTCGGCGGCGAGCGCGGTCGGGCGCACCAGCGTCGCCTCGAGCGAGCGCGCGAGCTCGGTGACGCCGCGGCTCACAGCCCGTACCGCTCCAGCAGCGCGTCGTCCCGCCGCCAGCCGCGGCGGACCTTCACTCTCAGGTCGAGATAGATGCTCCCGCCCAGCAACGCCTCGATGGCCGGCCGCGCGGCACTCCCGATGGCTCGTATCGTCGCGCCGTCCTTGCCGACGAGGATCCCCTGCTGGCTCGTGGCCTCGACGATCAGCGTGGCGGTCACGCGCCCGGCGTGCTTGCCTCGCGGGGGCTTCACCTCGTCGACTGTCACGGCGATCGCGTGGGGAACCTCCTCTCGGGTGCGCGCCAGGGCCTGCTCGCGCACGAGCTCGCCGATGCGCCGCTCCAGAGGCTGATCGGAATCCACCCCGGGCTCGAAGTACGCGGGCCCTTCGGGCAGCAGCGCGACGAGCTCCGCCTCGAGCTCGGGGATGCCGTCTCCCGTGCGCGCGCTCACGGGATGGAGGGCGACGTAGTCGCCGACCAGTCCGGAGACCGCAGCGATCGCCTCGAGGATCGCGGGCGGCTTGAGACGGTCGACCTTGTTGAGCGCGATCACCACCGGCGCGCCCGTGGCTGCGAGTTGCTCGGCGATGAACCGATCGCCGCCACCCGAGGTCTCACTCGCGTCGAGCACGAGCAGGACTGCATCGACGTCGCGCAGGCCGTCGTCCACCGAGCGCTGCATGCGGCGGGTGAGCGCGTCGAACGGGCGCTGGAAGCCCGGCAGATCGACCAGGACGATCTGGTAGTCGTCGCCGTGCACGACGCCGAGAGCGCGCTGGCGCGTGGTCTGCGGCTTGTCGGAGACGATCGCCACGTGAGCGCCGGTGAGGGCATTCGTGAGCGTGGACTTGCCGACGTTGGGACGCCCCGCGAGGCCCACGAACCCGCTGCGCACCGTCAGCTCCGCAGTTCGAATGCTGCCGGCAGCAGCGCGGAGAGGGGCTCGGCCACGACCTCGCCGTCGCGCAGATAGACGACCCGCAGATCGAGGCCGAACTCCGACATGAACTGCCGGCAGGCACCGCAGGGCGAGCCGGTTCGAGCCGAGTCGTGGGTGGCCACGCCGATCGTGCTGAACCGGCGGACGCCCTCGCTCACGGCGCGTACGAACGCGCTGCGCTCGGCGCAGATCGTGAGGCCGAACGAGCCGTTCTCGACATTCACGCCCTCGAACGCGCGACCGTCCTCCGTGATCAGGACGGCGCCGACGGGGAATTCCGAGTAGGGCGCGTAGGCGCGCTCGCGCACCTCGCGGGCCCGCTCGTAGAGCGCAAGGTCGTCGGCTGTGGGTGAGCGGTCGCTCATCGGCTCAAGTCTGGCACACGTCCGGTAGGGCACTCCGGATCGCTAGAGGGACGGTGCGGACGGGAGCTCGGGCAGCACGGGTGCCGGTGGCGGAGGTGGCGGAGGCGCTGCAGCCGGAGCGACGACGGGCGGCGGCGGCACAGGCGCCGGCCGTGGCAGCCGGGGCGGCAGGACCTTCGGCCGTGGCAGCGGCGCTGCCCGCCCGCCTCGCGCCGGCTCGCGCGAAGCCTGCCGGCGCACGGACGTCTGCACCGGGACCGGCTGCGGCGTCGGCCCGGCGACGGCCGGCGCGGGCGTGCCCGAGAGCCCGGTCGCAAGCGCGGCGATGGCAGCGCCGAGCGCAGCCGCGAGGGCGAGGCCCGTGCCCAGGCGACGGCCTCGCCGTGTCGGCGGAGCGACGGCAGTGGCACGCTGCGGGGAAGCCCCCTCGGTCGCCGGCTCGACCTCGCGGAGATCGGCGATGACCACCCAGCCGGCAGCGAGCCGCTCGACGGTCAGGGCACGTCCGTCGGCGAGATCGACCGCGGACAGCGGCCCGTCCGGCAGCGAGAGCTGGGCCGCCCGCGAGGCCCGCAGGCTTCCTCCGAGCGGCACGGACGCGGGCGGGCGCGGCGCAGGTTGCACTCCTCCACCGTAGGCGCGCACCCTGTGCCGTGACCGTGCCGGACTGTCACGCACGCGTCACGAGAGTGGCGGCAGCACGGCGCGCAGCTCGTCCTGGCGGACCAGCATCTCGCCCGCGTCGATCTCGTGATCGTGCCCGAGCAGGTGCAGCAGGCCGTGCACGACGAGCGTGCGCATCTCCTCGAGCGGGGCGACACCGGCTTCGCCCGCCTGCCTCACGGCCTGCGCACTGCAGACCACGACGTCGCCGAGCTGGCGCTCCAGCCCGAGCGGAAGCTCCTCGCGGCCATCCAGCGGGAACGCGAGCACGTCGGTGACCTCGTCGAGCCCGCGGTGCTCGGCGTTGAGCGCCCGCATCTCGCCCTCGCCGACGAACGCGATGCCGAGCGCCCAGGGGCCGTCGACGCCCTCGGCCTCGAGCAGCGCGAGCGCGAGGCTGCGCAGCGCACGCTCGTCGACCCCTGCTGCGGTGGCGCCCTCGACCGTCAGGTCGAGAGACGCGGGCGTCATCTCGCCGACCGCTCGCGCTGCTCGGCCCGCTCCTTGTAGGCCGAGACGATGCGCTGCACGAGCTTGTGCCGCACGACATCCTCGGATCCGAAGATCACGAATTCGATGCCCGGGATGCCCGGCAGCACCTCGGAGACGTCGGCCAGGCCCGAGCGCTCGCCGCGCGCGAGATCGTTCTGTGTCGGGTCGCCCGTGACCACGATCTTCGAGCCGAAGCCGAGCCGCGTGAGGAACATCTGCATCTGCTCGGGCGTGGTGTTCTGGGCCTCGTCGAGGATGATGAACGAGTCGTTCAGCGTGCGGCCGCGCATGAACGCGAGCGGCGCGACCTCGATCATGCCCTTCTCCATGTACGCCGTCAGGCGGTCGGCGTCGAGCATGTCGTAGAGCGCGTCGAAGAGCGGGCGCAGGTACGGATCGACCTTCGCGAGCATGTCGCCCGGCAGGAAGCCGAGCCGCTCGCCCGCCTCGACCGCAGGGCGGGTGAGGATGATGCGCGCGACCTCGCGGTCGACCAGCGCTGAGACCGCGAGCGCCATCGCCAGGTAGGTCTTGCCCGTGCCCGCCGGGCCGACGCCGAACGTCACGGTGGAGCTGCGGATGGCGTCGACGTAGCGCTTCTGGTTGAGCGTCTTGGGCGCGATGCGCTTGCCGCGGTGGCGCCAGACGACGTCGTGCAGCACGTCCACCGCCCGTCCGTCCGCATCGAGCACGCCCACGATCGCATCCACGGTCTGTCCGCCGACGGGCAGACCCTCCGCCACGAGCCCTGTCAGCTCCTCCAGGAGCAGGCGCACCTGTGCCACAGCCGTGTCACTGCCCTCGGCGATGACCTCGTTCCCGCGCAGGGAGACGCGTGCGCCCGCCCGCTCGGCGACGGCCTCGAGCAGGCGGTCGCGATCGGCGCCCAACTCCTGCGCGAGGGCGTTGTCGATGGGAAATGTGAGCGTGGCCACATCACCATGGTACCCCGGGGGTCGCGCGCGGCCTACTCCGCCAGGCGGGCCCGCACGCGCTCCTGCACGCGCTTGCCGTCGGCCCGGCCGGCGGCGAGCGCCATCGCCTCGCGCATGACCTGCCCCATGTCGCCCGGTCCCTTGGCGCCGACCTTGGCGATCGCGCTCTCGACGATCGTGTCGAGATCGCTGTCTTCGAGCTGCGCGGGGAGATAGCCCTCGATGAGCTCGGCCTCGATCTCCTCGGCCGAGGCGCGATCGGCGTGCCCGGCGTCGTGGAACGCCTTGGCCGCCTCGCGGCGGCGCTTGAGCTCGCGGCGCAGGACGGCCTGGACCTCGTCGTCCGTGAGCGGGCGCCGCGCGCTCTTCTCGGCGTCGCGCAGGGCGGAGAGCACGAGGCGCAGCGCGTCGCGGCGCACGGCGTCGCCCGACTTCATGGCCGTCTTGACGTCCTTGTCGATGCGATCGATCACGCCACCCTCCCCACTGCAGCTCGCTCGCCCGGGGCCTCGAGCACGACCTCGACGAGGTCGCCGACCCTGGCGCCGGCATGCGCGCGCAACTCGTACGCGGTGTAATCGGCACCGTAGCCGTGGAGGCGGCCATCCGGGCCCACCCGCTCGATCAGCACCCGGTCGCGCCGGCCGACGCGCGCGGCGCGGTAGGAGTGGCCGAGCCGGTCGGAGAGCGCGCGCAGGCGCTCGGCGCGGCGGCGCTTGACGGCCGCCGGCACTGGGTCGGCATCGGCTGTCCGCGTGCCCGGTCGCGGCGAGTACGGGAACACGTGCAGCCGCGAGAACGCGAGCTCCTCGACCGCTGCGAGGGTGTGCGCAAAGGCCGCGTCGTCCTCGGCCGGGAAGCCGACGATCACGTCGCCCGTGAGGTTGAGCCCCGGCGCGTGCTCGCGGGCGCGCTCGACGCGGCGCGCATAGGTCGCCAGGTCGTAGCGGCGGCGCATCGCCTTCAGGACGGCGTCGTCGCCCGACTGCAGCGGGACGTGCAGGTGCGGGCAGACGCGCGGATGCGCGAGCGCCTCGCAGAGCCGCGCGCTCAGGTGGTTGACCTCGATCGACGAGAGCCGGACGCGCGCGACGCCCTCCAGCTCGGCCAGGCCATGCAGCACGTCGGGCAGCTTCGCGACGGCGTCCGCGTCGCGGTAGAGACCGAGGTTGACGCCCGTGACGACCAGCTCGCGGTGACCCTGCGCGACCCGCCGGCGCGCCTCGTCGAGCACGGCGCGCAGGGGCCGCGAGCGACTCGCGCCGCGCACGCGCGGGATCACGCAGAAGGAGCAGCCGAACGTGCAGCCGTCCTGCACCTTGACGAACGCGCGTGTGCGCTCGAGCCGCGGGGCCGGGCCGACGCAGGCAGTCGCGCCGAGCTCGCGCGCGATGCGCTCGGCGGCCTCCTCCGCGTTCTCGCGCACGACCGTGACGCGCGCGCCCGTGCCGGCGAAGGCGTCCGCGCCGAGCCGGGTGGCGCACCCCGTCACGTAGACCTGCTGCGCGCCACGGCGCAAGGCTGCGCGCACCGCCTTGCGGCTCTTGGCCACCGCCTCGTTCGTGACGCAGCAGGTGTTGACGACGTGCACGGCTCCGGTCTCGCTCGTCTCCTCGAGGCCCCCCGCCAGCAGCCGGTCGCGCACTCCCTGGACGTCGGTGTGCGAGATCTTGCAGCCCAGGAACTCGACCGAGAAGCTCACGCGGCGGCCTCGCGTTCGAGCAGCAGTCCCCCCCAGCCCTCGAGCACCCGCCGCTCCGCGATGCGATAGCCGGGGGGCTCGAAGGACTCTCCCTCGAGCAGGCCCGAGACGATCAGCCGCGGCGGCAGGTCGGGCCGCCAGCCGAGCTCCTCGAGCGGCGCGAGCTGCAGGTTCGCCAGCCAGACGTCGACGCCCTTCGGAAGCTCGTCGTAGAGCGCATCGCACTGCCACACCTGGATGTCGCAGTTGTTGCGGGCAGCGTTCTCGCGCGCCACCTCGACGGCGTCGGGATCGTCGTCGCACGCCAGCACCGGGGCATGCCCGAGGCGCGCGGCCGCCAGGGCCAGCACGCCCGAGCCGCAGCCGAGGTCGAGCAGCGGCCCCGGTCGCTGGCGCGCGAGCAGCTCGAGGCACAGCAGCGTGGTCGCGTGCGCGCCCGTTCCGAACGCCCGCCCGGGGTCGATCACGACCGCCGGGAGACCCGGCGGCGGCTCCTCCCAGGGCGGCCCGACCCAGACCCGCCCCGCGACCGTGCGGCCCGAGTGGAAGGCGCGCCAGCCGTCCTCCCAGCCGTCCGCTACGGGCTCCTCACTCCACTCTCCCGCGACCTCCGGCAGGTGCGCCGGACGATCCGCGCAGTAGACGGCGAGCTCCAGCCCGCCGCCGGCGGCGCGGCGCTCCTCGACACCCTCCGCGAACGTCTCCAGCAGAGCTGCCCGCGCGATCTCCTCGGCCTCGTCGCCCCGCGCGCACGCGAGCACGAGCCGGATCACCCGAAGGCCCGCCGCAACCGCTCCCGCAGTCCCCCGCGCGAGCGCTCTGGCTGCGCATAGTTGCGCTCCGCCTCGAGCTCCTTGAAGCGCTCGACGACGACACGCTGCTCGTCATCCAGCGCGCGTGGCACGAGCACGTTCGCGATCAGCCGCAGATCGCCGCGGCCTCCGCCGCGCAGGCTCGGCATGCCGTGGCCCTTGAGCACGATCACGGTGCCCGGCTGGAGCCCGGCCTCGATCTCGACCTGCTCGTCGCCGTCGAGCGTGTCGACCGTTCGCGTGACCCCGAGCGCGGCCTCCGAGAAGCGGAGGTCGAGCTGGCCGATGAGGTCGAGCCCGTCACGCACGAAGCGCTCGTCGGGGCGCACGTGCACGCGCACGTAGAGGTCGCCGGCCGGCGCGCCCAGCTCACCGGCATGCCCGTGGCCCGTGATCCGCACGGCCTGGCCGTCGTCGATGCCCGCGGGGATGTCGACGCCGAGCGCGCGCCGCATGGGGCGACGGCCGCGTCCGCGGCAGTCGGGGCAGGGCCGCTCGGGGATCTTTCCCCGGCCGGCGCACTTGCGGCACGGCGTCGTGCGCATGAGCTGGCCGAGCGGAGAGCGCACGACCTGCCGCAGCGTGCCCGTGCCCTGGCATTCCTCGCACGTCAGAACGTCCGCGCCGGGCGCGGCGCCGTCGCCCTCGCAGACCTCGCAGGTGCTCACGAGCTCGAGATCCAGATCGATGTGCACGCCGGCCGCCGCGTCGGCGAGGTCGATGTCGATCGCCGCCTGCGCATCGGCACCCGCCTCGGGCCCCGTCGCTCCGGCGAATCCGCCGCCGAAGAGGGAGCCGAGCAGATCGTCCAGGAACGAGAGATCCATGAAGCGCTCGGTGTGGAAGCCCTGCCCCGCGACCGCCTCGTGCCCGTAGCGGTCGTAGCGGGCGCGCCGGTCGTCGTCCGAGAGCACCTCGTAGGCCTCGGCGACCTCGCGGAAGCGCTCCTCGGCGTCCGGCTCCCCGGAGACGTCCGGATGCAACTCCCGGGCCAGGCCGCGGAAGGCCTTCTTGATCTCGCCATCGGTTGCATCACGGCTCACGCCGAGCAACTCGTAGTAGTCCTGCTTCGCCATCTGATCCAAGATTCTACTTTCTCGTCAATCTCTCACCCTCGACTCGAGGGTGAGCTTTGCAACACCCGGGGTCAGAGCCGAGCACCCGGGGTCAGACCCGAGCTGCTCGGGTCAGACCCCAATCGTTGCCGATTTGTTTTGTACGGTCAGTCGTAGATCTCCTCCACGAATTCGGAGAGGGCCTGGGCTGCTCCTCGGACTGCGCGCATCGCGCCCACGTAGTCCATGCGCTGGGGGCCGATCAGGGCCACCGTGCCGAGGTTGCGGCTTGCGATGCCGTAATTGGCGGCCACGAGGGAGAGGGAGCGCAGGGCCGGGGCGACCGTGTCGTCGCCGACGCGGATCCAGCCGCGGTCCGAGTCGAGGACGTCACGCAGCGCCGCCAGCAGTTGCAGCCGCTCCTCGAGTGCGCTCACGACCTCGCGCAGCGAGGCCAGCTCGCCGTCGCGCAGGTCTGCCAGGAGGCCCGCCGCGCCGCCCAGGTAGAGCGAGCCCTCGTCGACGAGTTGCGTGAAGACCGGCTCCAGGCGCTCGAGGATGCCGCGCTCGGCCGTGCCCAGCGAGGAGTCCGACAGGCGCGCGCGCAGCGTCCGGGCGCCCAGGCGGAGACCGACGATCGACTCGTTGATGTAGTCGCGCGCCCACTCCAGCAGCCCTGCGTCGACGGCCTGCTCGAACACGAACAGCCGCTTCGCGACACCGCCGGAGGCCGTGATCACGACCGCCATGACGAGCTGCGGCTGCAGCGGCACCAGCTCGACGTGCCGCACGACCGTCGTGTCCAGCGACGGAGCCGAGACCGCCGCCAGCAGGTCCGTGGCCTGCGCGAGCGCCTCCGCCGTCAGCCGCAGGGCGGAATCGAGCTCTCCGCGCGCGCCGCTCAGGTCGACCGGGAGCGGACGGGCCTCCACCCCGCGCCGCTCGAGCAGCGCGGTGTAGTAGCGGTAGCCCTCGGTGGTCGGCACGCGGCCGGCCGAGGTGTGCGGGTGGCCGAGCATGCCGAGGCCCTCGAGCTCCGACAGCTCGTGGCGCACGGTCGAGGGCGAGGCGACGATCGCTCCCTGTTCCACGAGCGTGCGCGAGCCGATCGGCACGCCGGCCTCGATGTAGGCCTCGACGACGCGCAGGAGCAGCGCCTCCTGGCGCGGAGAGAGCGGGGGTGCGGGGCTCATGCGATCACACTCGAGACGACGTCGTTCGCGAGCAGGCGCCCGCGAGTCGTGAGCCGCAGGGTACCCTCAGCCGCTTCGATCAGGCCCAGCCCGGCCATGCGCTCCAGGCCTTCCGGATCGATCGCATGCTCGAGCTCGCCGGTGGCGAGCGGCACGTCCAGCCGCAACCCGAGCAGCAGGCGCTCGCGTGCGCGCTCCTCGGTGCTCAGCTGCTCGATCGAGCGCGGAGGTTCCTCCCCCCGCTCGAGCGCGTCGACGAAGCCGGCCAGCGAGGGCCGGTTGGTGCGCCGCTCCAGCCCGAGCGTCGAGACGGCGCCGATGCCGATGCCGAGGTAGTCGCGACCCGTCCAGTAGGCAAGGTTGTGCTGTGCGCGGCGGTCGTCCCGGCAGAAGTTGGCCGTCTCGTACCAGCGATAGCCGGCCGCCTGCAGCCGGGCGATCACGTGCTCGTAGTGATCCTCCAGCAGCTCGGCCTGGCGCGCCAGCTCGGCGCCGTGCCGATGGGCGAAGCGCGTGCCGCGCTTGGCCTCGAGCTCGTAGCAGGAGAGGTGCTCCGGCTCCAGGGCGAGCGCCTCGTCGAGGTCGCGATCGAGCTCGGCGCGACCCATCCCGGGCACCCCGAAGAGCAGGTCGAGCGAGAGGTTGGAGATGCCGGCCGCGCGCAGGCGGGCCGCAGCGGCGCGCACCTGATCGGGCGTCGCGCGGCGTTCCAGCACGGCGAGCTGCGCGGCTCCGAAGGACTGCGCGCCCAGTGACACGCGCACGCCGCGAGCAGCCAGCATGGCCGCAAGCTCGTCGTCGACGGTCTCGGGGTTGGCCTCGACGGTCAGCTCCGGCGCGGACGGGAGGCCCGCGAGCAGCCGCTCGAGCAGCGCAGGCCCGAGCAGCGTCGGTGTGCCACCGCCCAGGAACACCGTTTCCAGCTCGGGCGCGAGCCGATGGCGCTCCTGTTCCAGCTCCGCCAGCACGGCATCCACGTAGCGCTCGCGCAGATCGGCGTGCCCCGTCACCGTCACGAAGTCGCAGTAGCCGCAGCGATGTGCGCAGAACGGCACGTGCACGTAGAGGTGGCGGATCAGCTCGGCCCGCCTCCGCGGCGCGTGAGCTGCGCGGCCGCGGCGCGCGCGGCCAGAGCGAGGGCCTCGTCGCGCCCCCGCCCGCGCGCCAGCTCGAGCGTGAGCGCCGCCATGAACACGTCGCCGGCGCCGTAGGTGTCCACGATGGGCCCGGGCGGGCCGACGGCCTCCCAACGGCCCTCACTGCCGTCGTCGGTCAGGTAATGGCCGCCGTCGGCGCCCTCGGTCCAGATGCACAGGCGCGGGCGGACGGGGAGATCGGCCAGGTCGTACTGCTCACCGCGATCGCGCGCAGAGCCCGCCAGCACGTCGACCTGCACGCGACTCGCGATCACGCTGGCCAGGCGGCGCGCCGTCGCCACGACGACGCGCGCGCGCCGGGCCGCGACCACCGTGGCGGGATCGTCGCCCGTGTAGAACACGCCGTCGAAGTCCGCGAGGTCGTCCCAGTCGAGCGGATCGGAGATCTCCGGGTGCTCGTTGGCCCCGTGCAGCAGGATGGTGCGCTCGCCACCGGGCTCGGCGAGCGTCGTCACCCGTGCCTGCGGGCCGTCCCGGCGCGCGATGCGCAGGTCGCAGCCGTCAGCCCGCAGGACGCGCTCGGACTCCTCACCGGCGGCATCGCTGCCAAGCGCCGTGATGAAGCGCGTGTCCGCGCCGAGCGAGGGCAGTGCACGCGCGGCCACGCCGCCACCGCCCGCGGGCTCCTCGAAGGTGTCGTGCAATTGCAGGATGGCGCCGCGCTCCAGCGGCTCGTGCAGGCGCGCGTGCTCCACCCACTCGACGTGGCCGATGACGGCGACGCGAACCGCGCTCATCCGGGCTCAGCTCTTCGTCCGAGCGCCCTCGCCGTCGAGCGAGAGCACCGCCAGGAATGCCTCCTGGGGCACCTCCACGGTGCCGATGATCTTCATGCGCTTCTTGCCCTTCTTCTGCTTCTCGAGCAGCTTGCGCTTGCGCGTGACGTCGCCGCCGTAGCACTTCGCGAGCACGTCCTTGCGCTTCGCCTTGACGGTCTCCCGGGCGATCACGCGGGAACCGATCGAGGCCTGGATCGGCACGTCGAAGAACTGGCGGGGGATCACGCGGCGCAGGCGGTCGACGAGCCCCTTGCCGGCGGCGTAGGCGCGGTCGCGGTGCACGATCAGGCTGAGGGCGTCGACCGGGTCGCCGTTCAGCAGGATGTCGAGCTTGACGAGGTTCGAGGCGCGGAAGCCCGAGAGCTCGTAGTCGAACGAGGCGTAGCCGCGCGTACGGCTCTTGAGCTGGTCGTAGAAGTCGAGCACGATCTCGGCCAGCGGCAGCTCGTAGAGGATCTGGACGCGAGTCTGGGAGAGGTACTCCATGTGATCGAACTCGCCGCGCCGGTCCTGCGCGAGCTCCATCACGGTGCCGACGAACTCCTTGGGCACGATCAGCGAGGCCTTCACGTAGGGCTCGCGGGTCTCGACGATCGAGTTCGCATCGGGCATCTGCGACGGGTTGTGCACCTCGGCGAGCCCGTGCGTCGTCTCGACCTCGTAGGCCACGTTCGGCGTCGTCACGAGCAGGTCGAGGTCGAACTCGCGCTCGAGCCGCTCGCGCACGACGTCCATGTGCAGGAGGCCGAGGAAGCCGCAGCGGAAGCCGAAGCCGAGCGCCTGGCTCGTCTCGGGCTCGTACACCAGCGAGGCGTCGTTGAGGCTGAGCTTCTCGAGCGCGTCGCGCAGGTCCTGGTAGCCGTCGGCGTCGGTCGGGAAGAGCCCGGCGAAGACCATCGGCTTGACGTCGAGGTACCCCGGCAGCGGTTCCGTCGCGCCACCGCGGACATGCGTGAAGGTGTCGCCGACCTTGACCTCGGAGACGTCCTTGATGCCAGTGACGATGTAGCCCACCTCGCCCGCCTCGAGCCGGTCGATCGGCTTCATCGACGGGCTCATGACGCCGATCTCCTCGAGTTGCATACGCGTGGCGCTCTGCAGGCCGACGATCTCGTCGCCCGTCGCAATGGCGCCGTCGAACACTCTCACGAACGCGATCACGCCCCGGTACTGGTCGTAGACCGAGTCGAAGACCAGCGCGCGCGCCGGCGCCGACGGGTCGCCCGCCGGCGGGGGAATGCGCTCGCACACGGCGTCCAGCACCTCGGCGACGCCGGCGCCGGTCTTGGCCGAGATGCGCAGGACGTCGTCGACGCTGCCGCCGAGGAAGTCCACGACCTGGCGCGCGACCTCGTCCGGATCGGCGGCCGGAAGGTCGATCTTGTTGAGCACCGGCACGATCTCGAGGTCGTTGTCGATCGCGAGGTGGGCATTGGCCAGCGTCTGCGCCTCGAGGCCCTGCGCCGCGTCGACCACGAGGATGGCGCCCTCGCAGGCCGCGAGCGAGCGCGAGACCTCGTAGCTGAAGTCCACGTGGCCGGGCGTGTCGATCAGGTTGAGCTCGTAGAGCTCGCCGTCGTAGGTCCACGGCACGCGCACGGCCTGCGCCTTGATCGTGATGCCGCGCTCACGCTCGAGATCCATCGAGTCGAGCATCTGCTCGCGCATCTCGCGCTCCGAGACGGCGCCGGTGAGCTGCAGGATGCGATCGGCCAGCGTCGACTTGCCATGGTCGATGTGCGCGACGATCGAGAAGTTGCGAATGCGGGACTGCTCCACACACGCATCTTCGCAGGGAAATTACGCGGATTCCCCCGTCCCCTCGACACGCCGGCGGCGGACGAGCGCGAGCACGTCGTCGAGTTCCTCGATTCCCATCGCCTTCGCGGCGAGCATGTAGACGATCACCGATACCACCAGGGCGGTTCCCAGGGTCAGGAGCTGCACGAGCACGAACTGGCCCAGCAGCGAGTCGAGGCCGCGCCACACGCCATAGGCGGCTGCCGTCGAGAGGATCGTCGCGACGGCGATGCGCACGAGTGCGCGCACCAACTCGCCCTCGTCGAGCCGCCCCGCGAGCGGCCGCAACTCGAGGTACAGCAGGCCCACGCCGAAGATGTTCGCGATGGAGGTCGCGAGCGGGATGCTCCAGACGCCCAGGCCGAAATGGCTCGACAGCAGCCAGTCGAGCGTGGCGTTGACCGTGAGGTTCGCGATCGCGACGAGCGTCGGCACCCAGGCGCGCTGCATGCTGAAGAAGGCGCGGTTGAGCAGCAGCATGGCGCCGTTGAAGGCGAGCCCGAGCGAGAAGGCCGCCAGGCACGAGGCGACGACGGACGTCTGGTGCGGCGTGAAGCTGCCGTGCTCGTAGAGCAACCGCACGATCGGCGTCGCCAGCGCCGCGCAGATCGCGGCGGCCGGAATCAGCAGGAACGCGATCTGGCGGAGGCCGGAAGACACGAGCCCGCGGAAGCCCGGGCCGTCCCTCGCGGCCGCGAGCCGCGAGAGGGCGGGGAACAGCACGGCGGCCACCGCCACCGAGAACATGCCCTGCGGAAGCATGTAGATGCGGAACGCCTTGTCGACGGCCGCCGGGCCGATGTTGGGATCGACGCGCGCCGCGAAGAACGTGTTGACGAGCAGGTTGAGGTTGATCAGCCCCAGCCCGAGCGTGACCGGCAACATGAGCACGAACACGCGCTGCACGGCCTCGTCGCGCGGGTCGCAGAACCAGCTCAGGTGGCCGAGGCGGCGCATCGCCGGATACGGGATCAAGAACTGGACGGCAGTGCCGAGCAGGATCCCGATGGCGTACGCGTAGAGGCGCTCGTCGGTGGTGTGCAGGAACGGCAGGCTGAGCGCGAGCGTGCCCACGATCACGAGGTTCCAGGCGACCGGCGCGATGGCCGGCAGGAAGAACTCGTCGAGGGCGTTGAGGATCGCCGTCTGCAGACCGCTCAGGCCGAGGATCACGACCGTCGGGAAGATCACGCGCGCGAGGCCCACGCCCAGCGCCCCGTGGTAGCCGAAGAGCGCCAGCAATTGCGGCGCGAGCACCATCGCGACGCCGGTGACGCACGAAAGCCCGGCGAACGACAGCCACCAGACCGTCGAGGCGACGCGCCAGGCGCGGTCGCGCTCCCCCTTGGTCAGGAGCTCGTTGAAGATCGGGACGAAGGCCGCGCCCAGCGCCGCGTCGGCCACGAGCGAGCGGATCAGGTTGGGAATCTGGTACGCGACGGTGAAGGCGTTGATCGCCTCGCCCTGCACGCTGAAGATCCACGCGGTCGCAGCCTCGCGGAGCATGCCGACGAGGCGACTCGCGCCTGTTGCGATCGCGAACAGCGCGGTCGAGACCGCCATGCGGCGCCGCTCGGGTGCCTCGGGGACGGCCCCCGTGCCAGGCGGGCGACTCACGGCTCCCCAGGATAGGCGCGCGCGCCCGTGACGGGTGCGGTCGCGCGCGCCCTCCGCGTTACAGGATGCCGCTCAAGCCCGGCAGCGCGCCCGACTTGATGCGCGCGATCGAGACCTTGATGCGGCCGTCGCGCACCGACAGCGCCTCCTTCGATCCCTTTGCCGTGTACCACACGCGCAGGCGCGTCTCGGCCACCCGCGAGCCGCCCTCGGTCGAGAACGGCGCCTTCAGGAGCTGCGCCTTGCTGACCGTGATGTAGAAGCGGATCTTGCCCTTCTTGCCCTTGGGAACCGAGAACCTCCCGCGCGTGCCGAGTACGAGCTTGGTGTCTCCCGGCAGTGGCGTGACGGCGTACAGACGGCGACCCGTGCGCGTGCGCAGCTCGCCCCGGAGCGAGCACGGCGTGGCGCTCGTGCAAGCCTTCGGCAGCGTGTACTGGACCTGGATGCGGAAGCCCTTGCCACCCGGGGTCGTCTGCAGCGTGACGTCGCGCGGGCCCGGCGCCGACGTGACAGGAGCCGGCGGCGCAACCGTGTTCACGAAGACGGCGAACGGCAGCGTCCCGGTCGCGTCCCAGCCGTAGTTCGCAGCCAGCAGGAGGTTGTCACCCACGGCGATGCTCGAGAGCGCGTAGGCGTTGTTCGGGGAGCCCTTCGGAACGCCGGCATCCTGCGCCTCGCCACCGGCCCCGGTCGGATCGCCGAGCGTCGCCCGGTAGGTCTTGCCGTCGAACCAGGCGATCCAGAGGCGACCATCGGCGCGGTACGCGGCGGTCAGCACCCGCCCGGCGCCCTGCCCGGTGTTGGCCAGGTTCGCGATTGTGGTCGGGGCAGCCTGACCCGGCCACCAGGAGACGATGGTGTTGGACGGGCCTGCCGCCGGGGAGTTGCCGTAGACGATGCGGCAGGTGGCCGCGCAGGCCAGCGCCATGCCGAAGCTGTTGTTGTTGGAGCTCTCGCTGCTGGGCGCCAGCGCCGGCGCCCCGATCGGCGCGGCCGTCACCGGATCAAGCTGCTGCACGTAGACGCCGGTGGCGCCAGTGGCGTTCGAGTACCACGCGATCCAGAGATGGCCTGCGCTGTCGAGCGCCATCTTGGGGACGTAGCCACAGCAACCGCCGAGCTGCGGCTGGAGGTTCTGATCGGATGCTCCGGGAGCGTGCGCGACCGCCGCGTTGAAGATCTCGATGCCCTGGGTCGCGTAGCCGGCGATGAACGGGGTGGAGCCGGAGAGCACGCCCGTGGTCGGCCCCGAGCTCGAGCCCGAGACGACGAAGGGCGTGGCCCAGCTGCCGTCGGCATTGCGGAGCGTCGTGAGCACCCCGATCAGAGGGTCGCCGGTATTGGTCGAGTGAATGCCGGAGAACGCCAGGGAGAGCCCTCCTCCGGGAGGCGAGAAGAGCGCGTGCGTGTAGCCCAGCGACGCCCATCCCACCGCAGCCTTGCTGGACGCAGCGCCCGCCACGTCCTGTGTGGGCGAGGTCGTGAAGCTGACCGTGTCGATATCAGCGGTCAGCGGGCCCGTCTCCTGCGTCCACGCGACCACGGCCGTCGTCCCGATCAACCCGAGCGACGGCACCACGATGTTCGCGTTGTAGTCGGTCGAGATCTTCGTCCAGGTCGTGTCTGCGCCCGCCGCGGGAACTCCCACGACCAGCGCCGCCAGCGTTGCGGTGACCACCGCGATGCGCGCGAGGACCTTCACGTTCGCCTCCATCGTCGACCTCCGGACTACCCACCGCCCATCCTAGGCACTGCGCCCGCCGGCGGAGCGTTGAATCCGGCCGGGGAGGCCGCTAGCTTCCGCGCATGAGCCGACCTCGCGCCGCCATCGTCGTCGTGATCGCGTCCGTCGCCCTCTGCTCGCCGATCGTCGTCGCGAACGCCGATGCAGCCGCCTGGCAGGGCCCCACTCCGATCTCGGCGGCGACCGTGAACGCGGACGGTGCGACGATCGCGCTCGGGCGCGCCGGCGATGCGGTCGCGGTCTGGCTCGACGATGGTGTCCCCGGCGGTCGCATGGCGATCGCGCGCAAGCGGGCCGGCGCTGCCTGGTCGCCACCCGTCACGGCGGTCACCCCGTTCAGCGGCACCACCTTCTTCCCGGCGGTCGACGCCAGCGGGAACATCACCGTGGCCTACCCGACCGGCAACGTGACGACCGTGCTGACCTGGTCGACGGCGTCCGCCAGTCCGACGCTCACGCCGCTGGCGGGCGACCTGACGGTGACCGACCTCGCCGTCGACGCCGCGGGCGACGCCGTCATCACCGGCCTGAGCGGCAGCCCGGCGGCGCCGACCGCGGGGTATCGGCGCGGCCCCGGCGGCAGCTTCGTGCTGCACAACTACATCTACACCGACCTCGGTTTCAGCTCCAGCTTCGCGCGCGCCGCGATCAACGCCTCGGGCACCGCCGTGGCGGTCTTCGTCACCGGCTCGAAGCTGCTCGCGGCGACGCGCACGGCGACGACCGACTGGCCTGCGACGCCCGAGACCGTGGAAGGGACGCTCGCGGTCAGCACCGCCGCACCGGCCGTAGGCATCGACAGCGCCGGGAACGTGCTCACCGCGTTCACCTACGGCACGGCGCCCACCAAGATCCTGCGGACTGCCCGCCGGCCGCCCGGCGGTGGCTGGCTGCCGTCGAGCGACCTCAGCGCAGCGACCGCCAACGCCTCGGCGGACTTCGTCAACCTCGCGGTCAGCCCGTCCGGCCCGGCCGCGCTCGTGTGGAACCAGTCGACGGCGGCGGTGGGGAGCGTCAAGGCGCTCTACGGCACGTCGGCAACCGGCGTCTGGGGCCAGACGGAGGACGTCAGCGCCAGCGGCACGACCACGCCCGTGGCCGCGATCGCCGACGACGGCAGCGTGGTCGCGGCCTGGGAGCACTTCACGACGGGCGGCAGCCTCGAGGAGGCCGGCGTGCGCTCCGCCGGCGCGACCGGCACGTGGGGCGCAATCCGTCCTCTCGGCGCCGTCCACCCGAACGGCGTGATCCCCTCGCTCTCGGGTGACGGCCTCGGCGACTTCGCAACGCTCGGGACGCCCTACGACGGCACCTACCACCCGGTGCAGCTCTCGTTCTACGACGCCGCGCCGCCCGTCCTGGCGCCCATCACGTTCTCGGGTGTGTCCTTCGCCGGCTTCCCCATCACGATGGCGACGACGACCTCCGACGCGTGGTCGGCCGTCACCGCGCCGGTCTGGTCGTTCGGTGACGGCTTTACCGCGACCGGCTTGAAGGTCACGCACACCTATGACTTCGGCCACTACCTCGGCAACGTCAGCGTCACGGACGCCGCAGGCAACTCCGCGCGCGCCGAGTTGATCGCCACCGCCGTCACCGCCGAGGCGTTCGTCCTGCGAGCCGGATTCCACGCCACCTGGACGCGCAGCCGCGCCGGCGGGACGCTCACGCTCTCGGGCACGGTTCCGGTCGCCGGCACCTACGCCGTCACGCTCGCGAAGAACGGGAGACCGGCGTCCAGGGTGCTTGCGTCCTTCGCACTCGCGCCCGGACCCTTCGCGCGCTCGATCAGGCTGCCCGCGACGCTTCTCCCCGGCACGCCGCTCCTGCCCGGTCTCTACGACGTGTCGCTTCGGCCACCCTCGGCGTTCATGGAGGCGCACGGTCTCGTCGTCCGGCTCGCGGCTCCCCCCGCCGGCGTCGTCGACGTGGCGGCGCTCAGCCGGACGCGCGGGGGCAAGGCGGCGACCGCCCTGACCGGCGCGAACACCGTCTGGGCGAGGTTCCACTTCGTCGCGATTCCCAGGGGCAAGAAGCTCACGGTCACCTGGTACCGCACCGTCAAGGGCAAGCGCGTGAAGCTCAGGACGGCAACCAAGCAGCCACTCGCCACCGTCCGGGACTCGCTTGGCGTGCGGGGCATGCACGGGACGATCACGGCCGTGCTGACACGCGCCGGCACCGTGATCTACCAGACGACCGTCCGGCTGCGGTAGACCCAAGCGCGGCCCTGCAAAGGCGCTTCCTGCTACCGTCCTGTGCTCGTGGCGAACATCAAGCAACAGAAGAAGCGCATCAAGGTGGCGAGCCGCCAGCGGCTCGAGAACCTGCGCTACAAGACGACCATCAAGACCTACTTCCGCCGGCTCGAGACGGCGATCGACGGCGGCGACGCCGCGTTGATCGAGGGCGAGCACAAGGAACTGCAGGTCCTGGTCGATCGTGCCGCCGCGCGTCGTGCGCTGCACCCCAACACTGCGGCGCGCAAGAAGTCGAAGGCCGCGCGGATGGTGGCAGCCGGCCCGCGCGAAGCGGCCAAGCCGAAGCGGGCGCGCAAGGCGACCGCCGGAGCGGCACGCAAGACGACCACTCGCTCGGCCTCCGCCAAGAAGAAGTAGTTCGTGCGGCGAGAGGTCTCGCCCGGCATCGAGCTCGACGACGACCGCGAGCGCATCGATGTGGCGACCGTGCACGGCTACGTGAGCGAGCACGCCTACTGGGCGCTCGGTCGCTCCTACGACGCGATGGAGCATCTGATCCGCGACGCCGCGCGCGTCGTCGGCCTGTACGACCAGGGCCGGCAGATCGGGTTCTGCCGCGTCGCCTCCGACGACGTGACCTACGCGTGGCTGTTCGACGTCTATGTCCTGCCCGACTATCGCGGGCGCGGGTTCGGTGTGGAGCTCGTGCGCGAGGCCGTCGAGAACGGGCCGCAGGCCCACCTGCGCTGGATCCTGCATACGAAGGACATGCACCGTCTGTACGCGCGCTTCGGCTTCACAACGCCGGGCGAGAGGTGCATGGAGCGGCCTGCAAGCGGCTGATAGACTCGCTCGACGAAGTGCGAGCACGGCGGCGCCTCTCCACGGAGAGGCGTTTTCATTTCCAGGTGTTTTTCGACAAGGCAGCGAGAGCATGGAGCGCTACGACCCGGCCGCGGTCGAGGCCAAGTGGCAGGAGGTCTGGCAGGACGCCGAGGCCTTCATCACTCCGAACCCCGAGCCGGGGGAGGACGCCTCGCGCCTGCAGTACGTGCTGGAGATGCTGCCGTACCCCTCCGGCGATCTGCACATGGGGCACGTCAAGAACTACACGATCGGCGATGCGCTCTGTCATCAGCGCCGCCGCCACGGCCTGCGCGTGCTGCATCCGATGGGCTACGACGCCTTCGGCCTGCCGGCCGAGAATGCCGCGATCCGCGAGGGCCGGCATCCGCGCGACGTCACGAACGACAACATCGCCGCGATCCGCAAGCAGATGAAGCGCATGGGCTGGTCGATCGACTGGTCGCGCGAGCTGTCGACCGCCGAGCCGGAGTACTACCGCTGGACGCAGTGGATCTTCCTGCTGCTGTTCGAGCGCGGGTTGGCCAACAAGCGCGAGGCACCCGTCAACTGGTGCCCGGTCGATCAGACGGTGCTCGCCAACGAGCAGGTCATCGACGGCCACTGCGAGCGCTGTGGCGCTCTCGTCGAGAGCCGCACGCTTGCGCAGTGGTACTTCTCGATCACCGACTACGCCCAGCGGCTGCTGGATGACATGGAGCTGCTCGAGGACTGGCCCGAGCGCGTGCTCTCGATGCAGCGCAACTGGATCGGGCGCTCCGAGGGCGCCGAGGTGCTCTTCTACCAGCGCGACCTGGAGGCCTCGATCAGCGTCTTCACGACGCGGCCCGACACGCTGTACGGCGCGACGTTCTTCGTCCTGGCGCCCGAGCACCCGCTGATCGCCACGCTCGTCGCCGGCACGGACCGCGAGAGCGAGGTGCTCGACTACGTGCGCCATCACTCGGCTCGCCCCGAGGAGGAGCGCGCCCAGGACAAGGCCAAGACGGGCGTCGACACACACAAGACGATCACGAACCCGGTCACGGGCGAGGAGATCCCGATCTGGGTCGCCGACTACGTCCTGCTGGGCTACGGGACGGGCGCGATCATGGCCGTGCCTGCGCACGACGAGCGCGACTTCGAGTTCGCGGAGGTCCACGGGCTCCCGATCGTGCCCGTCGTGACGCCCGCCGACGGCGAGCTGCCCGAAGGCGAGGCGTACACCGCGCACACGCCCGACGAGGTGCTGATCAATTCGGGCGCGTTCACCGGCATGCGCGCCGACGAGGGCTATGCGGCCATCGTCGCCTCGCTCGAGGAGCGCGCTCTCGGCAAGCCGACCGTGACGTACCGGCTGCGGGACTGGCTGATCTCGCGGCAGCGCTACTGGGGCTGCCCGATCCCGATCATCTCGTGCCCGGACTGCGGCCTCGTGCCCGTGCCGGACGACCAGCTTCCGGTCGTCCTGCCCGAGATCGAGGACTACCGGCCGAAGGGCCAGCCGCCGCTCGCGACGGCGACGGACTGGGTCAACGTGCCGTGCCCGGCGTGCGGCGGTCCTGCGCAGCGCGAGACGGACACGATGGACACGTTCATGTGCTCGTCCTGGTACTACATCCGCTACGTCGACCCGCACGACTCACACGCCGCCTGGGAGCGGGGCGACGTCGACCGCTGGCTGCCCGTCGACCAGTACATCGGTGGCGTCGAGCACGCGATCCTGCACCTGCTCTACTCGCGCTTCTTCACGAAGGTGTTCTACGACGCCGGTCTCGTCGGCTTCAAGGAGCCGTTCAAGCGCCTGTTCACGCAGGGCATGATCTACAAGGACGGCGCCAAGATGTCCAAGTCGAAGGGCAACGTCGTGGCGCCCGACGAGCTGGTCGCCCGCTACGGCGCCGACGCGCTACGCCTGTACGTGCTGTTCCTCGGACCGCCCGAGGACGATGCCGAGTGGAACGACGGCGGCATCGCGGGCTGCTACCGCTTCCTGCAGCGCCTGTGGACGATGGTGGGCGGACTGGCCGAGGACGGGCTGCGCGTGACCTCCTCGCCGGCGTCTCCCGCCGGGCTCGGCGAGAGCGGGCTCGCCCTGGCGCGCAAGGCGCACTGGGCGATCGACAAGTCCACGCGCGACTCGGCCGAGCGCTTCCACTTCAACACGGCGGTGGCCGCCGCGATGGAGCTGCTCAACGAGACCGCGGCGCGACGCGGCGAGGCCGAGCCCGAGGTGGTGGGATTCGCCGCCTCGGCGCTGATCTCGCTGATCCAGCCCTACGCCCCGCACATCGCCGAGGAGCTGTGGTCGCTGCTCGGGGGCGATCGGCTCTGGTGCCAGCCCTGGCCCGAGGCCGACGCGGCCTTCCTGACGCATGACACGCTCGAGATCGCCGTCCAGGTCAACGGCAAGCTGCGAGGCCGGTTCAGCGCGCCGGCCGGGAGCTCCGACGAGGAGCTGAGCGAGCTCGCGAGGGCCCTCCCGAATGTCGCGAGCCACCTGGATGGGCACGAGATCGTCCGCGTCATCGTCGTGCCGGGGAAGCTCGTCAACTTCGTCGTGCGTTAGGGCGCATTTCAGTGAGATGCGCTCTTAGACACGCTTTCGGCGCGCTCCGCACTGGAGCCGTGACGTACCGGTCGCGCACCGTTCGGCGATGCCGTTCGATCGCCGCCTCGTGCTCCTGCTGCTGGTCGCCGGTGCGGCTGCGCTGATCGTCGTGGGCCGGGTGCTGCCGCGTCCCTCCGGGCCCGCGGCGGAGCTCGCTCCCGCCGTCTCGGTGAGCGCCGGTAGCGGGTCCACCACCGGCGCCGCCGGGGCGAGCGGGCCGGTCGTCGTGCACGTCGTCGGGGCAGTACGGCATCCGGGCGTCTACCGCCTGCCCGCGGGCAGCCGCACGCGCGATGCCGTGCGCCGCGCCGGCGGCGCGGGCCGTCGCGCCGACCTCGGTGGCGTCAATCTCGCCACGCGGCTCGCCGACGGCGAGCAGGTGCGGGTGCCGCAGCGCACCTCGCCCGCAGCTGTCGCAACCGGGACGGCTCCGGACGGTCCACCCGCGATCGTGCACCTCAACAGCGCGAGCGCGGAGCAGCTCGACGCCCTCGACGGCATCGGCCCGGCCCTGGCGCAGCGCATCGTCGACTACCGCGCTTCGCATGGCGGGTTCGGCTCGATCGACGAGCTCGACGAGGTCAGCGGCATCGGGCCCGTGCGGCTGGAGTCGCTGCGGCCGAGGCTTGCGTTGTGAGCCACGGCGGCGGAATCGACGAGCTCGGCCTCGTGGCAGCACCGTGGCTCGCCGCCGGTCTGGCCGCGCCGGCGCTCGCGTCCTCGGGCCCACTCGGGATCTCGCTGGTGGTGCTGGCGCCATTCCTGCTCGTGCGGCGCAGCGGTCGGCTCGGGCGCCTCGCCGGCGCGGTCGCAGTGACCTGCGCGCTGGCGGGAGCGGCGTGGTCGGTCCACGGCGTCGCCACCCGCGCGGCCGATCCGCTCGGCGCGCGCATCGGCCACGTCGACCGGGCTCGGCTCGTGATCGAGGGCCAGCCGCGACCAGGTCCGTTCGGCAGCTCCGCGATCGCACGCCTCGACGGTCATGCCATGGAGCTGCGCTCGACCGGGAAGCTACGGCAGGGCGAGATCGTGGAGGTCAGCGGGCGGCTCGCCCCGGTGCCGCCCTCCCCGGAAGGCTTCGACAGGCACACCTGGCTGGCACACCAGGGCGTGCACGAGACGCTGGCGGCGCGTTCCCTGGTCGTGCTCGGTCGCCGCGGGGGCATCCAGGGCGTGCTCGACCGTCTCCGGCACGGCGCGCGGGCCGCGCTCCAGGCCGGCGGCGACGACGAATCGAGCCGGATCGCGACCGGCGTCGCCCTGGGCGGAACCGCAACGCTCGACGACAGCACGGTCGAGGCGTTCCGCGCGTCCGGGCTCGCCCACCTGCTGGCGGTCTCGGGCGGCAACGTCGTTCTGCTGGTCGCTGCGGTGCTCGGCCTGGCCTGGCTCGCGCGCGTGCCGCGGCCGCTGGCGCACGGATGCGCGATCCCCGCGGTGATCGCCTACGCCGCGATCGTGGGCGGTGGGCCGTCCGTCGTGCGTGCTGCAGTGACGGGGGCGCTGGCGTCGCTGGCCTGGCTGGTCGGCTCCGCCCGCGACCCCTGGCATCTGCTCGCGCTCGCGGCGGCGGCGGTGCTCGCGCTCGACCCGTGGGCGATCACGGGCCCGGGCTTCCAGCTCTCGTTCGTCGCGGTCGCCGCCATTCACGGCCTCGCGCCGCCCATCCGCAGATGGCTCGAAGGGACGGTAGTCCCGCTGCGGCTGTGCAGCCCGCTTGCGATCTCCGTGGCCTGCACGCTCGCAACCGCTCCGGTCGCGCTCGCGCACTTCGGGCGCACGTCACTCGTCGCCAGCCTGCCGGCGAATCTGCTCGCGCTTCCCGCCGTGGCCCCGCTGCTGTGGTTCGCACTGGCGTCGTGCGCCGTCTGGCCGGTCGCGCCCGGCGCGGCGGCCCTGCTCGACGGGGCGGTGCGTGCGCTCGGCGCCTACATCGGCCTCGTCGCGCATCTCGGCGCCTGGCTCGACGGTGCCGTGCCCGTGCGTCTGCTCCTGCTCGCTCTTGCCGGCGGCGCGCTCGCGTGGCTCGTCTCCCGCCGGCCGGCCGTGACGTTCGCAGGTGCGCTCACCGGACTGCTGGTGGCGCTCACGTGGCCGGCCGCGCGAGGGTCTCCACCGCCCCCGCGCGCGCTGCGCGTGACATTCCTCGATGTCGGTCAGGGCGACGCCACGCTGATCGAGGCACCGGGAATGCGCGCGCTGGTCGACACCGGCCCCCCGCACGCGCGCGTCGAGGCGCAACTGCGCCGGCGCGGAGTGCACTCGCTGGATGCTCTCTTCCTCTCGCACGACGAGCTCGACCACGACGGCCGCGCTGCGGAGATCCTGCAGACGCTGAAGGTGGCTCTGCTCGTCACACCCGCCCTGCCGGCGCACAGCGCGAGCTTCCAGGCCGCAATCGCGGCTGGGCGTGCGCGCGGGACGCGCGTGCTGCAAGGGCGGGCGGGGCTCGTCCTCCGCCGAGGCGCGGTCGAGCTGCACGTGCTCGGACCGCTGCACGCCACGCTCTCGACGCCGAGGAACGATGCTGCGCTCGTGATCCTGGCGCGCCAGGGGGCGTGCTCGTTCCTCCTGCCGGCAGATGCCGAATCCCCCGTGCTGCTGACCGACGGTCTGCCGCGCGTCGGAGTGCTGGAGGTCGCGCACCACGGCTCCGACGACCCGCGCCTGGCGCGGCTGCTCGCACAGCTGCGGCCGCGGCTCGCAGTCATCTCCGTCGGCGCGCGCAACACCTACGGCCATCCGACCGCGAGCACCCTGACGGCGCTCGGTCAGGCCCGTGTGCCGGTCCGCCGCACCGATCGCGAGGGCTCCATCGCGCTCGGCTGCGGAGAGGGCGGGTGACGCAGATACGATCACGGCGATGTCTGCGGCTCCTCTCGATCCGGTCTACCTGATCGGCGGCACCGACCGTCCGAAGGTGGAGCTCGCCGTGCGCCGCCTGCGCGCGCGCGTGCGCGGCGAGGACGGCAGCGTGGAGGAGTTCACGGCCCGTCGCTCCGACGACGACGGCGAGGGCATGAGCGCCGAGGAGGCCGCCGGGGCGTGCAACGCGCTCGGGCTGTTCGGCGGCACGCGGTTGCTCGTCGTCCAGGGCGCCGAGGTGTGGGGCGACGAGAAGAAGGCGGCGTCCGACCTGGACGCGCTCACCGTGTACCTCTCGGCGCCGGCGCCCGACGCCGTGCTCGCGCTCCTGACGCCGGGAGAGGTGCCGGCCGGGCGCTTGCGCTCGCTGGCCGAAGAAGCGGGCAGCGTCCTGGCCTACGACCTGCCCGGGCGCGAGGGGCAGCGCGAGTGGCTCCGTCGACAGGCCTCGCGGGCGGGTGCCGACCTCGACGGCAGCGCCCTCACACGGCTGCTCGAGCTCGCCGGCGACGACGCCCAGGCGCTCTCGAGCGAGGTCGAGAAGCTCGGCCTGTGGTCGCGCGGCGAGACCATCACCGCCGAGCACGTCGACGAGCTGTGCGTGCTCACCGCAGACACGCCGCCGTGGGACCTGACCGATGCGCTCGGTGATCGACGGCCTGCGGACGCGCTGCGCGTGCTCGGCCGCCTACTCGATGGCCCCGATGGCGACGTGCCGCGCTGGGTCCCCTCCATCGCGCGTCACCTCCGCCAGCTCGCGGTCGCACAGCACGTGAGCGAGCAGGGCGGTGGGCCGAAGGACATCGCGCGCGAGCTCGGCCTGCGCAGCGAGTTCGTGGCCCGCAAGCTCTCGCGGCAATCGGCGCGCTGGTCGCCCGAGCAGCTCTCGGCTGCGATCGTGCGCATCGCCGCCGTCGAGCGCGAGACGCGCGGCGAGGGAGTCCTGCGCGACCGCTTCGCGCTCGAGCGTGCACTGACCGAGGCCGTCGGCCCCGCCGCGACCCGCTGAGTGGTCTAGAGGCCCGCGGGGTGGCGGGCGACGTAGCCCGTCGGCGGTCGCCCGGCCGCAGTCCAGCGCGACCCGCCGCCCTTGCTGGCGGACGTGTCGTAGCGGAGGCCTGCGACCACCATGTAGGCGTGGTCGTCCCGGGCGTAGATCGTGACCCACTGACCCGGCCCGGCCTCGCCCCACGTGTAGAAGTCGTAGGAGGCGAGCGGCGTGTCGAGCAGGCCCGCGCCGTGCAGTGCGAAGCTCACCGAGCCGGAGCAGTCGTAACCCGTGTCCGTCCAGTTCTGGTGCCCGCCGCCGAATCGGTACGGCATGTGGGCGATCACGTTGCCGGCCTGGATGATCGCGACGACCGCTGCGGGCGCGCCGGCCGGAGCCGTTGCGAGGCCGTCGGCGCCGATCGACGCGGTGCCCGGCGGCGCCGGTGCGGCCTGTCCGGTGGGCTGATCCGGCGGAGTGCCCGACGGGCCGCTGTTGACGGCCGGCGTCCTGCCCGCCGTCACGGTCTTCAGGGAGACGGCGCCGGCCATGCCGCCCGAGCGCGCCGCCTTCTTCAGCACGCGCACCTCGCGCGGCGTGAGCACGCCGTTCACCCGGAGACCGGCAGCGCGCTCGAACAGGCGCACGCTCGACCGCGTCGCCGGGCCGAACTCGCCGTCGGTCACGGCGGGATAGCCAAGACTGGTGAGCGCGTTCTGCAGGAGGCGCACGTCCTTGCCCCGCGCGCCGACGCGCAGGTCGCGGATGCCGAGCCAGCGGCGGTCGCCCGGGCCGCCGCGCTGCGCGCGGCGGAGGATGTTCAGGAACCGCTTCGTGACTCGCGACGAGCGGTCGAGCCCGGCGTCGGCGCGCAACGTGCGCACCATGGTCGCCGTGTGGGGGCCGAACTGCCCGTCGACCTTGACCGGGTAGCCCAGGCGGGCGAGCATCCGCTGGAGCTTGCGCACGGCTGGCCCGGTCTCGCCGGGGTGCAGGCCGCGCAGCGACGGTGCGCGCGCGGCGCTTCCCTGCGAGTTCGCAAGCGCAGAAGGAACGAGGACGCCGGCGGCGAATACCGCAACCAGGAGAACCACCAGCGGCTTCGGCGAACGGTGTGTGAGACGGTCGGGAGTCGGCATGGCTTCCGGGTAAGGCAAGGCGTCTCGCGGGACGCCAGCGCTGGACGGGCGCGGAGGCGCAAGGGTGCGCGCCGCGGCTTGTCAGTGCTCGCGTCTGACCCTACAGGAGGATTTCGCGTCTGTCGCGGGGAGTGAAAAATCCCGTAGATCGGATCCGCACTGGAACCTGCCGGGATCTTCCCTATCCTCGTCGCCGGCAGCTCAGGTGTGTGCTGCCGGAGCCGCCAGCTCGCGAATCAGGTCGACATAAAGCGCAGCGGCGCTTCCCCGATCTGCGATCTCGACGTCCTGCTGCGCCACCTCGGAGCCACGCGTTATGTCACGCACGACGCGCGCGCCGCGCGCCAATCCCATCGGCAGCATGCGGGCGCCGAGAGCCGGCGACATGCTCCGCAAGACCCCGTAGACGTGCTCGCCGCCCTCGCCGTCGATGGTCTCCCCCGCGCGCAGATCGCGCTTGGCGCAGCACGCGACGCCCGCAATCGCAGCGATGGCCGAGCCCGTCGGCTCACCTGCGAGAGCCGCTCGCGCCACGCTCACGCCGAGCTCCAGACCCACGAGATGCGCAGGCCTCCAGAGCGCAGCCACGCGGCCGTCGGCCGAGGTCGCGAGGCCATAGGCGGCAAAGGCGGAGGCGACGAAACGATCGCCGGCTGCGACCGTGACGTACACGCCCCAGCGCAGGTCGCCGGCAACGGGCGAGCCGTCGGGGTGCAGACTCGAGACCACTTCGAGCGTCGAGCTTCGGTCGAGTACACCGCCCTCCCCCGCCGGTCGCAGCTGCGCGGCCAGTTCGGCAGTGCCGCAGGGCGGGAAGCCGAGGCCGCGAGCCTGCGGCACGAGGCCGGTCGCGTTCGAGACGGCCGCCATCTCGACCGCCGACTTGGTGCCGTCGACGAAGGAACAGAACATCTGCGCGTTGAGGCCGGCTGTCTGCTCGGGCGGGAGCCCGTAGTGGTCCCACACGGTCGCGGGCGTCACGTCGTGGTAGCCGGGGAGGTGCTTCGTGCCCTTGCCGGCGCAGACGACCTCGAGCCCGCACAACCGCGCCCACTCGACGAGCTCGCAGATGAGTGCGGGCTGGTCGCCGTAGGCAAGCGTGTAGACGACGCCGGCCGCCTGCGCGCGACGCGCGAGCAGCGGGCCGACGAGGGCATCCGCCTCGACGTTGACCATCACGACGTGCCGCCCGGCCTCGATCGCGCGCAGGGCGTGCTCGACGCCGGCGGGCGCATCGCCCGTGGCCTCGATCACGATCTCCACGCCCGGCGCGGCGATCAGCCCGGCAGTGTCGTCGGTCAGCCAGGTCGTGCCGTGCCGGCGCGCGTCCTCCGCGCTGTGCGCGGCGAGCGCGGCGTCCGGCCAGCCGGCCGCGATCAGCCGCTCACGCACGACGGCCGGCGCGAGGTCTGCCACGCCGAGGACGTGGATGCCCGGCGTGCGCCGCGCCTGCGCCAGGTAGAGAGAGCCGAAGACACCGCCGCCGACGACCGCCACGCCGACGGGTCGCCCGGCGGCCGCGCGTTCGTCGAGCCGTCCCAGGAGCGTCCGCGCCTGCACGCGGGCATCATCGCGCGCCGGGCGGCGTCCACGTACAGCTGTCGGGGTCAGGCACGCACCGTGCGTGCCTGACCCCAACGCGTTCGGCGCTCAGTCGCCTGCGCTGTACTGCGCCTCGATGCGCTCGAGCTCCGCCTCATCGCCCTGGCGGATCGGGCCCTTGAACCAGCGGTTGGCGGAGATGACCCACCAGCCGCCGAACAGCACGAACGCCCCGCCCACCGTGAGCGGTGCGTAGTTGACGAGGTTCCAGTCGAAGCCGGCCGCGTTGCCAGGAATGCCCTGCGGCACCGTCGGCATCAGGAAGAGGATGCAGATGAACGCGATCCACAGGATCGCGAGCGGGTCGATCCACTTGTAGTGGTTGCGCAGGTTCCACTCCCCCGCCTCGAAGCGATCGCCGAGGCGCCAGCGCAGGATGATCGGCAGCACGAATGCCAGATACAGGCCGATGACGGCGATCGAGGTGCCGACGAGGTAGCCGACTGCCGCGTTCGAGAGGGTCGGCAGCATGAGCGCCCACGCCAGAACGCAGATCGCCATCGCCGCGAAGACCGGCGTGCGCCCGAGTGCCAGCCTGCGCCACAGCCTGTGCCCGGGAACGGCGCCGTCACGGGAGAACGCGAACAGCATCCGCGAGGCCGAGGTCACCGATGCCGCGCCGCAGAAGAGCTGTGCGACGCACGCGATCACGAGCATGAACTCGGCCCATTTGTCGCTCGTGGCCGTCTGCCAGATGTACTGCACGTCGAACGCCCCGGCGGCGAGCGTCCCCTTGACGTCCGGCACCGCGAACGTCACGGCGACGAGCAGGATGAAGCCGAACACGACCGAGACGACGACGGACATGACGATGCCGAGTGCCGCGCCGCGCGCGGCGCCCTTCGTCTCCTCGCTGAGGTGCGCCGAGGCATCGAAGCCCGTGATCGTGTACTGGGCCATCAGCAGCCCGATCCCGAAGACGAACCAGAACACCGGGCTCGAGAAGTCGATGCCAGAGAACCCCGAGGTGTTGAGCGTCTTCGTGAACACGAACGAGGCCGACTGGTGCTGGTCGGGAATGGCGATCAGGATCAGCACGATGATCACGACGCCCACCATGTGCCACCAGGCGGAGATCGTGTTCAGCAGATTGAGGACGTTCAGCCCGAAGAGGTTGATGCCGAGGTGGAGCAGGATGATCGCCGTGTAGACGATGAACACGTGCTCCTTCGTCGTCGTCATGTCGAACCAGAGGTTGAACAGGGACGAGACGAAGGTCGCGGCGCCGTAGTCGATCGCTGCGGTCACCGAGATCTGTCCGATCAGGTTGAACCACCCGGTGAACCACCCCCAGCCCGGGCTCCCGAGCTTGGACGCCCAGTAGTACAGGCCCCCGGCGGTCGGCATCGACGACGCGATCTCCGCCATGGCCAGCGCCACGATGATGCAGAAGCCGCCGACCAGCAGCCAGCCCCATGTGACGGCGACGGGGCCGCCGTTCTGGAACGCGATGAAATAGGACGTGAGGCAGCCCGCGAGGATCGAGATGATCGTGAACGAGATCGCGAAGTTGCCGAATCCGCCCATTGCCCGGTAGAGCTCCTGGGCGTAGCCGAGCTTGTGCAGCAGCTGTTCGTCCGCATTCAGCTCGTGCCGCTGGCCGGTCTGGCCGGCCGGATCGGTACTCATGCACCCTCCGTGGCGTTCGCTTGCCCGCTGCGCTGCGGGTTGACGGGTGGGTGTCTACGCCGTCCCGCGCGGCCCGTCAAGTGCTGATACGCACAGCTCGGCGACGCTAGGCGTCGTCGCCGGGAGCCCTGCGGGCGCGCTTGCGGGCCGAGGTCTGGCGCTTCTCGTCGAGCCGCCGCTCGACTGCGGCACGGCCCGGCCGCGTCGGCCGGCGCGGCGTCCGCGGCCGCAGCGCCTCGCCGATCATGCGCGCCAGCCGCTCACGGGCGATACGCCGGTTCTGGTGCTGGCTGCGCTCGTCCTGCGAGCTCGCCGTGAGCAGGCCGGCCGCGCTGATGCGCGTGCGCAGGCGCTTCGTCAGCTGCTCGCGCCGAGCCTCGTCAAGTGCCAGGTCGTTCACGGAGACCGAGATCGTCACGGCGCTGTCGGTGGTGTTGACGTGCTGGCCGCCGGGCCCGCTCGCACGCGCGGCGCGCACGGTCAGCGGCGCGTCCGCGATGGCGCGCTCGCCGGCGGCGATCGGATCGTAGGGCGTCGCGTCGGGCATTCCCACCTGCTGCATACCATGCCCCATGGCACTCGATGACACCCGGGCCGCCTTCGCCGAGGCGGCCGCGGCGGACGGCATCGAGCTGCAGAATCAGTCGTTCGACTGGCTCTGCGAGCAGGGTCACGTGGGACTCGAGCGGGTGGCCAAGGCGCGCCGCGACCCGGCGCTCGTCGCCCCCGTCACGGCCGCGCTGGACGTGCTCGCGTCCATCTACGCGCGGCTGAAGGGCGACGTGTCGGTGCTGCGCGCAGCGCGCGAGAACCTGTTGCTCCCCGTCGATCTCGTGCACGAGCCCAGCGGGACGGTGGTCGAGGTCGACGGCCCCGAGCATTTCACCTCGTCGCGGCTGCTGGCGCTCGACCTCTACCCGTCCGGCGTGCCTCTGGGCTTCGACCTCGACACGTACCGGGAGCTGTGCCGCGAATGGTGCGCGACCACGGACGCGCGTTCGCGCGGCCTGCCCGCGAAGGGCTTCGGCTTCGGAGGAGTGCTGCGCGAGCGGGCCTACCACGACTCGCTGCGCGATCTCGCCACGCCCGCGATGGGGCATCCACCGCTGATCAGGATCGCCGCACTCGATGGCGACGGCGCCGCCGCCTACGCCCGCAATCGCGATTCGCTGGCCGCGCTGCGGCGTTAGGCGCGCCTGGGGCGCGGATCCGACTCGTCCGTGATCGCGACGTTGACCGTCTTGCAGCGCCCGCACCTGACACGGACCTTCTTCGTCATGTAGGCCGGATCCATCGACACGGCGAGCAGGTTGCCGCACTGCACGCAGACGTAGTCATCCGGCCCGTTGCCGTGGAATACGGGCCGGTCGGCATCCTCCTGGATCGCGGTCCCTCCGTCGCGCGGCACCTCGCCCTCGCGGATCTGCCGCATCGCGATCGTCGCCATCGCTCAGAGCGCCCCGAGCTTGCCCGTGAAGTCGGTGACGAGCCCGTCGAGCACCCCGGCCACGACGCCCTCGCCCATCGAGGCCGCCTTGCCCGTGATCTGCGCGTGCGTCTGCACCGTGCCTCCGCCGTCATGCAACTGGAAGACGATCGTGGCGTTCGCATGCCCCTGACCGCCCGCCTCGCGCGACTTGACGCTCAGCACCGCGCGATGCGCTGCGGCGTCCTGCTCGACGATCTCGAGCGTACCGGTGAACGTCATCGACATCGCGCCCATCTTGACCTTGATCTGGCCCTTCACGGAATCGGGGCCGAGTCGCTCCACGACGCTGCCGCCCTCCACGCACGGGATCAGCCGGTCGAGGTCGAGGATCACGGCGTAGCTGTCGTCGATCGACCGCGCCGTCGAGAAGGAGTGCTCGAGATCTACTGCCACAGGGGTCGTCCTCCGTCGAGGTGGGTGGATCGGCCAACCGCGCGCACTATGCTCCGCGGGTGCCGAATCTTCAAGCGGGGGTCTACGTTCTGGGGCCGGGGAACGGAACGCTGTCCGTGCGCACGAAGCGAACCGGCGCGGCGGCCAAGGCCGGGCACAACCTGCTCCTGCACGTGACCGCATGGCAGGCACGGCTCACGATCGGCGCGGACGCCGCCGGCTCGAGCCTCGAGCTCGACGTCGATGGGACCTCCCTGCGCGTCATCGAGGGCACGGGCGGGATGCAGGCGCTCGGCGACGACGACAAGGCGAACATCGAGGAGACCGTCGACGAAGAGGTCCTGAAGCGCGAGGCCGTCACGTTCCGGTCGACCGGAGTGATTGCGGCCGCCGACGGCCGGAGCCTCGGCGTCACGGGTGACCTCACGCTGCTCGGCACGACCCGCCCGCTGGCATTCGACGTGACGCTCGGTGACGGCGGCACGCTCGCGGCAGTCGCCGTCGTCAAGCAGAGCGACTGGGGCATGAAGCCCTACTCGGCGCTGTTCGGGACGCTGAAGGTGGTCGACGAGGTCGAGGTCGAGATCGAAGTGCACCTGCCCGATCCTCAGTCGCTGTAGACCGACTGCGCGTCGAGCCCACCCTCGACGCCGGGTGGCAGCGCTCCGCTGCCGTGGGCGTAGAGGGCGACATCCTCGACGGTCTTGACCTTCGCGGGGTCGCTGCCGTCGCCGCTGACCCACGCGCCGTTCGACCACGTCAGCGTCTCGGGCGGAGCCTCGAGCGCCATGCCCGCGAGCAGCTGTCCCTTGTCGCGGATCTTCGCCGTGGCCTTGGCGATCGCGGCGGGCGCGCCGCCGGACGGGCTCGTGTTGTAGCCGTGGCCGACGCCGAAGCGGTCGGTGTCGGCAGGCACGACCTTCACATCCAGCGCCGGAACGCCCAGCTCGTCGGCGACGAGCTGCGCATACTCGGACTCCTTCCCGTCCGCCTCCGTGGTAAGGCTCAGCACCATCTTGCCGGTCGGGTGCACGCGCAGGAAGACTGCTCGGTACGCCTCGTTAGCCACTACTGCTTCTCCTCGTGCTCGGGGTTCGCCAGGGACGCGAGGCGCTGGCGCTCCTGATGGGCCGTCAATGCGTTGTGCGCTTCCAGGTCGCAGAAGGCCGGTTGCGGGCCGCCCTGCGGGTGTGCGGGCGCGGCGGGCCGCTCACAGCCCGGGTAGATGCAGATCTTGATGGTCGCCTCGCTCCTACTCGTCATCGGTCACCCAGCCGGGCGTGACGTTGCCCTTGCTCGGCCCGTGGCCGCTCGGCATCGCGACCGAGCTGCCCGCGACGGGCGTGGCGCTGGCCCACGTCTCCTCCTCGGCGACCTCGCCCGCCGGCGGCACGTCTGCGGTGTCCCAGGAATCCGCCCCGATCGCCTCGACCACCTCGGCCAGCGCCTCGAAGCTGTGCCCGCTGACGAGGGCGTCGCAATACGGCAGCGCCGCCACCATGCCGCCCGCGCGCGGGGCGAACGCGCTCGCGCTGACACGCGGATTGACCCACACGATGCGATGCGCAAGGCGCGCCAGGCGCTCCATCTCCTGGCCGACGAGCATCGGATCGCCGCGTTCCCAGCCGTCCGAGAGGATGACGATCACGGCGCCTCGCGCCATGCCGCGGCGGCCGTGACGGTCGTTGAACTCCTTGAGCGCGTCTCCGATGCGGGTGCCACTCGACCAGTCCGGCGCGGCCGCGGCGGCACGCTGGATGGCGCGCTCCGGGTTGCGGGATGCCAGCGCGCGAGTGAGGCGGGTGAGTCGTGTCGCGAACACGAACGCCTCGGCGTCCGGCCCGCTGCCGGCGGCACAGGTGAGGAACTGCAGGTAGGCCCGCGCGTACGGCTCCATCGAGCCCGAGATGTCGCACAGCATCACGAGCCTGCGAGGCGCGATGCGCCGCCGGCGCCGCGCGAGGCGAATCGGATCCCCGCCCGTGCGGAGGCTCGAGCGCAGCGTCCGCCGCATGTCGATGCGCTCGCCGCGGCGGCCGCGCTCGTAGCGCCGGGTGCGGCGCGGCGGCGTCGCGAGCCGCAGGCGCGCCATCAGCCGGTAGAGCTGTGCGAGCTCGTGGGCCTCGAGCCGGTCGAAGCTCCGGCCCGCGAGGCGCTCCTCGTCGCTCGCCATCGCAACCGGCACCTCGATCTCGTCGCCGTCCCCGTCGTCGCTCCCGTCAGGGGGCGAGGTCGAGAAGCCGTCACGCGTCTCGCCCTGCGCGAACTCGCCCACGGACGTCGTGTGAGCGACTGCCTCGCGCGCGTCATCCGCCGTGACAGCGGCCTGCACGTCCTCCGGTAGGAACACCTCACCGGCATCGCTCTCGCCGAAGATCGAGAAGAAGACCGTGTCGAAGGCCTTGACGTGTGCGGGATCGGACACCAGCACCGCGCGCGCCGTCCAGTAGAGCCGCCGGCGGCTGATCGGACGCACGAGCGCCAGCGCACGCGCGAAGTCGGCCGATCGCGCAGGCGTGACGGGCACGCCCGCATCATGTAGACGCCGGCTCAGCGCGCCCGCCAGCGGCGGCAGGTCGAGCTCGATCGTCTCGATGCCGAACACCGCGCGAGACTGGCCGGAATCAGTCACCGCGGCGTACGAGCTCCTCGAGGCCCGCTCCACGGACGACCTCCTGGTCCTCTTCGTACTTCAGCACCGAGCCGAGCGTGCGATCCACCGCAGCCGCATCCAGCCGCTCCACACCGAGCAGGTTGAGCGCGGCCATCCAGTCGATCGCCTCGGCAATGCCCGGCGGCTTCTGCACGTCGCTGTCGCGCATGCGCGAGACGGCGTCCGCGACCTGCACTGCCAGCGTCTGCGAGGAGCCCTTGACACGGCGGCGCACGATCTCGACCACTCGCTGCGGATTCGGGTACTCGATCCAGTGGTAGAGGCAGCGGCGCTTGACCGCGTCGTGGAGGTCGCGTGTCCGGTTCGAGGTCAGCACGATGATGGGCGGATGCGTCGCGACGATCGTGCCGAGCTCGGGGATCGTGACGCTCGCCTCCGCCAGCAACTCCAGCAGGAAGGCCTCGAAATCGTCGTCGGCGCGGTCGATCTCGTCGATCAGCAGCACCGCCGGCCGCGGACCCGGGTGCTCGAGCGCGCGCAGGAGCGGCCGCCGGATCAGGTACTCCGGCCCGAACAGGTCCTCCTCGCGCAGCGTGGTGCCGCCGGCGTCGGCGAGGCGGATGCTGAGCAGCTGGCGCGGGTAGTTCCACTCGTACAGCGCCTCGGCCGCGTCGATGCCCTCGTAGCACTGCAACCGGACCAGCGGCGTGTCCAGCACGACCGCCAGCGCCTTGGCGGCCTCGGTCTTGCCGACGCCGGCCTCACCCTCGAGCAGCAGCGGCTGCGGCAGGCGCACGCCCAGGAACATGGATGTCGCCAGGCCTTCGTCGACGAGGTAGTCGACCTCGGCGAGCCCGCGCGCCAGCGTCTCGATGTCAGGCGCGCGCTGGCGAACCTCGTCTGCTGCCTCGCCCGTTGCCTTCGGCGCCGTCATGCGCCCGCATGTTCGTGCTGCGCCTCGAACTTCGACTTGCAGCCCTCGCAGCAGAAGTAGACCGTCTCGCCGTTGTGAACCGTCTGGGGTGTGCTCGCGACGGCAGCCACCGTCATCCCGCAGATCGGGTCGACCGCGAGCGCCGCCGCGCCCGGCGCTCCGGCGATCGCGACGATGCGGGGGTGCTGCTCGCCGGAGGCCGCGACAGGCCCGTCGCGGCGGACGGCCACGATCTTCGCCAGGATCGAGAGCGCGATCTCGGCGGGGGTGCGGGCACCGATGTCGAGGCCCGCGGGCACGTCGATGCGCGCGAGCTGCTCGTCGGGCACGCCGTCGCCGCGTAGCTCGGCGAGCACTCCGGTGCCCCGCTTCGGGCTGGCGACGAGCCCGACGTAGGGCAGGCCGGCCTCGAGGCCCCGGCGGAGCGTGTGCAGCTCGTCGCGTCCATGTGCGGCGACGACGAGCGCGAGATCTCCGGGCCGTGGCTCGAATGCATCGCCCTGCACGCTCACGGCATCCAGGCCGAGCTGTGCACCGATCAGCAGGACGGCCTCGGCAGTCGGCGTCGCGCCGACCACGAGCACGCGGGGCGCAGGCAGTACCGGCTCGAGGAACACCTCGATCACGCCTCCCGACAAGCATGGATTCTGGACGACGACGGCGCCGTCCTCGGCGGTGAAGCCATCGTTCGGGCTGCCTTCGCCGTCCTCGGAGAACGGCAGGATGCGCAGCAGCACCGACTTGCCGTCCTGCAGCGCTTGCAGCGCGTAGGCGCGCACGCTGTGCTCGGAGCACACCCCGCCGACGAAGCCCTCGATCGTCCCGTCGGCGAGCACGAGCGCGACGTTCCCCGGCTCCACGCTGGCAGGCCGCTGCACGTGCACCACCGTCGCGGTCACGAACGCCGCGCCCTCGGCACCGAGCTCCTCGGCCCGCCGCGATAGAGCCGCCGTGATCATTGCGGCGGCTCGGGACGCCCCTGCATCGCCGCCCAGACGCGCGCGGGCGTGCACGGCATGTCGAGGTGCTCGACACCGTGCGTCTCGTAGAGCGCGTCGATGACCGCATTGACGATCGCGGGCGGCGAGCCGACGTTCGGCGACTCGCCGACGCCCTTGGCGCCGAGCGGATGGTGGGGACACGGAGTGACGGTCTCGCCGAGCTCGAAGCTGGGGCACTCGAGCGCCGTCGGGATGAGGTAGTCCATGAACGACGAGTTGAGGCAGTTGCCCTCCTCGTCGAAGCTGATGAGCTCCATCAGCGCGATGCCGACGCCCTCGGCCAGCCCGCCGTGGATCTGCCCGTCCACGATCATCGGGTTGATGCGCACGCCGCAGTCGTCGACCGCGATGAAGCGCCGGACGGTGACCTGCGCGGTGTCGGGATCGACGTCGACGACGGCGATGTAGGCGCCGTACGGATACGTGAGGTTGGGCGGGTCGTAGATGACCTGCGCGTCGAGCCCGCCCTCGAGGCCCTCGGGCATCGCCTCGCCGCTGTAGGCCCGCAGCGCGATGTCCTCGATCATGGCGCCCTTCTCGGGGTCGCCCTTGACGTACCAGCGGCCCTTCTCCCAGGCGAGATCCTCGGGCCTGGTCTCGAGCATCGTGGCCGCGATCAGGCGTGCCTTGTCGCGCACCTTGCGCGAGACGACCGCGACCGCCGCGCCCGAGACGGGCGTCGAGCGGCTGCCGTAGGTGCCGAGGCCGTAGGGCGACTTGTCGGTGTCGCCGTGGCGCACCTCGACGTCCTCGGGCGGGATGCCCAGCTCCTCGGCCACGATCTGCGCGAACGTGGTCTCGTGGCCCTGGCCCTGGGTCTGCGCGCTGATGCTGACGACGGCCTTGCCGGAAGGGTGCACGCGCAGGTCGGCGCCATCGTTCATCGCGAGCCCGAGGATGTCCATGTGCTTGCGCGGGCCGGCGCCCACGCCCTCGGTGAAGAACGACACGCCGATGCCCATGAGCTCGCCGCGCGCGCGCTTCTCCTTCTGCTCGCGGCGCAGCTCGTCGTAGCCGGCGATCTCCATCGCCACCTTCATCGTCTCGGCGTAGTTGCCGGAGTCGTACGTCCAGCCGGTCGTCGTCTCGTACGGGAACTGCTCGGGCTTGATGAAGCTGCGCATGCGGAGATCGATCGGATCGACCTTCATCTCCAGCGCGAGCGCCTCGACCATGCGCTCGACGAGATAGACGGCTTCGGTGATGCGGAACGAGCAGCGGTACGCGACGCCGCCCGGCGCCTTGTTCGTGTAGACCGCCTTGACCTTGACGTGCGAGGCCTGGAGGTCATAGGAGCCGCACACGATGTGGAAGAAGCCGGCCGGGAACTTGGTCGGCTGCGCGGTGCTGTCGAATGCGCCATGGTCGGCGATCACGTCGACCCGGAGGCCGGTGATCTTGCCGTCCTTCGCGCAGATCTCGCTCTTCATCAGGTAGTCGCGGGCGAAACCCGTCGACATCAGGTTCTCGGAGCGGTTCTCGACCCACTTGACCGGCACGCCGGCCACGATCGAGCCGGCGATCGCGCACACGTAGCCAGGGTAGACCGGCACCTTGTTGCCGAAGCCGCCGCCGATGTCGGAGCAACGGATGCGGATCATGTGCTCGGCGAGCCCGGCGACGTGGGCGTAGACCGTGCGGTGGGCGTGCGGCGCCTGGTTGCCGTTGTAGATGTCGAGCTGGCCGGTCTTCGGGTTGAAGTCGGCGATCATCCCGCACGTCTCGAGCGGCGCCGGGTGGCAGCGCGGGTAGATGATGTCGCGCGTGACGACCGTGTCCGCCTCGGCGAAGGCCTTGTCGGTGGCCGCCTCGTCGCCGGCCTCCCAGGTCGGGCTCGCGAGGTTGTCGCGCTGGCCGATCTTGTCGTCGCGGATCAGCGGCGCGTCGGGATCGAGCGCCTTGCGCGCGTTGACGATCGCCGGCAGCGGCTCGTACTCGACGTCGATCAGCTGGAGTGCGTCGTTGGCCGAGTACTCGTCGGTCGCGATCACGAACGCGACCTCCTGACCCTGGAACCGCACCTTGTCGCCGGCCAGCACGGCCTGCGTGTCATAGGAGATCGTGGGCATCCAGGCCAGGCCGAGCGTCTCGAGGTCCTTGGCCGTGACGACGGCGGCGACGTTCGGGTGGGCGAGCGCCCGCGACGTGTCGATCGAGACGATGCGGGCATGCGCGTAGGGGCTGCGCAGAATCGCTCCGTGCACCATCCCGGGCAGCCGGATGTCGTCCAGATAGGTGCCCTGCCCGCGGATGAAGCGCGCGTCTTCCTTGCGCTTGAGACGACCAAAGCCAATGGGGCGTTCAGCGGTCGGACTCGGGAGGTTCTCGGTCGTCGCCATGCTCATGCCTCTCGTTTGGCCGCGGCTTCGTACTGCGCTGCCCACTGCACCGCGCTGACGATGTTCATGTACCCGGTGCAACGGCAGATCGCACCCGAGATCGCCGTGCGGATCTCGAGATCGGACGGATTCGGGTTCTCGTCCAGCAGCGCCCGGGTCGTCATCAGCATGCCCGGCGTGCAGAACCCGCACTGCAGTGCGTGGCGCTCGTGGAAGCCCATCTGGATCGGGTCGAGCTCGCCGTCCACCTCGAGCGACTCGACGGTCCGCACCTCGTGGCCGTCGGCCATCACCGCCAGCGTGGTGCACGACTTGACCGGCCGGCCGTCGATCAGCACGACGCAGGCCCCGCAGTTGGACGTGTCGCAGCCCCAGTGGGTGCCGGTCAGGCCGACGGTCTCGCGGATGTAGTGCACGAGCAGCAGGCGCGGCTCGACATCGTGGGAGACCTGCTCGCCGTTGATCGTCATCGAGACTTGCATGCGTCAGGCCTCCTCGTGGAGAGCGCGCGCGGCGGCGCGGCGCAATGCGCGTTGTGTGAGGACGCCGGCGAGATGGCGCTTGTAGTCGACCGGCCCGCGCCCGTCCGCGCCCGGCGAGCAGTCCTCCGAGGCGATCTGCCCCGCCTGCGCGAAGAGCTCGTCGGAGGGCGCCTTGCCGCGCAGCAGCTCCTCGGCCCGCGTGAGGTGGATGGTCGTGAGTCCGACGGCGCTCAGCGCGACGCCGGCGTCGGCGATCGTTCCGCCGTGCAGCCAGACGGCTGCCGACGCCGCGGCGATCGCCCAGTCGCCGGCGCGGCGCTCCACCTTCTCGTGCGCGCTGCCTGCTCCGGGGCGCACGCCGAGCCGGATCTCGGTGAGGATCTCGCCCGACTGCACCGCGGTCATGTACGGGCCGACGTGGAAGTCCTCCATGCCGACGACCCGCTCGCCCTCGGCTCCGCGGATCACGACCTTGGCCTTGACGGCGGAGCACACGGCCGAGAGGTCCTCGGCGGGATCGGCCTGGCAGAGCGAGCCGCCGATGGTGCCGCGGTTGCGCACGACCGGGTCGGCGATCACGTGCTCGGCGTCGCGGAAGACCGGGTAGTGCTCGGCCAGCAACTCGGACTTGAGGAGATCGACGTGGCGCGTCAGGGCTCCGATCCTGATCTCGCCGCCCTCCTGCCGGATGAACTCGAGCTCGGTCAGATCGTTGATGTCGATCAGGTGCTCGGGATTCGCCAGCCGGAGCTTCATCATCGGCAGCAGGCTGTGACCACCCGCGATGACGCGCGCCTCCGGACCAAGCCTCTGCAGGGAGGCGATCGCTCCCTCCAGACTCGTCGCACGCTCGTACTCGAATGCCGCAGGGGTCTGCAACACGTGCTCCTTTTGAAGTCAGCAGAGCGGAGTTGGTGGTCCACTCAACTGTACGAGGTCTCTCTGCGTTCCAGATTCAGGTTTCGTTGGGGTCGCTGCGCGGCGGCCTGCGCTCGGGCAGGCGTCGGCGAGGCGCCCCGATGTCCTCGCGCTGCTCGTACTGGACCGGCGCGTCGGTGCCGATCACGGGCGAGCGCGGCAGCGCCGGCGGCGCCGATTGGCGGACCTCCGGATACAGCAGTCGCGCAGCAAGGCTGCCCGCCTCGACGTTCCGCAGCACGGGGCCGGCCGGGTTGGCCATGGCGATCGGCGCCTCGCGGCCGAGCCGGGCGAGGGTGAGCGTGCCCTTGGTATAGACCTCGCCGATGCGCGGCGCCCTGGTCGAGCCGCTCTCCGGGAAGTTCCTGAACCCCGCCGCGGCAGATCCGGCGTAGAGGCCCTCGACGAGGCCGAGGGCGTCTTCCATCCCCGCCTTCTGCACGAGCAGGCCCTCGAGCAGCTCGACGCCCGCGTCGAGCTGGCCGTTGATGTCGTCGACCACGCCGTTGACGGGCGCGCTCTTCTCGATGATCTCGCCGACACTGGCGATGACGGCGTCAAGGCCGGTCGTGATCTTGCGCAACTGCACGATCGTCATGACGAGGAAGTAGACGAGCGCGAGGACGATCAGCACGGCGGCGACGATCGCGACCGCGCCCACGGGTTCGATGGATGCGACGAGCATGGCGCCTCCTAGCTCGCGTCGTCGAGGATCACGTCGAGCGAGCCGCCGTACTCGGCGACTCCCGCGACCGTCTTGGCCACCTGGTCCTGCGTCGTGAGCAGCAAGGCCGTGGCATCCAGGTCCTTCGACCCCGCTGCCGCGGCGTTCCCGATCCTCTCCACGGCCGGGACGATGCTCTTGGCCGCGCTCAGCACCCCGTTGAGCAGGTACAGCACCGCGGGGATGACGACGACCAGCAGCAGGATGTCGCAGATCCACCAGAGCGTGGTCATTGCGGCCTCCTCTCGGCCACGATCGCAGCCTTGCGCGCGATGCCCGGGAGCGCGCCCAGGATGATGTCGAACTGCGCGTTGATGGCCTTGACCGAGCCCTCGAGCGGGCGCAGATGCTCCGCCTCCACGCCCTCGAGTGCCGAAGCCAGCGTCGCGAGGCCCTCGGAGATACTCGCGAGCCGCCCTCGCACGACGATCAGCGCGCCCGCCAGAACGAACACGACGACGACACCGAGGACGACCGTCAGGAGCGCAAGCCAATTCCCGGTGCTCATGCTCCACCGAATCCGTCGGTGAGGGCGTTCATGTAGCCGTCCTGGACGACGGCCTCCTGGACGATCAGTCCGAGCACGGGCGCGGTGGCCTCGAGTTGCGGGATGTTGGCCGTGTTGCCGGCGACCTTGGTGGCAACCACGAGCAGGCCCTGGACCGAGCGGTCGATGTTCACGACGGCCATCACCAGCATCGCGAGGAGGAACGCCACGACCAGGGCGGCGGCAAGGCCGATCCCGAGCGTGATCCACCAGTAGTCGTGCCCGGAGAGTGCTGCGAGCGGCACGCTCATTTGCCCACCGCCACCTTTCGCAACGCACGGGCGGCATGCAGGATCCTCACGCCCGAGTCATTGATCCGCCCGATGTCGTTGAGCTGCTCCGTCTGCTGCCGCACAACGTCGACGGCGCCGACGGACAGCTTCGCCTGCTTGGAGATCCGCATCGCCAGTGCGACGATCGTGATCACGATCAGGGCGGCCACCGCGATCACGACCACTCCGAGGACGATGCCCAGCTGCCATTGCGCAGACTCCGACATCAGACCGCCCTCGCACCCTGGTGCTGAAGTGGCGCCGGTGCGTGATCCCTGTGCATCCGCATCTCCTTGCTCCTGCACGTGCTGGATTGCCTGCGAGCCGAGGCGTTAGGTTAGCTTGCGCCGCCGGGAGGCGCCGATCGATCTCTCCTGCAAGTACGGGGTTGGCGCGGCCGCGGATGTGCCGCCGCTCGCGCGGGCGCTGCCGGCGCGGGCGTGCCCATAGGCTTCGGCCATGTCGAGCACCGCTGCCGACGAGGACGCCGCGCGTTCCCTGAGCCGTCGGGACGACGCCCTCCGGCGAGACGTCCGCCTCGTGGGCGACGCGCTCGGGCGGGTGCTCGTCGAGCAGGTGGGCGAGGACCTGCTGGCCGACGTCGAGCGTGTCCGCCACCTCGCACGCGAGGCCAGGAACTCCGGCTCGGCGGCCGACCGGGCGGCGCTCGCGGCCTGCGTGCGTGCGCTCGACGAGGAACGCTCGACCGCCGTGCTGCGCGCCTTCGCCCTCTACTTCCAGCTCGCCAACGTCGCGGAGGCGTGGCATCGCGTGCGCAGCCGGCGGCGCTACGAGCGCGAGCAGCGGATCCCCCGCGAGTCGCTCGCCGAGGCCTTCGGCCGGCTCGCCGAGGGCGCCGTCGAGCCTGCCGAGCTCGCCCGGCGAGCGCGCGGCGTCTCGCTCGAGCTCGTGATCACGGCGCATCCCACCGAGGCCGCCCGCCGCACCGTGCTGCAGGCCCAGCTGCAGCTCAGCCGCATCCTCGAGGCGCTGGACGACCCGGCCCTCGCCGCCAGCGTCCGGCGGCAGCTCGAGGACGAGGTCACCGCTGAGATCACGGCGCTCTGGCAGGCCGACGAGGTGCGCTCGCGACGCCCGCGTGTCGTTGACGAGATCCGCCATGCGCTGTGGTTCTTCGAGACCACCCTGCTCGACGTCGCGCCGGACGTGCTGGCCGCCTACCGCGAGCGCCTGCCCGACGCACCCGCACCCCTGCGCTTCGGCTCCTGGGTCGGCGGGGATCAGGACGGCAATCCCGAGGCGGGACCGCACACCATTCCGGAGTGGCTCGAGCGCGCGCGCCGTCTGGCCCTGACGCGCTACCGCGTCGAGGTGCGGGAGCTTGCGCGCGCGACCGGCGTCTCGACCCGAATGGTGCCCGTGAGCGACGAGCTGCTGCGCTCGATCGAGCGCGACGAGCACGAGCTGGCCGCCTTCGCCGCCGAGATCGGCGACCAGAACTTCGACGAGCCGTACCGCCGCAAGCTGAGCTTCGTCGGCCACCGCCTCGACAACCTGCTCGACCGCTCCGCCGAGCCTGGGTACACCGACGCGGGCGCGTTGCTCGCCGATCTCGAGCTGATGGACGCGAGCCTCCGCGCCAACCGCGGCGCCCGCATCGCCGACGGCGCGCTGGCCGGCCTGCGCCGTCGCGTGGAGCTGTTCGGCTTCCACATCGCCAAGCTCGACGTGCGGCTGCACGCGAATCAGCTGGCCGATCCGGACGAGCGGACGCACGCGACGTTCCGGGCCGTGCGCGACTCGCTCGAGCGGCACGGCCCGCGCGCGCTCGACACCGTGATCGTTTCGGGCACGTCGGGCCCGGACGACCTCCTGCGCGCGCTCGACCTGGCGCAGGCGGAGGTCGGGCACGACCTCTCGCTCGTGCCCTTGTTCGAGACGATCGCCGATCTCCGGCAGTCGGAGGCGACCGTGAGCGCGCTGCTCGACGACGAGCGCTTCGGCGCGCTCGTGGAGCGCCGCGGCCGGCGGCTCGAGGTGATGCTCGGCTACTCCGACTCGGGCAAGGACGGCGGCTACCTGACGGCCGCCTGGGAGAACTACCGCGCCCAGGAGACGCTCGCCGAGCTGGCTGCCGAGCGCGACGTCGAGCTGACGATCTTCCATGGCCGCGGTGGCAGCGCAGGTCGCGGCGGCGGCCCCACGCATGCGGCCATCCTCGCCCAGCCGCCGGGGCACCCGCCCGGCCGCCTCAAGCTGACGGAGCAGGGCGAGACCGTCTCGAACAAGTACGGCCTGCCCGGGCTCGCGTACCGCAACCTCGAGGCCGCGGTCGCAGCCACCTTGCTGTCCGCGTTCCCGGATGCCCTCGGCAACGAGCCTCCCGCAGGCGCGCGCGAGCTCCTCGCCACGCTGTCCGAGCACTCGCTGGCCACCTACCGCGCGCTCGTGCACGAGGACTCCGGCTTCGTGCCCTTCTTCCGGGCATTCACTCCGGTCGACGAGCTCGGCCTGCTGGCGCTCGGCTCCCGCCCCGCGCGGCGCCCATCCAGCCACGCCTACCTGGCCGGGCTGCGTGCCATCCCCTGGGTGTTCTCGTGGACGCAGACGCGCACGCTCCTGCCCGCCTGGTACGGCTGCGGGACGGCGCTCGGTGCGCTGGCCTCCACCGACGAGGGCGTCGGCGAGCTGCGGCGCCTGTACGCGGAGTGGCCGTTCTTCCGCGCAATCGTGGACAACCTCGAGATGACGCTGGCGAAATCCTCACTCGAAGTCGCACGTGAGTACCTCGAGCTCGTGCCGGACGGCGGAGAGCGCGACCGCATCTGGACGTTGATCGCCGACGAGCATGCGCGCACCGTCGCCGCCGTGCTCGCGACCGTCGATGAGAGCGAGCTGCTCGACCGCCACCCTGCCCTGCAGCGCTCGGTGCGCCTGCGCAACCCCTACGTCGATCCGATGAACGCCATCCAGGTCGGTCTGCTCGTCCGCTATCGAGCCGCGAGCTCCGACGAGGAGCGCGCGAGACTGGCAGCGCCGCTCGCGCGCTCGATCGCCGGCATCGCGGCTGCGTTGCGCAACACGGGCTAGGGCGAGGCTCTCGGCTAGCGGCCGACTGCGCGCTCGAGCTGATCCTTGTTCATGCGCGAGCGGCCCTTGATGTTCTTGTGCTGTGCCTCGGCGTAGAGCTGATCGCGCGTGCGGCCCTTCGCGCGCCTGGTGCCCGAGCGCCGTCCGCCTCGCTCTCCCGAGGACAGGGGATCCTCGGTCGAGACCTTCGACGCCGTCTGCGATTCGCCGTGACGGGCCCGCTCCTTGTTGACGGTACGCGCGGCAATCTCCTCCGCGGTGTCCTCGGATCGACCCTGTTCCTTCAGCGACTGCTTGATGTGCTCGTACTGACGGGCCCGCTTGGACCCTTTCTTGACGCCGGCCGGGGGCATTCGACGACCTCCTTCGCGGTGAGTTTGCACGGTCGTCATGCCCTGGTCGCCGACGCCGAAACGACGGCGCGAGTGACGCCGCGGAGCGCTAGGCTCGGGCTGTGACGATCGCAGAGACCGCCGAGACGTTCCGCCGCCTGCACGAGGGGCCCGGGGCGTTCGTGATGCCGAATCCGTGGGACATCGGCACGACCCGCATCCTCACCGGGCTCGGCTATGCGGCGCTCGCCACGACGAGCGCGGGGCTCGCCTACACCCTCGGCCGCCGCGACGGCGAGGCGGCGGTGACGCGCGAGGAAGCGCTGGAGCACGCGGCCGTGATCGCCGGCGCCACCGACCTCCCGGTCAACGGCGACCTCGAGAACGGCTTCGGCCATGACCCCGAGAGCGTCGCCGAGACGATTCGCGGAGCCGCGGCGGCCGGGCTGGTGGGCTGCTCGATCGAGGACTCGACGTCCGCGCCGGGTGAGCCCATCTATCCGCTCTCACAGGCAGTCGAGCGCATCGCAGCGGGCGCCGAGGCCGCGCGCGCCTTGCCGTTCACGTTCACGCTCACGGCACGCGCCGAGAACTACCTGCACGGCCGCAGCGACCTCGACGACACGATCGCGCGGCTGCAGGCGTACGAGGAGGCGGGCGCCGACGTGCTCTACGCACCCGGCCTGCGCGACATCGAGGACATCCGCCGGGTCTGCGCGGCGCTTGCGAAGCCGGTCAACGTGCTCGCGCTCGCGGGCGCGCCGAGCGTCGAGCTGCTGTCGGCGGCAGGCGTTCGCCGCATCAGCCTCGGCTCCGGCTTCTTCAACACCGCGCTCGGGGCGTTCCTGCGCGCCGCGAAGGACGTGCACGAGCACGGGACGTTCGGCTGCCTCGACGGAGCCGCGACCTCGCGCGACCTCCGGCCCTTCATGGAGGAGCGACCGGTCTAGGAGCGCTGGACGCGCCGCCTCCTGCGCGGGGGCTGGAGGTATTCGACGCGTACGACCGCCGCGGTCTTGTGCGTGGTCAGCTCGCCCGGGAACGGGCCCTCGAACGTCCCCGAGGTCGGCGGCACGTCGCCGTAGTCCCGGCCCACCGCGACCGTCACGTAGCGAGGCCCGGCACGGCGATCGTGCGTGGGATCGAAGGGCACTGCCTTCACGATCCCGGCCGCGTCCTGCTCGAGCACCTCGACCCACGCGTGCGTCCCGCCGTCGCCCAGGAGGTGGCCCGAGACGTAGCGAGCAGGCAGGTCGCACAGCCTGCACAGGGCGACCATGCAGTGGGCGTAGTCCTGACACACGCCCCGGGCAGCCGCCCACGCCTCGGCCGCGGTCGTCTCGACGCCCGTGACGCCCCACTCGTAGACGAAGTGGTCGTGCACGCGGCTGCACACCAGCTCCGCGAGGTCGAGACCGGTCGCTCCCGACGCACGCAGCTCGGCAGCGACCGCGCGCAGCGTCGCGTCCGGCTTGGTCAGCCGCGACGGCTCGCCGAAGCGCCGGTCCATGCCGACGTCGTCGGGCGCCTCGCCGCCGTCGATGGGGACGTGGCACTCCACAAGTGCCCACGTCACGAACTCGACGTGCCCGTCGACCTCCTCGAGCGTCAGGTCGAGCACGACGTTCCCGAAGCTGTCGTACGAGCGCTCGCACTCGACGTTGGAGCCCGAGACGCGAAGCTTGTGCGTCGTGAGACGCTGGTGGCCGTGGTAGTCGGGCGGCACGACCATCAGCCGCTGCCGGAGATCCGTGATCGGCCCCGGGTAGTCGTAGCGGAACGTCTGGTGGATCAGCACCGTGGCCTGGCGGATGTTCGGCCAGTCGATCTCGTCGTGGTCGATGCTCCCGAGTGTCGCGATCAGATCGCCGAGCGTGTCAACGACCATGCTGTGCCCCGGTCGCGAGCGTCTCGCTCTCGTCGGCCCATACCTTCATCCGCTCGAGCCTAGCCGCGCCGTAGGTCGTCACCATCGCGACGTCGACCGCGTCACGCCCCCGCCCGATCGGCACGCGCCCGATGCGCGGGGTGTTGAAGCGCGCGTCGAACGTCCACCAGCTGTCCCCGAGCCAGACCTCGAACCAGGCGTGGAAGTCCATGATCGGATACGGGCCCGGAATGCCGATGTCGGGCAGGTAGCCGAAGACGTAGCGGGCCGGGATGCCCAGCGCACGGCAGAAGGCGACGCCCAGATGCGCGAAGTCGCGGCACATGCCTCCCCGGCGCTCCAGCACCTCCGTCACGGTCGTCGTGGGGATGCTCGGCACGCCGTACTCGACGTTGTCATGGATCCAATCGCAGACCGCGGCGAGGCGCGCTGCGCCGCGCGGTGTCTCTCCGAACAGATCCCAGGCCTGCTCCGCGAAGGTGTCCGACTCGCACAGCCGGCTCGGGAGCAGCCAGTGAAGGAGCTCGGGCGGCAGGTCCTCGACTCGGTGCTGGACGTCCCGGTCGTCCGGCATCGCCTCCGGCTCCGCAGAGATGCGAACCGTGGCGGAGTACGAGAACGAGGTCGAGTCGGGGGTGAGATCGAGGCGCCGGCAGACGTTGCCATAGAGATCGCGGAAGCGCACCGGCGGGGGCTCGGGGGCCCAGCGCTCTTCGACGATGGTGTCCTGAATGGAGGAATGCGGCTCGACGAGCGCAACGGCATGAGCGTCCGCTTCGGCGTCGTACTCGAGTTCACAGCCCACGCGAAGGTTCATCGCGCCTTCCCGATCAACAAAAAAGCCCCAGCCCCTGGAGGAGCCGAGGCAGCATCGCCTGCACGCCCCGGAACGGCGGGACGGGGCCAGAGTAACGCGGAACGGGGCCGAAGGGAACCGGGCAGCCGCTCAGTGCGGGCGCGCGAGCTCGACCAGGTTGCCGTCGGGGTCGCGCACGTAGAGCGACTCGATCGAGCCGACCGCGCCCAGCCGCTCCACCGGCCCGAGCTCGATCGGCACGTTTGCGTCCGCGAGCACCTGTGCGACGTCGTCGAGCGAGCCTTCGACCAGGAAGCACAGGTCGGCCGAGCCCGGCACCGGGCGAAGCGCGTACGGCTCGAATTCGGAGCCCGCCTGGTGCAGGTTGATCTTCTGCTCACCGAAGCGCAGGGCACGGCGTCCGTCCCCGAACGTCTCGCCCTGCATGCCGAGCCGCTCGTAGAACTCCACCGTGGCGTGGATGTCCGCGACGGTCAGGACGAGGTGGTCGAGCGACGCGATGCGCATGCCGGGACACTAGCCCGCCGTCGTCGATCCATGGAGCCGATGGGGATCGAACCCATGACCTCAGCGCTGCCAGCGCTGCGCTCTCCCAGCTGAGCTACGGCCCCGCGGAAGCCGAGTCTACCAGGGTGCCGCCGAGGCTCCGGTCAGACGACCTGGCGCTGCGGGACCTGGCCCCAGAGCTGCTCGAGGCGGTAGAAGACGCGCGCCTCGGGGGTGAAGACGTGCAGCACGCAGTCGAGGTAGTCGAGCAGGATCCAGTCGCCCTCGCGCCGGCCCTCGCCGCCCTTCGGCAGCAGGCCCTCGTCGTGCTTGAGGACGAGCTCGACTTCCTCGGCGATCGCCTGGACGTGGCGGGGGTTCTGGCCCGAGCAGATGACGAACGCATCGGTGTATCCGACCACGTCCTCCATGTCGAGGATGACGACGTCCTCTGCCAGCTTGTCGGAGCAGATCGCGGCAATGCGATCCGCGAGATCGTGCCCGCGGCTCAGCAGCCGGCTCCAGTCGCGTTCATCACTGCCTCCACCTTACCACGGGCCCCTCGAGAAGCCATCTCTTAGCGATACAGGCCCTCTGCCTCGATCAGCTCGCGCACGGGGTCGGGCACCAGGTGGCGGATGGGCCGGCCTGCGGCCACGCGCTCGCGGATCATCGAGGAGGAGATGTCGACCTGCGGCATCTCGATGCGATCGACGTCGGCATCCGCGAGCACGTCCAGCGAGACGCCCGGGCGGCGGGCCACGGCGATGCGTGCGAGGCGCGGCACGAGCTCGGGCTGATGCCACGTCGAGAGCGCGGCGAACTGGTCGGAGCCGAGCAGGAGGACAAGGCCGTTGCCGGGATAGCGCTGCGCGAGCTCGCGCAGCGTGTCGACCATGTACGAGGGGCCGGGCCGCTCGATCTCGACGCGTGAGACGGTCAGCGCGGGGTTGCCGATCGCCGCCGCCTGCGCAAGGCGCAGGCGCATTGCAGGCGGCTCCTCGGGTGCCGGCCGGTGCGGCGGCATCCCGGTCGGCACGAGCACCACCCTCGAGAGGCCGAGCTGCCAGGTCGCCTCCTGGCAGAGCAGCAGGTGCCCGAGGTGGACGGGATTGCACAGCGATCCGAGCACGCCGACGCGCGGAGTCTCGGTGCTCACCACTCGTCGTCCATTCCATCCTCATCGACGGCGCCGCCGTACACCACAGCCTCCTCGGGGGGCAGCGAGAACTCGAAGCGCTCGTCGCCGATCGCGACATCGTGGCCCGGCTTGACGCCCGCGTGGCGCAGTGCATCGATCACGCCCAGCCGTCCCAGCTCGATCGAGAGCGCGCGCACGCCTCCCGGCGTCGAGAGATCGAGCTTGTCCACGAGCGACACGACTTCGCGGCCGGCGATGCGCACGATGCCATCGTCGCGCACGAGGCGGAAGAGGCGGTGGCGGGCCTGCGGGCGATAGAGCAGGTAGTCGGCGAGCTCCTCCTCGCCGGCCCCGGCGGGCTCGGCGACGCGCACATCGCCCAGCACGCGCTCGAGCGCTCCGCGCAGGTTCGCCACCCCGGCACCGGTGGCACACGAGAGGCCGAGCACGTACGGGGCCCCATGCTCGTCACGCGCAACGATCTCGTCGGGCGGCAGCTCGCGCCGCGAGACCGCCTCGGCGAACCCGCGCACGAGCTCCTCGCCCTCGGCGTCGTCCACGAGGTCGAGCTTGTTGAGCACGACGATCTGCGGGCGCTCGGCCAGACCGCCTCCATGCGCGGCGAGCTCGGCGTGGATGGCGGCATAGCGGCGGCGGCAGTCTTCCAGCGGATCGCCGGCCTCGGGATCGATGGCCACCACGTGCACGAGCGCATGCGCACGCTCGAGGTGAGCCAGGAACGCGTGCCCGAGCCCGACACCGTCGGACGCGCCCTCGAGCAGCCCGGGGACGTCCGCGACCGTCAGCTGGCGCTGGCCGTCCAGCTCGACGGTGCCGAGGTGCGGCGCCAGCGTCGTGAACGGGTAGTCGGCGACCTTGGGCGTGGCGTTCGAGATGCGGCGCAGCAGCGATGACTTGCCGGCATTGGGGAAGCCGAGCAGCGCGGCGTCGCAGACCATCTTGAGCCGCAACTCGAGCTCGGCCGACTCGCCGTCCTCCCCCACCTCCGCGGTGCGCGGCGCCTGTCGCACGGCGGTCGTGAAGCGCCGGTTGCCGCGGCCTCCCCGACCACCGCGCGCGATCACGACACGGGCCCTGGCGTGCGCGAGGTCGGCGATGGGCACCTCGCCGCTCGAGTCGAAGACCTGCGTTCCGAGCGGCACGTGCACGATCGCGTCGTCTCCGCGTCCTCCGGTCATGCCCTTGCCCTGGCCGTGCACGCCGCGCTGCCCGCGCAGGTGCCTGCGGAAGCGGAAGGCCGAGAGATCGCGCATGTCCGGATCGGCGAGCAGGATGACATCCCCGCCGTCGCCGCCATCGCCGCCGTCAGGCCCGCCCTTGGGCACGAACTTCTCGCGCCGGAACGAGACGCAGCCGTCGCCGCCGCGACCGGCCTGCACGATCACCGTCGCGCGATCGTAGAAGTCTCCCTCGCCGCTCACGCGGCTGAAAGCGCTAGTCCCCGGCCGCGACGGTGACGACGCGCTTGCCGCGACGGCGGCCGAAGCCGACCGTGCCGCTGACGAGGGCGAAGACCGTGTGATCGCGGCCGAGCGCCGCGCCCGGGCCGGGATGGAACTCCGTGCCCTTCTGGCGAACGATGATGGATCCGGCCGGCACGACCTGGCCCGCGAAGACCTTGACGCCGAGTCGCTTGGCGTTGGAGTCGCGGCCGTTCTTGGAGGAGCCGAGGCCCTTCTTATGTGCCATTGCTTACGCCTCCTGCTCCGCCGCGGGCTTCTCGGCCTTGGGCTCGGGCTTCTTGCGCGGCTTCGCCGGCGCCTTCTTGGGGGCGGCCGCGGCTGCGGGCTTCTCGTCGGCCTTGGGCTTGGCCGCGGGTGCCTTCTCCGCAGGCGCGGCCTTGGCGGCTGCGGCCTTCTTGGGCGCGCCGACCGCGATGTCCTCGATCGTGATGCGCGAGAGGCGGCTGCGGTGACCGCGCGCCTTCTTCGTGCTCTTCTTGGGCTTGTACTGGAAGACCCGGATCTTGGTGCCGAGCATGTGCTCGTCGACCCGGGCGGTCACCGTGACCTTGGCGAGCGCGTCGGCGTCGATCAGGGTGTCCTCACCCGAGCTTGCGAGCAGCACGGTGGGCGTGAACGTCGAGCCCGGCTCGTGCGCGAGCCGGTCCACGGTCAGGTACTCGCCCTTCTGGACGCGGTACTGCTTTCCGCCGAGCGAGATGACGGCAAACACTGAAGGCCTTCGATCGAATGGCTTGAGGGGAAACGCGGCCACGCAGCGGCCGCAGGAGCGAAGCATACCGAATGCCTTTGAGCCAGGCCCCCGTCGGGCTCCTCAGCGTTTGAGGATGCGCGAGATGAGGCCCTTGCGACGCTCGTCCTCGCTCTGCGTCACCCGTCAAAGCCGGGTCTGACCCGAGCAGCCCGGGTCTGACCCTGCCTGCTCGGCTCTGACCGCCGGGTGCTCATCCGTTCAACCATGCGCCGTTGCGACCAAGAGCCGAACAACGCGGCGCGATTTACGTGTTTGTCTCGTCGCGCCGGCGATGGGCGCGATCCCGCATCGCGAATGGCTTTGCGGCCGACTTGGGCAGGCGGTGCCAGAGCCGAGCACTTGGGGTCAGACCCGTGCTGCTCGGGTCAGACCCCGATTTGTCTACCGAATGCCTTTGAGCCAGGCCCCGCGTCGGGCTCCTCAGCGTTTGAGGATGCGGGAGATGAGGCCCTTGCGACGCTCGTCCTCGCTCACTGCTGCTGTCTCTCGCGGAGCCGGGGATCGCTGTGCGGCCGGCTCCGGGGGCGGGGCAGGCGGCGCTGCCGGTGCGGGCTCGCGCTCTGCGGCGGCTGCGCCGTTGGCTCCGCCGCCACCGCTGTTGCTGCTGGTGCGGCGCCGGCGCTGCTGCTGACGCGGCCGGGCCGCTCCGGGCTCCTTGGGCGGCCGGTCGCTGACTGCCGCCGCGGCCACCGCGGGCTCTGCGGGCGTGCCGTTCGCGACGACCTCCGCCCCGCCGTTCTCGCCGGTCGTGCGGGCGCCGTTGCCGCTTCCGCCGCGGCCTCGGCGGCCGCGGCCGCCGCGCCGGCGGCGGCGCTTGGCCGCTGCCTCTCCGTCCTCGGTCGTGCGCGACTCGGTCGCCTCGGCGTCGGCCGCGCCATCGCTCTCACTGCTCTCGGCCGCGGCCTTCTTGGCGCCGTCTCGCGAGCCGCCACCGCCTCCTCCGCCGCCGGCGCCACCCGAGCGAGTGCGCTCGCGGCGCTGCTCGGCGGTCGTGCGGCGCTTCTGCCTGCGCACGCGACCCTCGACGTCCAGGCGCTCGCCGACGCGGCGCTCCGGCTCGAGGATGTCGGAGACGCGGTCGAGGACATCGCCCTCTGCGTCGTCGGCTGCGGGCCGCGGCGCGCTCGGCGCCGGCGCGCGCATGGGCTCGGCGTCGAGCAGCGCGGCCTGCGCGGCGAAGCGCGTCGCGCGCTCGATGCGGAGGCGCTGCGTGGTACCCACGTAGGGCAGCCCGCCGATGACCTGCACCTCGTAGCCGGCGCTGAGCCGCGACACGGCGTCGGTCTCGACGAAGCGGTGCGGCTCGAGGACAGGCAGCTTGAGCTCGTCGCCCGGAGCGCAGGGCGGGGCCTGTGCCCCGATCTCGTCCAGCGTGCCCTCGGCCAGGATCTCGAAGTGCTCGCGCGGCACGTCGAGGCGGCCCACGACGTCGAACGCGCGACCGGTCTCGTGCTCCAGCTCGTCCAGCCCGGTGCCGCCGGCGCCGATCAGCGCGCGTGCCACGCCATCCTCGAGCTCGACCCGGAAGGCCTCGCTCTTGGACTCGCGCGCGACGCGGCGCAGGTTGCGCAGCATGTCGATGGCGAGCGACTCGTCGGACAGGAC